>Ga0256840_1000113_pt1 | contig 69752 bp, 71 predicted proteins | sample 355202metaG_FD_185969 | JGI IMG/M metagenome (GOLD analysis project Ga0256840, IMG submission 185969) | Hydrothermal vent microbial communities from Mid Atlantic Ridge, Atlantic Ocean - 355-202 | ecosystem: Environmental > Aquatic > Marine > Hydrothermal vents | place: Atlantic Ocean: Mid...
TAAATATATCATTTATTCTTGTCAGGCACTTAATAAAACTATTTAAAAAAAGAGTATATAATCTCAGTAAATAGTTTATAAGGAGTTTTTAATGTCATCTCTTCCTAATACATTAAACTCTTTTTGGCTTTGGAAAGAAGTTTATGCAAAACTGGGGATTTCTAACCCTGCCTACAAATACTGGAAAAATACTCCAACACTCAAGCTAAATAATAAATATCTTTTTATTCAAAAAGACAGACTTCCTAAAAAACATGAATATGTTCAAGAAATTTTGACGGATCTCTCTGGGCATTTACCAATTAAATATGCATCTGATAAACTTCATATAAATGAACACTTGTTCATATCTGATAGAATGCGCCTACACAAGGAGTTTGATTATAAGTTTGTTGAGGATGTCAAGTTTGTGAATATTAGAAAATTTTTTCGAGAAAATGGTATAAAAGTTACAAAAAATTCACTTGTGCAAATAGGAAAGATAAAAGATTTAGAGTTGAGCGCAGAAGCAACTTTTTACAATCTTAAGAATGATTATGGTGTGGTGGTATACGACTGATGGATATGTTCTACATTGGGTTTCGTGATCCTCTTTTTTCGATTATTATATTTTTTACTATTATTTTTATAATTACTTTTTTTTCATACTGGTGGGGAAGGTATAAACGTAAAGAAGATTCTAGATATCTCGATAAATTTTTAGAACAGTTTCGTGCATTACCAACTGAGAATGAACTTAAAGTACTTATCTCAAGTGGAGAACTCTCCGAAAAATCTTGGCTTTTATTGGCTGCTTCATATTCGAAAAATGGAGATTATGAAAAGAGCATTGAAATTTATAATGAAATTTTAAATGTTGCCAATACAACACGAGCAAAAGAGACTATGTTCTTGCTTGGAAAAACATATTTTAAAGCAGGTTTTTTAGAACGCTCGAGACAGATATTTTTAGAAATACTTAAACATAGTCCACGTACACCACAAGCCTTACATTATCTTCTTCTTGTGTATGAATATATGAGAGATTATAAGTCTGCTTTAGATGTGCTTGAACCACTTGAAGAACTTGATGAAGATATAAAACTTGATAAAACATATCTTCATGCTTTATCTCTACTGAATGATACTAAGATTCAAGACAAAGAAAAGGCGCAAAAACTTTTAGCCTTGTATAAAGAGAGAGGCGTTTTAGCTCATTTGGTTTTTGAGTATATTTTTAGGATTGACCCTCAGTTAGCATGGAAAAATTTGGATCTTGAGAAGTGTGAGATATTAAGTGAGATACTCTATGGATTGGAGTCAAAAAATTTGAATTTAGATATAATTTCAAAGAGTCAATACTTAAAAGATTTATATAGTGCAAGAGGTGATATTAGCCTCTGCACGCAGAGTTCAATATTTGAGTTTGATGTTTTAATCAAGCTTAATGGAAGTTCAAATGCAACATTAAGTTTTGAGTATATCTGCAGTAAGTGTAAAGGTTCATATCCTTTTGCATTTAATCGCTGTAGTTCATGTCATGTAATTGATACAGCTGTGCTTGAGTATAGTTTAAGTAGAGATTATGCCAAAGAGTTTCGTGAAGAAAATAACTCTTTTCAGTGATGGAGTTAAAAACACATTTAGAGAATAAAATGAGGATATAATGCATAAAAATATAAAGACTCTAGAAGAGAAGTTGGGATATAGATTTAAAGATAAAAAGCTCATTATCGAAGCGCTGACACACAAAAGTTACAAGCAGCCCTACGATAATGAGCGCTTAGAATTCTTAGGAGATGCAGTACTTGATCTCGTTGTTGGTGAGTATTTATTTACTAAATTTAGAACTTCAGATGAGGGAAAACTCTCAAAAATCCGAGCTTCATTAGTGAATGAAACGGGTTTTGATAAGCTGGCTCGTGCTTTAAATCTTGGTGATTATATACTCCTCTCAAATGCAGAAGACAATAATGGTGGACGAGAAAAATCATCTTTACTCTCAAATGCATTTGAAGCAATAATGGGTGCAATATATCTCGAAGCAGGGCTTAAAGTCGTTGAGCAAATCGCCATTAGACTTATAGAAGAAAATCATGAAGAAATTTCCCTTGATTCGCTTTTTCGTGATTTTAAAACGACGCTACAGGAGTTGACACAGGCTAGATTTGGTATCACACCTGAGTATAAAGTAATGGCTTCTCGTGGACCAGACCATAAAAAAGAGTTTGAAGTTGCTGTTTTTATAGAAGATAAAGAGTATGCAAGAGCAAGTGGAAAAAGTAAAAAAATTGCCCAACAAGAAGCAGCGCGTGTGGCTGTTTTAATGTTAAATAAGGAAAAATAGTGAACAGTTTTGGAATAAAATTACGATTTTCAACTTTTGGTGAATCACATGGAAAAGCACTTGGTTGTTTGCTAGATGGTCTTCCTGCTGGTCTTGAGATAGATGAGGCATATATTCAAAGTGAGCTTGATCGTAGAAAACCGGGGAAAAGTGAGTTTGAGACTGCGAGAAAAGAGGCAGACAAAGTAGAGATACTCAGTGGCGTATTTGAAGGTAAGAGTACGGGAACTCCTATCGCAATGATTATATACAACACAAATCAAAAGTCAAAAGATTATACGAATATTAAAGATGTATTTCGTCCTGGACATGCTGATTTTACCTATTTTCATAAATATGGTATCCGTGATTATCGTGGGGGAGGAAGAAGCTCTGCACGAGAAACAGCTGCTCGTGTTGCAGCGGGTGCTGTGGCTAAATTATTACTAAAACAGCTTAATATTGAAGTGTTAAGTGGTATCAGTGAGGTAGCAGGTATTCAAGCTACTGCATTTGATTATACTAGGGTAAACAGTAGTCTGATTTATGCACTTGATCCAGATAAAGAAGAGGCACAAAAAGAGGCTATCTTAAAAGCAAAAAAAGAACATGATTCTGTAGGTGGAGTTTCACGTGTACTGATTAAAGGTGTACCTGTTGGACTTGGTCAGCCACTATACTATAAGTTAGATGGCGTACTAGCAGATGCTATGATGGGTCTAAACGCAGTAAAAGCTGTAGAGATAGGTGATGGTGTTCTCAGTGCGAGAAGTAGTGGTTCAAAAAATAATGACCAGATACGCGCTGAAGGCTTTGAGTCAAATCATTCGGGTGGAATACTTGGCGGCATTAGTAATGGAGAAGATATAGTGTTGAATGTCTATTTTAAACCTACTCCTTCTATATTTAAAGAGCAGCATACAGTAACGACAGAAAACGAAGAGGTTGATTTCTCTCTTAAGGGAAGACATGATCCTTGTGTAGCGATTCGTGGAACCGTAGTATGTGAAGCAATGGCTGCATTAGTGATAGCAGATATGCTACTTTTAAATATGGGTTCAAAAATGGACGGAGTTGTAGCTTACTATAAGTAATCAGTGACTATAATAATAGATACATAAGTTTTATTAATAGATATCATGAGGAGAGATTTTGGATCTTAAAAGTTTTTTATGGGAATATGGAGAAAAAGTTCCCGGATATGATGTAAGAGTGATTAACGAGAGAGAGGCAAGGGCTGCAGCTGGTATATTGGCTATGCTTGGCACCATTGTAATCTTCGTTGGTATTGGTTTTAATCATATCATAGTTGCAAGAGTATATTTAGCATTTTTATGGTTTGACTTTTTAGCAAGGGTGATTAGCCCAAATTATTCTCCATCTTTACTCTTGGGAAAATTTTTAGTTAGTAATCAAAAACCAGAGTATGTAGGTGGATTGCAAAAGCGGTTTGCTTGGACTATTGGATGGTTTATCTCTTTTCCTATGGTTTATTGGTTTGTACTCAATTGGGACATTACTTTTTTTAAAGTTCTTGTGTGTGTTTTATGTATCAGTTTGATGTTTTTGGAGAGTGCGCTTTCTATTTGTGTTGGCTGTATTATTTATAAAGCAATAACTAAAGAGGACCCAAAATATTGCCCAGGTGGTGTTTGTGAGATACAGCAAAAAGAACCGATTCAAATGTTTAATCCCCTACAGAAGTTTATAGCAATGCTTACTGTGTTGAGTTTAATTACAGGTGTTTACTTATTTCTTGCTAAGACAGAATCTAAAACATTTTTTGGTCAGTTTTTACATGAAGCTGTCCTTACAAAAGAACAGCTTAGAAAAGAACAAGAGTTAGAATTTGAAAAACAATCACAAAGAGAATTTGAAAATGATGATTTTTAATCTACTTCTGTAATCTCTTTTATTGTATTAATAAGCATCTCTTGCGCTTCTTCAAGCGGTTTAATCGATGCTTCATCTTTTATTCCTAAACTTGTTATCCAGTTTTGTACACTTAAAAATCCCATATGCATTTTGTCTTCATTTTTCTTTTTGTAAAAGTAAAATGAACAAGGTGCCCAAGCTCCTGCTTCGGGATGCAGCTTAGAAACTGGATAAATTACATCAAATTTACAAATAGAATAAGTATGATAGAAATCATATTCATTATAATCGTGCTGATTAAAGATTTCTTCTTGAAGATTTGTAAAGTTTGGTACTAAGAAACCTAAAGATTCTATTTCGCCTTCAAATTCTGCTTCAAAGTCTTCAATATACTCTTCCATACCAACATCTTTATTTAAGTTGACTGTAGAAGTGAATGTAACTTGCAGCGCTTTATTTTGATGAGATGGGACAAAAGGAAGAGTTTTAAATTCTCCATTAGGAATTGATTTTTTAAGTGCAGTTTGTATAAGGGTAGCGTACTCAATTAAGTCAGGATCATTTAGGGGAATGCCTGTTACTCTAGCCATGCCATTTATTGTTAAAGTTGCAATACTTATTTGCTTGTTTTGTGTCCATATTGACATAGTTAGTGGAGTAAGGGCCCCAAAGGATGGATATTTTTTAATGAGTTTAAAAGTTAAATCATTATTGATAAACATAGCTAAGTTATAACTAGGATAATGTGTTGCACCAAATCTCGTTTGAAATGGCTTATTCATATCATTATTTCCTGGAACACTTAGTCCAACAGATTCAAATGCATTTTCAATAGTTTTAGGCGTAATTGTAGTATTTGTATTACTTCCTGTATAAACTTGTACATCTTGAATTTTTTGAGTGATTGGTGGTGTTTTTTCTATATTACTAGTACATGCAGTATTGAATACTAGGGCAAATGTAAGTACTAATAGAGTATATATTTTTTTCAATTGAGTCCTTTTATATTTAATGGGTATGAGACTAATGTAGTATTTCTACATTGTCACCTATATTGATTTCAGCTGTTGGGCCAATCACCTTAGCAAATACTCCTCGATCATCTTTCAAAAGTTTTGGCAGTTTTGCATTAATAGCAGTTAGCCCTTTGCAGAGTGTACAGTTTTGTGTTATTTCAAAAATTGTCTCTCCGATTTTTATTGTTTCTCCCTGTATCAAACTGTATGGATTGATATCTATTAGAATATTTTCTCCCAATACACCTCCTTCTATATTGATGTTGTTCTCTTTTGCTATAGTGTAACTATCATAGGATGTAATTAAAATTGCTCTTTTGGGATTTTTAGCATAAAACTTATCTCCTACTATGCCATTTGCATCTACAGTTACACGCTCTTTTGAAATTTTTGTTTTGACTTCATCATCTTTAGTTATATAAAGCTTTAAAACTTTACCTTGTAATTTTTTTTTCATTTTTATTGTGTCCAAAATTAATTCTGTTTCCTTAGTATTCTAGCACTTTAATATTAAAGAAGTTATTGTTTATGTGGAGGATATTGAGAGATAGGAGCAAAAATTACTTGCTCCTAAGAAGAAGGTAAAATTATTTAATTTTACCTTTGCCTTTGTAAACTTTACCTTTAAGGTCAGTTGCTACCATTAGTAATTTGTCACCTTTTTTACCAATACCTTTAAATTCAAATTTAAAAATTGGATTTTTAGATAAGAATTGTGAAGTTGACATATCCATTACAGTTTCACCATTTAAAGTTGCACTCACATGCGTTATGAAGTTAGCATTATCTCTGCTTCCTGTTTTTTTCTCAGCCATGTTATAAGTCATCATTTCATGTTTAACCATTGCTTTTACTTTTACAATGTCACCTTTTAGTTTTGCTTTTACTTTAATACCAGCCATTTTATTTCCTTAATAGTTTATTTTTTATAATTATAAAAATGAGAGGGGATTAACCTTCACATCCACCAAGTGCAACATCTAAAGTTTTCTTTGCAGCATAGAGTTTACCGTCATTACCTTGAGCAACGATTGTAATTGTACCAGATTTAGCCATCTTGATTTTGATTGCGTATTTGTTCACACTGTATTTTGTTGTACTAACAACCATTACAGCAGCTTCAGGATTTGCATCTTGAAATACTGCAATTGATTTTACATCTTTGTCTGTTGAAAAGTTAACAGGAATAGCCCCGCCATTACTTGCTACATCAGGAGCAGTAAGTTGTACACCCTCCATTGTTAATGCAGTTGAACCATACATTGCTTTAATGGCATCATCTACTGTGTGAGCTGTCCATACAGCCGGCTTTGCTTTTCTAAAGTCTTCTGCTCTAACACTTGCAGGTACAACAGCTAAAGCTAAAGCACCTAAAGTCATACTTAAAAATTTTCTTCTTTCCATGATATTTCCTTTTGTTTTATTTACTTTTATTGATCATATAGTCAACGATTGATTTGAAATTAGAATCTGATAAATCAGTTCCACCTTTTGGAGGCATTCCTGCATCTGTACCTTTAATACCGTTAGTGTATACTTTATCCATACCTTTGGCAGTATAAGCAGCCCATTCAGCCTTGTTGCCAACTACAGGAGCACCCATACCTTCAGCCCCATGACACATTGCACAAGATTCTGTATAGGCTTTTTCAGCATTAAAACCGCCTGCTGAAGGTTCTTCTTTTGGTAAGTCACGTGCAACACTCATTGGTGGATGGAAATCACTAATCCCTGCACCTTGAATATAAACAATTTTTGCAGTTGGTTCTTGACAATTCGTCATACAACGCTCAGAAGCTTTAACTTTAACTGCTCCAAAATTATCTGGATTTGAGAAGTATTTACGTACATTTGCACGACCTTCTGGTCCATCAATCTTAGGTTCAAAACCATCTACATTTGGCATTTTGATTTTTAAGAATTTTTCACGATTAAGTACATACTCATCATCTACCTCTTCTCCATCAATCTCAAATTCATTGATATTAAGAATATATGCTACAAGTGAATATACTTCATCATCACTTAAACTATCAGTTTGTGGATGTGGCATTGCATCTTTTATGTACCACCAAAGTGTACTAGCTTGTGGCCAGTATGTACCAAATACACGAACAGGACCATCCATATCTGGTTTAATTCTTTGATTTGTTAATGTTTCGTGTAAGTCATAAGCAGTTCCTTTAGATAATGATGGGTAACCACCACCACCTGAACCGAAGTCACCATGACACATTACACATTTTGATTCATAAACTTCCTCTCCATCTTCAACGCTACCTTCACCTTCAGGTAAGCCTGTACCATCTGGCATAACATCAGAATTCCACTCTTCGTACTCATGTTCAGTAGGAATACGACCGTTGAAAATATGTTTTGCTTGTTTTTCAACTTGAGGGTTTACGTAGTATGGACCAGTTTTATCGTCTTTTACAGGGTATTTTACACCACCATCAATAGATGCAGCAAGAGAAGGCGTTGCATTCGCACTTGGCATAATATCTTCCATACATGCTGTTAATCCTAAAGATAAGGCTGCAGCTGCAGAGATTGAAATCAATAAATTTTTATTTAATTTAAACATATTATACCTTTCCTTCGATTACTAGCTCACCATTTGGTTTACGGTCTAATTGAGAGCGAATCTGCACGTGGGTGATTTTTCCATCTTTTTCAACTTTCCAGCTTTCAACTGCATTTCTATGGTAAACAGCTTCAACTCCAACTTTTAATGTTTCTTCATCAATTGTAGGTTGAATATATCCAGCATCATCCATAGCACGAGAAGTTAAAATAAGCTCTTGACCTTTTTTGTATGTATGCATGTAGCTCCAACGAGTCCAACATTTAGGAAGTACTAAACCTTTAAGTTTTGCTTCTACATAATTGTTTCCACCATCAAATGATATATCTACACCAGTGATTGTACCCATTCCTGACCATGCAAGACCTTCGATTTCAACGATGTCTCCATCTTCTAAATCTGTCCAGTCAATTTCTGGAGATGGAGAAGTAACAGTAGAGTTTACTTCATTTGCATAGAAATGTTGTATAGCTTTTCCAGTTGGCTTTAAAACTGTATATTTTGAAGTTTCTTCTTTACAGTACCAAGGCTCGCTAGCAAAGTCTAAACGACGAAGCCATTTCACACATAAGTTACCTTCCCAACCTGGAACAAGTAAACGTACAGGATAGCCTTGTTCTGGGCGTAATGCTTCACCATTTTGTCCCCATACAATCATTGCATCGTCAAGAACTTTATCAATAGGAATGGTTCTTCCCATTTTTGATGAGTCTCCACCCTCTGCAAGCATCCAGTTAGCTTCAGGTTTTAAGCCTAAGTCTTCAAGAATTGTTTTTACATATACACCAGTCCACTCTGCACAAGACATAAATCCTTTTGCAAACTGTAATGAGTTATATTGAGGGCCTCTCCACTCTTGTCCACCATTTGCAGGACACTCGATAAAGTGAGTACGCGTAACACTTGGGTAACGCTTGAGTTGTTTCATAGTTAACACAATGGGTTTTTCAACTAAACCTGTAATCATTAGTCTGTGTTCATTAGGGTCGATATGTGCTACACCACCGTGTGAACGACTAAAGAAAAGTCCATTAGGTGTAATAATACCGCTTGATTCATGTATAGGTGTTACAGCAATTGATGCTCTATAGTTACCTGAAGCAAGAAGTTTTGTATATCTTCGTGTTACATTATGCTCATATTTTGAAGGCATTCCATACAAGTTTTTAGTAACAGGATCCCCCCACGCTGTTCCCCATTTCTGGGGTTCCATAATTGCGGGATCATCTGCTTTTGCTTCTGAAGAAAGAAGTGAAGTTCCAGCTAAGGCAGTTACAGATAAAGCTGCTGTTTTTCTGAAAAAATCTCTTCTTCCATTAATGTTGGAATCTTCATCATTAGATGCTGATTCTAAATCTTGCTGAGATTTTTTTATATCCATATTTTCTCCTTTACTTAGATTGTCGTTTATTATTTTAAATAAAATCATTTCTTTGGATTTCAAAGATTTTTACGTTTGTATTGTGCCATTTTATGGTTAATAAAATTTTTCAGGCAGGTATCATTATACATAAAAATGAGATACAAATGTGATAATAAGCTTAGAAAAAGAGAATATGGTTACTTAATGAAACAGTAATAAGAAATAATTTTTTTTAATATTGCATAGAAAAATAAAAAAGATTATTGACAATTATAAATAAATTATTCTTATGCTTGGATTATGCCTAACATAAGATAGCAATCATTTTCTTTATCGAAATAAAAAGGGATTATGAACCCTTGATGTGTGATATCTTTAATGTTTTCATCATCAAAATAGATGGATTTTTTGAACTTTTTAGCTTTTGTGGGTGCATTAATGATGATAGTATCAAGATACATTTTGAAATTTTTAGTTGCTGCATAGTCTTCCTCTACAAATGTACTAAGGATTTCTTGTAGCTGCGTTTGAAAAAGGTCTGTGCAGAGGATATTCACGATTGCTCTTTTTCTTTTAACCATGCACTCATCTCTTGGGAGCATGGATAGAACTCTTTTGCAGAGTTCTTATCTTGTAAATATTTTTCTAGAGCTTCTTGCATAGCTTGGCGTGCATTTGTATCTATTTTTTTTTCACTCACGATTATTCTTCATCCTCAGATTCGTTTTCTTCTTTTGGTTCATTTCCATAAATAGCATCTACTTCTTCTGAGAGAGATGTTATAGTGTCAATTGCATCTTCATAGATTTCTACTTTTGCTTCATCTTCATCCTCTTCCTCAGCAGTTGCAACAGCTTCGTTGAGTGTGCTTTCTATCATATAGGCTTTAAATGGCATACCATAGTTGTAAACTATCTCTCCCCCATGTTTCCCTTGTAAAAGTGTCGTTGCAGTAGCACCAAGCAATAAAACTATTGATAAAACTTCGAGTGCATAACTTTTCATTTTACAGCCAATGATTTTAAGTATGGCTATGATACTGAGGGCAATTGCAAGATAAAAACCAAGCTCTTTATGTTCAAGAAGCTCATGTTTACCTGCCTCACTGAGATAATCAATAATCTGTGGACCAGCTTGATTTCCGGTATACCACGCTGCAATCATGGCTAGTGCAGCAAAAAGTGTTACTCTTGAAGAAATTTTCGACATGCTTTCGCTTTTGCTAACCATATACGCTAGTCCAAAAACTGAAGCTACAATTGGAAGTACCATCGCAAAATGGGCAGTGGCTGGGTGAATCATCATAGTGAATCCTTTGAGTTATGTAAAATTTGAAATTATATTACTGTGATTAAAGTAATAAGCTTCTTAAATATAATAATCTCTAATTTTAATTTATTTTTTGTCCATAGCATCTTTAGCTGATTTTAATGCTGTTCCTAATGCGTCTCGAGCAATTTCCCAAGCCTGTACTCCCATACGTTTTGCTTCTTTTGCTTGTGGTGACTGTAAAGCAGAATCTGCTTTTTTGACTGCAGTTTTTGCCAGATTAGAAAATTTATTTCTTATGATATCTGCTGTTTCTTTAGAAAGCAGTACTAGTTCTTCTAAGTCGTAGCGCATATCTTTTTGAATATCTAGAAGTACTTTACGTAGAACACTTGAAGTATCTGTAGCCTGCGTGATTATAATTTGAGAAAACAGTGTGTCTGTTTGATTTAAATCTTCCACTATCGTATCATAATCTTCAATAAGAATATGTTTGGCTTCGACTGGCATGAAAGCAAGGCGTTGTTTAAATCTGTCTATTGATTTTACAAGACCACTACGCATACCTTTGAGTGTTGGACGTAAAATGTCATCTGCTTTGGTTGGTGTTGCGTCTGCTATATCTATAGCCGTTGCAAGAATGGTAGAAAGAATTTTTCTCACTCTGATTGTGTTGAGTGAACCTTCTTTGATCGATTCGTAAGTAACTTCTTTGATGACTTCTTTGATAGTATCATGCAGTTCATCACTCTCTTGATCTTTTTCAAGTGCTGTAATAATTGCTGATTCTACCATTTCACTAAGAATCTCATAAAGATCAATAGATTGCAGTTTAATTTGATGTAGCGTGGTTAAAGCTTTTTCATCTGTGATAAGTTTTTCTTCTAAAACATTAAAGATTTCATATTTTATCTCTTGAAGTTTTTCGGCTTTTTTCTCTAAACTGCGTTCTATCGCTTCTTTTTGTGCAAGAAGATCTTCTATTTCTGATTCAAGAGTTTTGGTCTCTTCTTCCACTATTGTAGATGTTATTGTCTTTAGTTCATCTTGTGAAAGTTTTTCAATCTCAAGATTTGCATCACTCACTGCGTGTTCAACTCTCTTTTGTATACTTTTATATCTATGATTATAAACTTTTTTTAGTGTTGCTTCAATCTCTTTTGCTTCCATGATTTTCTCCTTAAAGTACCATTTTAATATCTTGATGTTTTTTGAGTGCATCAAATATAAATTGCCTATCGTCATCATTATATACAAGCATATCTAAGTTCATACTAACATATTTTCCGGTTTTAGAAGTATTTGAATCTGCAAGCTTGTGTTCCCTCTCATCCAAAACATCTTTGATGGCTTTTTGTAAAGCTTCCCTCTCACTTGCAATAACCTTATAGCACCAGTTACAAGGATACTCAAGCTCAAGTTTTTTATCTTGTAGTTTATCGTTTAAAGTCTCCACTTTTCCCTCCTGATTTTGATTCTAGTTGTACATTTTTGATGATCATCCCTTTATCGATGGCTTTGACCATGTCATAAATCGTCAACAGCCCAACACTTGCCCCTGTTAATGCTTCCATCTCTACACCTGTTTGTCCTGTGAGTTTCGCAGTCACTGTGAGCTTAAATCCGGGGAGCTCACCAAGCTCTTCGACATCGCAGTTAATCCCTGTAAGGTTGAGTGGATGACACATTGGAATAAGATCACTTGTCTTTTTGGTACCCATAATTGCAGCAATAACTGCAGTTTGTAACACGGGCCCTTTTTTTGTCTTTTCAGTTACGATGGCGGCATAAGCATCTTGGCTCATTTGTATTATACCACTTGCTACTGCTACTCTAGTTGTATTGCTTTTATCGCTTACATCAACCATTTTTGGGCGTTGATTTTCATCTAAATGTGTTAGGTTCATAAATTCTCTTTTTATATATAAAAATTACTGTTTTATATTATAGCAAAGAGCTGTTAACAATGACTTATAATTTTGAGGGCTTCTTGATATTCGTTTGGATGGTTGAGATTTGCGAAGGCATTTTTATTATCAAAATAGACAAAAGTTGTATTTGTATTTTTGAGTAAAAGACCGAGTTTGTGGTTGTTCTCATCAAGCATTTTCTCAAACTTAGGCAAAAGCGTACGAGAATAGATACCGCATAAGGGTTGCATGCCTTCTTGTGTTTGTGCAATCACTGCGTTTACATTTGTGTTATTCGAAAGGAGTAGCTTTTGAATTTCATCTTCGCCTACAAAAGGAGAGTCAACACTCAGGGCAAAAAAACGCTCTTCTTTGAGCTCTTTAAACGCAGTAACAAAGCCTAGTGTTGGTGCATAAATATCTAGCCCTTTTGCATCTTCTATAAACGCAGCTGGAAAATGAAATTTTGATTTGTCTTTACACGAGATGTAAACATTGCTAAAAAGTTTGGAGAGTCTGTTGTACTGGTATTGTGTTAGAGTGTCAAAGTCTGCAAAGGGGAGAAGTGCTTTATCTTCTCCCATGCGACTGCTTTTGCCACCTGCAAAGATGACACAGGGGATAGAAAACATATTAGTTTCTAGTAAGCTCGGCTTCTATTCTTCTGTTTTTTGCACGACCTTCTTCACTTGCATTGTCTGCTACAGGATTTGCTTCACCCATACCAACTGAAGAGAGTTGTGAAGGATTGACACCTCTTTGGATAAGAAGTTTTTTCACTTCATCTGCTCTTTTTTGAGAAAGTTTTTGGTTGTAAGCTTCGCTTCCTCTGCTATCTGTAAAACCAACTATTTTTGCACTATAGTTTGTATATGTTTTTAGAAATTTAGCATATTTACCTAGGTTTGCAAAAGAGTTCTCTTTTACATGAAATGAGTTGTTTTCAAAGCTTACATTAAGTGTAATACTTTTTGGACAACCATCACTGTTAACAGCCTCACCCACTTCTGTGTTAGGGCAGATATCATTTGCATTTAAGACACCATCATTATCCATATCTTCTTTACATCCATGCGCATCAACTTTTGTATTTGCTGGAGTATTCGCACAAGTATCTAAGCTGTCAATTACACCGTCATTATCACTATCTTTTACAAGTGTACAACCTACTGCGTTTACTTCCGTATCTGCTGGAGTATTTGCACACTCATCTTTAGAATTTACAACACCATCATTGTCATCATCAAGCTCAGCAACAACTACTGGAGCTACCTGAATAGTCTCTTCAACTATGATTTTTTCTTTGATGATACTCTTTTGTGCTTGTGCTCCAAAAGAGTAACTTAATCCTACAAGTGTCATAAGGTTACTGTCTGCATTTCCCGCATTTTGGTGTGCTACTTTTGCCATATAGATAGCTTCAAGTTTTAAAGCTAAGTTGTCTGTTAGATCAACTTTCGCTCCAGCACCAGCATCAACAAAAAAACCAGTTTGGTTTGCACGGTTTTCATCACTTATGTTTTCAATACCAAGACCAAGTTTTGCAAATGGCGTGAAAAAATCTTGTTTTGCATATTCATAAACACCGTTAAAAGCACCACGAACTATGTTTGTTTCGCCATTACCTTTGTAATCTGGTCTAGCATAAAAAAGAGAAAATTCAGGACTGATTTTTGATGTAGGCGTGTTAAATTGTAGTTCAAGTCCACCTGTAAGATAACCATCATTTTTGATATCTAAGTTACCCTCAGCAAAGTTATAACCTATCATTGGAGAAAGTTCATATTTGTAGTCGTTTGCAAAAGACGCAGTTGTCAGCATAAGCGCTGGAATAAGTAGAAGTTTTTTCATGTAGTTTTTCCTTTTGTTTGTTTAATTATCTTGGGTCTGTAATATAACCACTAATAGCAGAAGCAGCAGCTACTGCTGAATTTGCCAAATACACTTTAGAAGAGCGACTTCCCATACGACCGACAAAGTTTCTGTTTGTCGTACTGATAGCTACTTCTTCATCACCTAAAATTCCCATGTATCCACCAAGACAAGCACCACAAGTAGGATTACTAACAACCCCACCAGCATCAACGATGATATCGATATACCCTAAGTGATTTGCATCACGAAGAATTTTTTGTGTTCCTGGTGTTACAATGAGACGTACATCTGGATGTACCTTGTGTCCTTTGAGTATCTCAGCGGCCACTTTTAAATCTGCTAAACGTCCGTTTGTACAGCTTCCAATGAAGGCTTGATCTACTTTGATATGATCTTTTACTGCTTGATTGACTGAATGCCCATTTGATGGTAAAAATGGATAAGCAATAACAGGATCAAGATTTGCAACATCGATTTCTAATACTTGAACGTACTCAGCATCTTCGTCAGAGTAGTGGATACGAGGTTCTCGAGCGAGATTTTTATCTGCTAAAAATTCTGCTGTAATTTCATCATAGGCAACGATGCCATTTTTTGCACCTGCTTCGATGGCCATGTTACACATAGAAAATCTGTCATCCATTGTAAGATGCTCAATCGTACTTCCTGTAAACTCTAGCGTTTTATAAAGTGCGCCATCCACGCCGATTAGGCGAATAATTTCAAGGATAATATCTTTCCCTGTTGTGAATTTTTCTGGTTTTCCTGAGAGTACCACTTTGATAGACTCGGGAACTTTAAACCAGTTTCCTCCGCTAATCATAGCAAATGCAAGGTCAGTTGAACCCATACCCGTTGAAAATGCTCCAAGTGCACCATGGGTACAAGTGTGTGAATCCGCACCGATGATGACATCACCTGGAACAATAAGACCTTTTTCAGGTAAAAGAGCGTGCTCAATTCCCATGTCATGTTCATCAAAATAGTTTTTTAGCTCATGCTTTTTTGCAAAATCACGAGAGATTCTTGCTTGGTTAGCTGAAGCTATATCTTTTGCAGGAATAAAGTGGTCAAGAACAATAGAAAAACCATCAGGATTAGCAAGTTTTTGTGCACCACTATCTTCAAATGCTTTGATAGAAATAGGAGTAGTTATATCGTTTCCGATAACCATATCGATGTCGCAGCGAATGATTTCACCCGCTTTTACTTCACGACCAATATGTTGTGAGAATATTTTTTCAGTTATAGTTTGACCCATTATGGTGAACCTCTTATAATATATTTTAATCGGGAGATTATATCATAAGAGATTTAAAGAGAGTTTTTACTTCTTCTGTTTATTGTTTTTTTTAATTTGCGTTGCTACATAATGTGCTACGGATTTTAACTGTATGTCGTTATATCTTTTTTTCCATGAGGGCATATCATTTTTTGCTGTTCCCCAAAACTTACCACCAAATTTTGCATATAAAAAGATTTGTTTTTCACTTAAGAGGATTTTTTGTAGATTATATGGGTAGATAAAATTTTGGTTTGATTTTGATTGCTCAACATAGTCACTTTCACCATTGCCTGATACACCATGACACTTGCCACACTTACGTTGAAAGATTTTTTTACCGACTTTCATCATCTCTTGTCTATCTTTTTCCTCAAGTTGTGCAGATTCCTTTAAAAGGTTTTCTACTCTCTTATCTCTATGAGAATTAAAAGTTTTAGAAACATAATGAGCAACTGCTTTTATCTGAATATCACTATAAACATATTTAAATGTTGGCATGATATCTGCGTGAGAACCATATGCATGTGCGCCATATTTGATGATTTTGTAGGCTTGGGTTTCTGTTAGGATACTTTTAGATAAGATTCTTGGTTTTACAACAAGTTTCATATCGTTTTGAGAGTTTCCATCTATGCCATGGCAGGAGATGCATGTTGTTTTATATATCGTCTCCCCTAGTGCATATTGTGACTGTGCCGCAAAGGCGAAAGTAGCTAAAAGCGCTAAGAGGAGTAGTTTCATAGGCTTATTTTGCTGTAACTTCTAAAAGCATATTTGGGTGGATCGCACACTCTACACTAAATTGACCTGGTGCTTTGATAGTTACAGTTTTTTTTGTTCCTGATGCTTGCATACCAATATCAAATTCATTTGCTTCATCATCTGTGTAGGTATTATGAGCAAAAGGATCAGAGTTTAAAAAAGTAAGTGTATCACCTACTTTTACTGTTACTTCATGAGGAATAAAAGTTTTTCCTTTTTGATTTATCACATGGTCTGCTCCAAAGAGAGAGGCTACTAAGAGTGTTGCTAGTGCTATTTTTTTCATATTTATTATCCTTTGTTGTTTTTATTGTGGAAAGTTTTTTGGAACTTTAATATCTAAGTCCGGACCAGTGAGTGCTTTCATAAATTCTACAATTGCATCAACTTCATCATCGCTTAAATGTCTGTCTACCATTACATCTGATTTGTTTTTGACACCATCTTGATAGCGTCCACCTTGAGAACAGATAACTGTTGCTTCTTTGAGTGTTTTGACACTTCCATCATGAAAGTAAGGAGCTGACTTTGTAACATCACGAAGTGTTGGTGTTTTAAATACACCATACCAAGCTGCTCTTTTTTTCACATTGTAACGACCAAGTTCTTTGCCTTTGAGTTCGCCTTTATTGAGACCGATGTTTTGAAAACTTCCATCACTAAAATTAAAGCCATCATGACAATCTATACAATGTGCTTTGCCTTTAAAAAGTTCAAAACCTTTTTTAGCTTTAGTGTTAATGGCATTTTTATCACCTTTTGCATATTTGTCAAATGGAGATTCTGTAGAGACTACTGTTCTCTCAAATGAGGCAATGGCTTTTGCAAGTGAATCTTTTGTGATTCCTTCGCCTGGATAAGCTTTTTCAAAAAGCTCTCTGTAGCCTTTAATTTTATTGAGTTTTGGTATAAGCTCTTTGAGTGGCATATTCATCTCAACATCTGCTTCGATTGGACCGAGTGCTTGTTCTTCTAGAGATTTTGCACGACCATCCCAAAACTGATGTCTTTGATAAGCTGAGTTTAATACAACAGGAGAGTTTCTTGGTCCTACTCGCCCTTCAAACCCAACAGCTTTTGCAGCTGGGACTTCATCTGTCCATCCGTGACTTGGACTATGACAAGTTGCACAAGAAATTTTGTCATTTTTAGAGAGTCTTGTGTCAAAGTAAAGGAGTTTTCCTAGTTCAATACGCTCAGGCGTTAGTTTATTGTTTGCAGGTTGTGGGGCTGTTTGGGGTCGTAACCACTGTGACATATCTTCATTTGCCCCAACACTTGTAAAGAATGTTGCTAGAACAAGTGTTGCTATTGTTAATTTTTTTATCATAAATTCCCTCTCTTTTGTGATAAAATATTGTAACATCTTAAACTGATAGAGATTATAAAAGTGTGTGATTTATTAAAAGATAATAAATAAATTTTATAGAAATAAGAAAAACAAATACCATATACAAATAAGAAGCCCTCTTGTAACTTTTATCTTCAAAGTTAAATAAGGCTGTGTTTAAGGCATAAAAAGTTGCTAAAAGTAGAGCGCCATAGATAAAATACCCGACATAGTAGTAGTCAAATCCTAAGATACAATAGGGACACTTATGTGTTGGAAGCTCATAAATATAGGTACTAAAAAAGTAGGTGATACTCAGGTACGATACATACAAAAAGAGGATGCTAAACGCAGTGATGAGTACTCTTTTTTTCAAGTGTAACAAAAATAATAAAAGAAAAAACATTGCATAAAATAGAGTGACTAAAACACCTGTAGTCAAATGAAAGGGCATTGCAGTTGTTGTTTTTGCGTAAATATTTGAACAGCAAAGCACTGGTGTAAGTGTTGAGAGATTGGCAAAAAAGTTTATTTCTACAATGGCGTTTAGAAGTATTAAAAAATAAATAAAAAGAAAAAAGTAGAGTTTTTTCTTGAAGTAGGGATGCTGTTTAGAGTAGTAATCTTGATGGTTGAGTGAAAGCCAGAGCAAAGAGCAGAGAATGATAATAATTTTGAGTATAAGGAGTGGATTTCCAAATGGGTTTGCTCCTACAACGCCTGCAGCACACATAGCACCAGGGATGAGAGAGGCTAAATCATTAAGCGTATAAATAAAAAAGCCTAAAAGAAAGATATTTATAAGAAGTGAGAGCTGTATGAGTGTTGTAATAAGATAAGACCTTTTTTCTAGTTCATACTGCATTTGACTTACTGCGTTGGGTCTATATTGTTTGAGAATTTGGACTGTGTTAAACGCAGCTATGGTGAGGGCTATAAGTACCAATAAGGCGATAAAGAGCGTGATAGTGACATGAGCAGAGAGAAAGATACTACTCAAGAGTACCTTCTTTAATACTCAAGCTTTTATCGATGATCTTGCATGTGTCAAAAATTGGGTCATGCGTAGCGATAATGATAGTTTTGCCTTTTGCTTTTAATTTTGTAAGTATCTCGATAAAAAGTAGAGAGTTTTCTTTGTCTAAATTTGCTGTTGGTTCATCACAAAGGATGATTTGGGCATCACTTACGATGGCTCTAGCGATGATGGCTCTTTGTTTTTCTCCTCCTGAGAGGTTTGAGACTTTTTGTTTTGCTTTATGGGCAATATTAGCAAGCTCCATAGCTTTTTGTTGGGCTGCGTTTATCTGCACTGCGTTTAGATCTTTAATGACAAGGGCTGGGAGAAGATTTTCTTCGACAGTGAGTGCATTAAAAAGATGAAAGGACTGGGTAATATAGGCTGTGATATCACGTCGATAGAGCGAAGCGTGATAATCTGAATATGAAGCAATGTTTTCACCAGCGACTTCTACGCTTCCGCTTGTTGGTTTGAGTTGTGAAGCTAAAATATGTAAGAGGGTGCTTTTTCCACTACCACTCACACCTTTGAGTAGAACAAATTCACCTTGCGCAACACTAAGAGTAATATTTTTCAAGGCATGAAAAATTTCGCCATTTTTTTCTTTAAAATCTTTGTTGAGGTTTTGTATTTGTATCATTTCATAACCTCATTTGCTTCGGTGATGGCAAGCTTCCACACCGGTATGACTATGGCGAGTAAAAAAGGCGTAACAAAGAGAATAAAAAGCAGACTCAAGTCATTTGTACTAATACTTGGAGAAAAAGATGCCTTGTTGTTGAGGTTTTGATAGCCGACAAAGATATACTTTAGTAGAGGCGCACTCAAATAATAAACATAGATTAAAGCGGCTGTCACTCCCGTAAGATAAGCAAAAAATACGATTATAAAGTTCTCTAAAAGTTTAAACCAAATGATCTCTTTTATCTGCCATCCAAGTGAGCGTAATATGGCTACTTCTTTGGCATCTTCTGTCTTTATCATGGAGTATCTTTGGTAGAGTATGAGTAAAAATGTACTGAGTGCGATAAGGTAAAGGATAAGGAAAACACCACCTTTATAGTTAAAAAGATTTTTATAATGTTTTGCGATATCTTCTTTTGTAATGATTCTGCTGTCAAAGTGGGATATAAGAAGCTTTTCATAGACCATTTGGCGCTCTTTTTTGTTGGGAACTTTAAGGATAATATCACTGACATATCCCTCAGGAATGCCAAGAATTTTACGGGCTTCATCACTATCCATCAAGATAACATCACTGCCGATAAGATTTGTCTCTTTGGGGAGTGTATCATAAATATAGACCTTTTCTTTGCTTCTATCTGGTGGTCTAAAAGTGTAAGAGTTTGTGTAGGCATATGTGTCAAAAAATTCTTTAACACCTGAGCCAATAATCATATTTTTTCGTGAGAGAAATTTTTCTATATCAATACTTTTGAGAAGTGTTTGAAGTTCTTGTTCTATCTGTTCATCATAAAAATCTATGCCGACTATGGTGAAATGTTCTTCTTTTGGTTCATAATAATGTATGCCATAAATGCGTCCCTGTGCTTTTTCTACTCCTTGAATGGCAAGCGCTTCATCTAGCCAACTTTGTGGGGTATCTAAACGCAGTCCATCTTTGTAGCGTTGCAGGGTAATGTCTGCTTGTGCATCAAGTGTTGCAAAGATATCTTTTTGTATTGATGAAGAGATAAAAAGCACACTTGCAAGAAGCCAGATAAGCACAGAGGAGAGAATAAAAATCCCGAGATGTTTTTTAGGGTTGCTACGTAATAAGATAAGTAAAAAGTTGAATTTATTGCGCATACACAAAGTCCATCTGTTTGAGGTCTTGCATCTTCGGATAGAGTTGGTTTGAGCTATCTCTATAGCAGTGGATACGATGTTCTAAAAATGAAGTAGAAGAAGCAAAACCCGGTAGTTTTGTAAGTTTGCTCAAACTTTGTATCTCCTTCGTATTCGTTTGCTTGCTAAGAACAAGAAGGAGGGTAAAAAGGAAGAGACCAAGAAGCCCAAGTACGAGCAATGTAAAGTGTCTTAATAAAATAAAATTTCCTTTTAAACTTTAAAGACCTCGAGATGCTTGTTTAACTCTTGGGTAGATTGACGAATCTTCACACTTGCTTTTGCAACATCATCTATACTATGAAGGTTTTCATTTGAAATTTGGCTGACATGTTGAATCTTTTGTATAATTGTGTCTGTTTTATCCGCATTTTCTCTATAACCATCAAGAATGTTTTCACTCATTTGTGTTGATTGCGTCATTATTTCTGAAGTTGCGTTTATTTTGTCTCCTACACTCATAGAAATAGCTGCGAGTTCTTCCATCTCAGTAGAGTTATTGTTCATCTGCTCTGAACTCTCAACGATAGCCTGAACGATGACATTTACAGTGGCATTTATCTCTGAAAGAGATTTCTGTGTGCGTTCTGCAAGTTTTCTAACTTCATCGGCAACGACGGCAAAACCACGTCCATGCTCACCTGCACGAGCAGCCTCAATCGCTGCGTTTAGCGCAAGAAGATTTGTCTGGTCTGCAATGTCTGCAATGACTGTTAATACATCTTTGACTTGTGAAGCATCTTGTGAGAGTTGGCTGAGTCCTTGTGCTAGTTCCATTTGTAGCTCTGAAGAGTTTTGTACTTTATCAACGAGTGTTAAGATGTCTTTCTTTGTTTCATTCAGGTTCTCATTTGATTGAATGAGGTTTTGTTTTCCCTCTTGTGCTTCTTCGATTGCATGACTCAGAGCATCACGCATCACACGTCCTTCATTGACTGTCTCATTGAGTTCACTGTTCTCTTCTTCTGAGCGTTTTTCTACGGTATGTGCTGTTGTCTCAAGATAAGTTGAAGCGTTGAGGTTTTGTTTAGATGAGTCTATAACTACTTTTAAAACTTCTTGAACTTTTTCTATAAACTGGTTGATATAGTAGTTTGCTTGTGCTATCTCATCTTTTGTATCTGTGGCAAGTCTGATGGTAAGGTCACCATCTCCTTGAGTAAGCTCTTTAGCTGTGTTTATGAGCTTTTTAATAGGCTCAACTATAGAGTTGATGATAAGGAGTAATAAAATAACAATTACGGCTCCAAAAATAAGCTGCATGATTAAAGAAAGCGTTGAAGTAAAAGCAATTTTATCTTCAAGAATTGGGGCATAAGTTTTATGTATATTGTTTAAGAGTTTTTGATTTTGTATTACAAGTGCATTCATTTCTCCAAGCAGCCCTTTGGTCGAGTCAAAACCTTTTAACTCAGTTGCTTTGACAAGAGCAGTAAAATACTTTTTATATGCTTGTAGGTCACTTTTGATATGTTTAGAATTTTCAATATTTCTGTCTATATAATAGATAAGTGCATTGTAAGAACGTTTGAATTTTTTTAGATATTTTTTATTGTGAGATAGTTCGAAACTTTTTTCCAAGTTTCCTAAGGTCAGAACCATACTAAAGACATCAGCATTTTGAGATTTTTTGGCAAAAAGTTCTGCTTGACGAATGGCATTTGCTAGCTTTTTGTTAAGACCATCTTTTGGAGTAAAACCTATCTCTTTTTGTATTTTCACAATCTTTGAAAAGCTCTCTTTATAGAGCTGTGTGTTTTTTATGATTTTATCGATTCCGCTTGGTTCTATATCAAGAGTGAGTAGCTTCTTTTTGAGTGACTGTGCATCTTTCATAGTTGTAGTGTATTGTAAAGAAAAATTGTCAATGTTTTTTTGATGTTTATATTCTAAAAAATCACTTGCACTTATCATCAAGCCTTTTAAATCATTATCTATCTTATATACATTAAGTTTGGTTGATTCAATCAGGTGGCTAGAACTCAGCATATAATTAACGATAAAAATATTTGCAAGAATAGAGACTACTGAGATAGCCATAACAGAGATAAGTTTATTTTTGATAGTCATATAAAAAATCCTTTTTTTATATCTTGTATTTTAGTGCTTTTTTTGTAAACTCGCTAGAGCAGAAAAACATTGCAATGAAGATGGGATTAAAAATGAGTGTATCATCTTCAAGTGTATCAAAGACTCCAAAGCTAAAACCTTCTCCATCATTTGGGTTTTGTGGTTTTACTATAAACTTTAGAGGCGACACTGTTCTTGCCATGTTGATAATATTTTTTTTCTCTTTTTTACTTTCAACATTTAAAATATTAAAATCTTTTTCTTGTGCTTCTCTATGGGCTACAAGAATTTTTTCAATAAGATCAACTTTGTCTTTAAAAACAACTTTATTCCATTGAATGATAGAGTTGTTAGACGCTATCTGCATATTTTTTTGCATAAGAGGGTTTGGTTTCTTAGCACGCATGGCTTCAATGAGAGCAAGTAAATAGTTGACTCCTCCGATGCTTTTGGCAGCTTTACTCATAAAAAGATGAATAGTTGCTTTTGTCTCGTCACTTTGATTGTTAAAATTACACATTAATTATTTTCCTTGTTTTGATAGATAATAGCTCGGTTTTTCCCCAGCTTTTTCGCTTCGTACATAGCCTTATCGGCAAACCTAATGAGCTCTTCATTATTTTGTGAATGCTCAGGATAGAGAGATATCCCTATACTCGCACCCACTTTCACGATTTTGTGATTTATTGAAGTTCCTTCGTTTATTTTTTCCATGATGTTGTTGGCTACTTTTAGAGCATCAGCATCATTATGAATGTTTGAAAGTAATACAGCAAATTCATCACCAGCAAATCTAGAAGCAATGTCTATACTACGAATAGATGAACTTAAAACATTAGCAACAAACTCTAAAATTTGATCTCCTGCATGATGTCCGTAGGTATCATTTACAGCCTTAAATCCATCAAGATCAATAAAAAGTAATGCAACTTTACGCTTGTATCTCTGTGCTCGATTGAGTTCATTATGGAATTCAACTTTGAAAAGTGCTCTGTTTGGGAGTTGCGTTAAGGGATCAAAAAGCGCAAGTTCTTTGAGTTTTTCTCTTGATATTATAAGATAAAGGGAAAAGATATAAAAAAAAAAGATAACAACACAAAAAAGTAGTGTTATATAGTTCTTTTCTATCTCGAGACGGCTGAGGTAGGTGGACTTTGTATAGGTTACTAAGTAAGCAATATTTTTACTATAAAATCCAGGAATTGGTAAAAAGTTTACAACAATTTGTTGGTAGTTGTAGTCAAAATTTTGAGAAAAAGGTTTGGCCTCTTGTATACTTTCTTGTAGTTTTTGTTTGAGTTGGATTTTATTGATCATATCATAAAAGTTTTGGTCTTTAATCTTTTGATGCGTTGCAGCGTCAATATAATATGCATCAGATTCCCATGTTTTTTTGTAGACTATCCCATGTTGTTGTGCTAGAGGTGTGTTTATAGCAATCTCTTTAGATACAAGGACATGGGAGTCATATACAAAATTTTCAATAAGGTTTTGTATGATAGATGCGTCAGAGTAACTAATCTCTACACTACCAATATGCTTATTCTTATAAAAAAGAGGGTAGATAAATCTATATCCAAGAAGATAAGGACAGACTTCAAAACCTTCTTGTGCTTGCAGTGTTTTGTTTGTGAGGACAATACCCTCTCTTGTTTGAGACAAATCATCGCCATAGTCTTGTGGGGCATACATTCGTAAAAAACTTACATTGTTTGGCAAATGAAAATGAACTTGAGAGATACCCATATGCTCAAGACGTTTATAGTTTTTTTTGAGTTGATTATAAACTTCTGTACGAATGATGTTTTGCTCTTGCTCGGAGCTATATGATGCTTTATCTAAGAGTTGCATAAGTTTTGTGTTATTTGTATACATTGTGTAGATATCTTGAGACATTATCTTTAGATATTTGTGCCAAGTTGTATACTCTTTAACAAAAAGTTGACTTTGTATATGAAGATAATACTCTCGTTTGTTAGATTCTATCTTTTTGATAATCTGTATCGTTGCAATAGTAATAAAGATAAACAAAAGAGTCGTTGCTATTATCTTGTTTCGTTTTGTTTCAAGCATGAATTTCCAGTGAGAGTTTAGTTATGTTATTATTATATCGTAAATTAACTATAGAGATTACTTTTTTTATTCTTAAAGTAAATATGACCTCAGTTAGTCTTAAGCAAATCATAATGACAAAGCTAATATGATGTCAAAAGTAAAAGAAGACAAAAATAGTCTTATTTAGAAATATAACCCAAATGAAGAGGTAAATATATGCAAGTTTATTTAGATAATAACGCTACTACGATGTGTGACCCACAAGTAGTAGAAGTAATGCAACCATTTTTTAGTGAGCTTTATGGAAATCCTAACTCACTTCATAAATTTGGAACAGCGAGTCATCCTGCGCTTAGTAAAGCAATAGATCAAGTTTATAAAGGTATTAACGCTAGTGATAAAGATGATATAGTTTTCACATCATGTGCAACAGAATCAAACAACTGGGTACTACAATCAGTGTATAATGATTATATTAAACACGGTAAGATGAACCATATCGTGACAACTGAAGTAGAGCATCCCTCAGTACTTTCTACTTGTCGTTGGTTAGAAGATCAAGGTGTAAAAGTTACTTATCTTCCTGTCAACGATCAAGGTGTTGTTGAAGCACATACTGTAAAGTCTTTTATTACAGATAAAACTGCACTTGTTAGTATTATGTGGGCAAGTAATGAGACTGGAATGATTAACCCAATTAAAGAGATTGGTGAGATTTGTAAAGAAAAAGGTGTTCTTTTTCACTCTGATGCCGTACAAGCAGTAGGAAAAATTCCTGTTGATTTACAAGATGTGCATGTGGATTTTATCTCATTTTCAGCGCACAAATTTCATGGACCAAAAGGTGTAGGTGCTCTTTATATTAAGGACTCTCAACCACTTACTCCACTTCTTCATGGTGGTGAACAAATGGGTGGTCGTCGCTCTGGAACACTTAACGTTCCGTTTATTGTTGGTATGGGAAAAGCTGTTGAGCTTGCGACTACTGACCTTGAAAAAACGATGGCTTCTATCCGAGAAAAACGTGATAGACTCGAAGATGAATTATTAAAACTCAGTGACACATTTGTCGTTGGTGATAGAGAAAATCGTACACCAAATACTATCTTGATTTCTATTAGAGGCGTTGAGGGTGAGGGTATGCTTTGGGACTTAAACAATGGTCAAATCGGAGCATCAACTGGTTCTGCTTGTGCATCTGCTGACTTGGAAGCGAACACTGTTATGCTTGCAATCGGTGCTGATAATGAACTAGCACACACTGGTATCAGACTAAGTCTTTCAAGATTTACAACTGATGAAGAGATTGATTACACTATCAGTCACTTTAAAGAGGCTGTTGCTCGTTTACGTATGATCTCAAGTTCATTTGCGAAAGTTGCACCAACTCCAGGTGGAGAAGCTGGGGAATGTCACATTCCTCATCATATGGCACACTAAAAATAGATAAGGGAAATGAAAAGGTTCCCTTAAAATTTATAAAATAAATTTAAAGGAAAGAAAGTATGGCAAAAGCAGATATACTAGGCGAGTCTCTATGGGACGCCTACTCAAATAAAGTAACAACATTAATGAATAATCCTCAGCATCAAGGGGAAATAACACCAGAAGAGGCTGAGTCTCATGGTAACAAGCTTATCGTTGCAGATTTTGGAGCAGAATCTTGTGGAGATGCAGTAAGACTATACTGGGAAATTGATCCTAAAACAGATAAGATTGTAAACTCTAAGTTTAAATCTTTTGGATGTGGTACAGCTATCGCATCAAGTGATGTTATGACTGAACTTTGTATAGGCAAAACAGTACAAGAAGCTGTTAAAATTACAAATATTGACGTTGAATTAGCGCTTCGTGATGACCCTGAAACACCAGCTGTTCCACCACAAAAAATGCACTGTTCTGTAATGGCTTATGATGTTATCAAAAAAGCTGCTTCACTTTACCTTGGGGTTGATGAAGGAAGTTTTGAAGAAGAGATCATTGTTTGTGAATGTGCACGTGTTTCACTTGGAACAATTCAAGAGGTTATCAAACTCAATGATCTTAAAACTGTTGAAGAGATTACAGACTATACAAAAGCAGGTGGTTTTTGTAAATCTTGTATCAAACCAGGTGGTCATGAAGATAGAGAATGGTACCTTGTTGACATTTTAGAGCAGACTCGTAAAGAGATGGATGAAGAAAAGATGAAAGCAGCAGCAGATGCTATGGCAGCTGGTGGTGGTAAATTTGAAGAGATGACACTTGTACAACAAATCAAAGCTGTTGATGCAGTTATAGATGAAAATGTACGTCAATTTCTTATCATGGATGGCGGAAACATGGAGATCATTGACATTAAGAAAAATGATGACTATATTGATATCTACATTCGTTATCTTGGTGCATGTGATGGCTGTGCATCATCTGCAACAGGTACCTTGTACGCGATTGAATCAACATTAAAAGAAAAACTTTCAGATAAAATTCGCGTTTTACCAGTTTAGACGCAAATGAGAAATGCCCAGCTTGACTGGGAATTTCTTTCTGGTTACAATACTTTTATGTATGATAACTTATATGAAAAAATTACTGATGCTTTAGTAAATGATGGTTATATCGTCATAGAAAATGCACTAGATCCACAACTTTGTAAACAACTCTTTGAAACTTCAAACCAAATCAACAACTTTAAAAAAGCGGGAATTTCTAGTAGTTCTTTACGCGATGAAAATAGACGACGAGATAAAATCAAGTGGCTTGATGCTGATACAGAGACAACAACTGCCTATCTGAGCTTTGCACAAGGCCTGCAGTCATATCTCAATCGTCATCTATACCTTGGACTAAGCTACTATGAAGCCCATTTTGCAGTGTATGAGGTGGGAGACTTTTATGAAAAGCATCTCGATGCCTTTGCATCAGCCAAAAATCGTGTTGTGACGACTGTTTATTATCTCAATGAAGTGTGGGATAGTAATGATGGGGGCGAGCTAATCATTTATGATAAAGAAGGCAAAGAGATAAGCAGAGTTTTACCAAAAGCAAATACTTTGGTAGTATTTATGAGTGAAGATTTTCCCCATGAAGTCCTAGCCTGTAAGGCTAAACGCAGCTCCATAGCAGGATGGTTTAGAGTGGATAAGTAATAGATTGTTGATAAAACAGCATCATCTTCCATTAAAAGTATCTTCATAAGCTATTTTATCCTAAAATAACATATGATTATAAAAATAGATGATATAGAGATACCAGAGTTACAAATTTACAAAGAGTTACGTGAAGCTGCGTTTAGAAGTGATAGAAGCTTTATAGCTGACTCTCCTAAGGTGGTAAACTTACTTCTAGAGAGTGATGTAGAAGTAAAGAGCATACTTGCAACACAAGAGTATTATGATGAGTTTTTTGACTTAGTCGCCTCGAAAAACATAGCAAAAGTCTACCTGACAACAAAAGAGCAAATGGGTAAAATTGTAGGGCATAAAATTCATCATCATTGTATGATGCATGGCATACGCCCAAAAGATATAACCTTAGATGAAGCAGATGACAACATCATTATGCTAGACAATATTACTTCAAGTGAAAATGTTGGCTCGATTGCTAGAAGTGCTGCGGCTTTAGGTGTAGGCACCTACTTCTTAGCAAAATCATCTCCACACCCTTTTAACAGACGTGCATTACGAGTATCTATGGGGTATGCGCACAGACTTAAAACATATATTTATGATGATATCCTTGAGACTATAAAAGCATTAAAATCAAAAGGCTACAGAGTATATGCCGCTGAAGTGAGGGAAGGTTCTACGCCACTAGGAGAGCTAAACGCAGTAAATAAATGGGTGCTAATTATGGGGCATGAAGGAAGAGGTATCGCAGAAGAGATTTTAGATGAATGTGATGAAATTGTAACTATTGAGATGCAAGAGGGGATTAAAAGCTTTAATGTAGGTGTAGCTGCTTCGATAATGATGTATACATTAAGCAAATGATGAAAGATACAATTACTTTGTGATATAATCAACAAACAATAGAATTATACGGGAAATAATAAGATGGAAAGTGTATATTTAGCAAGACAGCCGATTTTAGATAGAAACTCTGATATATGTGCGTATGAGATTCTCTATCGAGATGTAAACAAAGCGAGTCACATTGAGAGTGACCGTTATGCAAGTGCAACAGTGATTAGCAATATCTTAAATAAGTTTGGAACAAAAGCACTCTTAGAAGATAAACGGGCATTTATCAAAGTTGATGAGAAATTTTTACTCAATGACATCATCTTCTCCATTCCTAAGGATTTTTTTGTTTTTGACATTTTGGAGAGTGTTGTTCTTGATGAAAGAGTCATTGAACGTATCCAACAACTTCACGCTAAAGGCTATCTTCTTGCTATAAATGATACAAAACTTATTCCCCAAAGTCTAGAAAAATATCGAGAAGTGTTCAAAGAGATTAATTTTTTTAAGATTGATTTTGATGTGAGTATGGAAACTGAAGTCGCTCCACTCTTGCAACCTATGAAAAAACTAGGGATTGAACTTATCGCCACAAAAATTGAAGATAGTGATACTTATGAAGTAGCACAAAAGATAGGTTTTGACTGTTTTCAAGGCTACTTTTTTGCCAAACCAAAAATCGTAGAAAATGCTAAATACGAACCTGCACAAATGAATGTTCTTAATCTTTACAATTTGTTAATACAAGATACAGACATTGCGGATATTACAGCAGAGTTTGAAAAAACTCCAGAGATTACTGTACAACTTTTACAGTTTATCAACTCTGGCGCTTTTCATTTTAGAAATAAAATTTCTTCTATTCATCATGTTATTACCTTAATGGGTCGTATCACTTTAGCGAAATGGCTTATGCTGATGATTTACTCTAAATCGCTTTCAAAAAACAAGCACCATGAGCCCTTGATGTTGATGGTTCAAAACAGAACACAGCTTATGGAACTCATTTTAAAAGACATAAACCCTGAGGCAGGTAATAGCAAACTTGGAGAGGCGTATTTGGTAGGGGTTCTCTCTCTTATAGATACCATTTTTTCTATGCCATTGGAAAATATACTCAAGAGCATTAATGTCTCAGATCCTGTAAAAGACGCACTCTTGGAGGATGCCGGTCTGTTGGGCGATATTTATAAAACAGTGAGAGATATTGAAAACATTGAAGTGTATGATATTTTCAAATTTGAACAAAAGTATAAATTGGCACCAGGAAGTATAGACAGAGCTGTCATGGAAGCTATCGAAAAGGTTAATGAATTTAATAATCCGCAAGAGTAAGTGCCTGACAAGAATAAAATAAGGGTATAATTTTAAAAAAGAATTGACACTATGAACTTCTCAAAACTCCCACTTACAAAAGAAATGCTCCAAACACTTCACTCTCTAGGCTATACAGAGATGACACCTATCCAAGAAGAGGCGCTGCCTTTTATACTTGAAGGTCGCGATGTTATCGCCCAAGCAAAAACAGGCAGTGGAAAGACCGCTGCCTTTGGTATTGGGGTACTCTCACACCTTGATGTAAAAAAATTCCGTGTACAGTCTTTGATACTTTGTCCAACCCGCGAACTAGCTGATCAAGTAGCAAAAGAGCTTCGTCGCATTGCAAGATTTCAACACAATATCAAAATCCTTATGCTGACCGGTGGTGAATCATTTGGGAAGCAGTTAGGCTCACTTGAGCATCAAGCGCATATCATAGTTGGAACACCAGGACGTGTTTTAAAGCACTTAAACAAAGAGAGCTTAGAGCTTTCTAACTTAAAAACTTTAGTCTTTGATGAAGCCGATAGAATGTTAGATATGGGCTTTATAGAGGAGATAGAAAATGTGCTTGGTTTTGTTCCAAAAGGGAGACAAACGCTACTTTTTTCTGCTACCTATGATGACGAGATCTTGGATATCAGTAAAAGAATTCAAAATGATGCAGTAAGTGTAAAAACAACAACAAAAGAAGTGCAAAATAAAATAGTCCAAGACTTTTATGAAACAAATGATAAAGTCGATACGCTTATAAAGATTTTCTCAAGCTACAAGCCTGAAAATGTCATCGTGTTTACAAATACAAAACTAGAAGCAAAAGAACTTGCTGAGTCTTTGGTACAAAACAAGATAGATGCTTTGGCAATTCATGGCGATTTAGAACAGTATGAGCGTAATGATGTGCTTGTACAGTTTGCTAACAAATCGTGTCCTATTTTAGTGGCAACAGATGTAGCGGCTCGTGGGCTTGACATCAAAGAGTTGAGCTTAGTGGTAAATTATGATCTGCCTCATGGTATGGAGACGTATACACACCGCATAGGAAGAACAGGACGTGCAGGGGCTGAAGGTATAGCCATCACACTTTACAGCGATAGAGAAGCGCACAAGATAGAAGAGTATGAAGAAGATACAAGTCGTAATTTCTTAGATGCTGCTACGCTGAAAAAAGAGCAGGGCTTTGAGATGAAGCCACAGTACGTGACGCTTGTTATAGAGGGTGGTAAAAAAGACAAGGTTCGTGCAGGGGATATACTCGGCGCTTTGACAGGCGAGGCGGGACTCCAAGGTGCGAGCATTGGGAAGATAGATATTTATGACAGACAAAGTTATGTAGCGATAGAAAACTCACTTGTTGATGAAGCACATAAGAAACTAAAAAATGGCAAAATTAAAAACAAAAAATTTAGTGTGTGGATTCTTTAATCCATCCACTTTTGAGCATCATACCCATCAGTCGGACGAACAATCTCTTTTTTTTGTAGTGCTTTTTTCATAATGATGCTGGGCTTTTTATCCGCATAACTTGTATGTTGGCTATCAAGCACAACTTCAAAACCAAACTTCTCTAAAAATTTTATACTTTTGAGATCATCCAAAACACTGATACTTAAACTCTCATAGAGTGAGCCAGCTTCAAGTAAAAACTGCTCTATCATGGCAGTAGCTATGCCTTGATTTCTAAATTCAGGTTTTACTGCGAGGTTGACAACTGGAGTATCTTCATCTACAAAGCCATTTGACTTGTGTGCTGCGTTTAGTTTTCTGCTCCAGATAGCTCCGGCTAAGACATTGTCTTGCATGGCATAGAGTCCTAAGTCTTTGTTTGAGAGTCCGAAAAAATCACTGTAGATGGCATTTTCTTTGAGCCCTTGTGCATGATAAAGCATATCACTCACTATCTTTTGTTCACTACTTCTTAAAAAATAAAGCTCTAAACTCATCCTAACTCCTCGATTTTTTCTTCATACTTTTGCATAATGTCATCAAGCTGCGTTTGCTCAACTTCTAACTCTTCAAAGAACTCTTCAACTTGATTCTCCATATCTGAGACTGTTTTTGAAAGCTCCATAAGTGTAGCACTATCTCCTTTATTTGAAGCTTCTATGAGTTCTTCATGTTTGAGTGAAAGCGTGTTTTCAAGGTTCATGATCTTCTCTTCAAGCTTATCAACTTTTTTCTTTAAAGGCGAAGCGAGTTTGTTGCGTTCTCGTACAAGCTCTGCACGGAGTTTTTTGTTTTCTTTGTTGTTTGATTTTGGAGCCGTTTTCACTTTTTCCTCAAGCTCTTCATCATCCCAGCCAATTTTTTCCAAGAACTCATCATATGTACCATCAAAATACTCTGCACCCTCTTTTGCAAAGATAATCAGTCGGTCACATACACGGCGCAGTAACTCTTCAGAGTGGGTTACGATGATGCTTGAGCCCTCAAAGCTGTTGATGGCGTTGGTAAGTGCTTCTATGCTTTGCATATCAAGGTGATTTGTTGGTTCATCAAGGAGTAAAAGATTGACTTCTCTTGCGATAATTTGACCAAGCATAACACGGCTTTTTTCTCCACCGGAGAGGAGCGATATCTTTTTCTCAGCTCTATCACCGCTAAACATCATTCCTCCGCAGATACTGCGAACATTGGCTTCACTGAGTTTTGCATTTGCATTGTAAATCTCATCCATGATGCTGTTGTCTGGGCTGAGGTGTGAAATGTTTGTTTGTCCAAAGTGTGCAAACGCAGTAGCAGTATTAAAATTGACTTCGCCACTGTTTTGTTTGAGTTCACCGGCGATAGTATTTAAAAGTGTCGATTTTCCTTTTCCATTTTTCCCGATGATGCCGAGTGTTTCACCCTTTGCAAGAGTAAAAGAGATATTTTCAAAGAGAGTCTTCTCAGGCGTATAGCCAAAACTTAACTCTTTCACATCAAGTAAAATTTTTGCAGGGGTCTCTTTATAGTTAAAATGAAAAGCAAGAGAAGACTCATTTCCCAAATCCTCAAGCCTATCCATCTTCTCGAGTTGTTTTACTTTTGATTGTGCTAGTGCTGCGGTGGAAGCTCTAGCTTTGTTTTTTGCGATGAACTCTTCAAGCTCTTTGACCTTTTTATCTTGTGCTACTTTTTGTTTTTGATGGAGTTCATCTTCAGCTTTGAGTTGCTCGTAAAACTTTTTGGTGTTACCCTCAACGACTCGAATATTTTTTCTTACAATGCCTGCTGTGTGCGTACAAACACCATCCATAAAATTTCTATCATGGGTGATGAGAATGACTTCTCCATCAAAACTTCTTAAAAATGTTTTGAGCCAGCGAAGTGAGACAATGTCAAGATAATTGGTAGGTTCATCAAGAAGCAAGAGATTTGGTTCGGTGACTAAAAGCTTTGCAAGGTTGATGCGTATCTGATAGCCACCAGAAAATGAGAGCGGGTCTTTTTCTAAGTCCTTAGCATTAAAGCCAAGTCCAAAAAGTATCTTTTCTACTCTGTAGGTATCGTACTGCATCTCTTCACTGAGTGCAAGGGCTGCTTCTTCTTTTAGTGTTTTTTCACTAAAGGTAAGATGTTGTTTCAGTGTACCAATACGGTAATTTTTCGGGATAACAACATCACCGCTGTCTGGGTGTTCTTCATTGAGAATGATTTTAAAAAGAGTAGATTTTCCACTTCCATTGCGACCAACAAGCCCAAGGCGGTTGCCTGCATTGAGCTTGAAGTTAAGGTTTTTAAAAAGTTCTTGTGATGTAAAAGATTTTGAAATATTTGTTAGTTGAATCATAACGCAAGTGTACACAAAATCACTTTAAGCATTATTTATTTAGAGTAGAGTTATAATGAACGTATGAAAAGTTTTAATATTATATTTAAGGATGAAGACTCTTTAGATACTTTTATAGTGAGACATTCGCTTAAAAGTGCAGAGACTATTTTTATCCAAATTTTTAGTGGTGTTACAAGCCCTGATTATTTTATGAATATCTCTCGTATGCTCAAAGAGAAGCTCCCACAAGCAAATATCATTGGGACAACAACAAGCGGAGAGATTTCAGATGGTGAGATGCTAGAGGAGAGTGCGGTTATTTCTTTTAGCATTTTTGAGAGTTCAAGAGTCGTGTCCAAATTTTATAACTTTGATACAGCATTTAATCTTCAAGACATTAAAGAAGATTTGATTTTTGATGATACCAAAGCGATGATTATCTTTAGTGATGGACTCAAAAGTGATGCTGAGCGTTTGTTAAAAGATATTTACAAAATTAAGCCTGAAATTATCATCGCGGGTGGACGTGCAACTGACAAAGAGTTTAAGCAGACGTATGTTTTTTCAGATGAAGAGTTCTCTGATGATGGGTGTGTAATTGCGACAATTAGTGGAAGTAATTTGCTGGTCAATAGTGAATATATCTTGAAATGGACTTCTATTGGCAAAGAGATGCTTGTTACTAAAGCAGATGGAACTACTCTTTATGAGCTTGATGGGGTTCCTGTTATGGATGTTTATAGAAAATATCTTGGAGATGATGTAGCAAAAAATCTACCTGCATCATGTATGCCTTTTCCTCTTGTTTTGAATAAAGATGGTGTTCTTGTTGCAAGAGATCCCATTGGGGTGACAGAAGATAATGCTTTAACCTTTGCAGGTAAATTTAGTGAAGGGGATAGGGTACGTTTTAGTTTTGCAAATATTGAAGAGTTGACTGATAATTTAGATGTTTATTTTGATGAACTGAAAAATATTCCAGCTGAAGTTGTTTATGTCTATTCTTGTGTAGCAAGAAAAGCACTATTGCAAGAAAAACTAAAAGATGAGATAAATCTGCTTGAGTCTTTGGCTCCTACAGTTGGTTTTTTTACGTTTGGGGAATTTTTTCATTCTGGAAAGATTGCCGAACTTTTAAATGTAACAACAACCTTTATGATGCTCTCAGAGTCCAAGGAAGTAAAAGAAAAAAAATTAAGAAAAAGTTCGACAAGTGAGTTTGATCCACTTAAAAAAGCGCTAACAAACTTAGTCAAAGTCACGACTAAAGAGTTAGAAAACATATCGACACATGATGCTTTAACTTCTTTATATAATAGAAGTGAGTATAGAAATATCTTAGAAAAAAAGATAAAAAGTGCACAGCGCTATGGCGATAAGTTTGGTTTTATCATGATGGATATAGACTTCTTTAAACTTGTAAATGATAACTACGGACATAGTGTAGGGGATGAAGTTTTGAAGAAATTTGCTTCTATCTTAAAAGAGCATGTACGTGAGGATGATTTTGTCGCGAGATGGGGTGGAGAGGAGTTTATCATCATTGCCAATCATGCGGGAGATAAAGAGCTTGAAAAGCTTACAAAAAAACTCCAACAAGAGATAGCAAAAACATCTTTTTATCCAGTTCCACAGCTCACTGCATCCTTTGGCTTGACGGTTTATATTGAAGGTGATACAGAAGATAGTCTCTTTAAAAGGGTGGATAATGCTCTGTATACAGCAAAAGAAACGGGAAGAAATCGCTATGTTATTGGTTAGATTTTTACATTTTTTGTGCTATAGTTTATGAAAGTGCATAAGATAAATTTAGATTTATAAAAGGAGATTTATTATGAATGTTGTGCAATATACATTTCAGTCACCTTATCCAAGTCCGGTGCAAGTAGGGCATCTTGACCCAAACTCTCAAAAAGACAATAGCAAATCATCAAGTGATACATCTTCCTTGATGCAAGCTACAAATGAGACTGCTCAAAAAGCACAAGTAGTTCAAGAGTCCCTCACAAGTGAAGTAAAACCGAATGTTGCAACTTCTACTTCACTAGATTTATACGCTTAAAGAGCTTCTTCTTTTTTTAGCTCTTTAAGTATCCACTCCCATTTGCCATAACCACTCTCGGCATTGATATGTCCTGCATTTTGAACTATTTTCATCTCTATATTGAGTTCTTTTTGTAAAATTTCTGCCTCTTCTATGCTCATATATGGGTCATTTGTTGAGACAATAAGCATGGCTTTTACTGCGTTTAGGTCTTTGGGTGCTTGTATGGGAAAAAACTCACTAAGCTCGCTAACCTTGCACTCTAAACTTGGTGGTGCAACGAGATAAAGCTTCTTTACTGCGTTTAGCTGCTGCGTTTGACACAGATGAAACCATAAAGTATTTGCAAGAGAGTGACAGATGACGATATCAGGAGCAAAATCATTAAGTGCGCTTGTGAGCTCTTGCATCCAGACATCAAGCTTTGGTTCATCAAAATTTGAAAATTTTAAAAAGTTTACACAGCCATAATCCTGTGCTAGTTCACCCGCAAGCCAGCTTTGCCAATGGGGAAAATCACTTCCTCCCCAACCATGAAGAAGTAAAACTTTTTTACTCATAATCTTACTTTACTCAGTAAGCTTTGCGAAGTTTTTCAGCGTTATAAGTCGAAGGTTTTCGCCTTTGAGGTTTTTGAGTTCGTTTGAGAAACCTTGTTTTGCAACAATGACAAAAATATCTGCGTGTATACCTGCCTTGTTGGCAAGTTCTTGTAAACGAGTGAGTTCACTTTTTTTGATTTTTGCATTTGTGTATTTTGTACTTCCTAGGATAGTCTTGCCTGATTTTGTTTTTGCGAAGATGTCAAACTCTGCTGTTTTGTCCCAGTAGCTCGATATCTGTACAATAGGATCATCACTCTTTTTAAAGTTTTCTTGCAGTAGTTCATGGGAGAGTTGTGTAAAGATGAGGTTAGTAAACTCTGCTTCTCGATTTTCCCAACGTTTTTTTACTTCAGAGTAGTCACCATCACGAATGCCTTTAAAAAGTGGGGAGATAAAGGCAAACCAAAATCGTAAAAAAGGTGTGGTGAAGTAAAGCTTGTTATCGAGTTTTTCATTATCTTCCCAAGAAGTAAACTCCTTTTTTGGTTTCTCAACACGGATAATTCCTCGCTCAACTAGTTCTACAACAGCCTTATCTCCAACCTCTTTGTCAAGTTTTGCTCGTTTGTAACTTGAGTGTGTTTTTCCATCACCCATAGCAATGGCAGTAAGTAGGGCATGATAAAGTGGTGCCCCACCGGTAATGTCACTGACATCATTACGAATATAATGATAATCTCTAAGGATCAGCTTTTCTATGAGTTCATAAGAAGAGTGAGCCGTATCTATCTCACCCCAGCCTACACCGCCAAAGATAGCAAATTTTTCTATGGCATCTTCCATATTTTTAAATTTATGCTCTTTATAAAATATTTTAAATTGTTCTTTGAATGTTGTATTTTCTGAAATCATGCTTGAAACCTTATGGTGTAATAAATGAAATTATACAATAAAGATACACCCTTTTTCTTTTTGATGCGAGAACTACACAAACATTACACAAAGGTTTGGTATAATAACCCTAATTAAAAACAACAAAGGATTCAAAATGAATAAGTTCAATCTTTCAGCTCTACTTTTAGGAGCAGCTCTCTTTACAGGTTTAGGTGCAGTTTCAGCAAGCGCAAGTGACATGAAATGTGGCGCAGGTAAATGTGGTTCTAAAATGGAAAAACCAGCGAAAAAATGTGGTAATGCTAACAAAGCAATGAAATGTGGCGATGCGAAAAAAGCAGCGAAAAAATGTGGCGCAGGAAAATGCGGCGATGCGAAAAAAGCTGCAAAAAAAGCGATGAAATGTGGTGCAGGAAAATGTGGAAGTAAATAGTATTCCTCTTTTTATAATAGAGCGTATCGCTCTGTTATAGTTCCACCTTCATTCTATCTTCAGCGAAGATAACTTCTCCTTTAAAACTTTTTTTGATTATCTCTGTACTCTGTTTTTCATTCCCAATTGTACGCTTCATTCTATGTGTGAGTAAAAGCTTTTTGGCATTGAGAGCGTTTGTAGCTTTGGCGATGATAGCCGGTGTCATATGCAAGTATGTTGCATATCCTTTTGCATCTTGAGCAATAGCATGATGTGCTACAAACAAGTCAACATGGGAGGAGAGTCGCTCTAAGTTGAGACCTGCATTGTTGGTGTCGCCACTTATGAAAATATGCTTGCCTTGGACTTGAATAAGAAGAGCAAGAGCAGGAACGATACCGTGATGCACTCGTATAAACTGCAGAGTAAAATCTTTATAAACCCTTTTTTCACTGCGTTTAATATCTATGGGAATAATCTCAAAAGAGTCACTTTGTGGGCTTAGCACATCACTCATGTACCGATACGCACCTTTTTTCCCAAATAAATCATCTAAAAATTCAGTAGTAGAAGGAAAATACTCATTTTCATCAGGCGCGATGATATCGAGTGAGCTACTGCGTTTAGAAAAGTATCCAGCTTTAATAAATGCAGGTAAATCCACACTATGATCAATGTGTAAGTGTGTGAGTACAACAGCTTCAAGGTCTTCAAGTCGTGCTTTGCTTTGCTCGAAACGCAGCATCGAACCACTTCCCATATCGACAATGAGTCTAGCTTTGTTATCTATCCAAAGTAGATAAGAAGTGCTTGCTCTGCCGTCAATTTCTGGTCCACCTGAGCCTAGAACTTCAAGTTCTATTTTTGAAGCAAATACAATAGTTGTAAGTAATAAAAAAATGAGTAAAGTTTTCATTTAATCTTTGAGCCTATCGCGAATTTCTAAAAAACTATTATAACAAAAGTATAGCATAAACTTATATTATAGAGGTTCTTGTGAAATCAGGTATATGATTAATAATTGAGACAGTATTTTTTTGTTAGAATCTAATAACTTTAACAAAAAAAGAGGAGTTTCCAAAGAATGAAACAAGTTACAAAAATAGTATTAGCTTCAATAGCTATTGTAGGGTTAGTAGGTTTAAGTGGCTGTAGTGCAATGAAAACAGCAGTTGCAAAGAGAAATTTAGATGTTCAAACAAAAATGTCTGATACAGTCTTTTTAGAACCTGTAGCGCCAGAAGATAAAATTATATATTTTGATATGAGAAATACTTCAGATCGTGAACTTAACGTTGCTCAGAATATTAGAAATATTTTTGAGAAAAAAGGCTTTGTAATTACAAATAATCCAAAGAAAGCTACGTATATGCTACAAGGGAATGTTTTAAAAGCTACAAAAACAAATGCGAGAGAAGCTGAAGCGTTAAAAAAATCTGCCTATGGATCTGCAATAGTTGGAGGATTGGCTACTGGCGCTGCTGCAAAGTCTATGGGTGCAAATAGTGGACAAACAGCTGGTTATGCATTGTTAGGGGCAGGACTTGGTTTTGTTGGTGATGCTTTAGTTGAAGATACTATATATGTAATGGTTACAGATTTACAAATTCGTGAGAGACCACTTGAAGGTGAAATAGTGACACAAACGCAACAAGCTCATTTAAAACAAGGCTTGGCAACAAACACAGAACAATATGCACATGGTGGTAAGGTACAATGGAAAACGTATCGTACACGTATAATTTCAACTGCTGAAAAAATGAATCTTGATTTTTCAGAAGCAAAACCTGCGCTCGAAAAAGCTTTATCTCGTTCAATTTCTGGAATATTTTAAACTCTCGTCTGGCAGCTCTTTATTGCTGCCAATACCATTACTCTTCTCTAAAATATACTTTCAAATAACTTAATAAAACTCCTAAATAAGATAAAAATTTAAATATTACAATAGCTTCTACACACTCCCTACACAAAGAAGAGATACAATGTACTTATACAAAAAAGGAGTTTATTATGAAACTGAAAGAAATGTATTTGGAATTTTCTCATTTGGGGGAGTATCTAAAATCTCTGAGTCTACTTTTTGCAAGATTGTTGGTTGCCTATGGTTTTTATGAGCCGGCGATGATGAAGTGGAATGACATTCATTCGGTGGCTGAGTGGTTTGGTTCTATGGGCATACCTTTTCCAACGCTTAACGCTTATATGGCAGCAAGTACTGAAGTCGCGGGTGTAGTTTTGCTGACTCTTGGGCTTTTTACGAGACTTATTTCTCTTCCTCTGATTGTCATTATAATCGTTGCGATTGTGACAGTGCATCTTGGAAATGGCTTCTCAGCAGGGGACAACGGCTTTGAAATTCCACTCTATTATATGTCATTTTTGTTAGTTTTCTTTTCTCATGGTGCAGGAAAGTTTTCACTTGATAGATTTATCTTTGGTGAAAAAAACTAAGCTATGGAAGCTCTCTTAAATTTTACGCATGAAATAGGAGAGATGCATTTTCCTATTTTGATGTTTATGCTTAAGGCATTATTCTTTTTATTTGTTGTGATTTCTATAGTTTTATTTATCTATGACAAGTATATCCAACGAGATAATCAACTCCTTATCAATTACCCACTTATCGGGCGTATGCGCTATGTTTTTTATGCACTGCGTGACCCGATGAGACAATACTTTGGTGATGAAAAATTTTATGAATCTTTTGATAAAGTTAAATGGGTTTATGACTCAGCAGAGAGAAAATCTGCGTATGCCTCATTTTCACCTGGACAACCTCAAAAAAGTGCAAGTTTATCAATCAAAAATGCTAATTGTGTTTTAAATACTAGCGATGTTAGTGATGATTTTAGTGTGACATTTGGGGAGAGTTCTGCTCAGCCCTTTACTACACGTTCGGTTTTTGGTAGAAGCGCCATGAGTGATGGAGCAATTTCTCCAGAGGGAACACGAGCCTTTTCAAAAGGTGCTTATCTTGGAGAATTTCCCATAAATACAGGGGAGGGAAGTCTTACCTCAAACTTTTTATATACACACAAATACAATCCCAAACACAACTGTTACTTAGAAGTAAAAAGGGGAACTGCGTTTGCCAAAACTGTGTATAAACTTGTAAAATTTATCATCAATCCTGCTGTAGCTGAAAAAGTTTACCGACACATGGTCATTCACGCCAACGACGATGAAACCTATCTTTTTGATAAAGATGCCCTTGTGTGCTACCGTGTAAATTGGCAGGCACCCTTGGAGTCATTTCCAAATAAAGTCCCCTCAGATATTCCTGATATTATCTTTCAAATGGGAAGCGGGCTCTATGGTGTACGTGATGAAGAAGGGAAGTTTTGTGAAACGCGCTATCAAAAAACAATGCGTTTTGCAAAAATGACAGAGATAAAAATGGCACAAGGTGCAAAACAAACCGGTGGAAAACTTTTAGCTTCTAAAGTTAGTGAAGCTATTGCGTATTACCGTGGTGTTGAACCCCATAAAGATCTCTTTTCTCCAAACCAGTTTCCATTTGCACATAACCTTGAAGAGCTTTTTGATTTTATGGGCAGACTAAAAGAACTTTCGCAAAAGCCAGTGGGTGTGAAGATCGTTATCTCCTCTGAAGCTGCGTTTGAGGAGTATGCCCAGCTTATAAAACAAAGACTTCAAGAGGGTTCAACTGCGTATCCTGATTTTATCACTGTAGATGGTGGCGATGGAGGTAGTGGCGCTGCTCCACTAGAGATGATGATGAGTGTCGGGATGACGATATCAAAAGCACTTTTTATCGCAGATAGTCATTTAAGAAAAGTAGGGGTACGAGAAAAAGTGAAACTAATAGCGAGTGAAAAAGTGCTTACTCCTGATGATGCCATCGTTCTTTTTGGTTTGGGTGCTGACTATGTTGCCATTGCTAGAGCCTTTATGATGAGTGCGGGATGTATCCGTGCAAGAGAATGTTCTGGTGCGCATGGACGTTCTTGCCCAGTCGGACTTGCGACACAAGACAAAGCCAAACGTGCTTCTTTTTTGATAGAGAAAAAAGCTAGAAACATTGCTTCGTATCATAAACAACTCCTTGGCGGTGTAAAAAATCTTTTAGCAATTATGGCAGTGGATCATATCTCTAAAATGAATAAAAACAACCTTATCTTTAAAGATCATACAGGCAAGACCTATATGAATGTAGAACATTATTTTGAAGAGTCTATCGTAGACTAAGAGCCTACGGCAAATCAAAACAAAAGTCATTCTCAGCTTGACTTTAGTTTTGAAGTTATCTTAGTTTTGATTTACCGTACTAAGAGCCTGAGTACACAAACTATACACATAAGTTGAGTATAATGATACTAAGAAAGAAAAAGGAGGATGTTATGTGTGTCCCTCATGGAGCGGCTCGCTCACAAGATAATGGATTTGTTAAAGATGACAAACCGAAAAAACATATACAAAGAGTTTCTAAAAGAGAGTTTGAAAAAGGTGATCCTGATTTTGTAGATGAAAGAGTAAAAGCATACACACCAAAGAAAAAAGGCTCATTTTTTGATGACCTTTTCTCGTAGAAATTTCCTCAAAGCAGGCTTTTTATCTAGCGCTGTTTTTTTGATGGATGGGTGTAATCTTTTTGGCGTAACAACACCCATAGAAACTATCCGTATTTTAGAAAATGACTTGTTCCCACAAGCAAATAAACTTCATATAAAAACAGCACCTTATATGGAGATAATACTTCATCACTCTCGCATCAGCAAAGCAGATAAAACATTTATAAAAAATGGTGTCAAATGGCTTAACGAAGAGGCAATAGCATTACACCATAAAAGTTATGTCAAACTCGCCCACAAAGAGCGTCAAGAAGTGCTAAACGCAGTAGCAAAAACTGAGTGGGGAGAAAGCTTTATATATAATATAATGAGCTATATGTTTGAAGCGATGCTTGGTGACCCTATCTATGGCGGTAACAATAAAGAAGCAGGTTGGAAATGGCTTGCTTTTACAGGGGGAGAACCCCGTCCTAAAAAGGCTTTTTTATAATGGTTGATGTATGTATCATAGGAAGTGGCGCAGGTGGCTCACCCATAGCATACGAGCTTGCCAATGCCGGTTTTGAGGTTGTTGTTCTTGAAAAAGGTAAAAACTACACAGAAAAAGATTTCAACAAAGATGAGTTGGCAGTTTCTCGTCGTGATATGTTTACCCCTCCGCTTGATGAGCAAAAACACATCATAAATGAACATAATGATGATGGAACATTTACTCGTTATGATGGTGCAGAATCGGGCTGGAACTTTTGGAACGGTTCCATGGTCGGTGGTTCATCAAATCTTATGAGTGGCTATTTTCATCGTCTCAAACCAAATGATTTTAAACTCAAAAGTGTTTACGGTGCGATAGAGGGAGCCAACGTCATAGACTGGGCGATAAGCTATGAAGAGCTAGAACCCTACTATGATAAGGTAGAAAAAGTTGTAGGTGTGAGTGGAAAAATAGTAAAACACAAACACCTCGAACCACGTTCAAGTGCCGACTTTCCTTATCCTGAGCTAGCAACAAACGCAGTAACAAAATGGTTTGACGCTGCATGTAAAGAGCTGCATTTTAAATCCATTCCTACCCCTCGTGCGGTGCTTTCTCAAAATGCCCTGAGTAGAAATGCTTGTTACTACTCAAACTTTTGTGGAAGTTATGGTTGTGCAAGTGGGGCAAAAGGAAGTGCAAGAGCCGCGCTTTTACAAAAATGTTCTGCAAAAATCATTACTGATGCTTTTGTGTATAAACTTGAGAGTGATGAGAAAAAGATAACACGTGTCTACTACTACACAAAACATGGTGTTAGACACTCTGTGAGAGCGAAAATCTTTGTTTTAGCAGCACAGGCGATAGAGAGTTCAAGACTGCTACTGAACTCTAAAAACAAATACTTTTCAAAGGGTATGGCAAACTCTAGTGGACAGGTAGGAAAAAATCTTATCTTTTCAGGCGGAGGAAGTGGTAGTGGAAGATTTGTCTTTGAAAAGCTCACTCAAACGCAGCAAACAGAGCTAATGGAAGTTGGAGTTTTTTTTAACCGTTCTTTGCAGGATTGGTACGAATATACAGAGAAAGATAAAGCTCAAAAAGGTGGAACTATAGACTTTCTTTTTGAACATCAAAACATTATTCCCCGTGTGATGAAAGAAGTATATGACGAAGAGGGACATCTTCTTTGGGGTGAGGCTTTGGCAAAAAAAGTCCAAAAAATGCTGACGACTTCACGGGTTTTGACTTTTGAAGTCTTTAATGACTGGTTACCAACAGATAAATGTTTTGTTGCTGTGGATGAGAAAGTAAAAGATAAGTATGGTGTACCTGTTGGCGTTATCAATCTTTATGGACATCTAAAAGATTTGGAAGTAGGTGAGCATTTAGCAAAAAAAGCAGTAAAAGTTTTGCAAAAACTTGGCTGTGAAGAGATAGACTACTCTATATCTTCAGCACCGCCACCAAACCTTGTAGCTGGTGGTTGCAGATTTGGCAATGATCCAAAAACATCAGTACTAGACAAAAACTGTAAGGCGCATGACTTAGAAAACTTATATGTAACAGATGCCTCTTTTATGCCGACAGGCGGAAGTGTGCCTTATACATGGACGATCTATGCAAACTCTTTTCGTGTGGCTGATGTGATTAAAAAGCATCTTGGTGCTTTTGTGAGTTAAATATTTTGGGTATCTTCTATCTCTTCTATCTTGTAGAGCATATAACCCTCATAATAATAACTTGTGTCAATACCTCGCATATAAAGAGTAAAGTCATCTATCTCGTCACTCAGAGCATTTTGAAGTAAATACTTTATCTCTATATCTTTAATTGGACTTCTTTGCATAGCAAGCAGATAGTCTTCTTTGTCTACTTTTGTCCAATCAACGACAACTTTTAACTCATGTTTAAGTATATGATCTAACCATATTCACATGCTTCGTCCATTACCCTCGCGAAAAGGGTGAGCAACATTCATCTCTACATACTTTTCTATTATTGTATCATAGGTATTTTGTGGCATCTTTTGGATATTTTCTATGGACACTTTCAAGTAACTCACAGGTGCAAAACGAAAGTCACCTTTAGAGATATTAGCATCTCTAATTTTTCCAGCAAAAGGGTAAATAGTACCAAAAAGATACTCATGAATAGAAGACAGAGCTGCAAAACTACCAGGCTTTAAAGTATCTAAAAAAGCGTTTTCAAAATGAAAAACAGTGCCTGAGAGTTCTTCTGTTTTTTGGCGTTTTTTAGTTGTATCAGTCGAAGCATTGAGGTTTATGCCATAAAGCATTGCGCTTGAGGCGACAAGACATTTGACAAAAGTTCTTCTTGATATATTTTTCATAATTGCTACCTTTTATAAGTTAAAAATTAAGTGTTGTTTTTACACGAGACCTTTTTCCCTCTTTTGGTGTTATAAATATATGTAACTGCCAAGTTCCACTCATTGCAAGGTTAAGAGTCGCTTTATACTTTCCATTTCCAAGGTTTTTTGCATTTGCTTTAGAACTCATGGCAGGCATTCCAGGCATTGCAGGCATAAATGCTTTGAGTGCTATGTTTGCATCGTCTATAAGTTTACCATTTTTTTTGATAGTAACTACAACTGTATTTGATCCAGTTGTAAGTGGTTTGTCTGCAGTGATATGCACAGTAGTTGTTCTGAATTTTGCATCTTTGCTAAACGCAGCGGCATGTACTAGTGTTGCACCTAAGAGAAGTGCGAAAAAGATTTTTGTTAAAGTTTTCATAATGAAGTCCTTTTTGTGTTTTGCTGAGAGAAGTATATACTCTTTGTGTGGTGGGTTTGTGATGTAAAAATGGAGGGCATATTAAAAGGTAAAACAGACTCTTAAATCTAATAATAATAGTAAAAAATAGGTTTACAAGTCTAATTTTGATACAATCTGTAAAAAATAGAGGTCACTAATGCTGGAAGAACTACGAGACTATCAAAGAAAGTTATTTAAAAAAGTAGATTTTAGTTATAAACGATATTTCTTTCATCTTAATCTGGATAAAAAACTTGTAGGTATTATTGGTGCCCGCGGTGTAGGTAAGACTACATTTTTGATTCAGTATTTAAAAGCATTGGATTTGCCATTTAGTAAAAAACTCTATATCAGTGCAGATATTATTAGCATTCCCTCCTTGTATGAGGTTGCCGAAGCTTTTTCTAAAGAAGAGGGTGAAATTTTAGTGATAGATGAGATTCATAAATACAAAGATTTTGAGAAAGAGTTAAAAAAAATCTATGACCTTCTGGATTTATGTGTGATTTTTAGCGGTAGTTGTGCACTCAAACTTGACAATGCAAAAGCAGATCTCAGTAGAAGAGCAATTATCTATGAAGTAGAGGGATTGAGTTTTAGAGAGTTTGTTGAACTGAGTAAAGGTATCTCTTTGCCATCGTTTTCATTAGAGCAGATTTTACAAAACCATCAAGATATAGCGTATGAACTTTTAGAAAAATTCAATGTAACATTGTTGTTTAAAGAGTATGTGAAATATGGATATTATCCTTTTTATTTTGAAGATAAAGATGATTATCTAATCAGACTTAATGAGACAATAAATACTGTAATAGAAGTTGATATCCCTTCGATATTTCCAATAGAATACGACAGTATCAATACTTTAAAAAAACTGGTACGTCTTATCTGTTTGTCGCATCCTTATACCCCAAATCTTAAAGAGTTGATGACAAAAATGAACATGCAAGATAATTACAAAGGCTTGTACAGATTTTTAGAATACCTCAATCGTGCAAAAGTTCTTCATGTCATACGCGCAAAAACAAAAGGAGATAATATATTTACAAAACCGGATAAAATATATCTCAACAACACAAATTTACATTATGCCTATTGTGAGAGTCATAACACAGGAACAGTCCGAGAAGTATTCTTTGCAAGTATGTTGCAGGTTGGACATCATATAACGATACCGAAAAAAGGAGACTTTAATGTTGATGAGAGATATACTTTTGAAGTTGGTGGGAAAACAAAAAGTTTCAGACAAATTAAAGATATAGGTGAGAGTTTTGTTGTAGCGGATGATATCGAGATAGGATCCGGCAATAAAATTCCTCTTTGGTTGTTTGGATTTTTATACTAAGGTAAAGTAATGAATATAGAAAAATTATTCCACATACTCAATCGTCATCAGGAATTGATTTTTTATCTTTTTGAACATAGTGATAGAGTTGTTTATGTGAATGAGATAGAAGATTATTGCAGTGATACAAGTTTGGATGTTTTAGAAAATTTTGAAATTATAGAACTCAGTGATGATACAATAACTTTAGATACTCGTGTTACGCAGTTTTTGAGAGAGTATATAGGGAACAATGATACAATTGAAATTTCTGTTATTGGGGAAATTATAAAAAGGATAGAACATTCTTTGGAGATAGCAAGTGAGTATCGTGAGAAGCAAGCCATTGAATTACCAAAAATTCGTCGAGAGTTGAAAAAAATCAATGCTATATTGTTCCAAAATTTGGACAAACTTCGTATCCGTATTGATAGAGTTTATAAAAGTATTGATACTTTTGAGTTAAAATTAAAAGAACTGCATTTTTCCAAAACTCGCTTAGATGAGTATGAAAAAATACTGTATGCTTTTGAGAGTTTTTTGAAAAAAAATAGTACTTTGATGAAAAGCTTTTATAATCATGAACTAAATCTTTTAATCACTTTTATACAAGAAAACAAAATTGCACTGCATAGAAGCCTTATCCCTCTTACACAAGATGTAATCGAGTATATAAATCAGGTGCAAAAACAAAATGTTTTTGTAGAAAAAATTTTAAAACTTAAAGAGTTAAAAGACAACTTTGAACTTAAAAATAAAACAGATATAGAGGAAAAAAGCGAAATGTTTCAGATAATGTTATCTCCTTTACGGGTTGGTAGTAGATTAGATCCGGAAGTGATTCACACAAACGCCTTTGCAACCTTGCTTCATAAAATTTCTAATAAGGCAAGTATAAAATCTCATCAGGCGGATGCTATAGAATTTACTCCAGCTACAAAAGAAGGGATATTCTTAAATGTTGCCCAAATCCATTTTGCTTTTAGTTCGTCACAAAGTTCATTGATTGAATTTTTACTGCATTATAATCAACTTAAAAATAAAGAGATTGATGAACTTGGAGAGATTTACTGTAAAATGATACTGCTTTATGAAGATGAATATCGAATAAGTAGTGATTTTTTTATCTATAAAACCCAAAAATTTGCAAAGGTATATTATGACAATAGATTTAGATAAAGCCAAAGTAACAAAACTATTTTTGTATCTTAAAGAGGGAAAATTTCTTTCACAAAATAGCCCAAGTAAAAGCGAAAAAGCTCTCTTTGCCTATTTGGAACATCATTTTGAAACACTGCATGAGTATTTTAGTTATATAGATATAGAATTGGTATTGGGCAATGGATATGCTTATTTTGCATCTTCAGAAAATAAAGAAAAACGGCTTGAACAAATCTACGAACTAATAGATTATTTGAATTTTTTCTATAATTATAGTCCTATGTTTGATGTAGGTTTTCACTTTCTACTTTCAGATATTGAGGAGAAATTAAAAGAGAATTTGACACTTGATTTACGTCTTAAAAAGATAAAAACAATTAGTGGAGATACCCTACATGCCAAGCTTCGCTCTTTAGTATCAAAGCTCGAAAAACGAGGCTTTATTGGCTGTGAAGATGAATATCTGCAAAGCTATGTAGTGCTGAACAGTTTTACTTATTTGACGGCTTTTTATGATGCTATAGAGATAAAGGAGTAAGAAGTGGACGCTTTTATAAAGACAGTATTAATTAAGTCAGCAAAGTACGATTATGCTGAGGTTGATGTGGATAAAAATAATCTTTTTATCGGTGCAAATGGTGCAGGTAAAACGACACTCTTGCGTGCAATACTCTACTTTTATACGGCGAATGCAAAAGGATTGGGCATTAGCAGTGCAAAAAAAATCTCTTTTTTAGATTACTATTTTCCTTATGAAGACTCTTACATCGTTTATGTATACAAAAAAGAGAAAAAGTACGTATTGGTTACGCTTTATAAAAATACAAAAATTCAGTTTCGCTTTTGTTTGTTAGATACGCAACCAGACATTAAAAAACTTTTTATTCAAGGTAATCATCCAAAAGAACGTCATGCACTCTGGAATGGATTGCGTGAAATGGGTGGAAGTTTAAGTAATGCAATGAGTGCGAGTGAATATCGGCAAGCACTTTATGTAAAACAGGGGAAAGTACGCTATTACTCCTTGTTTGAAGCAAAAGAGTATGAAGGGTTTACGAAAACATTAGCAAATATTTTTATTAATAATAAAGTTGATTCTGAGGCGATAAAAAGAGTAATAGTCTCATCTTTAAATGCTGCAAAAGAGATCGATATAGAGCGTATTCAAAAACAACTGGCAACATTTAATCAGACTTATGAAGATATTATTGCTTATGAAAAAAATATACCACTCATTGAAGAGCTGATAAAAAATGTTAAAGGGTTTGAGAAAGTACGTTATCAGCTTGAAGAGAACCTTGGTACATTGGCATTCTCAAAAATAAAAACTTTGCAAGAGTTGGAGACACTTCAAAAAACAAATAAAACACTCTCAAACAAAAAAAGTGTGACAGAAGATGAGATACAAGAACTTACACGACTTTACAACAAGCGTCTTGCGCGAGTAAATGAGGCTATTGGTGAGTATAAAGGATTATTAAAAAGAACAAAAGAAAAACTTGCTTACTATCAAGAAGAAAAAATTGAAGAAAAAATAGCAGCTTATGATACTTTAGCAGTTTTAGATAACGAATTGCAAGAGATTATCTCACAAGAAGAATTTATCACAAAAATTGCTTCTGAACTCAAAGTAGGACATGAAAATAGACTCAAATCATTAGAAAATAGTTACAGTATGCAGGTCAATACCATAGAGAGAAAAGAAACGGATCTTCTAACAAAAAAGAATCAAAAAGAGACAGATTTAAGAAACGAGGAGAATGATACTCTTCTAATGTTAGAAAAAGATTTTTTACAAAAAAGCAGCGAAACAAAAGAGCATATACAAAAGCTCGAGTTAGATATACAAGGGCTACAGAATAAACTTGAAAATGAAAAAAAACATCATTTTATTTTTTCAAAAGAGAAAGATATACATACTCTTGAAAAAGAGATAGAAACAACACAAAGTAAATTGCGTGAGTCTAAGCATAATTTAGAAATATTGGATGCGAAACTTGAAAAAGAAGAGAGTCTTGCAGGATATAATGAAACACGCATTTTGGAAAAGAAGCACCAACAAAAAGAGCTGTTTAATGAAAAAATAGAGCGAATTAAACAACTCTTAGCACCACAAAAAAGTTCATTATTATACGCTTTACAGGAAAAGAACCTTGATTTGGACAAATATCTTTATTGTGTGAATGAAGACTTTTTACAAAGTGAAATGGATGCTGATTTTATACAAAATGAATCTATGCAATTTTTTGAATTAAATCTTGAAAATTTTACAATACCGGCGAACTCTTTAAATGTACAATTGACAGAGTTGCAAAAGGAGAAAAAGAAGAGTGAAAAGTTTTTTGATTTAGAAATTGAGAAACTGCAACAAGATTTCAAAAAGATACAAAAGCAGATCTATAGAGATAAACGCAGTAGCGTAGAGGATATTAAAACACTGGATAAATCTTTATTGATATTAACAACACAGCAGAGTCGTTTGTTAGAAGAGAAAGAACATGCTTATGATGTTTTTGAAAAGGAGAAAAAACAAAACATTACGCAGTTACAAGAGGCTCTTTTGCAAAAAAAATCAGAAAAAAAAGAGCATCAAACACTTTTGCAACAATTTGAGCTAGAAAAAAAGAAACAATATGCAGTAACAAAGAGTTTTTATACTAAAAAATATAATAATATTCAAAGAGATTTTGATAGTGAACAACAAAAGCTACAAGAGCAATTAAGACAATTAGAACAACAAAAACAACAGCAAATAATTGAACAGGAAGAACTTTATAAAAAACGCCTGCAAGAGAAAAATATAGATGTTACAGCTCTTGAGAAGCTTAAAAAGCAAAAAAATGCTTTAGAAGAGAAACTGAGAAAAGTGCATTCTTATGCTGAGATAATTGCCAGATATAAAGGGGATAAAGAAGAGTATATTGATAAGCAAAAAAGTAATGAAAAAAAACTCAAATCTTTACAAGAAGAACAAAAAAAATTACAAGTGCAGTACACAATTGACAAAAATCTCAAAACAGAGGAACTTGACAAATACAAAAGAGAGATAGATGCAAACGCAGAGAAGATAAAAGCATATGAAACAAGCCTTGCAAGAGTAGCAGAATTTGAAGCAAGTAGTGCGATGCAAGAGTGCAAGAATATAGGGTTGAGTTATGAGCCAAATAATCATTATGAGATACTTGATACGCTTTTGGACGCCATTTATAATCTTTTGGCTAATTATAGAGAAATAGAGAAAGGAATAGCAAAACTACTTAATAAACTCCAAGATCTGTTTGGTACTTCATTACAGATCAAGCGTTATGAGGATGCTCTGCAAAGTGCTTACGCTTTAGAAGAGTATCACACTAAAGAGAAGATAAAGTCTGTTAAAGAGTGGCAAACACGTGAGTTAGGGCTTATTGTTAAAAGTGTTGTTGATGAGTATAATACACTGATGAATAACTCTCAAAAAATAGAATCGCTAGTAAAAAAGATAAGCAAACTCTTTGGTGAAATTCAAATCGGTGTTGTTGATGAACTCTCTTTGCGTTATTTACAAAGCAACAATCGTGTCATAGAAAAATTGAAACAGATAAAAGCTGTGAATGATGACAACCCTCATGGTTATGGTGTCTCATTATTTAATGATACAGACAACTCTAAAGAGATGCTTCGACTTTTAAAAAATCTGCGTGATACTATAGAGTATGAAAATATTCAAACACTAACACTTGAAGACAGTTTTGTGTTGGAATTTCGTGTTATAGAAAATGGAAATGACAGTAAGTTTCAAACATCTCTTGATAATATTGGCTCAAACGGTACTGATGTTTTGGTCAAAACTATGATTTATATTGCAATGCTCTATATTTTTAAAACAAAAACAACAAAAAAAGAGTTGGCAATACATGTAATACTTGATGAGATAGGTATACTTTCTCAGCGTTATTTAAAAGAACTGATAGAATTTGCCAATCGTTATAATATTTACTTTATAAATGGTGCACCTGATGAAAAACTCATTGGTACATATAAAAGAGTTTTTCTTATCTCAAATAAAAATGCAAAAGCCGTCGTACGGGAGATTATTTCCAAATGAGGCACTATTCAATACTCAAAAAATTATACGAAGACGGGGAGGTGAATTATTCACAGCTTGCCTCACAACTACGCAAAGAGCTAGAAGATGAAGGATTAATAAACATTAGATTCCTCTCTGCGAGTAGAAGAAAAATTGTGGCCAAGGATGCTTTTAAAGCATACTTCAAAAAAATAGACAATATAGAGCAGGCACAAACACGTACAGAGTTAGTTCATGCAAAAAGTGATACGAAAAGAAAACGCATAGCTCCTCAGAATGGTCTTTATATTGCAGGTAATGCGTATATAAACAATAGGCCTTTACCGGAATTTTATGAAAGTACACTATTTTTAAAAAACATTCCAACAGTAGAAGAAAATACACTTATTATTGGTGTAGAGAATTTTGATAATTTAGTTTACTGGAGAGAGCAACGTTATTTTTTTGAGGATGACAAGGAGTTACTCTTTGTCTATAGAAATAAAAAAATGTTGGACTTTCTCGAGAGTACAACAAACTCTGTTCTTTATTTTGGAGATTTTGATTTGGCGGGTATAAGTATATATGAGAATGAGATACGAAAACGAAATAAAGAAACAAAACTGTTTATTCCTCAAGGTATTGAAACTCTCTTAGAAAAATATGGCTCAAGCAAGCTCTATATGCAACAATTCAATCAATTTAAAAATCTTACAAGCAAACTACCAGAAGTTGAAAACCTGATAAAGATGATACATAAATATCAAAAAGGGCTAGAACAAGAATTTTTTATTCAAAGTGAAGGGAAAAATGAAAATATTATTACTTGAAGATGATACGGCACTGGCAAACATTTTAGTTGATTTTTTGGAAGATGACTATGAGGTTGTGCAGACTTACAGTATGAAAAAAGCCTTGCAACTTGCAGAAGAAGAGAAGTTTGATTTGTATATTTTTGACATTAATGTACCTGATGGGGACGGTATCTCTTTATTGAAAGAATTACGAGATTTTCATGATGAGACACCGGCTATTTTCATCACTGCGTTTCATGATACAAAGTACCTCAAATCTGCCTTTGAATCAGGTGCAAATGATTTTATAAGAAAGCCTTTTGACTTAGAAGAGTTAGCGCAGCGTATAGAAAATATTAAAAGGCATTTTGGGCTGGAGAGTTTGGTGAAATTAGCTGATGCAATGGTATTTGATACTAAAACACATACGCTAAAAACAGCAGAAAAAACTATTAAACTGACACATAAAGAGAGTGACTGTCTGCACTATTTTTATAAGAACCGTCATCGTGTGGTAAGCTCTGATGAACTTTTACAAAACTTTTGGGAGTATGAAGATATGCCGAGTGATGATGCTATTCGTACTATTGTGAAAAATTTGCGAAAGCATATTGGTAAGGAATGTATTGTCAATATTCGCGGGGAAGGGTATAAGTTTGAATGAGTTGGAAAAAAAGTCTTTTTACTCTTTTGTAGCGCTTTATCTTGTTTCTTCTTTTTTGTTTGTTTTATTATCAGGATATTGGTATTACAATGCGCAAAAAAACTCTTTGGAGAGTACAACATACTACAAGTTAAACCACATAGCCGATAAACTCTCAGGACTCATTATTAATGCGCAAATGAAAGGCACAACACTAAATCTTCCGGATGAAGAAGGCTTTGAGTATAGCTTGGTTCCTGTCAATGAAGCAGTAAATATTGAAAAAGGATATTATGAACAAGATGGCTATAAAGTACTTGTCTCAGATGCAGCACAAGAACATCTAAATATAAAATATGTTGTGGTTAAAACAAAGGAATATTTTCAAAAGCTTGATGAACTTCAACAAGAAGTACTTTTGGTTATGGGTATAAGTTTTGTTTTTATTGGCATTATCTCTTTTATACTCGCTAAACTTTTCATGAAACCAGTACATCAAAGGATGGAGCAGATTGAGAGCTTTATTCAGGATGTCTCACATGAACTTAATACGCCTATAACGGCTTTAAAAATGAGTGCAAGCCGAGCAATAAAGAAAGAAGTTTATGACAAAAAAATTCTTACAAATATTTCTATAAGTACAAAACAACTTGAGAGCATTTATAAATCGCTGACATTTTTGAACTTTAAGCAAAAACAGCAAGAAGCAGAGGATGTGAATCTTAAAGATATTTTGGAAAGGAGTGTCAGTTATTACAGTGAGCTTACACAAGCAAAAGATATAAAAATACAAACAGAGCTTGAAGATGTTTCTTTTTACATTGTTCCATCACGAGCTGAACTTCTCTTTTCAAATCTACTCTCAAATGCCATAAAATACTCTATGCCACAAACAACAATAAGGATAAAACTAGATAAACACGTTTTTATCATAGGAGATGAAGGTGTAGGTATAGAAGAGAAAAAACTTGATGAAATTTTTAAGATGTATAAACGTGAGTCAGATATAGCAGGTGGGTTTGGTGTAGGTCTGAGCATCGTTAAACAGATATGTGATGAATATGCTATAGATATTACAGTCACATCTGAGTTGGGCAAAGGAACGAAATTTAGTTTACTCTTTTAGAAATACTTCTTACTCTTTTTCGTCTTTTGCAAGTTCAAATTTACCTACTGCGCAGGATACAAAGCTTTTTGCTTGTGCGGTGGTATTTTGCATAAAACCAAGGTTTTCATCAGCCATAGGATAGCCTAAGGTTTTTAGTGCTTGACGAAGCTCAGTAATATCTTGGTCTTGAATATCTAAAGTTATCTCACGTGGCATCACTTCAAGATTTACTTGAATGTCTCCAAATTTATCTTGGAGTTTGCTTGTTAGCGTATTGGCGCAACCTCCACATTTTACATTTTGAACTTGAAAGTTTTTTTTTGGCATGGTATTTCTCCTGTTTTAGTAGGCTTATTGTACTCGAAAATTATTTCTAAATCTTAACTCAAGAAACGAAGCCTTGAGAAAGTCTTTTGTCGCTACTATATCAAAATAATAACAAAAAGGACAATAATGAAAGAGATAAATGATTTATTAGAAAAATATAATCACTTTAAATATGAACAACTCCGTTCAGTCAAACAACTTCCAAACTCAAAAACTGTTACAATCGTTGTACAAGATGATGAGGGAGAAGATGTAAATAGTATTGACCTGACATTTACAGGTATAAGTGCTTCAAGAATTTTAGAAGATGGTGTACTCTCTTACTTAGATATGTCTAGCGGTATAACACTCATCAAAGAAAAAAACTTATATGGTTTTGCATTAGGCAAAGGCGATACAATGTTGCATGTTCATAATGCTCCTTTGTATATTGTTGCTACTGATATAAAAATTGAGGAGAGATAAAACTCTTCTCTTTTTACTTCCTTTTACTTCTTTCCTATATCCCATTTCATATAAATTTCATAGAGTATAGGAATGATTACTAAAGATAAAACAGCGGAACTCACTACACCACCAAGCATAGGTGCCGCAATACGTTGCATCACTTCACTTCCTACTCCATGCGTGTACATAATAGGTGCTAGACCTGCAAGGATGGCAAATACGGTCATGAGTTTTGGACGAACCCTTTGTACAGCTCCCTCATATATAGCAGCATTAAGATCTTGTAGATTAAAAGCATCTCCTCTTGTTTGTTTGAGTTCATCCACACTCTCTTGTAAGTAGATTATCATAACTATAGCAGTCTCAGCAGCAACGCCAAGCAGTGCCAAAAATCCGACAATGACAGCAATACTCATCGCAAAGTTAAGCATATCTATGTAGATAAGACCGCCTAAAAGAGCAAAGGGTAGGGTGAAAAAGACGATAAGTGTTGGTGCTGGTTTTTTCAGTGCCATAAAGATGAGTAAAAATATCGCAACAAGTACAGCCGGAACTATCCAGATGATACGTTTCATAGCAGAATCAAGATACTCAGACTGTCCAGCCCACTCTATATAATAACCCGAATCAAATGTAATCTCATCGATAAATTTCTGAGCGCCGAGTTTGTACTCTGTCGCGCTCATTCCCTCTTTTGGGGTAATATAGATAAAAGTAACAGGAGCTGCCATTTCGCTTTTTATCACAGAAGCACTTTGTCTGTAGGCTACTTTTGCTAGTGAGCCAAGAGGGACAAACCCGAGTTTTGTTTTGACTTGTATATCTCTAATAGACTCCAGACCTCTTCTTTCATCTCCTTCTAAACGCAGTGAGATAGGGTATCGCTCTAGTCCTTTATACATGGTAGAGACTTTCATACCACCTATGGCAAAAGAGGTGTACTCTAAGAGAGTATCTTTTGTCATGTTATATCGTGCAAGCTTTTCTTCATCAGGAATAATGTCGATGTAGTATCCTGCACTTGCCTGGTCGGCAAAAACGGAGAGTGTTTTGTCGTATTGGCGCAGTTTTTCTTCTATGAGTTTTCCGAATTTTTGCAAACCTGCCGCATCCATTCCGTAGAGTTTTATTCCAATAGGTGTTCGTATACCGCTTAAAAGCATGTCGATACGACCACGGATAGGATAGGTCCAGGAATTTGTCAGACCCGGAACCTGCAGAGCAGCTTCCATCTCTTCACGCAGTTTGTCATAGGTCATGCCCTTCGGCCACTCTGATTTTGGTTTGAGTGTGATGATAGTCTCAAGCATACCAAGAGGAGCAGGGTCAGTTGCACTGCCTGCTCGTCCTGCTTTTCCGAAAACATTTTCAACTTCTGGAAATGATTTGATGATTTTGTCTGTTTTTTGCAAAAGCTGTTTTGTCTGGTCTATACTTATACCGTAAGGAGTTACCGGCATATACATAAATGTCTGCTCATTAAGCATAGGCATAAATTCCCATTTGAGGCTTTTATACAGCGGATACATGTAACCAAGCGAGAGTAAAACAAGTACAATAACCAGATATTTAAGTTTGAGTCCGTATACAATAATGGGACGATAAAGCCAGATAAAAAACCTGTTGAGAGGATTTTTATTTTCAGGTAGAATCCTTCCTTTAACAAAAAATACCATAAGAGTAGGTACGAGTGTAATACTTAAAAGTGCCCCTGCAGCCATTGCAAATGTTTTTGTAAATGCAAGGGGCGTAAAAAGAAGACCCTCCTGTCCACTGAGTGCAAAGATAGGTAAAAACGAGACGACAATGAGTGCGAGTGCAAAAAAGATTGGACGTCCTACAAGTTGGGATGACTTGAGTATGATGGCAATGCGTTCTTTGTCTGTAGGCACTCTTGCTTCTTTATGCTCAAATTTATGTAGCATTTTATGGGCATTTTCTATCATAACGATAGAGGCATCAACCATCGCACCGATAGCAATAGCAATACCACCAAGACTCATGATGTTTGAGCCGATACCAAAGAGTTTCATCAGTAAAAAGGTAAAGCCAACTGTGAGCGGTAGTACAATGATAACAATGAGTGAAGAGCGAAAGTGCATCAGAAAAAGCCCGATGATGATAACCACGATAACACTCTCTTCAATAAGCGTATCTTTTAAAGTATCTACGGCTTTGTCGATGAGACCTGAACGGTCATAGACAGTGACAACATCCACATCATCAACTTTAAGTTCTTTCATCTTCTTTTGCACACGTTTAATCATGCTATAAACATCTTCACCATAACGTGCCATAACAATACCGCCAACTACTTCGCCTTCACCGTTTAAGTCTGCCAGACCACGACGCGGTGCAGGGGTGAGTTCTACTCTTGCAATATCTCCAAGTTTTACAGGTGTACCTGCTTTTGTTGTGACTACGAGTCCTCTGATATCATCAAGGTTTGTGATATAAGCCTTTGCCTGCACCATCCACTCGTAGCCATTTTTAATGACAATACGACCACCGGTATCGTTGTTGTTTTTTGCCAATACTCTTTTAATGTCCCCGATGCTGAGGTTGTACCTTACAAGGTTGTTATTATTTACAGTGACTTGAAAGGTAGGAACAAACCCTCCAATACTGGCCACTTCACTTACTCCGTCAACGCCCATAAGTGCATATTTGTAATAATAATCCTGCAATGTACGAAGCTCGGCAAGGTTTTTTGTTTTTGATTTGAGTGCATACTCATAAACCCAGCCCACACCACTGGCATCAGGACCAAGGGCTACGTTCATATTTGCAGGGAGTTGTGACTGTATGCTTGCTAGTTGTTCAAGTACACGACTACGAGCCCAATAAAGGTCAGTCCCTTCTTTAAAAATGATGTAAATAAGACCATTCTCATACGTAGAATAGCCACGTACCGTGTCAATATTGGCGATAGCCAAAAACTGCGCAACAAGTGGATATGTGCCTTGAGATTCTACAATCTCAGGAGATTGTCCTGCCCAGTTAATCTGTACAATAACCTGAGGAGGAGAGAGATCAGGGAGTGCATCAAGAGGAGTGTTTTTCATACTCCAAATAGAAGCAATAGCCAAAGTAAACGCAGCTATGAGAACGATAAATCTGTTTTTAATACTAAAAGCAATGAGTTTTTCTATCATAATTTTTCCGTTTTTGTAGTTTGGAAAAATTATAGCAAGCTTGTGTGTAGGGTTTGTGGCAGGAGTAAAATAAAATCTTTGCTTGTAGTCTTTGTAGTTTAAATGTTGCTATTTTGAGTCTATTAAGAAATCTGTTTATTTTATAATGTACTTAAAATAGAATGAAGGAAAAGTTATGGTTTTGAAAAATTTGATAAAAATAAGTCTTGTTGCGAGTACAAGTTTAATGCTTATAGGGTGTGGTGGCGGAGATAATACTTCAGATACGACACAAGAGGCAGAAAATTTTAAACTTTCTGTATTTCATCTTAATGATACTCATTCTCATATAGATAGTGAGCAGTTAAGTTTTTATACGACAGATGGGGTAAAAACCTATTATGATGCCGGAGGGTATCCAAGAATTGTTACAAAACTTAAAGAGTTACGAACACAAAAACCAAATTCTTTAATGCTTGAAGCAGGAGATACTTTTCAGGGAACACTTTATTATTCTCTTTTTAAAGGAGATGCAGATGCAGATGCAATCAATCTTTTGGGTGTAGATGCATATGTACTTGGAAACCATGAGTTTGATGATGGTGATGCAGCGCTTAAAACTTTTATAAATAAACTTGACAGCAATATATCAATGCTAAGTGCAAATGTAATTCCTCAAGCTGGAAATATTTTAGAAGATATGTGGAAACCCTATGTTATCAAAGAGATTGATGGTGAAAAAATTGGGATAATCGGAATTACAACGTCTCAAAAAACACAAGACTCTTCAAATCCTAGTGATACACTAGATTTTGCTGATGAACTCATAACTGCGCAAAGCAATATTGATATGTTGATAAATCAAAATGTTAATAAAATCATTCTTTTAACACACCAAGGCTATCAAAATGATATCGCGATGGCACAACAGCTTTCAGGGGTTGATGCGATTATTGGTGGGGATTCTCACACCTATTTAGGTGATTTTGGAGAATTTGCAACTAGCAGTGGAGAATACCCAACTGAGGTAAAAAATGCTGATGGGGATACTGTCTGTATTGCGCAAGCAGGGCAGTATGCAAAGATTTTAGGTGACCTTGAGCTAGAATTTGATGTAAAAGGTATTGTTCAATCATGCGGAGGAGAGCCTCTGTTACTTGTTGGCGATACTTTTTTACAACAAGATGTCGATGGGAATAAAGTAGAGGTTAATGCGACAGAAAAAGAAAAAATTTTAGATATTGTTAATAGTAAAAACATTGCAATTGTTGCAGAAGATACAACGGCATTATCAGTCATACAAAAGTACAAAGATCAGGTTGATGCTAAAAAGGCAGAGACAATAGGTGTCTCAGCAGAGGAGTTAGCACATATTAGAATTCCAGGCAGTGATTATGGCGATGTAAATGGTTCTACGCTTCCGCTTGGGAGTGAAATAGCTCCAATTGTTGCCAAGTCTTTTTATGAGCTTAGCAATCGTGCTGATGTTTGTATACAAAATGCTGGTGGAGTGCGCATAACTGTACCTGAGGGTAATATCACTATGGGAACAGCATATGAGCTTTTACCGTTTGCAAATACGCTTTTCGAAATTGAGATGAAAGGAAGCGAAATTAAACAAGTGCTTGAAGATGCTCTTACAAACTATCTAGATAATGGTGGCTCAACTGGCTCATTTCCTTATGCTTATGCACTTAGATATGACATAAATGAAGGAAATCCTGCAAACAGCAGAATTAGTAATCTTGAAATAAAAAATAGGGAAACAGGAAGGTGGTCAGCTATAGAAGATACAACTATGTATGTCGTGGTGACAAACAGTTATATCGCTGCTGGAAAAGATGGCTATACAACATTTGCTACAGTACAAGAAGAGAGGGGTGCGGGTGTTGATACTTATCTTGACTATGCAATGAGTTTTGTTCGCTATGTGGAGAAACTACAAGCAGAAGGAAAAAAAGTTGAGAAACTACCTCTTACTGAGCACTGTATTAAAAACTTCAATGCTGTACTCAGTAAAATATCTTCTTTTGATACTTCTTTAGAAGGTGGTAGTGAAATAGTTGCTTACGATACAGATTCAAAAAGAATGTTTACTACAAATGGAGCAGAAAATAAACTTGATATTATCTCTTTATCTGATGTGAACAATCCTATACTTGTAAAACAAGTAGATCTATCTAGTTTTGGTACAGGCGTAAACTCTGTGAGTGTTCATAATGGCAAAGTAGCAGTAGCAATGCAAGATGGAAATGATACAGTGGGCACAAAACAGCTTCAAGGGCGTATAGTATTTTTTAATACAGATGGCATTTATGACAAAAATGTAACAGTAGGTTACCTTCCAGATATGGTAACATTTAATGAAGATGGTTCAAAGGTTATTGTTGCTAATGAGGGTGAGCCAAGTAGTGTAAATGGTAGCACTGATTACTATGATCCTATTGGCTCTGTTGGGGTTATTACTGTCTCAGATGGAACATATGTAGATATAAACTTCTCTGCTGCTACATTAACATCTGCAGAAGATGGTACTCCTGTAAGATTAGGTGGTACACCAAGTAATGATCAGGCAAAAGATATTGAACCTGAATATGTTACAGTGAGTGGTAATTTTGCCTACGTGACACTTCAAGAGAATAATGCAATAGCAAAAATTGATCTTACAACGAACAAAATAGAGTATGTTAAATCCCTTGGAGCAAAAAGCTGGGATGTGGATTCAAATAATACGATAGATATCGAAGAAGAGGGTAAAATTAAGATGCAATCGTATACAGGTCTTTATGGACTATATATGCCAGATACAATTGCATCACTTACATATAATAATGCAACCTATCTTTTAACAGCAAATGAGGGAGATGGGAGAGAATACGGTGACTTTACAGATGAATCAAAAGTAAGTAAGCTTGATTTAGATTCAAGTATAGCAAATGCTTATGAGGATGAAAATGACATCAAAGTTGTTGTAGATATGGGTGATACTGATGGTGATGGTGATTACGATAAACTCTATGCTTATGGTGCTAGAAGTTTCTCTATCTGGGATGATAATGGTGATATTGTATATGACTCTGCTGATAGTATAGGTAAAAGTATTGCTCTTTATGAGCCACAACTTTTTAACCAAGACGAAGGTGAAATGGATGGAAGAAGTGGTAATAAAGGGGGAGAACCTGAAGCGTTAACTACTGGTGTAGTTGATGGAAAAACATATGCATTTGTAGGTTTGGAGCGTCAAAGTGCCATTTTAGTTTACGATATTAGTGATATTAATGATGTGAAGTTTCTTACTTACTATAGAGCTGAAATAGAGGGCGACATCTCTCCTGAAGGGATGAAGTTTATCCCTGCAACAGACTCACCAAACGGTAAAAATCTTCTTTTAGTCTCTTATGAGTTTAGTGGTTCAACAGCTATATATGAAGTAAAATAGTGACACAATATTATTCATTAGGAGTAGAGATTTTTAAAAACTCTACTCCTTTATATGATAGTAAAGCTTATAAACAAAGATAATTTTAATTATAACTAACTATAATTCTAAATATTCTATAATACTAGATAGGAGTTTGGTGTGGTTATTCAAAAAAAGTTATTGTTTTTATCTCAAATATGTGGTAGGTCTGTAAAATATCATGAGCTATGAGTATATGCTTTTTGGTGCTATCACTTTTGTACTCTCTATTCTTTTCTCTATGGGAGGAGCTGGTAGTGGTGTAGCACTTATCCCCATTTTACATTTTTTAGGGGTTGATTTTACTGTAGCTAAGGCGATAGGACTTTTTGCAGGGGCTTCAACTACCATTACCTCAAGTGTTATGAACATTGTTCGTAAAAGTGTTGAGTATAAATTTGTATTTCCAATCGCCGCAATGATGCTTATTTTCGCTCCACTTGGCGCTTATAGTAGTAGTTTTATTGATGAAAATATCGTCAAATTTTTCTTTATGCTTTTACTTTTTTACAGTGCAACGATGATGATGTTTTCAAAGAAAAAAGCACTTTTTCATGCTGAGTCAAACATTACTCTTTTAGTTGTTGGCGCTTTTGTTGGTTTTCTTGCAGGACTTTTAGGCGTTGGTGGAGGAAACATTCTCATTCCTCTTTTAGCACTTCTTGGATATGCCCCTAAAAAAGTAGCTGTTGCTGTGAGTTTTGTTGTTCCATTCTCTGCACTTGGCTCTTTTGCTACCTATGCCTCTTATGTAGCCCTTGATTGGAATCTTTTAGCCGTAGTAGCTCTTTGTGCCATTGCTGGAGGGTACATCGGAAACTATATGATGCACTTTAAGTTAGAACAATCCCATATCAAAAAACTTATGGCAGTGATTTTGTATTTGCTAGCACTGAAGATGCTCTGGCACTTTTATATAACTTTGGTTTAATTGAAGTTCTTATAAAATAGTTTTATGCAAAACAACACAAAAAAAAGTATCTATGCTTGGGCATTCTATGACTGGGCAAATTCTGCTTATGCTACTACTGTAATGGCTGGATTTTTTCCTATATTTTTTAAATCTTATTATAGTGTGGGTGCAGATGTGACAGTAAGTACAGCACAGCTTGGACTTGCTAACTCTCTTTCGAGTTTTGTGGTTGTTCTTATGGCTCCTCTGCTTGGGGCGATTGCCGATGCAGGGTCTTTAAAAAAGCGTTTTTTATCTCTTTTTGCATTTTTGGGAATTTTGATGAGTGCTTCACTTTCTCTTGTAGGAGAGGGAAACTGGGAACTTGCTGCGTTTATCTATGCACTTGGAAATATTGGTTTTATGAGCTCAAATATCTTTTATGACGGACTTCTCCCTTTTGTAAGTGAGGATAAGAGTGTGGATTTTATTTCAGGGCTTGGGTTTTCTCTTGGCTATCTTGGCGGTGGTATTTTATTTGCACTCAATGTCTTTATGGTACAAGAGCCCTCTTTTTTTGGGTTTGAAGATAAAGTTGAAGCTATAAAGGCATCTTTTATTAGTGTGGCACTTTGGTGGGCACTTTTTTCACTTCCACTTTTATTTTTTGTTGCAGAAAAGAAAAAGCACAAAAAAGAAAAGCAAAGCTTGATTGTTGCAGGATATTTTCGACTGAAAAAGACTTTTGAGAGAGTAACAAGCCTTAAAGGGCTTTTTTTCTTTTTAGTTGCTTATTGGTTTTATATAGATGGGGTAGATACTATCATCCGTATGGCAGTTGACTATGGTATGGCCTTGGGATTTGATAGTAGCAGTCTGATAATGGCTTTGCTTATAGTACAGTTTGTTGGTTTTCCAGCAACGCTTATCATTGTGAAATTAGCAGATATTTGGGAGACGAAAAAAGTCATTTATCTTAGTATTGCTATTTATATTGCTATTATTATTTTTGCATCTATGATGAAAGAGGAGTCAGAATTTTATATCTTGGCTGTGATGATTTCACTTGTTCAAGGTGGTATTCAAGCGCTTAGTCGTTCCTACTATGCAAAGATGATACCACAACAATATGCAGCAGAATTTTTTGGTTTTTATGATTTACTTGGAAAGTTTGCTGTTATCTTAGGTCCCTTACTCATTGGAGGGGTTGCACTACTGACGCAGAGTTCACGTTTATCTATTGCTTCGGTTGCTATTCTCTTTGTTATTGGAGGTGTTTTACTCTTTTTTGTGGATGAGAGAAAAACTTCCAAAGAGGTACGCGAGGCGCTGGACTAAAAGAGTCCATTGATCTGCGCATCACTATCCATCATAAACAGAGCATTGTTTACTACTTCATCGCCTGCATTTAATCCACTGATGATGTATGTCGTGTTGTTCAGTGGTTTTGCTTGTACCTCTTTTGGTTCGTATTCTCCCTCAAATTCTCCTACAACAAAAACATAATATTTTCCATCTTTTCGGATAACGGCACTTTGTGGAAGGGTCAGGTACTTGCGTATTTTGTCTTTTGAGATGACATTTGCATACATTCCTGGAAAAAGAGTGTTGCTTTTGTTTTGTAAACGCAGTCGCATGGTGAGGGTTGCTTCTTTTGGGTTCAGTTGAGGATAAAAGAGTTTGTTTTTTGTTTTATAAACTTTGTCAGTTGTTTTGAAGTGTACTTCAAAATTATTTGCATTTTTTAACCACTTCAAATCATCTTCAAAGACTTGTGTTTCTATCCATACGGTGCTAATGTCTACAATCTCAAAGAGTTTACTTTTTGCATTAAACGCAGTGCCATTAACAATGTTTTTCTCAAAGATATACCCAGAGCTTGGCGCGTAGAGTGTTGTAAACTCTGAGACTTTTTTGTTTTTAAGTGTGGCATCTATCTCTGCTGCGTTTACATCAAGTAAAGAGAGGTTGAGTCTTGCACTGCGTAGCATACTTTTACTCGTTTTATTTTTTGTGTAGTAGTAAGAGTTGAGATAGTCCTCTTTGGCTTTGTAGACCTCAGGTGAATAGACAAGTGCTAAAGGTTCGCCTTTTTTAACGAACTTGTAAATCTTATCAGCATAAAGTTTTACTACATAGCCACCAAAACGGGGTGTGACATCACTTATCTTTGTCTCATCTGCTACAACAAAACCATAGTTCTTTTTACTATGACTTGTTGTAATGTTTTTTACTATGACTGTTTGAACAGAAAAAAGTTGCGTTACGGTCGGTTTTGGCGCTGCAGCCTCGGCAAAAAGCCACAGAGGCAGGATGAGAAGTAGATATTTTTTCATTTGAGTTTTCCTTGAAGTTCTGAGATATGTGCTTGAGCACGTTTGTAATTTGCTACAGCTTGTATACTTTTTTTCTCAAGATCAAGCTTACTAAAGAGAACATCAATATACTTAAACAAATCACTCCCTATGGAGATAGAAGCACTAGAGAGTTCAAACATATGAGCAACTTGTGGCAGTGCATCATCTTGGATAATGTGATAAATATCATAAGAGACCAGCATCTGAGCATAGTAAGTCTCTAAGGATGAATTTACAGAATTTTGTGTGTCTGATTTTTGTGCAGATGCAGAAAGTAAAAGGGCGCGTTCTTTTACTTCTTTGGCATCTTCTGTTCCATATATAGGTAAAGAGAGTCCTATGCCGACATTAAAATAATTGTCAAAGTTTTCTCTATAAGCATAGCCTGCGAGGAGATTAATATCTGGATAATTACTTAAGGCTACTTTTTGAACATTGGCATTTTGTTTTTGCACTGTTTGGCTTTGAACTTTTAACTGCGGATTGTTTTGTAGAGAGTTTTGTAAGTTTTTAAGTTGTGGTTTTTCTCCTATACTGAGTGCAATATCCAAATTCTTTACGCTAAACGCAGTAAGATAAGAGAGTCGAGCATAGGCAGAGGTTATTTTAGAGCTGAGTAGACTTTTTTGGATATATAAGTCTGAGAGTGAAAGTTCTGCTTTCATAACACCCATATGTTGATTTGAATTCGTAGTTGTATACGCTTCATAGAGTTTGATGTTTTGTTTTGTCAGTGTTATATATTGCTCTGTGATATCGTAGAGTTCTTTGAGTTCCCAAATAGTGTAGGCTTCATCTTTGATTTTTTGTACAAGTGAGACCTTTGCTGCGTTTAGCTTTTCTTCTAAGAGTTTTTCATTTTCTAAAGCAACATCTTCATCTGCGTCACGTTTCCCCCAGTAAAATACCTTTTGCTTGAGTGTGAGAACTGTTTGACTCATGGACTGGGAGGAATCAAGTGTATTTTTTGTTAAAAGGAGTTCTGGGTTTGCAAACTTATTTGCTATTTTTATGCTTTGTTTATTAGCTTCAATCCTCGCGTTTATAGACTCTAGTGAAGGATTTTTAGCTAAAGAAGTGGAGATAACTTCTTCTAACGTTAGTGCCCAAACACTGCTAGAGAGAAGAAGAGTAAAAAGAAGTAATATTTTCACAGCTAACCTTTTTTATATTTGAATGAAAAAAGTATAGCTATTTTTTGTGTAGTGTTTGTGTGGCTCTTTTTATGAAAAACTACTGAAGCGCTTTTTCTGCAGCTATGAGTGCAACAACACCGTCATACATATCTTGAACCGCTTCTACTTCTGTGATACCCAAGCGACGACGGTTACTAATGTCATAAATCCCACCTTCACTCTCTGAGTGTTCACCGTGGATACCACGAATTTGTAAGTGATGTTTATCGGTGATAGCTTTAAAGGCATCCATATCTTTTGCTAAATTTGGTAGCGCGATATGCACACTTGCTCGCATGGCAGTTCCAAGGTTGGTCGGGCATGAAGTGATATAGCCTAAGTGGTCACTGTATGAAAAAGGTACTTTTGTTTGTATGGAGTCGATAGCATTGACTAAACGAGTGAAAACCTCTTTGATGTCACCACCTTGTTGCATAGAAATGATACGAAGCTCATCTTCTTCGTTGACCCAGACTAAAAATGTTTTGTTTTTGTTGTGATAGATTCCACGTCCTGCGGGCCAGTCACGGTTGAGTCCAGCAGCATCTAAAAAGCGGTCACCCTCTTTAAAGAGAAAATGATCCTTGATGAGTTCATCTTGCACTTCTTTACTCATCCCAAGGAGAGGATAGTAATCACCTGAGAGTTCACCCTCAAGTGTGCTTAAACCCTCGACTACTTTTGATTCTACTTCATTGCGTTGTTCTTTTGATATCGCAGGTCCAAGAGGCATATTGTCCATATTTCTTCCTACGCGAATGCGTGTGGAGACGATAAACTCACCTTCAGGGTCAGGATTGTTAGCATCCAAATCATCAGGATTGAGATTACTTTTGTGCATATCATTTTTATCAAAACCGTGGTACTCTTTGATGATGGGGTCAAAAAGAGGTGCAAAAACATCATATGATTCTTTGTCACCCGCGTAAACACCGATGCCACTATCTATATTTTTTACACCAGAATTTATGGCTTGTTCTAGTGTGAAACCATTAGCTGTTTTTTTATCTTTGAGTGCTTCAAAAACCTCAGGTGTTAAGTATTTGCATAGTAGTGATTTGCAGTCTGCTGGAAATGTTGGATAGTTCATTTTTGCTTCCTTTTTTTAGGTTATAGATAGATTATAGCTACTGCGTAATGTAAAGTATATTAAAAGAGGTAAAGTATTTAAAATATGACAAAATGAAATAAAATTATGTTTCATATATATAAATAGTATAATGCAAACTAAGAATTTCCAAAAAGGATTTGGCATTGAATGGGAAAATAATGGTAACGTATAAAATACTCTGTAAAGCAGACTTAAATAAAGAGATAAAAGTAGAAGAACTTTTGGCAAACGAAAAAATTGCCAAAATTATCAAAAGCGAATATGCAAAAGGTTTTAGAAATATCGTCCTTTTAAGCGATAACAAAGAGGCGAAAATAAAACTCGAAACACTTAAAGATTTACATACTTTTGAAGTAGATAAAAATGACTTTGCTGATATCCTTGTGCTTGCAGAAGAACATGCGACGCTGAACAAGCTGATTAAAAAAGATTGTGAAAGAATTGAACTTATGGACATAGAGACAGTGTAGTAAGAGTATTGTTATTGACCTTACAAGAACTTTAGTAGCATTCATTAATAAAATATTTAGTCTATAAGGTATAAAATATTCTTATGAACAGAACAAAAAGTAAATTTCTAGGATTTGGGTTTATTGTTTTCGTTGTGTGGGTTTTTATCGAAGCTTATATGTATAACATAGCTGAGAATGCAGAAAAAAACTACATGGCAGCACTTCTTAAGGATGCAAAAGAGCGTTCTATCGAGATAGAAAAAATAAGAGAGTGGAACGCGGAACTCGGTGGGGTTTACGTAAAAAGTAAAACGCTGAAACCAAACAAATACCTAGACGCTAATCTTGTAGATTTTGGAGAGGAAAATAGGTTTGTAAAGATTAACCCAGCTTGGATGATGCGGATGTTGTCAGAAAAATTTCAAGATGGGGATTTCTCTTTTGCTCTTGTAAGTAGCTCTCCTGTTAATCCTCTCAATAAAGCAAAAGGTTTTTATGCAGAATCTCTACAAAAGCTTCATAATGAAGCATCACAAAAAGCAAATCCGCATTATCAGTTAGATAAAGATACAAAAAGATTAGAATATTTACATCCTATATATATGAAAAAAGCATGTATGGGGTGTCATCAAGAAGAAGATTATACTGTACATGATTTACGTGGTGGTATAGCACTTGATTTGGATGCTAGTTTTTATATGGATAAAATAGATGAGCTTTGGAAAAAGTTTTATCTTGTGAGCGCGCTTTTTACTGTTTTTACTTTCTTGCTTTTGTATGCGATTGGTAGTTTATCTAAAAAAAGTGTGAGGTATGAGCTTCTAACTAACTCTCTGCAAGAGAAGATAGCTGAAGCTACAAAAAAACTTGATTTGGCACTTAAAGGTGCTAGACTTGGGTACTGGCATTGGAATATTAAAACACATAAGCATGATGTGGATGAGAGATGGTTGGCGATGCTAGGTTTATATCCATCTGCGATTGACAATATAGACACGGATTGGAGTGCAAGAATACATCCTGATGATAAAGCAAAAATTTTACCGATTATAGAAAAGGCAATAGCAACTAAAGAGCCATATACAGTAGAGTTTCGTATGCTTCATGCAAATGGAGAATACATTTGGATAGAAGGTTCAGGAGATGTGACAAAGCTGGATGAAAATGGTGAAGCACTTGAACTCTCAGGAACACATAAAGAGATAGGTAAGCGTAAAGCCTTAGAGCTTGAGCATAAAAAAAATGAGCTTTACCTTCAGACACTGTATGAAAAAAATCCAAATATGATTTTGATTACAACAGGGCATAAAATTATAAAAGCAAATGAAGCTTTTTTACATTTTTTTAAAGAGTATACTTCTTTAGAAGCATTTTTAAAAGAAAATATTTGTATATGTAACTTTTTTCAAGAGTCTAAGTATAAAGATACCATTGCATGTGAGACAGGAAAATGGATAGATGAAGTTTTCGCTGCGAAAGATCCTATGGTCAAGATAGTTCATTTAGGAGATGAATACTATTTCTCAGTCTATGCAAAGAAAATTTATGAAGAGAATGAGATGCATGTGCTTGTGACATTTAATGATATTACTGAGATGTATAAGATTAGACATATGTATGAAGAATTATCCATTCGGGATGCTTTGACCGGTATTTATAATAGACGTTTTTTTAATGAGATATTTCCTCATGAGCTTAATCGTGCAAAAAGAGTAGGTGAGAGTTTTTGTTTTGCCATACTAGATGTAGATAACTTCAAACTTTATAATGATAATTATGGGCATGATATGGGAGATGTGGCACTACAAAAATTAGCTGAAAAAGTAGAAAAGTATACAGCAAGGGCAAATGAGTACTTTTTTCGTTTAGGCGGAGAAGAGTTTGGTGTTATCTTTAGTGGCTACACAAAAGAAAAATCTTTATATTATTTACTGACCTTACGCACTTTTCAATTTCTGCAACTCCAGATACGAAATTTGATTAGCCCGAATAAGCAACTTCATCCTAAGTGCAAAATGATTTAAATTGTGTTTTATTTTTAAACATTCAAGTTTAAA
>Ga0256840_1000114_pt1 | contig 69427 bp, 68 predicted proteins | sample 355202metaG_FD_185969 | JGI IMG/M metagenome (GOLD analysis project Ga0256840, IMG submission 185969) | Hydrothermal vent microbial communities from Mid Atlantic Ridge, Atlantic Ocean - 355-202 | ecosystem: Environmental > Aquatic > Marine > Hydrothermal vents | place: Atlantic Ocean: Mid...
CCGATCACCCGCGCCGTAACGCTGTTTTTGCCCTTGGGCGCAGCGATATCAAAATCTGTAGCGCCCAAATCCCGCTTCATATGCACCGATTTAGTGGCGCTTTCAGGCCATTTATAATCCGGTTCGTCGCATAGGATTTCTCCATCTTCAGCAATCACCTGCCCACGGGCAATCACAGTCTCAATCGGCAAGGTCCGCAGATCAGACGTGAGGATAACATCCGCCCGCCGCCCGGGGGCAATCGAGCCAAGCTCACGCTCCAACCCGAAATGGGTGGCGGTGTTGATGGTCGCCATTTGCAGGGCGACCAGCGGGTCGGCCCCGCAGTCAATCGCGTGGCGCACCACGCGGTTCATGTGGCCGTCATTTACTAGCGTGCCGGAATGGCAATCATCGGTGCAGAGCACAAAATTTCGTGAATCCAGCCCCTTTTCGGTGATCGCGGTGATTTGCGTTTCCACATCATACCACGCCGAACCAAGCCGCAGCATGGCGCGCATGCCTTGGCGCACCCGCATAATCGCGTCTTTCTCGCAAGTGCCTTCGTGGTCATCCGCTGGCCCACCCGCCGCATAGGCGTGAAAGTCAGTCAGGTCGGGGCTGGCATAATGCCCGCCCACGACCTTGCCAGCGTTTTGCGTGGCGGCAATAATCGCCAGCATTTTTTCGTCGCCGTTAATGACGCCCGGAAAATTCATCATCTCGCCAAGGCCGATGATGTTGGGCCATTGCATCGCCTCCACCACGTCAGCGGGCAAAATCTCGCTGCCCGTGGTCTCCAACCCCGGCGCAGACGGCGCACAGCTTGGCATTTGCACATACACATTCACCGGCTGGGCCAGCGCCTCATCGTGCATGTGCTTCACGCCCTCAAGCCCCATCACATTGGCAATCTCATGGGGGTCAACAAACATGGTGGTAGTGCCATGAGGAATAACAGCGCGGGAAAACTGCGTAACCGTCAGCATGCCGCTTTCAATATGCATATGGGCATCACACAGGCCCGGAATGGCGTAGCGGCCCTTGGCGTCTATCACCTTGGTATCGGGGCCGATCAGGCTGTCGCGATGGTCGCCGCAATAGGCAAAACGGCCAGCGGCGATAGCAATCGTGCTGTTTTCCAGCACTTCGCGGGAATGAACATTTACCCATTTAGCGTTAAGTATAACCATGTCGGCGGCACTCCGGCCAGCGGCGACATCAATCAGGCGGGGGGCAACTTCGGCCCATGTTTTTATCGTATCAGTCATGCAACAATCTGCCATAAACCGCAGGGCAGCTTCAAGAGGGATTTTGCCGCTTCGCAAAAATGTCATGTAGCATAGACAGGAGCGCTTCGGCGTCAGCGGGGGTAAAGGCAGCAGGTTGGTTGCTGTCTATATCCAGCACGCCCAGCAAAGCGCCATCCGGCGAGAACACGGGCAAAACGATCTCTGAAACCGTGCTGCTGGCGCAGGCGATATGGCCGTCAAAGCTATTCACATCATCCACGATGAGGGGTTGCCCTCCGCGTGCCACTGCCCCGCATACACCTTTTGAAAACGGAATGGTCAGGCAGCCATGCCCGCCCTGATAGGGGCCAATTTTGAGGGTGTCATTGCCGATATTCCGATAAAACCCCACCCAGTCAAACCGCGCATCGCCGTGGAATAGCTCACAGGAAATGGTTGCCATATTGGCGATCACATCTACCTCACCCGCGCAAATAGCGGCAATATTTTCAAGAGCTTGCTGCATAATAGTTTCAGCTTGTTTTCATCGGGATATCTTGGGCAATGCTGCCTCAAACAGTTTGAACCCGCCGCCTTGTTCCAGCACCGAAACCTTGCGAAACGCCGCATTTAGCGGGCGCTCATAAGGGAGGTGCCGGTTGGCCACCATCAACAGCCGCCCCTTAGGCTTGAGCATTTTGGCAGCAGCCTGAATAAAGCCCACCCCTAATGCCGGCTCGGCGCTGCGGCTTTTGTGGAAGGGCGGGTTAGTGACCACCACATCAAACGGCACCTGCTTGGGCAGGGTCAGCACATCGGCCCATTCAAAGCGTAGGCGCGGGTCTGTCAGGTTTTTTCTGGCGGCTTCCAGCGCCAAATGCTCGGCCTCAAAAAGCACAAGCTCCGTAACATCCGGCCCCAGCGCCTGCGCCGCCAGCCAACCCCAGCCTGCGCCAAGATCAGCCACGCGGCCCTTTATGCCTGCCAGATACGGGGCCAGCAACGCACTGCCCGCATCCACCTTTTCATAAGAAAACATCCCCGGTGCTGTGATGAATCCGGCCTTGTTTTCAGCCATTTCCGCCGCTTGCTGCCATGCGGCGGGCATGGGCGTGGCCTGAAACCAAAATACCTTGCCATGGGCCTTGGACATAACCTCCACCGGCGTATGCATTTTGACCGCTTTCATCAGGCTCTCGATACCCTCGGTTTTGGCACCGTTGACCAGCACCAGCCCTTCGGACATCTCGCAGGCCCGCGCGACATTGGCGAGGTTTTCAGTCTTGGCGCGGGTCAGGTTTACCAGCACCATGCCAAAACGGCCACTGGCACGCGGCGTCGGGGTAAAACCGGAGGCCTCTAGCGCGTTGGATATGGGAGCAAAGCCTTGTTCTAGCGTAATATTTTCGAATTCTGCGAGACCCAGCGCCTCGCTTGGGCGGATCACCAGCAGGCTTTCAGCGGGGGTTATGGCCCCTTGGGTGAAGGGCGCTAAAAAGCGCGGCGTGCTGCTCATTCTTTTTCCATTGTGCATTGCAACGGGTGCTGGTTGCGGCGGGCATAATCCATAACCTGCGTCACTTTGGTTTCGGCAATTTCATGGGAATACACCCCCACAACCGCCAGCCCTTTCATATGCACAGTCAGCATAATGCTATGGGCCGCATCGCCGTTCACACCAAAAAACCGCTCCAGAATATGCACGACAAATTCCATCGGGGTGTAGTCATCATTCAGCAGTAACACCTTGTAAAGCGGTGGTTTTTTTGTCTTTTCCACCGGCTTTGTAATCAGGTCGAGATCGTCATTGACGGGGTCATTATTGCTCATGGTTATTGGGCGAAGGGTCATGCGGTTCGGGCTTTCTGGCAGTGCGAGGCTTTATATATTCTATATTCGCGCAATAAAAAAGAGGGCAAAAGCCCCCTTTTCTAGAATCACTCTGTCCGGGCGCTTACGCCGCGTAGGATTTCGCCAGATCCTGGGCTGCATTTGCCCGTGCCGCCATAGGCGCGCTAGCCTCTTTGGAGGCGGCAGTCATGGCTTCGCCCCATTTTGTGGCTTGCGCAAAGAAGCCCTCAAACGCAGATGTTGCAAAAGCGGCTTGCCTTTCAAACAGCTCTGCCGGCGTTTTCGCCGTGGCCATTTCTTTGGCGGCCGCTACGGTTTCATCAAAGGATTTCTTTGAAAACGCGGCGATATCGGCGTTTAGCTCTTCGGCAGCCTTGGCGGCGATCTCGGTAGATTTCACCATTGCGTCCAGTGTTTCTTGGCCAAAAGCGGAGGCCTCCTCAAAACCTTTGCCCATTTTCTCGGCATTGGCTTCAAAAGATTTTTGCGCATCGGCAAACATATCTTCAGCTTTAGGGGCAGTTTTTTTAGCAGCGGCCATCGGGGCTCTCCAATAATATTTGTTCTGTTAGCGCCTACATAAGCGCGATGCTGCATCGCGTCAATAGTTTATGTTGCACCGCAACATAAAATAAATCTTTCCATTGCTGCAAGGGTTTGCTAGGTTTCATTCATAATGTTGAGCACCAGAAACTTGGGCCAGCGGCAAATCGAGCATGACGAGCCACTTACATGATTAAACTTTACCTTCGCGGGCTTGTTCTCGCGGCACTATTGGTATTTTCCGGCGGGCTTGCACAGGCCAAACCGGGCGTGTCCAATTTGGTGATGGATGCCCGCACCGGCGAAGTCTATTACGCCCGTAGCGCTGACCGGCGGCTGGCACCGGCTTCCCTCACCAAAATGATGACCCTGTATCTGGCCTTTAACGAGATCGAATCCGGTCGGATGTCACTTGACCAGATGATCACCATCTCGGCCAATGCCGCCGCCGAGCCGTCCATGAAGCTCGGGCTGCGGCGGGGCAGCCGCATTCAGTTGCGCTACCTCATTCGCGCTGCGGCGCTGAGGTCGGCCAATGATGCCGCCACCGCGATTGGCGAAGCGATATCCGGCTCCGAGGCGGCTTTTGCTCGATACATGACCGAAAGCGCCCGCGCTATGGGCATGAAAAACACCCAGTTTCGCAATGCCAACGGGTTAACCCAGCGCGGGCATTACTCAACCGCACGCGATATGGCCTTACTTGGCCAGCGGCTCTTTTATGACTTTCCGCAATATTATAACCTGTTTTCGCGCCGCAGTGCTAATGCCGGCATTGCCACCGTGCGCCACACAAACCGCCGCTTTCTGGATTCCTATGAGGGGGCAGATGGCATTAAAACCGGCTATACAGACGCCGCGGGTTATAATCTGGTAGCCTCGGCACGGCATGGGCAAGAGCGCATTATTGCGGTTATGTTTGGTGGCGAAAACACCACACAGCGTAATGCCCGCGTGGCTGAGCTGATGGACCTTGGCTTTGAGCGCGCGCCGAGCCGCGCTACCGTGGTGCCGCTACCGCGCCTCATGCTGCATCCGTCACAGCCGTTTATAATGGCAAACCACAGTGATTCAGGCGCAGTGGCAACGGCCACACGGCCCATTCGGCGCGCCGAAATGTTGGCTGTACAAATGGCCCGCAATATTGATAGCGCCCTTCAAGCCGCCGCGATTGAAGCCGCGCTGGCTGCGGCGCGCACGGCACCCGATATTCAGCTCGGCCAACGGCCCAGCGCCCCGCTTACGATGGCACGGCCCATACACCGCGCGCCTGTTGGCAGCTCTACCGCGCTGGCCGCGGTCACGCCGATCATAGCCGCCGCCCCGCGGGCGCGGGCGACAGAAGTTTCAGGAAACGGGGCGTATGCCGTGCAGGTGGGGGCATTTCGCACCGAAAACCTGGCCGCGCGATTCTTGCTGCAAACCTCCTTGGCGGATGTTGAATCCTTTGATGGAGCCAAGCGGGATATTTCGCGGGAATATGTGCAAGGGGTGCAAATGTATTTAGCCCGCTTCACTGGCATGACCCCGAACGCGGCGGCCAAAGCCTGCGACCGACTGCAAGCACAGCGGCAAGATTGCACCGTGCTTACCCCCGACCAGTAAAGGTGCGTGGGAGACCACGCACCCTACGATTAGATCACTGAAGCAATCGCTTTAGCGAGCTTATCCAAGCCCGCTTTTGGCAGGCCTGCGATATTAATCCGGCTATCGCCCACCATGTAAATCGCGTGATCTGTGCGCAACTGCATTACCTGTTCTTGGCTGAGGCCAAGGCGCGAGAACATGCCGCGATGCTCGGCGACGAAATCAAACCTGTCAGAGTTGGTTTCGCGGCGCAGCGCATCCGCAAGGCCTTGGCGCAGGTCGAGCATGTTAAGGCGCATCTCTTCCAGCTCGGCAGCCCAATCGGCCCGCAGGGTGGCATCGTTCATGATAATCGACACCACTTTGGCACCGTGATCTGGCGGAAAGGAGAAGTTCACACGGTTGAGACCCGCGATATTGGCTTTGCTGAGCGCGGCGCCGGCTTCGTCTTTCGAGATAATCAGCGCTGCGCCCACACGGTCCCGATACAGGCCGAAATTCTTGGAGCAGCTTGCGGCCACCAGCATTTCCGGCACTTTAGCGGCCATAATACGCACGCCCTTGGCATCCTCTTCCAGCCCGTCCCCAAAGCCTTGGTAGGCAATGTCGATCATCGGCATAAGGCCCTTCTCTAGCGCAATATCGGTGACCTCGGCCCATTCGGCCTCGGTAATATTCGCGCCCGTCGGGTTGTGGCAACAGCCGTGCAGCAGCAGCACATCACCCGCCGCGGCACCTTCAAGGTCGGCCTTCATACCGGCAAAATCCACGCCGCAGGTGGCCTCGTCAAAATAACGATATTTGCCGACCTTCATGCCGAGATAGTTCAAAATGGCCTCGTGGTTGGGCCAGCTCGGGTTGGATATCCACACCGTAGCGCCCGCATCGGCCGCTTTGATCAGCTCGAACAACTGGCGAATAGCGCCGGTGCCGCCCGGCTCTTGCGCCCCACATACACGGCCCGCTGGCACGGTATCACCCAGCACCAGATCACGGATCGCATCCACATAAGACAAGTCACCCAGCAGGCCGACATATTTCTTGCTGTCCTGCTCGGCCAGCAGCTTGGCCTCGGCGGCTTTTACCGCCCGCATTACGGGGGTATTGCCAGCCGCATCTTTATAAACGCCAACGCCAAGGTCGAGCTTGTCAGCCCGCGCATCAGCGGCATAAAGCCCGATCAGCTCGATGATTTTATCGGGGGCTTGTTCTTTCAGGTTTTCCAGCATGGGGGAATCTTTCTCTAGTCGCGGGATTTAAGTTCTTGTCGCACAGGGGAAAACCCGGCGCTTTGATACAGGGCAAGGGCGTGGGGGTGGTCCAGCGTGCAGGTGTTAACGGTGAGCTTTTGCGTATTTGCATGATCCCACGCGGTATGAATGGCCTCTTGCAGCAGGTATTTGCCGTAGCCTTGGCCGACCATTTCCGGCACCAGCCCAAAAATCGCAAGGTCACAGACCCCCGTTTCGGTATGGTCGAGCATGAAAAATCCGGCAGGCCAGCCTTGGCGAATAAGCGTATAAAGCGCGCGCTCGGGGTGCTGCACATAGGCGCGCAGCTCGTCACGGCTCAGCTTTTTTTTATCTTCCCACGCATAATGCTCGCCCACGGCCTGATACAGGCTCATGTAATACCACGCGGGTGGCTTTTCTGCATGAAGCAGCGCGGCGGCAGGCCCGAGAGGCTGGTGCGGGCGCGGATAATTCGGGCGGGCATCCATCTCCAGATATGTGACGGTGAATTCTACCATCCGGTCGCGATCGCCAACTCCGAATAAGCGCCCCACTCGGACCATGAGCCATCATACACCGACCATTGCCGATGCCCGAGCATTTCCAGCGCCAGCGCCACCACGCAGGCGGTTACGCCCGAGCCGCAGGTCAAAATGATGGGTTTGCTCAAGTCGATCTCCTCATCCTCGAAAATCTCGCGCATTTCATCAAGCGGCAGCAGGGTGCCTTTCGGCCCCGTCAGATCTTTGTAATATACGTTTTTGCTGCCCGGAATCCGGCCATTGCGCACGCCCTCGCGGGCCTCCTGCTCTTGCCCGGCAAAACGAACAGGGGAGCGGGCGTCTACGATTTGCGCATCATTGAGCTTAAGGGCGGCGGCCACTTGGGTAACATCGCGAATAAGCGCTGCATTGCGGCGGGCAGTGAAGTGGCGGTCGCGCATCAGGGGTGGCATATCCTCTACGGCGCGGCCTTCTTTGATCCATTTCGGCAGGCCACCATCCAGAATGGCCACGTCATTTTTGCCAAAAAGCTTAAACATCCACCATGCGCGGGCGGCGCTGAACAGCGCGTCGTTGGTGTCATAAATAATAATCCGGTGGCCGTCACCAATGCCCATCGCGCGCATTTTTGAAATAAACTTCTCCACCGGCGGCACCATGTGGGGCAGGTCAGAGCGGGTGTCGGCGATCTCATCAATATCAAAGAAGCGTGCGCCTGGAATGTGGCATTTTTCGTATTCCGCACGGCAATCGCGCGGATCCCCCGGTAGCACAAGACTGGCATCGAGCACCCGCACATCTGGCGCATTCAGGTGCTTTTCCAGCCATTCTGTCGAGACAAGAAGTTGCGATTCATCCATTTTCGGCTCCATTGCTTGCTTCTATTTCAGATAGCGCGGCGGCAAACGGTTTGCAATGGGCAAGGCTTGCGCTATAGCTTGGTTTCAGGGGCGCTACATGATGAATTTCAACTTCGATGAAGAGATCAACCGCCGCGAAGTTCCGGCGCTAAAATGGCACGAAATGGTGCTGGGGAAGGGGGGCGAAGGCCTGTTTCCCGGCTCGGTGGCGGATATGGATTTCAAGGCCCCGCCCGTAGTGCTTGAAGCCATGCAAGCGCGGCTAGACCACGGCGTGTTTGGCTATGAAGCGGTGCCAGATGGGCTGCTGCCCGCGCTGGCGGGATGGCTAAAAACCCGCCATGGCTGGGCGATGGACCCCGCCCATATTTTGCGTGCGCCCAATCTGTTGAACTCTATGGCGATGGCCATAAACACCTTCACCAATGCAGGCGACGGGCTAATTGTGCAGCCGCCAGTGTTTTTTGATTTCTACGATATCGCCGCCGAGAATGGCCGGAAAATCATCCCCAATCCGCTGATCGAAACCGACGGCCACTATACTATGGATTTCGCCGACCTTGCGGTCAAATCCGCAGACCCGTCTGCTAAAATCCTGCTACTTTGCAACCCGCATAACCCTGTGGGGCGGGTCTGGACAGCCGGCGAGCTGAGCCGCCTCGGTGATATTTGCGCGGCAAACAATGTGCTGGTGATTTCAGATGAAATTCACGCCGGCATCACCTTTTCCGGCCACGCCTACACGCCTTTTGCCAGCCTCAGCGCGAATTATGCCGAAAACAGCATCACCAGCCTTTCGCCCGCCAAAATCTTTAACCTTGCCAGCTGCGGTGGTGCGTTTACCGTGGTGCCGGAAGAGGTCAAGCGGGTGGCGATGCAAGCGGCGAATTCGGCGCTGACGGTCAATAAAAACAACGCCTTTGCCTCTGTCGCTATGCAATCCGCATATGAGAGCGGCGGGCCGTGGCTGGACGCGGCGCTGGCTTACCTTGAGAAAAACGCCCGCATGGTAATAGACGCGCTCGGCCCAACGGCCGTGAACGCGCGCCTGAATGAAGGACTGTTTTTGATGTGGTTGGATTTCCGCGCGCTCGGGCTTTCACCGGATGATTTGCACACGTTTTTAAGGGAAAAAGCCCATATGCAACTCACCCGAGGCATTGCCTTTGGCGAGGAAGGCTCCGGCTTTGCCCGCCTGAATATCGCCTGCCCGCGCCCGCGCTTGCAAGCGGCGATTCAGCGGTTGGTGAGCGTATTGCCGGCCTAAGGTTACCAAAGACTATCGCCGCCCAGCTCACTGATAAACGTGGCATGGTTGTCAGATTCCCCATCCGTGACCAAGCTTGGCAGCGGATTGGGCCGTGCGGGGGGCGAATAATCGCCGCTTGGGGTGTTTGCGCCGGTATTTTGCACCACTTTCAAGGCAAAATCCGGCTGGCGACCGCCGATCAGCTCAAGGTAAACTTCTGCCAGAATTTCAGAGTCGAGCAACGCGCCGTGCAGGGTGCGGTTGGCATTATCTATGCCAAAACGGCGGCACAAAGCATCAAGCGAGTTTTGCGCACCGGCGAATTTTTTGCGAGCAATAGCGAGGGTATCCAGCGCTTGCGCCATCGGGATTTTGGGCTTGCGACACCATTCCAGTTCCGCGTTCAGGAACTTCATATCAAAAGCCGCGTTATGAATGACCAGCGGGGAATCTTGAATGAAATCAAGAAACTCTTGCGCGATAGTGGCAAAAACCGGCTTGTCAGACAGAAACTCTATGCTGAGCCCGTGAACCGCAAAAGCCCCTGCGGGCATATCGCGCTCGGGGTTGATATATTGGTGGTAAACCTCGCCAGTGGGCATGTGGTTAAACAGCTCCACCGCGCCGATTTCCACAATCCGGTCGCCAGTGGTTGGGTCCAGCCCGGTGGTTTCTGTGTCCAGCACGATCTCACGCATGTTCTTGCTCCAGCTTCTCTATCAGGGCTTTGACCTCGGCTTGAGTATGGTCGAATCCCGATGAGGTATCAAACACGAAATCCGCCAAGGCACGCTTTTCGGCGTCGGGCATTTGGCGGGCCAGAATGGTTGTAAACAGCGCCTCGTCCATGGTGCCACGGGCCAAAACCCGCGCCCGCTGCTCACGTTCCGGCGCGGTGACCACCAGCACATAATCAAGCCAGCTTTCAGCGTCGGTTTCGAAAAGCAGGGGGATATCAAACAGGAGAAGCGCGTTTTTGTGATTGGCGATAAAATATTGCCGGGAGCGGGCCAAAAGTGGGCCGAGTGTGGCCTCGATCTGGCCTAGCAATTGGGGGTTTTGAGCGATGTCAGCTTTGAGCAGAGTGCGATCAACCGCGCCCGCTCGCACTGCCGCTGGTGCCAGCGCCGCGATGGGGGCCACCGCCGCGCCGCCTTGGGCATAAAGCTTGTGCACCTCGGCATCAGCATCCCAAACCGGCACGCCAAACCCCTTAAAAAACCGGGCCGTCGTGCTTTTTCCCATGCCGATAGAGCCGGTCAGGCCAAGCTTGACGCTCATCGGCCCAGCACGGCCATGCGCAAGCCTTCATCCACCTCGGGGCGGTGGTCAAACCACAGCTCAAAGCCCGGCACCCCTTGGTGCAATAGCATCCCGAGACCATCAACGGTGGCAAGGCCAAGCGCGGCCGCGCCTTCCAAAAACGGGGTGATAAGCGGGGCGTAAACCAGATCGGTAACCGTAGCGGCTTTTGGCGCAGCATCAAGGCTGATCTGCAGGTCCGGCTGGCCCTGCATCCCGAGCGATGTGGTGTTGACAATGGTCATGGCCCCGTCCGCCGCATCAGAGATGCGGTTCCAATCTACCACTTGCACATTAGCGCCAAACTGATCTGCCAGTAGTTGCGCGCGCTGGCGGGTGCGATTGGCAAGTCGCAGCTCTGTCACGCCCTCGGAAAGCAATGCCGACACCACAGCCCGCGCCGCGCCGCCGGCACCCAGCACAAGGGCGGGGCCAGCGCTGGCATCCCAGCTCGGCGCACTTTGGCGCATATTCTGGATAAATCCGTAACCGTCTGTATTATCACCGCGAATTGAGCCGTCTTCCTTGAAAGATATGGTGTTAACCGCCCCGATAAGGGCGGCCCGATCGGTGACAGTATCAGCAATGCCAAGCATAGTGACCTTATGCGGAATGGTGATATTAACCCCTTTAAACCCCAAGCGCAGCAGGGAGCGGACACCGGATTTAAACTCTGGCCCAGACAGGGAGAGCGGGACGTAGAATCCGTTGATCCCGTAACGTTTCAACCAATAATTGTGCATGAGTGGTGAGCGGCTATGGCCGATCGGATAGCCGATAACGCCGGCGAGTGGCGGGGATGAATGCGCAGTTACGTTTGACAAATGCCTTTTCCTCGTAAAAACTCCAGAACTTCCAAGAGCGGCAAGCCTAAAATACTAAAATAGTCGCCTTTGACGGCAGAAAACAACTGCAAACCGACTGATTCGAGTTTATATCCTCCGACTGTTGTAAATAGGTCATCCCCCATTTCGGCCAAATATGACTCTAGAAATGCGCCGCTGAAATTGCGCATGGTTAGCTCTGCCCGCCCAACATAACGCCAAACAGGGGCACCTTGATCATATATAACCGCCGCCGAAAACAGGAGGTGAGATTGGCCACGCAGAGCAAGGAGCTGCTTTTTAGCAGCCGCTATCGTATCTGGCTTATCAAATATTTTACCTTTATGCACCAGAATTTGATCAGCGCCCAGCACCAGCCGGCCAGGGAACTTGCCCGCAATGCGCCGCGCTTTAATGTCGGCAAGGGCGTCGGCTACATCTCGTGGTGAGGCATTTTGTGTTAAGAGGGCAACCTTTATGGCGGCCTCATCTACTCGCGCGGGGTAGCACTCGACCTGCAAACCGGCGTTTTGCAACAGGTCTCGGCGAATGGTAGATTGCGAAGCTAAAATGAGCAGGTCGGGCATTGTTGGCTCCAGTGGATAAAATTGTGGATAAACTGAAACTATCTACAGGCACATTGAATACTGCGGATTCTATCACGGTTTTTCGAGTTTTCTGCAAGGTTTATCCTATGTGAATAAAAATTTTTGTGATTTTCAATTCTGTGCAAAACTATTGATTTATACAGCAATATCAAACGCCGTGGTGAAATGACGCCGTGGATAACGCCGTGGACTGCATTTCAATTATGGTAATCCCCATGATTCATAGGTATCTACTACCAAAACAACTTCTCTTATATCTTATATTTAAGAGGGAATGGATCAAAGCTCATGACTGAACAGAAAAAATTACTTAAAGCCCTTGCTGGGGAAACTCAAAAAACACCTCCAGTGTGGATTATGCGCCAAGCAGGACGGTATTTGCCAGAATATCGCGCGCTGCGGGCCACGGCAGGCGGGTTTTTGGACCTGTGCTATAATCCGGAATTTGCGACAGAAGTAACCTTGCAACCGATTAGGCGCTTTGGCTTCGATGCAGCGATCTTGTTTGCCGATATCCTGCTGTTGCCGCAAGCTTTGGGCATAAAGCTATGGTTTGAAACCGGTGAAGGCCCACGGCTGGAACCCGTAACCACTATGGCCGAGATTAATAGCTTGAAGCCGATTGACGAGATTCACGAAACGTTAAACCCGGTCTACGAGACGGTTAAGCGGCTTTCCGAGGCGCTACCCGCCGAAACCACGCTGATCGGCTTTGCTGGCGCACCTTGGACGGTGGCGACCTATATGGTGGCCGGTCGCGGCACGCCAGACCAAGGGCCAGCGCGGCGATTGATGTATCAAGATCCCGCAGCCTTTCAGGCGCTGATTGATTTGGTGACGGATGCAACCATTGAATACCTCGCCAAACAAGTGGAAGCGGGCGCAGAAGTTGTGAAATTGTTCGATAGCTGGGCGGGCGCGCTGTCTGGTTCGACTTTTGAGAAATATGCGCTGAAGCCAGCTGTAAAAATTGCCATGGAATTAAAAAAGCGCTTTCCGGCGCTCAAGTTCATCGGCTTTCCGCGCGGGGCTGGCGGTGGTTATATGAGTTTCGCCAATGCGGGCGTGTTTGACGGCCTTGCTTTAGATAGCTCTGTGCCCGCAGAATGGGCGCGCGATAACCTGCAAAACAAGGTTGCCGTGCAAGGGAATTTGGACCCGATGCACATGATTACCGGTGGTGATATGCTGGTTTCCGAAACCCAACGGCTGATGGATATTTTGAGAGGCGGCCCCTATATTTTCAACCTTGGCCACGGGATTACACCGGAAGGAAAGCCCGAGAATATAGAAAAAATGCTCAAGGTTATCAGAGGGTAAGCTAATGGGGAACTTTTTGCTTGAGTGGTATTTCTGGGTGAAAGCCCTGCATATTATGTCTGTCATCAGCTGGATGGCCGGCATGTTTTATCTGCCGCGCGTGTTCGTTTACCACGCCGAGCGCGCCGAGGTTGGCTCGGAGATGTCCGAGATATTCAAGGTGATGGAGCATAAGCTGATGCGGGTGATTATTAACCCCGCAATGATCGCCACATGGACCTTCGGCCTAATTATGGTGTTCACCCCTGGCGTGATCGACTGGTCCGAGATTTGGCCGTGGATAAAAGCGCTTATGGTCACGCTTATGAGCGCCTATCATGGCTGGCTGTCAGTGCGGCGTAAGGAATTTGCGCGGGATGAAAACACCCGCAATGGTCGCACTTATCGCCTCGCCAACGAAGTGCCAACCGTGCTGATGATCATCATTGTGATTATGGTAATCGTCAAACCATTCTAAAGATTTGACAATCCGCTATAAACCACGCTAAGAGAGCCTTAGCGTGGGCTGTTCTGGCCTAAAATGCGCTTTCCCAAAAATGTTATCAGGCCCGTAGGGCCACACAGGAAGTTTACTATGGACGATTTATCGACAATCGAGCAGCTGTCTTTGGCTGATCTGAAGGCCAAAAAAGCCTCAGACATTTTGAAAATGGCGGAAGAGCTCGATATTGATAACGCCTCGACGATGCGCAAAGGTGAAATGATGTTTTCGGTGCTCAAAGAGTTGGCCGAAGACGGGGTGGAGATTTCAGGCGATGGCGTGCTGGAAATCCTGCTGGACGGTTTTGGCTTTCTGCGCTCGCCCGAGGCCAACTATTTGGCGGGTCCCGATGATATTTATGTATCGCCCGAGATGATCCGCAAATTTTCCATGCGCACCGGCGATACGGTTGACGGTATTATGCAGGCTCCAAAAGAGGGCGAGCGTTACTTTGCACTGGTGAAGCCAACACTGATCAACTTCTCTGATCCGGCCGAAGCCAAGCACAAAATTCACTTTGATAACCTCACGCCGCTTTATCCCGACGAGCGCTTCAAGCTGGAGATCGAAGACCCGACCATTAAAGATAAAACCGCGCGGGTGATCGACCTTGTCGCCCCAATTGGCAAAGGCCAGCGCAGCCTGATCGTGGCACCGCCCCGCACCGGTAAGACCATGATTTTGCAGAACATTGCCCACTCGATAGCGGCGAACCATCCCGAGTGCTACCTGATTGTGCTGCTGGTTGATGAACGCCCCGAGGAAGTGACGGACATGCAGCGATCTGTGCGCGGCGAGGTGGTGTCTTCCACCTTTGACGAGCCAGCCACCCGCCATGTGGCGGTGGCCGAAATGGTTATTGAAAAAGCCAAGCGGCTGGTGGAGCATAAACGCGATGTGGTGATCTTGCTTGACAGTATCACCCGCCTTGGCCGCGCCTTTAACACCGTGGTGCCAAGCTCCGGCAAAGTGCTTACGGGTGGTGTAGATGCTAACGCCCTACAACGCCCAAAGCGCTTCTTTGGTGCGGCGCGAAAAATCGAAGAAGGCGGCTCGCTCACCATTATTGCCACCGCGCTGATTGATACTGGTTCACGCATGGACGAGGTGATTTTCGAGGAATTCAAAGGCACGGGTAACTCTGAAATTGTGCTTGATCGCAAGGTGGCTGATAAGCGGGTTTACCCAGCGATTGACATCATGAAATCGGGCACGCGGAAAGAAGACCTGTTGATCGAAAAATCAGAGCTGACCAAGCTGTTTGTGCTGCGCCGGATTTTGAACCCTATGGGAACGACAGATGCGATCGAGTTCTTGCTCAGCAAGCTCAAGCAAACAAAAACTAATGGCGACTTCTTTGACTCAATGAACGCTTAATCGTTTAATAACAAATGGTTATATGGAAAATGATGATACGATATTTGCCCTTGCCAGCGCGCGGGGGCGTGCAGGTGTAGCTGTCGTGCGGGTCTCTGGCCCGCAGGCGCTTCCCTGCGTTTTTGCACTCGCCCGCACCACACCAACTCCGCGGAAATCCACCCTGCGCACCCTTTGGCATGACGATAAACCCCTAGATCAAGCTCTTGTGCTGACCTTCGAAAAAGGCGCCAGCTTTACCGGCGAAGATGTGGCCGAATTTCACCTGCATGGTGGTGTGGCCGTGGTGCAGGCGGTGCTATCTGCCTTGAGCGAAATGGATGGCCTGCGCAGCGCTGGCCCAGGAGAATTCACCCGCCGCGCGCTGGAAAATAACCAGATGGACCTACCGCAAGTAGAAGGGCTAGCCGACCTGATAGAAGCCGAAACCGAGGCGCAGCGCAAGCAGGCATTTCAGGTGATGCAAGGCGCACTCAGTGAAAGCTGCGCGACCTGGCGCACCGACCTTATTCGCGCTATGGCCCTACTGGAAGCGGTAATCGATTTCGCCGATGAAGATGTGCCGGTGGATGTCAGCCCGGAAGTGAACGCGTTGTTAACTACAGTCCAAACCGGGTTGCGAGCCGAGATTTCAGGCCACCAAGCCGCCGAACGTATTCGCGACGGGTTTGAAATCGCGTTGGTTGGCGCGCCCAACATTGGCAAGTCCACCCTGCTAAACGCTATCGCGGGCAGGGATGTGGCGATCACATCTGAAATTGCCGGCACCACGCGCGACGTGATCGAAGTGCGGCTGGACCTACGCGGTCTACCGGCGACGATTCTGGATCTGGCGGGCATTCGCGAAAGCGCAGACGTGGTCGAATCCCTCGGGATTGATCGCGCGAAACAGCGGGCCAGCCAAGCAGACCTGCGGGTGTTTCTGGTTGCGGCACCAGAGGAGGCTGAGGATTTTGGCGTGGAGCGAAAAAAGGGTGATATAATCGTGGTCGGGAAGAGCGACCTTGGTGATTCGACTGTTTTCGGTGTGTCGGGCAAAACCGGATATGGGATTGATGCCTTGCTAAGCCGGATTGCTGTCGAAATCGGAGATCGCGTGAGCGGTTCAAGCTCTATTATTCGCCTGCGGCACTTGGAAGCCGTTGAATATGCTGATGAAAACATCAAGTCGGCATTAGAAAAGATCACGCTTGGGAGTGAGTTTGGTGAGCTGGTGGCGGCAGATGTCCGCTTTGCTATATCTGCACTAGATAGCTTGATCGGTCGCGTTGATGTTGAGCAAGTGTTGGGTGAAATATTTGCAGGGTTCTGCATCGGGAAATAAGGATGTTTCACGTGAAACAATTCGATATCATCATTGTCGGCGGTGGCCATGCAGGCACAGAGGCCGCTCACGCAGCGGCACGCATGGGCTGCACGGTTGCACTCATTACTCATAGCTTCGCAACGATTGGCGCAATGTCTTGCAATCCGGCAATCGGCGGATTGGGTAAAGGCCATTTGGTCCGTGAGATTGATGCGCTAGACGGCATAATGGGCCGCGCGGCAGATCTCGCGGGGATTCAGTTTAGGCTGCTTAATCGGCGCAAAGGCCCGGCAGTGCGTGGCCCGCGCACGCAAGCGGATCGAAAAGCTTATAAGGCCGCCATTCAGAGTATGATCTCTGCGCAGGTTGGGTTGGATGTAATCGAATCCGAGGTTACGGATTTGCGCGAGGAGGGCGGCCGGATAACCGGCGTTATACTCAAGGACGGCACCAGAATTGAAAGTAAAGCTGTTATCCTGACCACCGGAACTTTTTTGCGCGGCGTTATTCATATTGGTGACGAGCGGCAGGCGGGGGGGCGTATGGGCGACCAACCATCCACTGCCTTGGCTGATCGGATAGAAGGTTTGGGGTTGCCGCTCGGACGCCTGAAAACCGGCACGCCCCCGCGCCTTGATGGCCGCACCATCAATTGGTCGGTGCTCGAATCCCAAGCGGCTGATGCTGAGCCCGAGTTGTTTTCCTTTATGTCGACCGAGCCCGCTCTGCGGCAGGTGACGTGCGGGATCACGCACACAAATGTTAAAACCCATGAGATTATCCGTAATAACCTTGGCCGCTCCGCAATGTATGGCGGCATGATTTCCGGTGTTGGCCCACGCTATTGCCCTTCTATTGAGGATAAAATTACTCGGTTCGCCGATAAGGATTCGCACCAGATATTTTTGGAACCGGAGGGGCTGGATGACCACACGGTCTATCCGAACGGTATTTCCACGTCGCTCCCGCTTGATGTGCAAATTGATTATGTGCGCTCTATTGTCGGGCTGGAAAACGCCGAGATCATCCAGCCGGGCTACGCTATTGAATATGACTATGTAGATCCGCGCGCCCTGTCCCCCGCGCTCGAAGTGAAGGCCGCGCCCGGGCTATATCTTGCGGGCCAGATCAATGGAACCACAGGATATGAGGAGGCGGCGGCCCAAGGCCTGTATGCCAGCCTTTGCGCTGCTTGCGAGATACAGGGTGTAGAGCGGCCGATTATTGATCGCACCAACAGTTATATTGGGGTTATGGTCGACGACTTGGTGACCAAAGGCGTCCAGGAGCCGTATCGGATGTTTACGTCTCGTGCTGAATACCGGCTTTCCTTGCGTGCGGATAACGCTGATCAGCGGCTCACCCCGCTTGGTGTTATGGCTGGCCTTGTCGGGGCAGGGCGCGCTGCCGCCTTTACTGAAAAATTGGAGAATCTCGAGCAAGCGAAGGCTGTGCTTGCCGCTCTATCTCTGCCCGCGCGGGAGGCTAAGGCCCGCGGTTTCATTGTAAGCCAAGATGGCAAGCCACGCACGGCTATGGCTCTGCTCGCGCAAAGTAAGGCGGGGTTTGATCCTTTGCTTTCGGTATGGTCGGAACTTGAACAGATCGAGCCAAAGATCCGTGAACAGCTGAGTGCGGATGCCATTTATGCGTCTTATGTGATCCGGCAGGAGAAGTCGATTTCGACCCTGAAAAAGGATCATGGCCATAAAATACCAGCTGATTTTTCTTATCGGGGTATTGCGGGGCTGTCCAATGAACTATGCGAAAAGCTTGAGCGCGTGCGGCCTGAAACCTTGGACCAGGCTAATCGGATTGAGGGGATGACCCCCTCGGCACTGATTGTCCTGCTGTCGCAGCTCAAAATTCAGGGGCTAAAGAATGCTGGTTAACCAAGACCACTTTGCCGACAGATTCAATGTTTCACGTGAAACAATGGAACGGCTCGATGAGTATGAAGTGCTGCTTAAGAAGTGGAACCCTAAAATCAACCTCGTTTCCCGTTCTACGTTGGATGAGGTTTGGCATCGCCATTTTTCGGATTCGGCTCAGCTTTATCCATATATAGACCAAAATGCAAAAATCTGGCTAGATTTTGGGTCCGGCGCGGGGTTTCCGGCGTTGGTGCTGGCGGTCATGGCAAAGGAAACACGGCCCGACCTTCAGTTCACGCTTGTTGAGAGCGACCACCGTAAAGCCGCCTTTCTGCTGACGGTTTCCACCGCGCTTGGCCTAAATACCAAGCTTATCACCGAGCGCATCGAATCTCTGCCTAGCCAAAGCGCGGACATCATTTCAGCCCGTGCGGTGGCCTCTCTTGCACAGTTGATGGATTGGGCTGCGCCCCATGCGCATAAATCCACCGTTTTGCTGTTTCCTAAGGGGAATAGTTACGAATCTGAATTGACCGCAGCCAGAAAGCATTGGCATATAGAGGTGAAGATAACCCCGAGCTTGACCGATTCCGGCTCTGTGATTCTAAGAATTGAGGATTTTAAGCGTGTCAGCTAGCAACCCCCACATTATCGCAGTGTCTAACCAAAAGGGTGGCGTGGGCAAAACCACCACCGCCATTAATCTGGGCACCGCGCTCGCCGCAGTTGGCCGAAAAGTGCTGATTATTGATCTCGATTCGCAGGGGAACGCCTCTACCGGCCTTGGGGTTTTCCCTGAAAACCGCGCACTTACGACCTATGATTTGTTGCTTGGCGAGGCTCCGCTAAAAGATGTTTGCCAAGAAACCCCTGTGCCGGGGCTGTTTATCGCGCCGTCTACGGTCGACCTTAGCTCGGCAGATGTGGATTTGGTTGAAGACAAAAACCGCGTGCTGCGGCTTAGGCAGGCGTTAAGCAGTGCTGAATCTCTTGAAAACGGGTTTGAATATGTATTGATCGACTGCCCGCCGTCGCTAAACCTGCTCACAATCAACGCGATGGTGGCGGCCAAATCTGTTTTGGTGCCGCTGCAATGTGAGTTTTTCGCGCTTGAGGGGCTGTCTCAGCTGATGCTCACAGTGCGTGAGGTCCGCCAATCGCTCAACCCCGAGCTGGAATTGCACGGCGTCGTCCTCACCATGTATGATAAACGCAACAACCTCTCAAAGCAGGTGGAGGAGGATGTGCGCAGCAACCTCGGAGATCTGGTTTATGAAACCACAATCCCGCGCAATATCCGGCTGTCTGAAGCACCGTCACACTCGATTCCGGCGCTGATTTACGACCACCGCTCTGCTGGTGCGATCGCCTATCAAAAGCTTGCTGCTGAACTTTTGCGCCGGATGGATGACCCCATCTCGCTAACTGAAAGACTAACCGGATGACCAAGAAACCAGTTCGCCGTAACCTTGGTCGCGGGCTTTCGACCCTGCTGGCCGACGTGGATCTCGGCGTGAGCCAACCAAAAAAACAGCCCGTTGCCGATTCCACGGTGCCGATCGAGAAATTGCATGCCAACCCGGACCAGCCCCGCCGTTTTTTCGCGGAGAGCGACCTGGAGGACTTGGCGAACTCGATTAGGACAAAAGGCATTATTCAGCCGCTAATCGTACGTCCGAACCCAAATATTCCTCAACAATATCAAATAGTTGCAGGTGAGCGTCGCTGGCGTGCCGCTCAGATGGCGCAAGTGCACGATATACCGGTAATTATTCGCGAGCTCGACGACACAGAGGTCTTGGAGCTCGGAATTATCGAAAATATCCAGCGCGCAGATCTGAATGCGGTGGAAGAGGCGGTCGGATACCGGCAGCTGATGGACCGTTTTGGACATACGCAAGAGAAGCTCGCGGAAGCGCTGGGGAAATCGCGCAGCCATATCGCCAACCTTTTACGCCTGCTGACTTTGCCTGACGAGGTGATTACCTACTTGAATGACGGCAAACTATCGGCGGGCCACGCGCGGGCTTTGGTGCCGGCGACCAATCCGGCTGAATTGGCGCGGAAGGTTATTAACCAAGGCCTAAATGTGCGGCAGACCGAGGCGCTGGCAAAATCTGGCGGCAAGCAGCTTTCAACAAAGCGGCAGCTTCAGCCGCCGAAAGATGCGGACACGCGGGCGATTGAAAGTGACCTGTCGGCGCAGTTGCGTTTGAAGGTCTCGATTGATCACCGTCAGTCTTCGGGCAAGGGCGAGGTGCGGATTTCTTATTCGACGCTGGAAGAGCTGGACGAACTTTGCCAGCTGCTATCGCGCTAGGATTCCTTTTGCTTCCAGATGAAGCGGGCGACGAAAAAGAGCACAACAACTTGAATCGCCATATATTTCAGCGGCACGTTAAAGATATAGGCAAGGATCACCGAGCCGATCATTCCCGCCACGGCCATAAGCTTAGCACGGCGGTGGATGATGCGGTTTTCGTTCCAATTTCGAATATCCGTCCCGAAAATTTTGTGGTTTAGCAACCAGCTGTGAATGCGGGTCGAGGATTTGGAAAAGCCGTAAGCGGCGAGCAAATAAAAGGGGACGGTCGGGAGTAGGGGCAGGAATATCCCCGCTGTGCCGAGGCCAAGCGAGCTGCCGCCGATGAGAAACCAAAAAATGCGGGCCATGTTTTACCTCAGAAGTTCGGAAAGAATGGAATTGAGAAGCGGGCGGCCTTTTGCGGTGGCCTTTAGGCTGCTGTTGGTGCCGTCTATCATGCCTAACTCTTTCAAATGATTGATTCTTTCCAGAGAAAGTTGGTGTTTTGAAAGGGCGTTGTAGCGCCGCAAATCACTGCCCTCGGTCAAGCGCATTGACATCATTAGATATTCAATCGCTTGATCTTCAGGGGTTAATGGCTCCGGTGGATGCAAGCCGTGGCCATGTTCCGCTACCGAATTCAACCAAGTCTGCGGAGAAAGATGGGTGTGTAGGGCGGTGCGTTGGCCATTAAGCGTAAGCCGCGCATGGGCGCCGGGACCGATGCCAGCGTAATCTCCATAGCGCCAATAGATCAAATTGTGCCGGCTTTCCGCGCCGTGGCGTGCATAATTTGATGTTTCGTAGCTGTTCAGGCCATATTCTGCACAAATCTCCCGCGTGCCAAGATACATATCAGCGGCTTCGTCACTTGGGGGTAGGTGCCGTAGCTTGCCTTTTTCATACAACTCACCAAAACGAGTGCCTTGCTCGATGGTGAGCTGGTAGAGCGACAGGTGGTCGACCGTGAGGTCTAGCGCTTGGCGAAGTTCTGCAAACCAGCTTTTGGTGGTTTGTTTTTGGCGGGCATAGATGAGGTCAAAACTCACGCGCTCAAACTGCGCTTTGGCAATATCAAAGGCGTGCAGGGCTTCCTTGGCGGAGTGCATCCGGCCTAACGCTTTGAGGTCCGCATCGTTAAGAGCTTGTATTCCCATAGAAATTCGGTTTACGCCAGCCATGGCAAAATCTGCGAACTTTCCCGCTTCAACTGAAGTCGGGTTAGCTTCGAGAGTGATTTCCGGGTTGTTGCCATAGCTCCAAAGCTTGCCGATTTCGTCAATCAGCGCGGCCACGGTTTCGGGCTGCATCAGGCTTGGGGTGCCGCCACCGAAGAACACGGTGTCCACCTTGCGCGGGCCAGTCAGCGCCGCTTGGTGGCGGAGTTCGGTGAGCAGGGCTTCGCGCCACGCGGTGTGGTCAATTTCGCGGCTCACATGGCTGTTGAAATCACAATAGGGGCACTTGGCGAGGCAAAAGGGCCAGTGGATATAGACCCCGAATCCGCCTTGTTGCCAATCATCCACGATAGGCCGTGACCTCGATCTCGATCAGCATTTCGGGCTTGATCAGGCCGGCTATGATCATGGTGGCGGCAGGGCGGATTTCCCTCAGCGCGTCACCAAGTGCGGGGATAAGTGTGTCTACAAGCTCGGCATTAACCACGGTATATTGGACCCGTGCGATGTCGGCCATGCTAAAGCCCGCATCCGCCAATACTTTCGCAATGGTTGCAAAGCAGTTGCGGGCTTGTTGGTCCACGCCTTCGGGCATTTTCATGCTTTCATAGTCATAGCCGGTCACGCCTGAGACAAAACACCAATCCCCTTGCACCACGGCGCGACTATAGCCCATGGTGGCCTCAAAAGGGGAGCCCGTTGAGACCAGTTTACGTTCACTTTTCATCATGAAAACAACCTTTTACCAGCAGTGAAAATGCCCGCGCGCGGTGGCTTATTTTGTTTTTCTCCCAGCGGTCCATCTCGCCAAATGTTATGTCATAGCCATCAGGTTGGAAGATCGGGTCATAGCCATGGCCTTCATCTCCGCGCATCGGCCAAACCACCTGTCCCTCGATTTTTCCTTCGAAAACCTCGTCATGTCCATCGGGCCACGCTAACACCAGGGTTGAGCAAAAACGCGCCGTGCGCGGGGCAGGGGCGCTAATCTTTTCCAGCTCGTCCCATGTGCGGGTCATCGCCATCACAAAATCCCGCCCGTTGGGGGTTTCGGACCAATCAGCCGTATAAACCCCCGGCGCGCCGCCCAAAGCATCCACCTCGATGCCGCTATCATCGGCCAGTGCTGGCAATCCGCTTTTCTTGGCCGCGTAATGGGCCTTAATGCGCGCATTTCCAACAAAAGTATCCTCGGTTTCCTCCGGTTCGTCATAGCCCAGCTGCCCTGCCGAAACGGTCTCGATCCCGAAGGGCTGCATCAGCCGTGCGATCTCTTCCAGCTTACCCTGATTATGGGTCGCGACCACCAGTTTTCCGGCCAGTTTACGCATTTACCGCTGCCTTTTGTGCCGCTACCAGCTCGGCAACGCCCTTTTCCGCGAGGTCCATGAGTTGGTTGAACTCGTCACGGCTAAAGGTCGCACCTTCGGCGGAGCCTTGAATTTCGACCATGCCGCCCGCGCCGGTCATCACAAAATTCGCATCGGTGCCTGCGTCTGAATCCTCAAGGTAATCCAAATCCAGCACTGGCTGGCCACCATAAATCCCGCAAGAAACGGCTGCTACGTGATCCACCAGCGGATCTTGCGAAATTTCGCCAGACTTCAAAAGCTGGTTCACGGCCAGCCGCAGGGCCACCCAGCCGCCCGTAATAGATGCGCAGCGCGTGCCGCCATCGGCCTGAATTACATCACAATCCACCGTAATTTGCCGCTCACCCAGCGCCACACGGTCAACCCCTGCCCGCAGGCTGCGCCCGATAAGCCGTTGAATTTCCTGCGTTCTGCCAGATTGCTTGCCTGCCGTCGCCTCACGCCGCATTCTTGAGCCAGTCGAGCGCGGCAGCATGCCATATTCTGCCGTTACCCAGCCAAGACCGGTTTTGCGCAGCCACGGCGGCACCCGTGTTTCCAAGGACGCTGTGCACAGCACATGGGTATCGCCGCATTTGATCAGGCACGAGCCTTCCGCATGTTTGGTCACATTGGTTTCAATGCTCACTTCACGCATTGTGTCGTTTGTCCGGCCAGATGGGCGCATGTTTTTCTCCTAAATCATCGTTTCCCCGTCATACCCCGCCCCCGCGCCCCCGTCCAGCATTGACCGCGCCGCACGGAACCCCTATTTTCAGGGCAAAGTGAGAACCTAATGAACAATCCTTCCCCAATGTCCGTGCTAAATGACCGCTCCCGCGAGGTTTTCCGCCTGATCGTGGAGGCCTATTTGGACACGGGGGAGCCGGTTGGCTCGCGCACGCTGAGCCGCCAACTGGCCGAGCAAGTTTCGGCGGCGACCATCCGCAATACAATGCAAGACCTTGAGCACCTTGGCCTGCTCAACAGCCCGCATATTTCGGCGGGGCGCTTGCCCACCCAGCAGGGTTTGCGGCTGTTTGTAGATGGCTTGCTGGAAATCGGCGGGGTTTCGGGGGTAGACCGGACCGAGATCGAAAAATCTATGAGTGATACGCCCGACATTCAGGCGGCGTTGGACCAGTCGGCCAAAATGCTTTCGGGCCTTACCCAAGGGGCCAGCCTTGTGCTGACCCCGAAAACCGAATCCGCGATCAAGCATATCGAGTTTGTGTCCCTCGCACCTGATCGTGCCCTTGTGGTGCTGGTAACTGCTGACGGCCAGGTCGAAAACCGGATATTCACCCCGCCGATGGGGATGACGCCATCCTCTATGCGCGAGGCTGCGAATTTTTTGAATGCAGTGATGGAAGGCCATACCGTTAATGAATTCCGGCAAATTGTTTCACGTGAAGTCGCCAATAACCAAGCCGAACTGAACCTCCTTTCGCAGAAGTTGATCGAGATGGGCGTGGCCATGTGGGCCGATGCCCCGGAAGGCATGCCCGAGCGCCTTATTGTGCGCGGCAGGGCAAATTTGCTCGATGAAAATGCCAATGAGGATGATCTTGAGCGTATCCGCCAACTGTTTGACGACCTTGAGCGCAAGCGCGATCTGGAGAATCTGCTGTCACTGACGGAAGAGGGCGACGGGGTGCGGGTTTTTATTGGCGCAGAGAACAAACTTTTCTCACTTTCGGGTTCCTCTTTGGTGGTTTCTCCCTATATGAACAGTGAGCGAAAAATTGTTGGCGCGGTTGGTGTTATCGGCCCGACCCATCTAAATTATGCCCGTATTGTCCCGATTGTGGATTATACCGCGCAGTTGATGGGGCGGCTGGTGTCTGGCCCGCCAAGACAGAGGTAAAAGATGATGAGCGACGAAAAAAACGGATTTTTAGACGATATCGACGATATTGAAGCCGAGCTGGAAGAGCAGGAGCTGGCGGACCTTGAGCCGCCGTCGGCTGAAGTGCTGGAAGATGAAAATAAGCAGTTAAAAGACCGCTTGATGCGCGCTATGGCTGAAACCGAAAACATGCGCAAGCGTGGCGAGCGCGATCGGCGCGAGGCTGAGGCCTATGGCGGCACCAAACTGGCCCGCGATCTGCTTTCCGTGCATGATAACTTGGGCCGCGCGCTTGAGAGCATAGATGAAACGCTGCGTGAGGCCAACACGGCGCTAGTTGAGGGGCTTGAGCTGACCCAGCGCGAGCTGCTTCAGGTGTTTGAAAAGCACAAGATCGTTAAGGTTGAGCCTGCCAATGGCGATAAATTTGACCCGAAACTGCATCAGGCGATGTTTGAGGCGCCGGTGCCGAACACGGTTAAAGGCACGGTTATTCAGACGATGGCGCCAGGGTTTACCATCGCTGGCCGCTTGATTCGGGCGGCGCAGGTCGGGGTTTCGTCTAATACCGACCCTGTTAAGCCAGCTGAATCGGAAGACTAGAGCTTAGCCTTAAGCTCATAAAGTAGGGCCAAAGCCTCGCGCGGTGAAAGTTCATCGGGCGAGATGCCGGCCAGCAGGGTTTCGATTTCGGACTCCTGCACCGGCGCGGGCTGCGCGGCCCCGAACAGCGGCAAATCATCAATTAACACTTTTCCGGTGCCTTCACGCTCTCGCTTTTCCAGCATATCGAGCACGGCGCGGGCGCGGGTGATAACGGGCTTGGGCAGCCCTGCCAGTTTGGCCACTTGCACGCCATAAGAGCGGTCGGCTGCGCCTGCAATAACTTCATGCAGAAAAATGACGTCGCCCTTCCATTCTTTCACTGAAACCGTGGCGTTGTGCAGGCCTTTCAAACTTTCTGATAGGGCGATAAGTTCATGATAATGCGTGGCAAACAGTGATCGGCATTGGTTGACCTCGTGCAGGTTTTCCAGCGTTGCCCAAGCGATCGAAAGCCCGTCATGGGTGGCCGTGCCGCGCCCGATTTCATCAAGAATCACCAAGGAACGGCTGCCCGCTTGGTTCAAAATCGCTGCCGTTTCTACCATTTCAACCATAAAGGTCGACTGCCCTCGCGCCAGATCATCGGCTGCGCCCACACGGCTGAAAAGCTGGTCCACCAGCCCGATATGGGCTGCGCTTGCGGGCACATATGCCCCCATTTGCGCCAGAATTGTGATAATCGCGTTTTGACGCAAAAACGTGGATTTACCCGCCATATTGGGGCCGGTTAGCAGCCAGATCGGCTTTTTTTCGGCGCTTAGGTCGCAATTATTGGCAATAAACGGCTTGCCAGAGCTGCGCAAAGCGGCCTCCACCACCGGGTGCCGTCCGGCCGTGATTTCAAACGTGCGGGAGCCGTCAAGCTTGGGCCGCGTCCAGTCTTCTTCCATCGCGAGCACGGCGAGTGCGGTGGCGAGGTCGATTTCGGCCAAGGCCCGCGCCACGCCGGAAAGCTGGGCGGCCTCACTCATAATGGAGGCGCGCAAATCGCCGAATATCTGCTTTTCGACCTCTAGCGCGCGGCTGCCAGCGTTCAGGATTTTTGTTTCGAGCTCCGAAAGCTCCACCGTGGTGAAACGCACGGCATTGGCGGTGGTTTGGCGATGGATATAAGTTTCGGAAAACGGCGGATTCAGCATTTTTTCGGCATGGGTGGCGGTGGTTTCAATGAAATAGCCAAGCACGTTATTATGCTTAATTTTCAGCGTAGTAATCCCCGTTTCCTGTGCATAAACCGCCTGTTTTTCAGCAATCACGCCGCGCCCCTGATCGCGAAGCTTGCGGGCAATATCCAGCTCGCGGGCATAGCCTTCGGCCACAAAGCCGCCATCGCGCGCCAGTATGGGCGGCTCGGCCACAAGCGCGGCTTGCAAAAGGGTGATCAGTTTTTCATGGCCGTGCATAAGGGTCAAAGCGCTGGCCGTGCCTTCGGGCTGCTCGCCAGAGGCAAAATCTGCCGCTATCGCCGACGCCTGTTCGAGTGCGTTGCGCACGGCTGCCAAATCCCGTGGGCCGCCGCGCTCAAGCGAAAGCCGCGAGAGGCAGCGCTCCATATCTGGCACTTGGCTTAGGCGGGCGCGAATATCGTGGCAGGTGGCGGGGGTTTCCACAAAGCCTTGCACCATATCTAGCCGATGGATAATGGCTGGTAAGTCATTGGAAGGGTTGGTTAACCTGCTTTCTAGCAACCGCCCGCCGCCGCCGGTGAGGGTGCGGTCAATCGTATCGAGCAGCGCGCCTTTGCGGCCACCGGAAAGCGCCCGCACCAGCTCAAGATTACGCCGCGTTGAGGCGTCTATCTGCATCCGGCTGCCCATGGCCTCCTGCACAGGCGGGTTCAGCAATGGCATTTTTCCACATTGGGTCAACTCAAGGTAATCAACCACGGCACCCATAGCGGCCAGCTCAGCGCGGGAAAACTGCCCGAACCCATCCAGTGAGGCGACATCAAACAGCGTGCCTAGCCGCGATTTGGCGGCTTCACTGTCAAAACTGGAGGGGGCCAGCGGGGTAAGCGCATGGCCTGCCGCCGCTAGCTTATCCCGAAAATCATCACTAATGTTTTGCGAGATCAGCAGCTCTTTCGGAGCCAGCCGCGCCAGTAATGGCTCCAGCGCCAGATCGTTTACGGCGCTCACCTGAAACGCCCCGGTAGACACATCAACCCACGCCACACCATAGGCTCCGCGCAATTCAGCAAGTGAAACCAAGTAGTTGTGCGCGCGAGCCTCTAGCAGGCTATCCTCCGTCAGCGTGCCAGGGGTGACCAGCCGCACCACATCGCGCTTAACAACCGCCTTATAACCGCGCTTTTTTGCCTCCTTTGGGGATTCCATTTGCTCACATACCGCGACCCGAAATCCCTTGCGGATCAGGGTTAGCAAATAGCCCTCGGCGGCGTGGTGGGGTACGCCGCACATGGCGATATCCTCGCCCTCGTGCTTGCCGCGCTTGGTAAGGGCAATGTCGAGCGCCGCTGAAGCCGCCTTGGCATCATCAAAAAACAGCTCGTAAAAATCGCCCATGCGGTAAAAGAGCAGCGCGTCGGGGTATCTGGCCTTAATGTCCAGATATTGCGCCATCATCGGGGTTATGCTTGGTTTTGCCACGGGGTTTCCTTTGGTTTGGCCAAACTTACAGCGCCGCGCGGGCTGGGGAAAGCGGGAAAATACGCCCTGAAGCCCAGAAATATCATTGCGCAAACCGCTGCCAAATAGTAATAATCGAAAATTCGACCAAGCAACGAGATTTATGATGTCCGACAATACCAAAGTGACCGACGAAGAGGCGCTGGCCTACCATTTGGAGCCAACCCCCGGCAAGATCGAGGTGATCGCCAGCACCGCGATGACCACACAGCGCGACCTGTCGCTGGCCTATTCGCCCGGTGTGGCGGCGCCTGTGCAGGCGATCGCCGATGATCCGGCGCTGGCCTATGACTACACCTCCAAGGGCAATCTTGTGGCGGTTATTTCTAATGGCACCGCAATTCTGGGTATGGGTAATTTGGGCGCGCTCGCCTCGAAGCCGGTGATGGAGGGCAAGGCGGTGCTGTTCAAGCGCTTTGCCGATGTAAATGCGATTGATATCGAGCTGGATACCGAAGACCCTGACGAGATTATTAATGCCGTGCGCCTGATGGGGCCGAGTTTTGGCGGCATTAACCTTGAGGATATCAAGGCGCCTGAGTGCTTTATCATCGAGCAAAAGCTGAAAGAAATCATGGATATACCGGTTTTCCATGATGACCAGCACGGCACAGCGGTGATTTGCGCGGCGGGGCTGATTAACGCGTTGCACATTTCCGGCAAGAAAATCGAGGACTGCCAGATTGTTCTTAATGGCGCGGGCGCGGCGGGCATTGCTTGCATCGAATTGCTCAAATCCATGGGCGCGCAGCACGATAAATGTATCGTTTGTGATACAAAAGGCGTGATCTATCAGGGCCGCACCGAGGGGATGAACCAGTGGAAATCGGCCCATGCGGCCAACACGGATTTGCGCACGCTGGAAGAGGCCATGAAGGGCGCGGATGTTTTTCTGGGCGTGTCGGCCAAGGGCGCGGTTACGCCCGAAATGGTTAAATCCATGGCCGCGCACCCCGTGATTTTTGCAATGGCGAATCCCGACCCTGAAATCACCCCCGAAGAGGCACATGCCGTGCGCTCCGATGCGATTGTTGCCACGGGCCGCTCGGATTATCCTAATCAGGTCAATAATGTGCTCGGCTTTCCCTATCTTTTCCGTGGCGCGCTGGATATTCACGCCCGCTCCATTAACGACGCGATGAAAATCGCCTGTGCCGAGGCACTGGCCAAACTGGCCCGAGAGGATGTGCCGGATGAAGTCGCCATGGCTTACGGGCAAAAACTCACTTTCGGGCGGGATTACATTATTCCCACCCCGTTTGACCCCCGCCTGATCCACGTCATTCCGCCCGCTGTGGCCAAAGCCGGCATGGATACCGGCTGCGCTCGCCGCCCGATTATTGATATGGAAGCCTATGAAAACAGCCTGAAAGACCGGCTGGACCCGACAAGCTCCATCCTGCGCTCGCTCTACGAGCGCGCCAAGCGCGAGCAGGCTCGCATTGTGTTTGCCGAGGGCGATGACGAGCGCGTGGTGCGCGCTGCCGTGGCTTATGTGCGCTCCGGTTTGGGGCAAGCCGTGGTGGTGGGCCGTGACGAGCAGGTGCAAAAATTCCTTGATGAAGCGGGGATGTCGGAGGCGATGAGCGAGATTGAGGTGATCAACGCGGCCAAGGTCGATAACCTCCCGGAAATGACCGATATGCTCTATACCCGCCTGCAACGGCGCGGTTTTGACCAGAGGGACTGCCACCAGCTTGCCAGCCGAGACCGCCACGTTTTTGCCTCGCTGCTGCTTGCGCATGGCGAGGTTGATGGCATGATTACGGGTGTTACTCGCAAATCTGCGCAGGTGCTTTCGCTTATTAACTACGTGTTTGATGCTGAGCCGGGTGACGGCGCGGTCGGCATTACCGCCCTTATAAACAAGGGAAAAATGGTGCTGATCGCCGATACCTTGGTGCATGAATGGCCTGAAACCGATGACCTTGCCGACATTGCCGAGCGCGCCGCCGAAGTGGCCCGCAACCTCGGCCTTGAGCCGCGTGTGGCTTTTGTTAGCTTTTCGAATTTTGGTTATCCGGTGTCGGAACGGGCCGAAAAAATGGCATATGCGGCGGCTGAGCTGGATAAACGCGGGGTTGATTTTGAGTATGATGGCGAGATGACGGTGGACGTGGCGCTGAATGCGGATGTGATGAAAAACTATCCATTCTGTCGTCTCTCTGGCCCTGCCAACATCCTCGTGGTGCCGGCACGGCATTCGGCGTCTATCTCGGTGAAACTGATGCAGGAAATGGGTGGTGCTACGGTGATTGGCCCCATTTTGACCGGCATTGATAAGCAGGTCAAGCTTAGCTCCACCACCTCGACTGTGACCGACATTTTACATATGGCGGTGATGGCTGCCTGTAAGGTGGGCTAAGTGATCTTCAATCTTGGGTCCATAAATATTGACCAAACCTACCGAGTGCCCCATTTCCCCGCGCCGGGAGAAACGCTGCTAAGTGATAGTTATTTCAAAGGATTAGGTGGAAAAGGGGCTAACCAAAGCATTGCCATTGCGCGGGCAGGTGGCGCGGTCGCGCATATCGGTGCCATCGGAGAGGATGCCCTTTGGACGCGGGATATGCTGGCGGATGCGGGAGTCGATACCTCTGGCATTGCCGTGCTGAAAAGCGCTACGGGCCATGCGATTATTAATGTGGATGCGCGCGGGGAAAACTGCATTGTGCTGTTTGACGGGGCTAATGTTTTGGTGTCCGAGAGGCAAATCAGTGCGGCGCTGGCGCTGGCCAAGGCTGGCGATTGGTTTTTGCTGCAAAACGAGGTTAATAACGGCCCGTTTGCGGCTAGGTTGGCCCGCGCCAAGGGGCTGAAAGTGGCCTATGTCGCCGCGCCATTTGATGCGGATAAAGTGCAAGAAATGTTGCCATTTGTGGACCTGCTTTCGGTGAATGAGGGCGAAGCGGCAATGGTATGCGCGGCGCTGGGCGTGTCGGAAGACCAGATTCCGGTGGAAAAACTGCTGATCACGCGGGGGAATGCGGGGATTAGCTATCGAGACCGGGCCAGCCGTTTCACGCAGGCGGCTTTTGCGGTCGAGGCGGTGGACACCACAGGCGCGGGCGACACCTTTATGGGCTACTTTATGGCGCAACTTGAAGGCGGGAAATCCCCGCAAGAGGCCATGCGTATGGCCGCCGCCGCCGCTGCGCTTATGGTCACAAAAAAAGGGACCGCCGAGGCGATCCCTTTGCTGGAAGATGTGAACCGGTTTATCCGGTCATCCCCTCCCAAAAGCTCTTAACACGGCTAAAAAAGTCGTGGCTGGCAGGGTTGTTGTCTTTGGACTCGGCTTCGAACTCGCGCAAAAGCTCTTTTTGGCGGGCCGTCAGGTTGGTCGGGGTTTCTACGCCCAGCTCGATGTAGAGATCGCCCACACCCGAGCCACGCAGGGCTGGCATGCCCTTGCCGCGCAGCCGTAGTTGCTTGCCAGATTGCACGCCCGCAGGCACTTTCACCTTGGTGCGGCCGCCGTCGAGTGTCGGCGCTTCCAGCTCACCACCAAGGGCGGCGGTGCTCATGGAGATCGGGATCGAGCAGAACAGGTTCACCCCGTCGCGTTCGAAAATAGAGTGCTCTTCGACCTCGATGAAGATATACAGATCGCCAGTTGGCCCGCCACGCGTGCCCGCTTCCCCTTCGCCGGTCAGGCGAATGCGTGTGCCGGTTTCCACCCCTGCCGGAATGTTGACGCTAAGCGAACGGTCTTTATGCACGCGCCCTGCCCCCGCGCAGGCACCGCAAGGGTTTTTGATGATCTGGCCGCGGCCATGGCAGCTAGGGCAGGTGCGCTCAACGGTGAAAAACCCTTGTTGAGCGCGTACTTTGCCCATGCCCGCACAGGTGGGACAGTTTTCCGGTTCAGCCCCGCCATCGGCCCCTGTGCCGCTGCACGACTCACAGGCCACCGAGCTGGGCACGGTGATTTGTGCTTCTTTTCCGTTAAAGGCCTCTTCGAGCGATACGCGCAGGTTATAGCGCAGGTCTTGCCCACGGGTGGCCCGCTGGCCGCCGCGCTGGCCACCACCAGAAAATCCGCCAAACAGGTCTTCAAAAATGTCCGAAAAGCCGCCACCGCCAAAGGGGTTGCCGCCGCCTTGGCCTGCTGATGCCCCGGTGCCGCCCTCAAAGGCGGCGTGGCCGAAGCGGTCATAGGCTGCTTTTTTTTCCGGGTTTTTTAGAATGTCATACGCCTCGTTCACCTCTTTGAACTGAGCTTCGGCATTGGGGTTATCCTGATTTTGGTCAGGGTGTAGCTCTTTCACCTTGCGGCGATAAGCCTTTTTTAGCTCGGCAGCATCGGCCGATTTGGCCACGCCGATAATTTCATAATAACAAAGCTTTGCCATTATTACGCCCCTTTACAAATGAAACGGCCCGCCCGAGGGGGCGGGCCGTTTATTTTATGGTGTCGGATTAAGACTTTTCGGTCTCGTCGAGATCTTCAAAATCGGCATCCACCACATCATCGTCGCCTGCGGCTTCATCGGCGCTGGCATCGGCCTCGCTGGCATCGGCTTCGGCTTTATAAATTGCCTCGCCGAGCTTCATGGCGGCCTCTGTCAAATCCTGCGTCCGCGTCTTGATGGTCTCGGCTTCGGCGGCCTCGTCCTCAAGCGCTTCTTTCAGGTTTTTAGCCGACATTTCAATGACTTCAACAGTGGTCGGGTCCACCTTGTCACTGTGCTCCTCAAGAGATTTCTCGGTTGAGTGGAGCAGGCTTTCGGCCTGATTCCGCGCTTCGATCAGCTCGCGCTTTTCCTTATCGGCTTCGGCATTTTCCTCGGCTTCTTTCACCATGTTTTCAATGTCGTCATCGCTCAGCCCACCAGAGGCCTGAATGGTGATAGAAACCTCTTTGCTGGTGCCTTTATCCTTGGCACCCACGGAAACAATGCCGTTGGCGTCAATGTCAAAGGTCACCTCGATTTGAGGCACGCCACGCGGCGCAGGCGGGATTTCCTTGAGGTCGAAATTGCCGAGGATTTTGTTATCCGCTGCCATTTCGCGCTCGCCTTGGAACACCCGAATGGTTACCGCATTCTGGTTATCTTCGGCGGTGGAGAACACCTGCGATTTCTTGGTCGGGATGGTGGTATTCCGGTCGATCAAGCGGGTAAACACGCCGCCCAAAGTCTCGATCCCGAGGCTCAAAGGTGTCACGTCCAAAAGCACAACGTCTTTCACGTCGCCTTGAAGCACGCCGGCCTGAATGGCCGCGCCAAGCGCCACCACCTCATCCGGGTTCACACCCTTATGCGGCTCTTTGCCGAAGAACTTGGTTACTTCTTCCATGACCTTTGGCATACGGGTCATGCCGCCTACCAAAACCACTTCGTCGATGTCGCCCTTGCTGAAGCCAGCGTCTTTCAAGGCTTCGGCGCATGGCTTCATGGTTCTTTTAATAAGGTCGCTCACCAGTGATTCCAGCTTGGCGCGGGTCAGCTTAACAACAAGGTGCAAAGGCTGGCTCGTGGCCGGGTCCATGGTGATGAACGGCTGGTTGATCTCGGTTTGGGTTGCCGAAGACAGCTCGATTTTGGCTTTTTCAGCGGCTTCTTTCAGCCGTTGCAGCGCCATCTTGTCGCCCTTCAGGTCTACGCCGGTGTCTTTTTTGAACTGGGTGGCAAGGTAATCCACGATGCGCATGTCAAAGTCTTCGCCGCCGAGGAAGGTGTCCCCGTTGGTGGATTTCACTTCAAACAAGCCATCGTCAATTTCCAGAATGGATACGTCAAACGTCCCGCCGCCGAGGTCATAAACGGCAATGGTTTTGCTGGTTTCTTTATCAAGGCCATAAGCCAGCGCAGCGGCTGTTGGCTCGTTGATAATACGCAGCACTTCGAGGCCGGCAATTTTGCCAGCGTCTTTGGTGGCTTGGCGCTGGGCGTCGTTAAAGTAGGCTGGCACGGTAATAACGGCTTGGCTGACGGTCTCGCCGAGGTAATCCTCAGCGGTTTCCTTCATTTTTTGCAGAATGAAGCCAGAAACCTGCGATGGCGAATACTTCTCGCCTTCCACTTCTACCCACGCATCGCCGTTCGGGCCTTCGACAATGTTATAGGCCACGAGGTCTTTGTCTTTGGCTACCATCGGGTCGTCAAAGCGGCGGCCGATCAGGCGCTTGATGGCGAAAAGGGTGTTGGTGGGGTTGGTCACGGCTTGGCGTTTGGCGGCTTGGCCAACAAGGCGCTCGTCGTCGGTGAAGCCAACGATAGAGGGCGTGGTGCGCGCCCCTTCCGAATTTTCGATAACTTTAGGCTGGGAGCCATCCATGATGGCAATACAGGAGTTTGTGGTCCCGAGGTCAATTCCGATAACTTTTGACATATGATGTCCTTTCTTTTGGCGATTGTGGAGCAGCGGTCCGGTATTTCGGCCCCGACGCTCCATCCCATTACTTTGAACCGTATATAGGAGCGCAGGCAGGGCGCTACAAGCGCCGCGCGCGCAGGTTTTTGATGTTTTTTAACGAAAACTGCAAGGAAAAAATTGCCGCAAGCGATTATTTTACCTGTGTTTTACGGTAAGGGCCGCTTTTGCCCGTTAGAATCGACCGCCACAAAGATAAACTGCGCTTCGGTGACCTTTCTACGCGCCCCTGAGGGCTGGCGGGTGACCCACACTTCAACCCCTATATGTAGTGATGTGCGGCCCTCTTTAATGATTTCAGCATGAATAGAAACGAGATCGCCGACCAAAACCGGCTTGTGAAAGGTCATCCCCTCCACCGCCACCGTGGCCACGCGGCCCTTGGCCCGCGAACGGGCGGGCACAGAGGCGCCAAGATCCATTTGTGCCATCAGCCAACCGCCGAAAATGTCGCCGTTCACATTGGTATCGGCGGGCATGGCTATGGTTTGCAGGGTCACGGGGGTTGTGGGGGGCATGTTATCCTCCATGCTTGGATTTCGATAGCGTTTTTCTGGCCCAAAACTCGCCCATAAGGCCAAAAAGCAAGGCGGAAAGGGTGAACCAAATCGGGTAGCTTATGCTTGTGACAGAGCTGTTATAGTTAACAAATGTGGCGACCCGCGCTTGGTCAATGCAATGAAACAAGGGGTTCCACGTAAACCACGGGATCATGGCCGAGGGCATATAGGCCGCCGGAAGGAACTTTCCTGACGTGAACATTTGAGCGCGCTGGTAGATAGGTGACAGTGTTTTGATGATGCCCGGAAACATCGGCCCGAGGGTCATAAAAATCATGCCGGTGGCAATGCCGCTTGCCCAAGCCAGAAACACGGGCAACACCAGTGCCGCAGGGTCGTTGACGGTAAGATCAACGCCAAAAATCCAGAATGCCAGCAAAACCAGCGAAATCGCGATCACTTGTAGATATAAACCTGCAAAAGATTTGGCAAGAATGGATAGAATAACAGTCATCGGCGTGTGCATCATAATGGCCGAAGTGGCGGTTTGCGCCGCCCGTACCGAAGATATCGCCTTAATATGGGTCAAAAACAGAATGATACCCGTAAGCAAAAACATCATGACGCTGCCGCGAATAGCTGCCCCACTGCCGAGGAAAACAGCGATCATGTAAAAAAGCCCAAGAAATACCGCGAATGTGCTGACCTCTTTGAAAATGCCAAAAGTGGCGCTGCCGCTTTGCATACGCACTTCACGCACCACCGAATGGTAAACCAAATCCATAAATTCGAGCGTGCCGAAAAACATTGATTTGGAGCTTGGAGTGGATGTCATTGATGAATATTCCGGTTTATCGTCGTTTTAGGCAGAATTACTTTGCCGAAATTTAACGCATAAGTCTATAACAACCCCCTAAACACCCCGATTATCAGAGGCGAATTGATGGAAAATACGAAAATCATAGAGGTTATTCGCGCGCTGGCGCTCAAAGCCGGTGATGAAATTATGGAAATCTACGGGCAGGAAGACTTTAATGTCCGCAGCAAAGCCGATGATTCCCCCGTAACCGCGGCCGACGAGGCCGCCGATGCGCTTATTTCCGCCGGCCTGCGCGCGGCCTTTCCCGATATTGCGCTGGTGACAGAGGAGCAATCCGACAGCCACAACGTGCGTGCCGACCGTTTTTTTATCGTCGATCCGCTGGACGGCACCAAGGAATTCGTGCATCGGCGCGGGGATTTCACGGTGAATATCGCGCTGATTGAAGACGGCACGCCGGTGCTCGGCGTGGTTTTTGCCCCCGCTAAAAAACGCTTGTTTTATACCGACGCCAACGGCCAAACCGTGGAAGAAAGCCAAGATGGCACCATCAAGCCGCTGCGGGTTTCTACGCCAGATAATAGCGCCCTGATTGTCGTTGCCTCTAAATCCCACCGAGATGCGGCCACTGATGAATATATCAACAAATACAAGGTCGCCGACAGCGCCGCCGCTGGCTCTTCGCTCAAGTTTTGCCTTGTGGCCGCGGGCGAGGCCGATATTTACCCCCGCCTTGGCCGCACCATGGAGTGGGACACCGCCGCGGGTCATGCCGTGCTGCTCGGTGCCGGTGGCCAAGTGGTGCGCTTTGATGACCACACCCCGCTGACCTACGGCAAGCCGATCTACGAAAACCCGTTTTTCATTGCCCTTAGCCCGGGGGTGGAGTTGAAAGACGCCTAAATGGCCCAAACCCCTGAAATCAGCGTTATTATCGTGAGCCGGGATCGGCCGGATGATTTGCGAAAAGTGCTTTCCTGCCTCCGATTTCAGGAGGTTACGGGGGTAGAGCTGATTGTGGTCACCAACACTCCCCGCGCCGCCGAGGGGCGGGACGTGCGGGTGTTTGATTGCGACGAGGCCAATATTTCAGTGGCCCGCAATGTGGGGCTACGCGCCGCCAAGGGCCGCTTTATCGCTTATTGTGATGATGACGCCCTGCCAGACCCTTCATGGTTGCGCCATCTGCTTGGCCCTTTTACCAACCCCCAAACCGGCGGCACGGGCGGCTTTACCCGTGGCCGCAACGGCATTTCGCTGCAATGGGGGGGCGTTAAGACAGACCTTGTCGGCGAGGCTCATCCTCTTGATATTGCGCCGAATTCTGATCCGGTTCTGTTTTCACCTGCCGCTAAATCCGCTCCTGTAATGATCGGCACCAATTGCGCCTTTCGTGCCGCCGCGTTGCGCCAGATCGGCGGGTTTGATCCTGCTTTTGCCTATTTTCTTGATGATAGTGACATCTCGCTGCGCCTTTCCCAAGCAGGCTGGACGCTGGCGATTGTGCCGCGTGCACAGGTGCATCATGGCTTTGCTGCTGGCCCGTATCGGGCGGGTAATCGCGTGCCAAAAACTTTGCAACCGCATGGTAAAAGCAAAGCGGTTTTTTGTCGGAAACATGCCCCGGAAGCCGCACTCGCCCCTGCGCTGGCGGCGTTTAAGGCGCTTCAGTTCAAGCGATTGGAAAAACAATTGCTGGCGGGGCTAATGGAACCAGCGGCCCTGCCAGCCCTAATAAAAACACTGGAAAGTGGGTTTGATAGCGGCGGGCAATGGCCGCTTACCCCGATGGAAGCCGCCCCGCGCCCGCCCAACGGCCCCGCGCCCACGCTTACAATCGAACCCCGCCCCCATGTGCTGCTAGCGGGCCGAAAATCTGACCATTTATGGCTGCACAGCACCGCAAAAACCCTCGCTGATGGCGGCATTACCACCACAGTGCTGACCTTGGCGCGCTCGCCGGCCTATATGCAGGCCAGCGCCTCGCCTGATGGATATTGGACCCTCACCGGCGGCCAGTTTGGAAAATCCATCCGGACCGAACCTGTTTTTTCCCTACGCACTTTTAAGGATAAGGTGCAGGCGGAGCTGCGGCGCCTATCCCATATTTCTCCTGTAAACTATGTGGTATACCCTCAAAAGTCAGCCACCCCTGACACATTTTTGCCGCAAAACGATGCGATGTCTTGCCTTAACGGGTTTGTGGTGGAATCAGTCTAGTATATTAAAAGTAACACCTGCTGTCTTCTGATTGGGGATGAAATGAATACGAAAGTAACTAAAGCTGTCTTTCCAGTGGCTGGGCTTGGTACCCGGTTTTTGCCGGCTACAAAGTCGATCCCGAAAGAGATTATGACTCTGGTGGACCGCCCGCTGATTCAATACGCTATCGACGAGGCCCGCGAGGCAGGCATTACCGATTTTATTTTCGTAACCGCGCGCGGGAAATTCGCGCTGGAAGATTATTTCGACAGCAACCCCGAGCTAGAAAAAACTCTGTTTTCTAAAGGCAAAACCGAGCTGCTGCAAGTGCTGCGGGATACCGATATGGAAAGCGGTGCCATTGCCTATATCCGCCAACGGGAGGCTTTGGGATTAGGCCATGCGGTGTGGTGCGCCCGCCGTTTGGTTAGCCGGGATGAGCCGTTTGCGGTGCTCCTGCCCGATGATGTAATCGCAGGACAGGTGGGCTGCCTTAAGCAAATGGTTGAGGCTTATCAAGAGGTTGGCGGCAATATGGTGGCCACGATGGAGGTCGCGCCCGAGCAGGTTTCAAGCTATGGGGTGATAGATCCGGCCAGCATTGATGGCCGGATTGTCACCGCAAAAGGCATGGTTGAAAAGCCGAGCGCTGATGCTGCGCCATCAAACCTTGCGGTGATCGGCCGCTACATTCTGCGCCCCGAGGTTTTTGACTCGCTTAACGGCCAAGCCGCTGGCGCGGGGGGCGAAGTGCAACTCACCGATGCAATTTGCGCCCAAATCGGCCACGGCGCGCCGGTGACCGGATTTCGATTTGACGGAGATCGGTTTGATTGTGGCTCAAAAGCAGGCTATCTTCAAGCAACCGTGGCCTTTGGCCTCGCCCGTGCGGAGCTGCATGATGAATTCAAAACCTTCCTTGATTCGATCACCCGTATGCAACAGGTTGAAGAGTAGCCAGCCTTGATGCCTGCCATTCTGCTGGACATCAGCCGGACCATTTCGCGCGCCCCACACCCGCACCCAACGGGGATAGATCGTGTGGAGCGGGCCTATATTCAGCATTTTTTGGCCGCTGGCACGCCTGTGTTTTTTCTGTCCCGGGTGCTTAAGGGCTATGTTTTGCTGGATAAACCCACCATGCAAACCCTATGGCCGATGATCACCGGCGCAGCCCCGTGGCAAAACCAAGATATGATCGCGCGACTGTTTAGCCACAAGCTGCCAGAAGCCACCAACCGTGCCGAATCGACCCTGCGTCGCCACGCGTTGGGCAGCTGTGTGCACCCGCAGCTCGCTAAAATGCTAGCGCGGCATTTGTCTGCTGGCTTCACCTATCTCAATATAGGCCACAGTAATCGCAAACCCGCGCTGTGGCAGGCCATGCGCAAAGCGGGGGCAGGGCAAATGCTGGCCATGGTGCATGATGTGATCCCGCTGGATTACCCAGAATTTACCCGCCCCGATACCGCCGCACGGTTTGAATTCGAACTAAAAGCCACCGCCACCGCCTGCGATGGGCTGATTTATAACTCCGAAGATACCGCCACACGTACTGAAAAATACCTGCAAAAATGGTCGCTTAGCCCTGCCGCCTTGCCGATATTGCTTGGCACCGAACCCTTGCCAGCCCCGCCCGAAGCCCCGCTGGCGAGCCCCGCTGAATTTGTCATTCTCGGCACCATTGAGCCACGTAAAAACCACGAGATTTTGCTGGATATCTGGCCGGATATCCAAGCCCATCTGCACATTATTGGCCAGCGCGGCTGGCAAAACGAGGCGGTGTTTCGTAGCCTTGATAGCCACCCAATGATGGGTAAAACCGTATTTGAGCACAACAACCTTAGCGACCACGCCCTTGCCAAGCGCCTCGCCTCGGCCCGCGCGCTGCTGTTTCCGAGTTTTGCCGAGGGCTTTGGCTACCCGCTTATCGAGGCCTTGCAAATGCGCTTACCGGTTATTTGCGCTGACCTGCCCTGTTTTCATGAAATCGCCGGTGACCTGCCCATTTATTTGCGACCTGATGATAAACCCGCGTGGAAATCTGCCATTCAGGCTGCCGCCGCGTCTCCACGAGAGAAAATGCCGCAAATTGTAAGCTTTCCGACATGGGATCAACATTTTGCCAAGCTAGATATGTTCCTGTATAACGATCAAAATTGAACGAGCGGAAAGCCGGTAGATGAAAAACCTTGCGCGCCATTATCGGCTGCGACTTTTGCGCAAAAAGTGGCAGATCCGCACGCTAAGGCGTAAGAAAGACTTGAATTGCGTCAAAATGGGCGAAGGCCATGCCAAAAAAGGCGGAGTTTTTCTGTTTTCGACCATGCGCAACGAGGCGCTGCGGCTGCCCTATTTTCTTGATTATTACCGCAAGCTCGGGGTGGACCAGTTTTTTATCGTCGATAACGGCTCGACAGATGGCACCACAGCGCTGCTCAAAGCCCAGCCAGATGTATCACTTTGGCATACGGAGGCCAGCTATCGCCGCGCTAAATTCGGTGTGCTTTGGCTCAACAATTTACTCAACCAGTTCGGCCATAAGCATTGGTGCCTTGTCGTCGATGTGGATGAGCTGCTGGTTTATCCCTACCACGATACCCGCCCGCTAAACGCTCTGACCGACTGGCTGTCGGCCTCGCATATCAGCAGCTTTGCCGCGATGCTGATAGACATGTATCCAAAGGTGCCAGCGCCTTATAAACAAGGGCAAGACCCGCTTGAAACCCTCACGCATTTTGATGCCGGCAACTACACCCAGCGCCGCAACACCCGCTTTACCGAGCTGTGGATTCAGGGCGGCCCGCGGCAACGGTTGTTTTTCCGGCCGCAGCCCTCCAAAGCGCCTGCGCTCAATAAAACCCCGCTGATCTTTTGGCGCAAGCACTATGTTTACATTTCGTCCACCCACCTGCTTTTGCCGCGCAGCCTAAACCAGACCTATGAGCGCGAAGGCGGCGAGAAAATTTGTGGCGCTTTGCTGCACACGAAGTTTTTGCCAGACCTCCCCGCCCGCGCCAAAGAGGAGCTGCAGCGCGGCGAGCATTATGCGAAGGGGGCCGAATACCTCGCCTATACGGAAAACGCCGATGCGATCAGTGAAATGTGCAGTGCGCAATCGTCCGAATACTTAAACTGGCTCCAGCTAGAGCGCCTCGGGCTGATTTCATACGGGGGCTGGGCATGAGCATTGGCATGGCGCTTTTGGTGCATGAACACCTGCACCGGGCGGGCGCTTTGGTGCAGGGGCTCACGGCGGCGGGCTGCAAGGTGGCTATTCATGTGGATGCAAAGGTACCATATTCTAAATATAACGATTTTTATCAGTCACTTAGAGGAAATGATGCGGTGGTGTTTGCCCCGCGCACCCGCTGCGAATGGGGGCGGTTTTCCTTGGTGGAGGCGCAGCTAAGCACTGCCGATACCCTGCTCAAAGCCTTTGACGATGTGGTGCAAATCATGCAAATTTCCGGCTCGTGCCTGCCCAATCGGCCGCTGCCGGAGCTGATCGATTTTTTGGCACGGCACCCAAAAACCGACTTTATCGAATCCGTCGCGGTGGGCGGGATGAACTGGATAAAAGGCGGGCTGGAGGCGGAGCGGTTCAGCCTGTTTTTTCCGTTCTCGTTTCTAAAACATCGCCGCCGTTTTGATGCCTTGGTTTGGTTGCAACGCCAGCTGAAGCTGCGCCGTAAACTGCCGGAAGGCTTGGTGCCACATATCGGGTCGCAGTGGTGGACCCTGACCCGCGAAACGCTGGAGGCGATACTTAATGATCCGGCGCGCCCTGCCTATGATCGGTTTTTCAAGCAAAGCTGGATCCCCGACGAGAGCTATTTTCAAAGCCTCGCCCGCAAGCATAGCCACAGTTTGAAATCCCGCTCACTCACCTACGCCCGCTTTGATTTTCGTGGCAAACCGATGATGTTTTATGATGATCACGCTCGCTTTATAGAGCATCTGGACAGCTTTTTTGTGCGCAAAGTCTGGCACGGGGCCGGTGCGCTTTACGACACCCTGCTGGCGAGTCCCCGCACCCCTGCGCCCCGCAACCCCGATATGGCGGTGGCGTTTCAGGCCAGCATCGAGCGGGCTGAATCCCGCTGGCTTAAGGGGCGAGAAGGGCTGTTTATGCAAGGCCGCGCCCCGCGATTGATCGATCTGAACACCGCCACGCCCTACACGGTTTTAAGCGGGTTTGACCGTGTTTTCGACGGTTTGGCTCCTTGGTTGCATCAGCATACGGGGGTTATTCTGCATGAGCATATGTGGTCAAAAAACAAGGATCAATTCGCCGAGGCACGCAAGCTACTCAAGCGTAATATGGCCAGTAGTCGGCGCATCAGGGATAATAATGCCGAAGGATTCCTGCTGAACTTTGTCTGGAACCACGCCGATGATGACCCGATTTTCAACTTCAACCCCAATACCAGCCCCAGCCTCGCGAAGTTTATCTCCAAAGACCCGAATGCGCGGGTGTATCACATTCGCTCGGCTTGGCTACTGGGCCTGATGCGCGAAAATGTGACAGACCTGCCGACCTTGCGGGCGCGAGTGCAGCGGATGGCGCTGAAAGAGCAAGCGCAGTTGGCGGCGCTGGAAAATGGGCGGGCCAATGTACGCATTATCACCTTGGCCGAAATTTTTTCGCAACCGGGCGCCGTGCTGGAGGATATTCTCGTGAGCCTGCGCCCACGCATGGATAGCAGCAACCGCGATCTGCCCGCGTTTAAGCCCCACCAAGGGTTGAAAGACTATGTTGAATTCCTGAAAGATTCGGGGTTAAACTTGCACACCGGTCTGAACGCGGCCCTTGAGCAACTAGGCGAACACGAATGAGCGCAGATCCCTTCACTCGTTTCATTATTTTAGGCGCCATGCGCAGCGGCTCCAACCTGTTGGAGAAGTTTATCAACCAGTATGACGGGCTTGTGTGCCACGGCGAGCTGTTTCAAAAATCCTTCATTGGCGTGCAAGGGCAGCAGGCGTTTCTCGGGGTTGACCGCGACAGCCGCGATGAAAACCCGCAGCGGTTGCTTGATGCGGTGCGGGCGCAGGACCCCGATAAAATAACAGGTTTTCGCTTTTTTCAGGGCCATGATGCGCGGGTGCTGGAAGGGGCGCTGAAAGACCCGCATTGCGCCAAAATCATCCTGACCCGCGACCCGATTGAAAGCTTCGTATCGTTGCAAATTGCGCTGGCTACCAAGCAGTGGCTTGTGTCTGATATTGCCCATCGTCGCACGGCGCAGATCCGGTTTGACCTGGGTGCCTATGCTCAATATCTGAAAGAGCGCACCGCTTATTATGATGATATTTCAGCCGCATTGACCACGCTGGACCAGCCGTTTTTTGAAATTGACTATTCCGCCATGCATGATGTGGCCAGCATAAACCGCCTTGCGCGCTTTATTGGTGCTAAAACCCCGAAAACCGATCTTTTGCAACCCATCAAGCGGCAAAACCCTGAACCTCTATCGCAAAAAATCATCAATATCGAAGAGGTGCGCAAAGCGCTCGGCGTGCCCATTTTGTTTGATGACCAGCCGCCGGTTCTAAAGCCGATCATCGAGCGGGAAACCGATCTTTCGCGCGCCTATATTTGCCCCCATACGCCGCTGATTTTCGGCCCCGTGCCATCTGGCCCGGATATCGGCCCGCGCCGGTGGTTTGAGGGGCAGTGCGCGACGCCGCCGAAAAACGGTTTTTCGACCCACCGCTTTCTGGAGTGGCAGGCGCAGCACCGCCGGACAGTATTTTTTTCAGTGGTGCGGCATCCGGTTTTGCGGGCCTATAGCGCCTTTATGAACAAGATTTTTGAAACAACTTCAGGTGGTTATATTGCCATCCGGCGCGACCTTGAAAATCAGTTCGGCATGTTTTTGCCTCAAGGTGAGGTGTCGGCCACGCAAGACCCGCAGGCTTTGGCGCAAAGCGGCTACGGATTGGAAGAGCACCGGATTAGTTTCAAGCTGTTTTTGATCTTTGTGGCGGCCAATTTGGCGAATGAAACCAAAATCCGGCAAGACGGCAAGTGGCAGCGGCAAACCGAGATATTACGGCGCTATCGGATTATACATCCGGAAGTAATTGTTTTAAAAGAAGAAAGCTTGGATTTGGGCTTGCAATACCTTGAAAATCGGCTGGCCTTGCCGCCCTTGCTCGCATGGGAAAACGAGCCAGAAACGGCCTACGCTTTCCCGCTGCACGAGGTTTATGATGCCGAGGTAGAAACCCTCGCGCGCGCGGCCTATGGGCCGGATTATGAGGCCTATGGCTATGAAAACTGGGCTTAGGCAGCTTTTGAGCGCTCGTTTTCCACTAGAATCGCATAAATAGCAGCGGCATCGCGGGTGGAGCGCAGCTTTTGGCAGGTGGCTTCATTGCGCAAGGTGCGCGAAACCCGTGCTAGTGATTTAAGGTGGTCGGTGACCGCGCTTTCAGGAGCAAACAGCACAAAAACAAGGTCGGCTGGTTGGCGGTCTACGGCGGCAAAATCAACCGGCGTTTCGAGGTGCATAAACACCCCGCACACATGCTCGATCTCGGGTAGGCGCGCATGGGGAATGGCCACGCCATTGCCCATGCCGGTAGGCCCCAAAAGCTCCCGCGCTTGCAAGGCAGCCAGCAGTTTGGTTTCGGGCAGGCCATAGGCCTGCGCCGCTACCCGTGCCGCCTCTTGCAGAACGCGCTTCTTACTGCCCGCTTTGGCATCTGCCAATATTGCCTCGGGCAAAAGAAATTTTGAAAGCTCCATAATGGGCCTACCTACCTTACAAGTTTTTGAAATGCGCTATGTGGAATTGCGCGGATCAATCCAGCCTATATTGCCGTCGTCACGGGAGTGCACCACGTTTACACCGCCATGCTTCACGTTGCGGAACACTAGCATATTGGCGCCCATCAGTTCCATCTGCATCACCGCTTCGCCCACGCTCAGGGTTTGCACGGCGGTCTCCATTTCAGCTACGATCAAAGGCTGCAAGCTTTCCGGCTCGGCGTCTTCTTTCGAGGATTCAATCACGAAGGTCGGGGCACCAATGCTTTCGATCGGGTCAATCCGGTCTTTGTGATGGTCTTTAAGTCGGCGCTTATAGCGGCGCAGCTGTTTTTCCAGCTTGGAGAGAGCGGTGTCAAAGCTGGCATATACATCATCGTTGTGGCCTGAGGCTTTCGCGGTCATCCCGGTGGCCAAATGCACCATAGCGCTGGCCACAAACTCGTGCCCGTCTTTGGAAAATGTTACATGCGCCTCGACAGGGCGGTCGAAATACTTGCCGACCGTATCCTTGAGCTGCTCATTAACATGTGTTGTGAGGGCCTCGCCCACATCCATATGTTTTCCGCTGACTTGAATTTGCATATCATCTCCCCGATTGAGCCAAGCAAAATTGCCCAGACTTTGAAATAAATCGGTTCTACAGGGCGCAGAACCTAGGGGTGTTTGCCCTGAATGTCAACCTTGCCGCACCCGCAATTTTTTGCGGCGCAACATAGAAGACGGGATCCCCATAGCCTCACGATATTTCGCAACGGTCCGCCGCGCAATGTCTACCCCTTCACATCGCAATATATTTACAACTGCGTCATCTGAAAGGGTATTTTTGTAGCTTTCTTGCGAAATATGGTGTTTAATACGCGCGCGAATGCCGAGTGCCGAAAACTCCTTTTTTTCGTCAATCCCCGCGATTTTTGCGGAAAAGAAATGTTTTAGTTCGAAGGTGCCGCGACAACAGGTGAGGTATTTACCCGCCGTAACCCGGCTCACCGTTGATTCGTGCACCCCGATTTCAGCCGCAATCATCGCCAAAGTAAGCGGCCTCATGGCCACATCCCCTGCTTCGAACCATGCAAACTGGTGCGCCACAATGGCGCTGGCGACCTTAAGAATGGTCTGCGCGCGTTGGTTGAGCGCGCGCACCAGCCAATGGGCGGCCTCTAGGTTTTGCTGGGCATAATCTGCCGCTGCCTCGCCCGCTTGCGCCACCTCGGCGGCGTAGTTTTGGTCTATCAACAGCTTAGGCAGGGCATCTTGAATGAGCGCCACATGCCACATGCCCATTTCGCCGGGTGTGACCTCCACCTCCGGCACCACATCTATTACCGGCGCGGCACCTAGGCCGGCCCCCGGGCGGGGGTTGAGGGCGCGAATTTCTGTCAGCATCTCCTGCACGGCGCTTTCCGGCTCGCCAGTTTTGGCGGCCAGCGCGGCCAGCTCATCGGTGGCGACCAAGGAGAGGTTGTCGAGCACGATTTCGATCACGGGGTCGTAGCGGCCTTGGGCTTTAAGCTGTAAGCCAAGGCACTCGGCCACTGAGCGGGCACCAATGCCTGCAGGATCGCAGGCCTGGAGCGCGGCCAGCGCGGTCTCAATATCATGGGTGCTGGCTTTTAGTCGGTCTGCCAGCTCAAACACGGGGCTGCGTAGATAGCCACTGCCATTCAGCTCGCCCGCCAGCGCTTTGGCCAGCGCGGCCACATGGACGGGCAGGCGCATAAGGCCGATTTGTTTGTGCAGGCCTTCCAGCCGGGTTTCCGCCTCGCCGATCATCTCTAGCGCGGAAAATCCGTCATTGCGGGAGCGGGATTGAGGCAAGGCCAGCAGCGGGTTTTTCTCTGTTTCGGCCTCCAAATAGGCTTCTAGCGCCGGCCCGCTAAGTTGCAACACATGGATAGCCTGCGTTAAGCGCGGCGACATCGTTAGCTTTTGCTGCTGTTTTAACTCAATGCGTTGCGCAATGCCCATCAAAGCCCTTTCGCGTTAAATCCTGAACTGTTCGCCCAAGTAAACCTGCCGAACCTGCTTATTTTGCACCACGTCTTCCGGCGTGCCGCTCATGAGCACGGTGCCGTCATGCAGAATGTAAGCCCGATCAACAATCTCTAAGGTCTCTCTTACATTATGATCCGTTATCAAAACCCCAATGCCGCGCTCTTTTAGATGAGCAACCAGATCACGGATTTCATTTACGGCAATCGGGTCGACCCCCGCGAAGGGTTCGTCAAACAGCACATATTTGGGCTGGCTCGCGAGGCAACGGGCGATTTCTACCCGCCGCCGCTCACCGCCGGACAGAGCCAGTGCTGAAGCCCGGCGCAGATGGGTGATGGAAAATTCGGCCAGCAATTCATCGAGCATTTTTTGCTGCTGGCGGCGGCCCTTAATTGAAAGCTCAAGAATCGAGCGGATATTATCTTCCACCGACATGCCGCGAAAGATAGATGCTTCTTGCGGCAAATAGCCGATGCCCATTTTGGCGCGGCGATACATGGGTAAAAACGTAATATCGACCCCGTCGATAATAACATTGCCCGCATCGGGGTTCACCAAGCCAGCGATGGAGTAAAAACAGGTGGTTTTGCCCGCGCCATTCGGGCCCAGCAGCGCCACCACTTCGCCCCGCTGCAGCTCTAGCGAAACATCCCGCAAAACGGGGCGTTTTTTGTAGCTTTTGCCAATATTGCGGATCACCAATCCGCCTTGGCCCTCGGTGACGGCGAGCTCGGTCATCAGTTGCCGCCGGTCTGGAATATGGTTTGCACGCGGCCTTCCATTTGGGCGGTGCCGGCGTTGAGGTCTATCCTAAGCTTTTGGCCGGAAAGGGCATTTTGGCCTTGGGTGAGAATCACATTGCCTTCCATCAGCACATTGCCATCCACCAGTTCATAGGTGGCGGTATCAGCCTGTGCGCTATCTTCGCCGCTCACAAGCACCACATTTCCCGAGGCCATCAGCGCCTTTACCTTGCCGCCGCCCTCATTTTCATACACCACTTCCACACGGTCAGCTGACAGACGAAGCTCGCCCATGCCGGCCACGACATTGCCGGTAAAAACCGCCATTTGGGTGGCTTGGTCGATCGAAAGTGTGTCGGCCGCAATTTCCACGTGCTCCGCTTGGCCTGCACCGAGTGCGCCAAAGGGCAAGGCGGCCCCTTGCGCAGTGACGGCCACGGCAAACAGGGTCATCAGGGCGGAAAGCAGCCATGTTTTCATATTAGTTACTCGCATTTTGCAGGTCATAAAGCATCCTAACGTTATTTTCGAACCAAAGCACCCGATTTTCGCTACCATTTTGTTCAATTCGGAAATTCTCCGCCGAAATATTCCCTAGCGGGCCGCGCGCGATGATGCCGGTGCCTTGTAGCTCGCCTGACGCGATCAGCAGGTGCAGGGTTTCGACTTTGGCCACGTTCCCGTCAGAGGTTTCGAGCTTGCCGCCGGTTTCAAACCACACGGTTTGCGCGGCCACATCCATGAGCGCCGTGCTGGCGGCGACCCGCGCCCACGCGCCGGTTTCGAAAATAAACTCTGCGTCCATATCGATGAGGATAACCACGTTGTTATCTGCATCTTGCGGCCTGATTTCGGTGGCGGTCAGGTGAAACGGCTCGCCTTTTTTGCTAACCCCGTTGATTTGCGGGTTTTTGATGAAGCTGCCCTGATCCAAGGTGGCTATATCGGCCTGCGAAAAGGTGAATCCGGCTTCGAACCCATCTGGCCGATTAAACAAAAACACCGTGCCGAGCACGCCAATAGCGATCAGCGGCAGCAGGATCTTGAGCCATGCCACCATGCGGGAATATGAATTGCGGCGGCCCGCCATCAGTGCGCGAAAATGTCGGCTTCGGGCCAGCCCGCCAAATCAAGCGCGGCGCGATGGGGGAGGAAATCAAAGCAGGCCTGCGCCATTTCTGTGCGGCCCTCGCGGGCGAGATTTGTGTTAAGAATGTTCATAAGTCTATGAAGATAAAGCACATCTGACGCTGCATAAGAAAGCTGGGCCTCTGTCAGCTCCGGCGCGCCCCAATCACTGCTTTGCTGATATTTGGAAATATCGACCTTGAGCAGCTCATGCAGCAGGTTCTTAAGCCCGTGGCGGTCTGTGTAGGTGCGCACAAGTTTCGAGGCGATTTTGGTGCAGTAAACCGGCGCTGTAACCGCGCCAAAACGGTGCAGCATGACGGCGATATCAAAGCGGCCAAAGTGGAACAGCTTTAGGCGGTCAGGGTCCGTCAGCAGCTTCACAAGGTTCGGCGCTTCCGTCTGCTCTTGGCTGATTTGCACCATATGGGCATCGCCGTCTCCCGCGCTAAGCTGCACAAGGCAGAGCCTATCACGGTGCGGATGCAGCCCCATGGTTTCACTGTCAATCGCGATCACATCGCCAAGGTCCAGATCATCCGGAAGGTCGCCTTTATGGAGATAGTTGGTCATGGAATGCCTGCTTTGAAGTGGGTTTGGCGGAGTGTAGCGCATTGGGGGTTAACACAAAACCATGAATTGTGGGTAGGGCGGGGTTTTGCTGGGTTTGTGCTAATAACTGCAAGAAATAATTATGGTTGCGTCCAGTTTAGCGCTACGCCCCACGCATTCGCCGCAGCAGATTCATCGAGGACGGGGTTGCCATAGTTGCTAGGAATCCATTTCTTGCCGTTAAAGTTTTTCCATTCCGTTTGCTCTTCTGCCCATTGGTGCAACTGTGTTTCACATGCATTCCGGAGATTATCCTCCTGCAAGCGGGGATCGATCGAAAGCGTAAATGTCTCTAATCCAATATCCCCCCAATCTTTTGCATGGTTTGCCAATGGACCAGAGCGATTGGCTCGTGAGCCGGTCCCTTTCTTCATGCTACGCATCCAGCTAGCGTGACCCCCATGCCGTCCCCAAATGTTTTTGGAAATCCCGATGCGTATTCCTCGAACTGGCCATATTACTTCGCAATATACGCCATATTCTCGCGGAAGGCTTTCGCGGGGGCTTGTTCCCTGCCGCCAATCCATGTTGAATTTGATCCCATCTATTATCATTGATTGCATCCCTCTATAGAAATAAACCCATAAGATGTGGGTAAATTTTGTATGAGTCAAGAGGTAGGTGAGGTATGGGCTTGGAGCCCGCAAACAAAAAGCCCCCACCTTCCGGCAGGGGCTTCCCTATTTCAGCAATCCGGCCTTAGCCCTCTTGCTTGATCTCTTCGCCAGTTTCCTGATCAACCACTTTCATGCTTAAACGCACCTTGCCACGGTCATCAAAGCCCATGAGCTTGACCTTAACCTCTTGGCCCTCGGTCAGCACGTCTTTCGGGTGGTTTACCCGCTCATTCGCCAGCTGGCTTACATGCACAAGGCCGTCGCGCTTGCCAAAGAAGTTAACAAAGGCACCGAAGTCCATCAGTTTCACAACTTTACCCGTGTAGATCTTGCCAGCCTCAGGCACGGCCACAATCTCGTTGATCATCGCCATGGCTTTGGTGATGCTTTCGCCGTTTGGCGAAGCGATCTTGATGATGCCATCGTCGTTGATATCAACTTTAGCGCCGGAAACCTCAACGATTTCGCGGATAACTTTACCGCCCGAGCCGATCACCTCGCGGATTTTATCCGCTGGCACCTGCATGGTTTCAATGCGTGGGGCATGCACCGAGAAATCACCCGCGCCGGTTAGCGCTTTGGCCATTTCGCCCAGAATGGTCATCCGGCCTTCTTTAGCTTGCGCCAAAGCCACCTTCATGATGTCAGCGGTAATGCCGGCAACCTTGATGTCCATCTGCATGGTGGTGATGCCGTTTTCGGTACCAGCAACCTTGAAGTCCATGTCGCCGAGGTGGTCTTCGTCACCCAGAATGTCGGTCAACACCGCATATTCGCCATCGTCTTGCAGGATCAGGCCCATGGCCACACCGGCAACCGGGTTTTTCAGCGGCACGCCGGCGTCCATCATGGCAAGCGAACCGCCACAAACGGAGGCCATTGAGCTGGAGCCGTTGGACTCGGTGATTTCAGAAACCACGCGCACGGTATACGGGAAGTCAGTCGCAGCAGGCAGCACAGCCTGAAGCGCGCGCCATGCCAGCTTGCCGTGGCCAATTTCGCGGCGGCCCGGGCCAAACATACGGCCAGCTTCACCCACCGAATAAGGCGGGAAGTTATAATGCAGCATGAAGTTGGAGCGGCTGGTGCCGTGCAGAGCGTCAATGATTTGCTCATCATCGCCAGTGCCCAGCGTGGTCACAACCAAGCCCTGCGTTTCACCGCGGGTAAACAGCGCTGAGCCGTGGGTGCGGGGCAGGAAGCCTACTTCAGAAACAATCGGGCGCACGGTGGAAAGGTCACGACCATCAATCCGCTTGCCTGTTTTGATGATATCGCCGCGCACAACCTCGGATTCGAGTTTCTTGAAAGCGCTATCCAAGTTGCTATCTTCAAGGTCTTCCTCGGTGAGGGCCTCTTTGATACTGGCGCGCGCGGCCTTAATGGCAGCGGTGCGCTCTTGCTTGTCGGTGTTGCCAAAAGCGGCGCGCATGGTAGCTTCGCCAGCGGCTTTTACCTTGGCATAAAGATCTGAATAATCAGGGGCCTGGAAGTCAAACGGCTCTTTTGCCGCTTCACCGGCAAGATCCACGATCATGTCGATCACAGGCTGCATTTGGGCGTGGCCAAATTCAACAGCGCCGAGCACTTCAGCTTCGGAAAGCTCATATACTTCGGATTCAACCATCATCACGGCGTCTTTGGTGCCGGCAACAATCAGGTCAAGCCGCTGCTCGGGGTTGTTGCGCAGGTCCTGCATGTCATCCACTGAAGGGTTGAGCACATAAGAGCCGTCGGTGAAGCCAACGCGCGCACAGCCGATAGGGCCACGGAACGGGGCGCCGGAAAGCGTGAGCGCAGCTGAGGCGGCGATCATGGCCACCACATCAGGGTCGTTTTCAAGGTCATGCGAAAGCACGGTGCAAATCACTTGGGTTTCGTGCTTGAAACCGGGCACAAACAGCGGGCGGATCGGACGGTCGATCAAACGGCTTGTCAGCGTTTCTTTTTCCGAAGGCCGTGCCTCACGCTTAAAGAAGCCACCGGGGATTTTGCCCGCAGCGTAATATTTCTCTTGATAGTGAACGGTCAGTGGGAAGAAATCAAAGCCCGCTTTAGGCTTCTTTTCAAACACAACGGCGGCTAGCACGGAGGTTTCGCCGTAGGTGGCTATTACGGCTGCATCGGCTTGGCGCGCAACTTTTCCGGTTTCGAGGGTGAGCGTATCATGCCCCCACTCGATGGATTTTTTTACAACATTAAACATGTTTTTCCTTTATCTACGGGCCTTGCCCCCTGGCAATCCCGCTGACCCCGGTTTCAATTTCATCCTATCACTGCGCGTGGGGCCACGGGCACAGCGGACAACATCTGGCGGTAAATTTCAGGCCCCGCCCAAGCCCTTACATGCAAAAACGCGCCCAGTTGGGCGCGTTTGAGCGAATTTCTAGCGGCGAATGCCGAGGCGCTTGATCAGGTCTTGGTAGCGCGGCTCGTCTCTGCCTTTTACATAGTCGAGCAATTTGCGGCGCAGGGCCACCATTTTCAACAAGCCACGGCGGGAGTGATTGTCCTTTTTGTGGGTCTTGAAGTGCTCGGTGAGCGTGGCGATACGGCTGGACAGGATCGCGATTTGCACGTCCGGCGAGCCGGTGTCACCCTCTTTGGTGGCATATTCTTTAATCAGCTTAGCTTTAAGCTCTGGTGTGATCGACATCGGTATATCCTTTATTTTTAAGGTTTAATATGCCCATTACTGGCGGGCCGCTGCCAAGATGTCGTCTAGCAAGGTCCAACAGAAAAGGGGTCGCTCAAGAGAATCCCTCAGGCAACATGGCAGGATATAGGCGGTTTGCGCTTAAATTAAAAGGGGAAATCTTTGTGGCTCCGCTACCCGGCCTAGTTTGAAAAGCGCTGCGGATTTTCGGTTAATATATAGTCCAGAAACGAGCGCGCGGCCAGCGAGAGCTTTTTGCCGCGCAGGTGCACCGCATACCAGCGGCGCACCAGCGGGAAGTGTTGCGCATCCAACACCGCAATATGGCCGCTTTCCAGCTCCAGCGCGATGTTGCGCTTGGAGAGCACCGAAATGCCAAGCCCTGCCAGCACGCCTTGCTTGATAGCCTCGGCGCTGCCCAGTTCCATAAACGGCTCGATAGACACGTGGTGCTCGGCAAACAGGCGATCAACGGCAAGTCGGGTGCCGGAGCCGGGTTCGCGGACCAGAAACCGCTCCTTGGCCAGCTGCGCGAGGGTGATGTTTTTTTGCCCGAGCAGAGGGTGGGTCGGCGGGGCGACCACCACCATTTCATTATCAATAAACGGGTGCGCCTCCACCGCGATCTCCTTTGGCACCTGCCCCATAATCAGCAAATCATCCTGATTCGAGCGCAGCCGCTCCAGCACATTGGCGCGGTTGGTAATGGTTAGACGGGGGCGCAAATCAGGGTGGCGGTTGATAAAAGCGCCCAAAAGGTGCGGCATAAAGTACGTGGCGGAGGTGATAACGGCGAGGCTGAGGTCTCCTTTTATGACGCCGTGATGGGCCGAGGCCATGTCTTCCAGTGCTACAACCCCGCCAAGAATTTCCTGCGCGGTGGCATAAACATCTCGCCCCGCTGCTGTAGGGTGCACCTGCCGCCCAACCTGCTCCAAAAGTGGTAAGCCCAAGGTTTCACACAGTTTTTTTACTTGCATTGAGACAGTGGGTTGCGAGAGGTGCAGCGCTTCAGCGGCCTTGGTATAGCCTTGCAGGCGGACCACGGCCTCGAATATTTGCAGCTGCCGCAGGGTGAGGCTTTGGGCGATATTGCTATGGGTAAGTTCGGTCATCCAGTCAGTATATAGATATAATCTATGTTTGCAATAGAAACAATCGATTTTACTCTATAGCGGCTCGCCCCTAAAAACATATCAGAATTCTTGAACCTATCGAATCAGCACTGTTAAGGGAGAAAAACATGCTAGACCAAACAAGCCGTTATAGCGATCTGACGCTCAAGGAAGAGGACCTGATTGCCAATGGCAAGCACGTGCTGGCCGCCTATAAAATGAAGCCCGCCGCTGGGTTCTTTGACTATGTTGGCACCGCCGCACACTTTTGCGCTGAAAGCTCGACCGGCACCAATGTGGCCACCGTGACCACCGATGATTTCGCTCAAGGGCTAGACGCGATCTGCTACGCGGTTGACGAAGAAAAAGAGCTGATGAAAATCGCTTTCCCGATTGATCTGTTTGACCGCAACATCACCGACGGCCGCGCCATGGTTGTTTCGCTGATGACCTGCATGATCGGTAACAACCAAGCCATGGGCGACGTTGAATATGCCAAACTGCTCGATTTTTTCGTGCCGCCTAACTTCCTGCGCCTGTTTGATGGCCCTTCCAAGGGCATTATTGATATGTGGCGCATTCTGGGCCGTCCGCTTGAGAATGGCGGCATGGTTGTAGGCACAATCATTAAGCCAAAGCTCGGCCTGCGCCCTAAGCCATTTGCCGATGCCTGCTACCAGTTCTGGCTCGGCGGCGACTTCATTAAAAACGATGAGCCACAGGGCAACCAAGTGTATGCGCCGATGCGCGAGAGCATTCCGCTGGTGGTAGACGCCATGAAGCGCGCGATGGACGAAACCGGCCAAGGCAAAATCTTCTCGGCCAACATTACCGCTGATAGCCATGATGAAATGCTGGCGCGTGGTGAATATGTGCTCGCGCAATTTGGCAACATGGCTGAAAATGTGGCGCTTTTGGTTGACGGTTTTGTAGGTGGCACGGGCATGGTAACGACCGCGCGCCGCCACTTTGGCAACCAATTCATCCACTATCACCGTGCCGGCCACGGCATGGTAACGGGCGAAGAAAGCAACCGTGGCTACACCGCTCTTGCCCACATGAAATGGGCACGTATGGCCGGCTCTTCGGGCATTCACACCGGCACCATGGGCTTTGGCAAAATGGAGGGCTATAACTCCGATACCGTGCTGGCTGACGTGCTGATTGACGATGTATCTGTGGGCACCCACTACACCCAACCATGGGAGCGCATGAAGCCCACCGCGCCGATCATTTCTGGCGGCATGAACGCCCTGCGCCTGCCCGGTTTCTTTGATAACTTGGGCCACTGTAACGTGATCCAAACCTCGGGCGGTGGCGCTTTGGGCCATAAAGACGGCATTGTGGCAGGCGCAAAATCCCTGCGCCAGTCTTATGAGGCTTGGCAAGAAGGTGTGGATTTGGTTGAATACGCCAAAGAGCACCCGGAGCTGGCGGGCGCGTTCTCGTCCTTCTCTTCCGATGCGGATAAAATCTATCCAGATTGGCGCGAGAAGCTCGGCGCCCACAAATAAGCCTATCCCTGCGCCGCTTAACCGGCGGCGCAGGCGACCTTTATCAATGAGCCAAGGCGCTTGGCTTTTTTATAAAGATCAGGGGAAATCCAATGACCGACGCGCAGCAATTCACCATCCAAACCGAACCGTTTTACCATGCCACAGGCGCGGAGATCGAGCTTTACGAAGCTGCCTACGCCGCCCGCCTGCCGGTGATGGTTAAAGGCCCCACCGGCTGCGGCAAATCGCGCTTTGTGGAATATATGGCGTGGAAGCTGGGCAAGCCGCTGATTACGGTTGCCTGTAACGAGGACATGACGGCCGCCGACCTCGTGGGCCGCTTCCTGCTCGACGAAAACGGCACCAACTGGCAGGATGGCCCGCTGACGGTCGCGGCCCGCATCGGCGCGATTTGCTACCTTGATGAGGTGGTGGAGGCGCGGCAAGATACCACCGTGGTTATCCACCCGCTCACCGACCATCGCCGCGTTTTGCCGCTGGATAAAAAGGGCGAGCTGCTGGAGGCCCATCCCGATTTCCAGCTCGTGATCTCCTACAACCCCGGTTACCAAAGCCTGATGAAAGACCTCAAGCAATCCACCAAACAGCGCTTCACCGCGCTTGACTTTGACTACCCCGAGGCTTCGGCCGAAGCCGCGATTGTAGAGCGTGAAGGCGGGGTGGATAACGCCATGGCGCTGAAGCTGGTCGAAATTGCCCATAAGGCGCGGAACCTCAAGGGCCACGGCATTGACGAGGGCATTTCCACCCGTCTGCTGGTTTACGGTGCCATGCTGATCAAAGGCGGGATCGACCCCGTGGAAGCCTGTAAAATGGCCATGGTGCGCCCGCTGACCGACGACGCCGATATCCGCGCCACGCTGGATGCCGCCGTTGAGATGATCATCGGATAAATGGACCCGCAAGCCCAAATCTGGCGTGACCGGCTGAACTGCACCGTTTCCAAGGTCGATGCGATCTTTGAAGAGGCGCTGGCCCGTGCGCAAGCGGTCATGGACGATGACGCGCTGAACGCGTGGCTGGCTGGCACCGATGTGGTCTGCGCGCTGGGGCGTGGCATAGAACTGCCGCTTTATTACCTCGATGAAATGCCCGAGGTGGTGAAGCATTCAGACGCCGCCATTCTGCCCGAGGTCGCCGACCTCTGCGCGCATCTGTCAAAGGAAGCCGTGCGCGGCTCTATCGGGCCGTTTCTGGGCACCCTCGCGCAGGTGGCGCGGCGGCTGGATAACGCCGACCTTCTGCGCATCTGGCTGCGGATGATCCGCAAAATGGTGGCCGAGGCCAAAGACGGCACCGCGCCGCTTCTGGCTCGCGCGCCTTTCCTTTTTGCCCAGCTTTCCCTGCCCGCCGTGCAGGCGTGGGTCGAGTATGGCATGAATGTTTACCGCGATTACCCGCACCGCCTGCCGGATTATTTCAGCCTGAACAGTGCTGATTCCAAGGCGATGCTGGTCAAGCAACGCTCGGGCACCCTTTTCATGGATGCCGAACGCCAACTCTACATGTTCCAACGCGCGTTTTTTGAGTCGGGCGAAGATTTCCGCCCCTATTCTGAAGCACTGGAAACCGACCGCAAACCCAAGCCCCATTATGACCAGCAAGGCCTGCATATCCCTGACGTTTACGAGGATCTCGGTGCGGTGAAGGGGATTGATCGCTACTACGCCTTGCTGGCCCATATGCTGGCTCACCGCGCGTGGACCACCCCGCTCCTAGCTGACAACTTTAGCGTGTTTCAGCATATCGCTATCGAAGCCTTTGAGGATGCTCGCGTTGAGCATATCGCCATGCAAAAATACCCCGGATTGCGCAAGCTTTGGGTATCTTTGCACCCCATTCCGGTGCCCGGCTCTTGCCCTTCCGGCTGGGCCTGTATCCGGCATAAGCTCGCCATGCTGTCTTACGCTATGCTCAACCCCGCGCACCGTTACACCGAACCTTCCTTGCTGGAATTTGTTCAAAAATTCCGTGAGCGCTTCGCGGCAGACCCGCATGACCCCAAGCTCGCGGTTGACCTCGGCGTCGGTTGGCTAGCCAAGAATTACGAGCATGATTTCCGAAAGCCCAATGTGTGGTTTGAGGATACCGAGGTCAGCTATCGCGATGATAACCGCTATCTCTGGATGTTCCTTGAGGAAGCCGAGGAAGAGGATGATTTCCACTCTGACCACGGCGCGCAAAAGCGCGTGGATGACGAGGATGACGGGTTGCTGCCGCCGCGCTTCTATCCCGAGTGGGATTACCAGTTGCAAAGCTATCGGCCCGACTGGGTGACGGTGTTTGAAAGCCTCGCGGAGCAAGGTAATGCCGCTGAAATCGACAGGCTTTTGGAAAAGCACCAACGCCTGCTAACCCAGCTCAAGGCGATCGTTGACCTGCTAAAACCCCAACAACGCAAGCGTATTCGCTACCAGAACGAGGGCGACGACCTTGATCTGGATGTCGCCATTCGGGCGGCGATTGATTATCGCATCGGCTCCACACCCGACACCCGCATCATGCAAAGCCATGTTAAAGATGGCCGCGATATTGCCGTTATGCTGCTGCTGGACTTGTCTGAATCCATCAACGAGGTGCCCCGAGGGGCCGAAAGCACAATCCTTCAGCTCTCGCAAGAAGCCACCGCTTTGCTGGCCTCTTCGGTGGAAGCGCTGGGCGACCCGCTAGCCATTGGCGGTTTCAGTTCCAATACCAGAAACGAGGTCAGCTATTCCCATTTCAAAGGCTTCAAAGAGCCGTGGGGCGATGCGCCAAAAGCGCGGCTTGCGGGCATGAAGGCGGGCTACTCCACCCGCATGGGCGCAGCCTTGCGCCATGCGGGCGCCTACCTCGCCAACCGCCAAGAAGAAAAGCGCCTGCTCTTGGTGCTGACCGATGGCGAGCCGCATGATATTGACGTGGCAGACCCGAAATATCTACAAGACGATACCCATATCGCGGTAGGCGAGCTGGCGAGAAAAGGTGTCACCACCTATTGCATCAGCCTTGACCCCAATGCCGATGATTACGTCGCAGATATCTTCGGGCGTAACAACTTTACCGTGATTGACCGCGTCGAAAGCTTGCCAGAAAAGCTGCCCAAGCTGTTTATGTCGCTCACCCGCTAGGGGCTACCAGCATAGGTGAGGGAGGGTGTAGGTCGGGGTGATCTGGTGCTCGGTAAATAGGGTTTCGCTGGCACCGGCATGAATGCCGTTCTGCACAAAAACGGTGTCTAACCCAGCGGATTGTGCACCGGCGATATCGGTGCGCAGGGAATCCCCGATCATCAGCAGCCGCCCGCCAAGCATGGTTTTTGCCTTTTCAAACACCGCCTGATGGGGCTTGCCCATCCAGCGGGCATCGCCGCCCATGCGCGCGTAGGCATCCACCAACAGCCCTGCGCAGCTTACCATACTATCCCCATGCCCGACCCGTAAATCCGGGTTGGCGCAGAGCATCGGCAGCGCCCGCGCTCCCGCGCTTCGCAGTAATTCGGCATAGTCCTCGGGCCCTTCTTCATCACCAATACCGCTAACCAGCACGAAATCTGCTTCGGCCACTGGCACCTCGGTATAACCCGCCGGCACAATTTCTCTCGTACTATCAGGTCCTTGAAATACATAGGTTTTCCCGAACCCGCCGCCGCTGAGCGCCTGAAACATCATCTCGCCGGAGGTTAGCGCTTGCCCCACCAGCGCTGCTGGCACGCCCCGCCGCATGAGCGATTCCGGCACCCGCGCCGCCCGCAGCGGCATGTTGGACAGAAACACATAGGGTATACCAGCCGCTTGCAGCCCCGCAAGCGCTTCCACCGCGCCTTCAAAACAGGTCACACCATTATGGATCACCCCGAAGATATCAAACAGAACCCCGTCATATTCATGAGCAATTTGGGAAAGCCCCTTAAGGTTTTGCATGGAATGACCTCCGGTTTTTCGCTATAAAACGCCAAACCACCTTCGCAAAGGCCACAGCAAATGCCAACCCCTGCCAAATCCCACGGTCGCCTTTCTATAGAGGCCACGCGCCAGCCCCGCGAGCTGATCAAAAATACGCCCGATTTGAAGGGCGCGTGGAAGGCCAAAGTGCTGACGCTTTATCCTGATATGTTTCCGGGCATTCTGGGCCACTCGCTTACGGGGCGGGCGCTGAATGAGGGGCTGTGGGGGCTGGAGCCGATTGATATTCGCATGTTTGCCCGTGGCAAGCATCGCAATGTGGATGACACCCCCGCCGGTGGCGGCGCGGGCATGGTGCTGCGTGCTGATGTGGTGGGCCGCGCGGTTGATTTCGCCGATAAAGGCCACAGCCGCGCCGATTGGCCGGTGATCTACCTTTCGCCGCGCGGCAAGCCGTTTACCCAAGCCATGGCGCAGCGCTTTAGCGAGGCGCGCGGGGTGACCCTGCTGTGTGGCCGTTTTGAAGGGGTAGACGAGCGGGTGCTAGAGGCGCGACAGGTTGAAGAGGTTTCGCTCGGGGATTTCGTGCTGACCGGAGGAGAAATTGCGGCGCAAGCGTTGATAGATGCCACCGTGCGCCTGCTGCCCAAGGTGCTGGGCAATTTTGAAAGCACGGAAGAGGAGAGCTTTTCGGCGGGGCTGCTGGAGCATCCGCACTATACCCGCCCTGCCGAATGGGAGGGGCGGACCATTCCTGAAGTGCTGACCTCGGGCCATCATGGCAAGGTCGCTGAATGGCGGCAGGCGCAAAGCGAGGCGATCACCGAGGCGCGGCGGCCGGACCTGTGGGCGGCCTATCTAGAAGCGCGCGGCAAGTAGCATATTTGCGATCTCAACAAAGCCCGCGCCACCATGAGAGGGGGTTATAAAAGCGGGGTTTGCCGTCATTTTCTCTGCAAAATCAGCCACATTTGCCACGCCGCAGGCATAGGGGAAATAGGCAAACATTGGGCTGTCATTGGGGCTGTCACCGCAAAAAACCACCTGCTTGCGAGTGGTTTCAAGATCTAGCCCCAGCCGCTCGGCGGCAAAGCGGCGGCTCATCGAGAGCTTGTCATAATGGCCAAACCAACCGTTTACATGGATCGAAGACACCTTGGCCACCGCGCCTTCTGCCTCAAAAATATCGACGATCTGCTGCACGCTGGCTTCAGGCAATGGCGGCACATCTTCGCAGAAATCAATCGCCAGGTCGGCCTCGCGGTAGGGTTGGTCGGCCGATACAGCGCAGCCCGCCACCTCGGCCAGCACCCGCACTTGAATATGGGCGAGCTTCTGCTGATTTTCAGCGCGGGTGGCGCTGTCTATTTCATAGACCCGCAGCATTTTTTTGCTGGCCTCATCATAGGAAAAATAAAACGCGCCGTTTTCGCCGACGACGCCTGAAATCGGCCACATTCGCGCGATCATATCGCACCAGCCGGCGGGGCGGCCGGTAATGGGCGCAACATGGATGCCCGCATTTTGCAGCGCTTCCAAGGCGGCATAGGCGGCGGCGGGCAGGCGGCCATCGCTGGTCAGGGTGTCGTCAATATCGGTGAAAACGCATGTGATATTGCGGGCGATATCGGCAGGAAAGGCGCTAAGGGGCTGCATGGATGGCTCCGGTTTTGGCGGGGTTTTATAAGTTTACGCCTTAAAACCGCGTTGATAAAGCTTTGTTTGCTGTTTCGAGAAACCGCGCTGCTGCTACGGGCAGGGTGCGGCCGCGCAAATAGCCCGCCGCCAACACCCCTGCGGCCACGCTGCTTGTATCGAGCGGCACTGCGGTCAGCCCGTCTTTTTCCAGCTCGGGGCGTAGGTTGATCGCAAGGCTGAAGCTGAGCGATTCGCTGTCTTGAGACATCAGCCGCAGCAGGTCGAGGCTATTGGATTCCAGCGCCGGAGACAGGGTCATGCCGATTTTTTCGGCGGTGGCATCGAGCAATTGCCGGATCCCTTCCGGGCGCTTCGGAAGCAGCAGCGGGAAGCGGGTGCAATCGTAGATTTTCAGCTTTTCCCGCCCTGCCAGCGGGTGGTTGGCAGCCATAATTGTATACACCGGCTGGGTGCCGGTATAGATAATTTGCAGCGCATTCAGGTGGATAGGCTCAAACACAATGGCAATATCGTTGCTATGATCGATCAGCGAATTTTCCGCCTCGCCGCGCTCATGCAGGTTCACGCCGAAGGTCACAGCCGGAAAATCAACAAGGTGCTGCTTGATCAAGGCGGGCAAGAAATATTGCACAACCTCGCGAGTGGTGGCGATGTTAATATGCCCCGCGCGCATGCCCGAAAGATCAGCGATGCGGGATTTGACCCGCTCCATATCGGCAAGCTGCTCGCGGATATGCTTGAGCAGAACCTCTCCGGCGATATTGGGGCGCAGGCCCGAGGGGTGGCGCTCGAAAATCTCCACCCCCAGCTCGGCCTCTACCCCCAATATGCGACGATTCAGCGCCGAAGGGGTGATGTTTAGCTCCTCGGCAGCACTGCGCAAGCTGCCGGTGCGGGATATTTTCTCAATGTATTTAAGCACTTGCAGGTGTCGCATGGCGGGCCCCTTGAAGTGTTGCATAAAATGCAACAAGTTCCTGTGTTCTTAGCAACAGACAGCAACACGGGCAAGGGGTATCACGGTTCAAAGACTTATATTCAGCATAAGGAATATTGCGGAATGGCACAGAAATTGGTGATAATCGGGGCGGGCATGGCCTCTGGGCGGTTACTGGAAGAGCTGCTCGATACCCATGCGGGTGCCTATGACATCACGCTGTTTGGCGCCGAGCCGCGCGGCAATTATAACCGCATTATGCTCAGCCCCGTGCTGGCGGGCGAGACCGACTATTGCGATATCATCACCCATGATACCGCTTGGTATAAGGCTAACGGCATTGAAACCCGCTTCGGCGAGCCGGTGGTGAAAATAGACCGCAAGGGCCGCAAAATCGTGACTGAGCGGGGGGTTACGGCTTATGACAAGCTGATTATCGCCACCGGCTCCACTTCATTTTTCATTCCGGTTGAGGGCAATAACCTGCCCGGCGTGGTCGGCTTTCGCGATATGGATGACGTAGACACTATGCTGGCAGCAGCGCGCAAGGGTGGCCGTGCCGTGGTGATTGGCGGCGGCTTGCTCGGGCTAGAGGCGGCGGCGGCGCTGCTCAAGCAGGGCATGGAGGTGACCGTGGTGCATTTGATGGGCCACCTGATGGAGCGGCAGCTTGATGGGGCTGCGGGCTATTTGCTGCAAAAAGAGCTGGAAGCGCGCGGTGTTGAGGTGATTTGCAGGGCGCAAACCAACGGCATTGTTGGCGATGGTAAGGTGGAAGCTGTGCTGCTGGAAGGTGACATTACCCTGCCTGCTGACCTTGTGGTGATGGCGGCGGGCATTCGCCCCGAGGTGCGGCTGGCAACGGAATCCGGCCTGCATACCGAGCGCGGCATTGTGGTAGATGACGCCATGTGCACCTCCGACCCGAGCATCTATGCCCTTGGCGAATGCGTGGAGCATGAGGACGTGGTATACGGCCTTGTTGCGCCTTTGTTTGATATGGCCAAGGTGCTGGCGAAAACCCTGATGGCGGAGCCAGCGGCGTTTAAGGCTCCGATGGTGTCGACCAAGTTGAAGGTCACGGGCGTTGACCTGTTTTCGGTGGGTGATTTCGGCGAGGGCGATGGGCGCGAGGAGATCGTTTTCCGTGATCCGGGCCGCGGCATTTATAAGCGGCTGATTTTACGGGAAAACCGGATTGTCGGCATTGTGATGTATGGCGATACCATGGATAGCGGCTGGTTTTTCGAGAAGCTGAAATCCGGCGAGGATATTTCCGAGCAACGTGACACGCTGATTTTCGGCCCGGCCTATCAGGGTGGCGAGGCGCTGGACCCGATGGCGCTGGTCGCTGCCATGCCCGACAGCGCCGAGATTTGCGGCTGTAACGGGGTGTGCAAGGGCACGATTGTAGAGGCGATTCAGGCGGGCGCGACGGATTTGGGCGCGGTGAAGGCTGTAACCAAGGCTTCAGCGAGCTGCGGGAGTTGTTCGGGGCTGGTGGAGCAGGTGCTGGCGGCCACATTGGGCGATCGTTTCGAAATGCCCGTAGCGGCGGGGATCTGCGGCTGCACCGACCATAGCCATGAGGATATCCGGCGGGTGATCAAATCCCAAGCGCTTAAATCCATTCCGGCAGTGATGCAGGAAATGGGCTGGAAAACCTCTTGCGGCTGCCATATCTGCCGCCCCGCGCTGAATTATTACCTGATCTGCGAATATCCGCTGGAGTATAAGGACGACCAGCAAAGCCGCTTTGTGAACGAGCGCAACCACGCCAATATCCAGAAAGACGGCACTTATTCCGTGGTGCCGCGCATGTGGGGCGGCATGACCACCCCGCAGGAGCTGCGCGCCATTGCCGATGCGGCGGAGAAATATAACGTGCCGACCATCCACGTAACCGGTGGCCAGCGGATAGACCTTTTGGGCGTTGAGCGCGCCGACCTGCCGGACATGTGGGCCGACCTGAACGCGGCTGGCCTCGTTTCGGGCCATGCTTATTCCAAAGGCCTGCGCACCGTAAAAACCTGCGTCGGCACCGACCATTGCCGCTTTGGCACGCAGGATAGCACGGGCCTTGGTATCAAGCTGGAGAAAATGCTTTGGGGGTCATGGACGCCCCATAAGGTGAAGCTGGCGGTTTCGGGCTGCCCGCGTAATTGCGCCGAGGCAACCTGCAAGGATTTAGGCGTGATTTGTGTCGACAGTGGCTATCAGGTGTCGGTGGCGGGCGCTGCGGGCATGGAACTAAAGCAAACCGAGGCGCTGGCTACGGTGGCAACGGAGGCCGAAGTGATGGACCTCGCCGCCGCTTTCATCCAGCTTTACCGTGAAAGCGCCGCCTATCTGGACCGCCCCTATAAGTGGGTCGCTAAAGTGGGCTTGGATTGGGTGATTTCGCAGGTGGTCGATGACCTCGAAACCCGCGCGGCTCTGGTGGCCCGCTTCGAGCTTTCCCAAACCGTTTACCGTAAAGACCCGTGGGCCGAGCAGGCCAAACCGGAATATCAGCCGCGCAAATGGAACGCGCTGGCAGACCTGACACTGGAGGCCGCAGAATGAGCGAGTTTATTGATATCGCCCCGCTAGAGAGCATCCCGCAACGGGGCGCGCGGGTGGTAAAAACCGCGCTGGGCTGTGTGGCGATCTTCCGCACCGCCGAGGATAAGGTTTTTGCGATTGACGATAGTTGCCCGCACAAAAAAGGGCCGCTTTCCGAAGGCATCGTCCACGGCAATGCCGTGACCTGCCCGATGCATAACTGGGTGATTAGCCTTGAAACAGGCAAAGCCCAAGGCGCGGATGAAGGCGCGGTAAACACATATGAAATAAGGGTCGAAAACGGCCGTATCTTGCTGGACGCCGCGCGCTTGCGCGCCCGTTCTGCCGCCTAAACCAAAGGGGTTATCATGGCATATCTACAACCAACTGAATTCGTTACCAAGCTCGTAGACGCGGGGGCCGCCAAGGTTTTCATGTCCACCCGCGACACGCTCATCCGCTCTTATATGGCAGGGGCCATTCTGGCACTGGCGGCGGCATTTGCGATTACGATTAACGTGCAAACGGGCCAGCCTTTGGCCGGTGCGGTGCTGTTTCCCGTGGGCTTTGTGCTGCTGTATTTACTGGGGTTTGACCTGCTCACCGGCGTGTTTACCCTTGTGCCAATGGCGCTAATGGATAAACGCCCGGGTGTTACGGTGCTGGGTATGCTGCGCAACTGGGGCCTTGTTTTTACAGGAAATTTCGCGGGGGCTTTCACCGTAGCGGTGTTTATGGCCATCATCTTTACCTATGGTTTTACGGCTGAACCCAACATTGTTGGCCACAAAATCGGCATCATCGGCGAAGGCCGCACCGTTGGCTATGCTGACCACGGCGCAGGCGGAATGCTGACCCTGTTTATCCGTGGTGTGCTGTGTAACTGGATGGTTTCTACGGGTGTGGTTGCGGCGTTTATTTCCACGCAAGTCACCGGCAAAATCCTCGCTATGTGGATGCCGATCATGCTGTTCTTTTACATGGGTTTTGAGCACTCCGTGGTTAACATGTTTCTCTTCCCTTCGGGCCTGTTGCTGGGGGGTGAGTTCACCATCTCCGATTACCTGATCTGGAACGAGATCCCTACCGTGCTGGGAAATATTGTAGGCGGCGTTACCTTTGTGGGCCTCACACTTTACACCACCCATATCCGCACGGGTGCCAAGCGCGATGCGGCCGCGGTTCCGGCTGAATAAACACACCTGGGCGCGCCCTGCTTTACACGGGGCGCGTCCTTAATTCCGGTGGGCATATATGCAAAAGCAGCTTTCCATATCTCTTGGGCATAGTTCCGATAAAGGGCGCAAGGAGATCAACCAAGATTTCCACGGCGCCCTTATTCCGTGCGGCCCAGCGCTGGCGCTCAAGGGGATTTCGGTGCTGATCACCGATGGCATAAGCTCCTCGAAAGTCAGCCAAGTGGCCGCGGAATCGACGGTCAAAAGTTTCCTGACCGATTATTACAGCACCTCGGAAACATGGAGCGTCAAAACCTCGGCGATGCGGGTGATCAGGGCAGCCAATTCGTGGATGTTTTCCGAAACCCAGCGGTCCATTCATGCCAATAATATGAATCACGGCTATGTTTGCACCCTAAGCGTGCTGGTGCTCAAATCCCGCATGGCGCATATTTTTCATGTGGGTGACAGCCGGATTTACCGCGTTGAGGGCGAAGGGCTAGAGCCGCTGACCACCGATCACCGCACCGTGATTTCCAGCGCGCAAAGCTATCTTGCCCGTGCCATCGGCATGGCCGCCACGATAGATGTAGACTACCGCACCCTGCCCATCTGTGAAGGCGATATTTTTGTGCTCGCCACCGACGGCGTGTTTGAGCATATCGCACCGCGCACCATCACGGCCATTATTCGCGCCTCGGAAAAGTGCCTCGATACCGCCGCCCAGCGCATTGTGGACCGCGCCCTTGAAAACGGCAGCGCTGATAACCTCACCCTGCAAATTGTGCGCATTGAGCGCCTGCCTGCCGGTGAGGCCACCGAGATGATGCAGGAAACCGAAGATCTGCCCGCGCCGCCTTTGCTGGAAGCGGGGCAGGTTTTTGAGGGGTTCAAAGTGCTGCGGCCGCTGCATGCCAACCATCGCAGCCATGTTTACCTTGTCGAAGATATCGAGTCTGGCGTGCGGCTGGCGCTTAAAATCCCCTCGATGGATTTACGCGCAGATCCGGCGGCGTTGGGCCAGTTTATGATGGAGGACTGGATTGCGCGGCGGGTGAAATCAGCCCACCTGCTGCGCGCCGCGCCCTTGGCCCGCACGCACCGCTATATTTATACGGTCACCGAATATATCGAGGGGCAAACCTTGGCGCAATGGATGATCGACAACCCGAAATGCGACCTCGAAACCATGCGCGGCATCATTGACCAGATCGCAAAGGGCTTGCGGGCCATGCATCGTAAAGAAATGCTGCACCGCGATTTGCGGCCGGAAAACATTATGATAGACCGCGCCGGCACCGTGAAGATCATTGATTTCGGCGAGGTCAAAGTGGCGGGGCTGCAAGAGGCGGCACCCCACCCCGAGCGGGTGCAGGGCGCGCTGCAATATGCGGCACCGGAGTGCTTTATTGGCGGGCCATATACGCGGGCGTCGGATTTTTATGCGCTCGGGGTGATTGCCTATCAAATGCTGACCGGCGCGCTGCCCTATGGTCCGAAAGTGGCGCGGTTGCAAAACCCGGCGCAGCTACGGCGCTTGGCCTATAGCCCGGCCAACGCGCCGGTGCCGGATTGGGTGAACCGTGCTTTGCAAAAGGCTGTGCATCCGGTGGCCCAAAAACGCTACGAAACCCTGTCGCAATTTTTGATTGATCTGACCCGCCCCAACCCGAGCTTCACCCGCCCGTTGCCACTGGCCGAGAAAAACCCCGTCGCCTTTTGGCAAGGCATTTCGGCGGTGCTGACGGGTATCGTGATCGTGCTGCTGGCCCTGCTTGGGCGCGGCTAATCATTTGTAATGGCAGGAAACATCCCCTCGGGCGGGTCGGCGATAATTTTGCCGGCCCTAAGGTCAACCGTTGGCACATTGGCCATGGTAAAGGGCAGCATGGCCGGCTCTTTCAAGCCTTTTCCCGCGATTTCCAGAATATCCCCCGCGCCGAAATCTTGCACCGAGGACACCTTGCCGAGCTTGGCCCCGCCGGTGTCTAGCACCTCCAGTCCGATCAGGTCTGAATGGTAATATTCATCGTCGGGCAGGTTCGGGAGATCGGCGCGGCGGGCATAAAGACGGGTGCCGCGCAGGGCATCGGCGGCCTCTTTATCCTGAATGCCCGATAGCCGCGCGCCAAAGCCACTTTTAACCGAGCGCACCAGCTTTAGCTCGTAGCTTTCACCGGACTCGGTCACCAGCGGGCTGTAGGTTTCAATCGCGGCAGGGTCCGCGCAAAAGCTTTTCAGGCGCACTTCGCCGCGCACCCCGAAAGCGCCCATTACGGCCCCTACGCAAATTAGCTTATCATCCATCTATCGGTCCTTTACCTCCGCCAAAAGCGGGTCGCGTTGTTCCCATCTCGCCTTTTGCAGCTCGGGGGTTTGGCTGGTTTCTACCGGAAAGCCGATGCAAAGGTAAGCCACCAATGCCCAGCCCTCGGGGACCTCCAGATCGGTGGCCATTTGCACAGGGTCGATGATGGACACCCAGCCCACCCCCAACCCGTGCGCGCGGGCCATCAGCCACAGGTTCATCACCGCAGACACCACCGAATAGCGCCGCGCCTCGGGCATGGTGCCCGCGCCAAGGCCCGCACCCTTATCGGTGCCATCGTCACAAAAAATCGCCAGTTGCACGGGGGCGTCACGCATGCCGCTCAGCTTTAGCCCCGCATAAATTTGCGCCCGCTCGCCAGAGTAGCCCGCCAAAGCCTCGCCATTGGCCGCCTCGAAATTAGCCAGCGTTTTGGCGCGGGCGCTGGGCGATTTCACGTTGATCAAGCGCCAAGGCTCGGACAGCCCCACCGAGGGGGCCAGCCGAATGGCCTCTAGCACGGTGGCGAGCAGGGCGTCTGGCACGGGTTTATCGGGCTGGAAGTGGCGGACATCGCGCCGCCAGCTCATCAGGTCATGCAGTTGGTCGCAAAAGGCATCGGGGAATTTTTCCATAGGGGTAATCTAGCCCGCGATCTCTCTGAAGGAAACAACTTTTCACTGCTGAAAATAGCCAGTAGGCCGCATGGTGTCCTTTAATACATTCCCCTATAGACATGTCTAATATGACACGTCTACAGGGGAATGTATTAAAATGGAGAACGAGGGCAATATGTGGCGGATGCCGGCATAAAAAAGCCCCGCCAAAAGGCAGGGCTTTACTATCAGAGGTTTGCGGCCTCTTATTCTTCAGCGGCAGCCTCGGCGGGGGCCGCAGCGGCTTCGGCAGCTTCAGCCACTTTGGCAGCTTTTTCTTCAGCGCGCTCAACGGCGGCCTTGTGTGGCGCGCCCTTTTTAGGGTTGTTGCGGGATTTCTTCTCGATCACGCCAGCGGCTTCCAGAAAGCGCGATACGCGGTCGGTAACCTGTGCGCCCTGGTCCATCCAGTGCTTCACACGATCAAGGTCGATCTTCACGCGCTCTTCGCTGTCTTTTGGCAGCAGCGGGTTATAAGTGCCGATTTTTTCAATAAAGCGACCATCGCGCGGCATGCGGCTGTCAGCCACTACGATGCGATAGAAAGGGCGCTTTTTAGAGCCGCCACGGGCGAGCCGGATTTTAGTAGACATGTTGTTCTCCTTAAGATGTCTGGGATGGTGCGTGCAGAGCACACACCCTACGTTTCATTTTTAATACTCTTGTGATGCCTGATGACTTCCTCGATGACGAAGTTCAGGAATTTCTTGGCAAATTCGGGGTCTAGCTTGGCCTTGCCTGCCAATTCTTCAAGCCGCGCTATTTGCGTGGCCTCGCGGGCGGGGTCAGAGGCGGGCAGGTCATGCTCCGCTTTTAAGCGCCCCACCGCCTGCGTGTGTTTAAACCGCTCGCCCAGCGTATAAACAAGGATCGAATCAAGCCGATCAATGCTCTCGCGATGCTCTTGCAACAGCTCTGCGGCTTTTATCTGGTCAGGGGTCATGCGTAGGCCTCCATGCCGCCGTCACCGCCGATTTGATCGGGGGTCGGGTGGCGGTAGATCACGGCGGAATGCCCCGAAGGCGAGGTCCAATCCTGCTCGAACTGCGCGCCAAGCCGCTTGGCAAGGGCGATTGAGCGGGTGTTATCGGTGGCAATTACGCTGGTGAGCGTTGTCCAACCAAGCGTTTCATA
>Ga0256840_1000115_pt1 | contig 69241 bp, 66 predicted proteins | sample 355202metaG_FD_185969 | JGI IMG/M metagenome (GOLD analysis project Ga0256840, IMG submission 185969) | Hydrothermal vent microbial communities from Mid Atlantic Ridge, Atlantic Ocean - 355-202 | ecosystem: Environmental > Aquatic > Marine > Hydrothermal vents | place: Atlantic Ocean: Mid...
GACACAACGGTTACTTGTTAAATCCGATAATGTAATAGGTGTCTTTCCCTTCTACTTTTTGAAGTTTGACTTTGTATTTATTGCTGAAGTGTTCAATTTTTTCTAACGCCGCCTCTTTTAACGCAGCACTGGGAGACTCGATTTTAATTTTAAAGTAGTCATTGGAGTTGGACATGGCAACATACGAATTTTCTATTTGTAATGCTTTGTGCAGATCAATAATATGTTTTCCGATTTTCTCAAAACCCTGCGTATTTTCAATAATACGTGCTACCTGATCCGTTAACGCCTCATTGGACATATAACCTAACTGATTTAAAATTGCATCTGTCTGCATCGTGGCTCCTCACCTAAATATAATTTTTTTTTGACAATTATATTAACATAAATAGATTGATAAAGACAAAATGGATACAATATGTAAAAAATTTGGAAGATTTGTTCGCAATGAAAAACTTTTTTCAGACTATTATTAATAATATTCCACCCTTGCCGGAATCTGTCATGCAGATAGAACGGTTGGCAAAAGACCCCGATGCCACCTACAGAGACATGGCCGATCTCCTGCACCAAGACCCGCTGGTATGCTCTGAAATCCTCAAAGCCGCCAATGCGCCGCTTTACGGATTTTCTCGTGAAATTAAAACACTTGAGAGTGCCATTTCACTCTTTGGTATCGGAACCGTTCGCGGTTTTGTTCTGGCAGTCTATATTCGGGAAAACTTTAATTTTAATCTTGACGCATACGGCATTACTTCCAAACACTTCTCCTATACGGCAAACAGGCACCATGCCTTTACCGTAGCGTGGTACCTAAGACACAATCCCTCTCTTTTTGATGTACTCTCTCCGGCAGCTTTTTTATCCAATCTCGGCCAAGTACTTATTTCACAATACCTGATTGAACATAATATTGTAGCTCCGTTTAAAAAAGCGCTGCTCTCCACAATTGACATTGCCACTATCGAGAGAGAATTTTGTGACACAACCACCGTAGCACTCAGTGCTGAAATTTTTGACGCCTGGTCTTTAGATGACCGCCTTGTTTGCACATTACGTTACATGGACAACCCTCTGCAAGCCAGTGAATGCGACATTTTGACGGCACAGATTTTACAGTGTGTGCATACACTCATTCCCTATAACGGTCTTATCACCGAAAAAAGTTTTGCCGAGGCTAAAAAGCTTGTCGAACAGTATCATCTTGACATGCCCCGTTTTTTAAAAGCACTGGACAAATTTCAGGAATGTTAAAACAGCTCCTTATTCGCCTCTCATTAGGGTTGCACGACATCGATGTAAGCCGTGAGGAACGGTCAGTTGTGACGCAACTGCTCGATGACAACATTCTTGTTTTTGAAAACGGTATCTATCGCATCCCCTCCAAATTTCGTGCCGGTACTATCGCTTTGGTACAAAACGGTTCGGCATACCTGCAAGCCGTAGCGCTCAATACCCGTGATCTCTTTATTGCGGCCGATGACCTTCATGAGGCACAAAACGGCGATCTGGTCATTGCCAAACGGATTTTAGGAAAACGCGGGGCTCCAAGTGCCAAAGTTGTCGCCATTTTGGGACGTGAGGAGAGCTACTCTATTGCTATTGTTCAGACCAAAGAGGGAGAGCGCCGACTCAGTGATATTAAAACGCTCCACCCCGCAGGTGTTGCCGTGACTGCCGAAACCCTTCAGACGTATGCGGAAGGCACCTTGCTGCGTATTAACAATGCAACCCAACGCATTGATGCGGTACTGGGTAATATCAGCGACGCTACAGTCGATGAGTCAATCGTGTTGGCACGCTATAACAAACATGATGCTTTTGAAAGCGATGTCATCTCGCTTGCCCAATCTTTCGGTACTAAAGTTGATCCTTCCAAATACCCGAATCACCGTGATCTTCGCCATCTACTCTTTTGCACTATTGACCCCGTTACGGCAAAAGATTTTGACGATGCTATCTGCTGGAACGAGGAAGCACACATTTTACATGTAGCCATTGCCGATGTGAGCAGCTATGTCACCCCCTTCGGTGCTATTGATGCCGAGGCCATCTACCGGAGTTTTTCTATTTATCTGCCGCATCGCTCCATTCCGATGCTGCCGCGACAACTCAGTGAAACCCTCTGCTCCTTGCAACCTCATGTAGATCGTCTGGCCTATGTGTTTGAGATTCATCTGGACAAAAAAAGTCTTAAGGTGATCAAAAGTGAGCTCTACGAAGCCCTCATCCACTCCCACCGCCGCTTTAACTATGACGAGGTCGATGCGCTCTTTGAGGGGGCACTGCAATCTACATGTAAAACCGAAGAGGCTATTTTTCAGTCACTGCGCCACCTCAGAAACGTAACAAACAGGCTCAAAACCATTAGAATGCAACGCGGTTTTGACTTTCGTTCCCACGATCTGGTCATGCAACTTGACGATCAACAACATCTCGTCGCCACCTTCTATGCCGAAGAGACACCCTCACATGCACTTATTGAAGACTGCATGCTGCTTGCCAATAAAGCGGCGGCACAACGCTACGACCGAGGGGTTTTTCGTATTCACGAACCGCCTTCACAAAACAAACTGCAAAATCTGTATCAAGAGCTTGCCGGTATCGGTATTTTTGTTGAACCGAAAGAGTCGGTACACGACACCATCTTGGCAATTCAAGACCAAGCAGCACTGCGAGGTATAGAGAGTGAAGTCGATACTCTGATTATCCGTGCACAGATGCAGGCACGATACGCTTCGGAAAATATGGGGCATTTTGGACTCGGTTTTGATCGTTACACCCACTTTACCTCGCCCATTAGACGCTACTCCGACCTTATTGTCCACCGTCTGCTTAAAGCTGTCAGCTCCAACGACAAAGAAGAAGCGGCCTATGTACTGCGAAATATTGACGCATTGTGCATTGCCATCAGCGAAAAAGAGCGTGAAGCCGCTGCCATTGAACAAGAGTTTAAACAGCGTAAATTTGCACGCTGGGCACAAGAACATATTGGCGAAAGTTTTCAGGCTCGCATTAATGCGACCGAACCCGAACTGACCGCCGAACTGCATGACACTATTGTCGGAGCCAAACTTTACATCGGTACAACTCCCCACCCTGTTATGCTTTTTGACGATGTTACCGTGACAATTGAACGGGTGGACCTGCTTACGGCAAAAATTTATGCCGCACTCACCCACAAGGCTGCAGATCATGCGTAATCGAAAAGAACTTGATGCCGCCATTGCCGCCAATACAGTACCCAACGCATTAATACTCTTTGGTGAAAGCCACTTTCTCATTGACCGATACATTACGACGCTTTCCAATATCGCTGATGCCAACATACTTAAAATGTACCATGACGCATACCACTTCGAAACAGCAAAAGCACACCTTTCGCAAGGATCGCTCTTTGGAGGCGAAAATCTTCTAGTCGTTAAAAGAAGTAAAAAAATTCCCAAGGGCGATCTTGACAAGCTTATTGCCCTCTGTCACAACAACAGTGCAAATATTTTTATTTACGGTTACTACGGTGATGACTACAAAACACCGCACAAAGCTTTTACCAAAAAAGCCGGCGGTGACTTTGTACGTCTGTACCACCCATTTGCCGGCGAAGCTCTGGCCATTGTCAAGCAGGAGGCACAACGGCTGGGCGCATCACTTGACCACTACAGCATTCAGCACCTTCTTGCTACCCAAAACGGTGATATCGCTCTGGCTTGCAACGAACTGAACAAACTGGCAGTACTGCAGACACCCATTACTTCCAAAGAGATTGACGAACTGGTCTACGGCATGGCGGAAGTCACCGTAGAACAGCTTATTACGGCACTGCTGAACCGACAAAATTTTACGGAACCTTTAGAGCGCATTCTGCAAAGCGGTGAAGATGAAGTACGCATTATTACCGCACTAAGCGCATATATTTCCCAGCTTTATCTGTTTTATGTATATATTAAACTCCATGGCGTTGCTTCGGCAAAAGCCATTTTAGGATACGAACCGCCCAAGTTTATTGTTCAACAGCGTTCACAACTCTCCATTAAGTTCAATCAGGAGACATACGAAACTATTGTAACCCTGCTCTTAGAGACCGAACTACAGATGAAGTCGGGCACCAAAACCGACAACAGTGCCCTGCTGCTTTCGGCGTTGTTAAAGGTGCAGACTCTTGTTTAAGTGGCTTTTACTCTAGCATGACTGCATCTTGCGCTCTTCACTAAAACTTAAGAAAATTTTATGTATAATCACGCGTTCCTTTCTCTTTGTGCTTTTTACATGTAAAAAAGCATATATAACAACCGTGAGGGATCTAAAACCAAAAGGAGATATACTCTATGAGACATTACGAAAACTTAATTATCGTAAAGCCGACATTAACTGCTGAAGAGATCAAAGCTCAACTAAGTGTTATTGAAGACATCATTACATCAAACGGCGGTGACATTGTTGCCCGCGATGAGATGGGCATGCGAAAACTCGCCTACCCGATTAATAAAAATGAACGTGGTTTTATGCACGTTATCTATTTTAAAATGGAACCGGCGTCTATTGCAGAAGTTGAACGTCGCTACCGTATTAACGAAGAGCTACTTCGCTTTGTCACCATTAAATACGATTCAAAACGTGAGGTGACGGCTTGGAACAAGCTTGTTGAAAAAACAACACAGAAGCCAGAAGCCAAAAAAGAAGAGGCTCCGACTACGGAAGCACCAAAAAGTGAGGAAGCTCCGGTTACCGAAGCAGCACCTGCTACCGAAACAGCAGCCGAGTAATCATAAGGATACCCCATGTACAACAAAGTCATTTTGGTTGGAAATTTAACACGTGATATTGAACTGCGCTATGCACAAAGTGGTACCGGCATTGCCAAAACCGCTATTGCTACAAGCCGGAAATTCACCAGCAACGGCGAAAAAAAAGAGGAGGTCTGTTTTGTAGACATTACCTTTTTCGGACGCTCGGCCGAAGTAGCCAACCAATACCTTCGCAAAGGAAGTAAAATTCTTGTTGAAGGACGGCTGCAGTTTGAACAGTGGGTCGATCAAAACGGCGGTAAACGCTCCAAGCACAGTGTCATTGTCGAGACCATGCAGATGCTCGACTCGCGCAGTGATGCACAGCAAAGCAGTGGCGGTTATAACCAAAACCAGGCTTACAACAATGCACCTGCACAGCAACATGCTTACGAGCAGCAACCGCAACAAGGCAATGCTTACGGCACACAGCAGCAGCAACCGCAACAACAGCAAAACAGACAGACAACATCAATGCCGGAAAACAACCTTCCGGAAATTGATATTGATGAAGATGAAATTCCATTTTAGAAATAACGCATAAGGAAAACAACCATGGCAGAAAAACGAAGATACAAAAAACGCTATTGTAAATATTGTGAAGCGAAAGTCGACTTTATTGACTACAAAGATACCGCTTCTTTAAAATTTTCTCTTTCAGAGAGATATAAAATCATGCCGCGTCGTTTGACAGGAAACTGTAAACGTCACCAAGACATGATGACTGTTGCCATTAAACGCGCACGTGCGGCAGCACTCATTCCCTACACCGTAACACGCAAAGCCGTTGTTACCAATCCTTTCGAAAACCTTCGATAACGCATAGGAGTGCCCAGCGCACTCTTTATTGCTCTCTTTTTTTAAAAACTTTATGTTATTATTGACCTCATCAAAGGGGTTTATATGGCGTTTATGGAACGACTGCAAAGTAAATTAATCTTAAATACGTCACTCTATCATCCGCAAGAAGCTCATCTCATTGAACATCCTGAAAATGCCTTCTATGAAGCGATCAGACAGTCGCGCTATGCACAGATGGAAACCATGATACTCGAAGGTTTTCACGTCGATTTCCATGAATGTGCACACACTCCGCCACTTATCTATGCAATTAAGCTCAAGGAGTACCGTGCCATTGAACTGTTACTGCAGTACGGCGCCTCACCGAACATCAGCAATACCAAGGGGCAAACGCCGCTGCATGTTGCCATATACTACCGTCTCTATGAAGTCATCCATCTGCTGTTACGTTACGGTGCCTCTACACACATCAAAGACAACAATGCCGTAACACCGCTGGAAGTTGCCACACTCCTAAACGATACCCGGAGCATCTCCCTGTTACACAATACGCCGTCTATGACTCACAAAAACGCTTCATGTTTTGAGTCCGCCAAAAACGGTGACTTGTACGCTCTGGTCACGGCAAAAGATGCCGGTATGTCGCTCTTGGAGTGTGACGCCAAAGGAAACACACTGCTGCATTATGCCGTACGCAGTCTCAATCTCAAAGTCGTCTGTTACCTTTTAAACAGCCGACTCAATATTGATGCAAGCAATCATTACGGGGATACGCCACTCACAACACTTGCACGCCATGCTGACAGTGAAAGAGTACTACAATATCTTATTGATCGACATGCCACACTCGAGCACAAAAACAATGCTCATGAATCTGCACTGATTCTCAGCATTAAGTTTGGTCATGCAAAAAGTGCCGAACTGCTCATTGACAACGGAGCTGCCGTCAATACGTTTGTCAATATCAATACACCGCTGACATTGACACATGATGCCATTACCTACTACGCACAATCCGCCGATGCCTTTCGTGCCCTGGAGTCGAAACTACTCATTAAGGGAGCTCATGTCGATATTATCACCAACAAACTTGGCTGGACTCCACTCATGCAGTGTGCTACCAATGCGCATACGACGTATATGTTAGAACATCTTGAGCTCCTCATTGCCTTGGGCGCTGACGTAAACCATGTGGACAAAAACGGAAGAACGGCTCTGATGCTCTGCATTACCACCCATCGCAGCAAAGCCATTAATATTCTTTTGAAACACTATGCCGACATTAACATCATCGATCATTTTGAGTGGAGTGCCTTAATGTTTAGTTGCTATTACAACAACTATGATTTGAGTGAACGCCTTTTACAACACGGTGCTGACGCTACATTTCGGGCTTCAAACGGCAATTCAGCTCTTAAAATTGCCGAAACCAAAAAGAATACAAAGATGATTCTGCTGCTCAATCATTATGGTGCCGTATCGCAGGAGTAGCGACGGACTTACAGTTCTTTTATACTGTTGTACTATCATATATTTAATTAAAAAAAAGTATTTATTATGAATAAAACACTCCCGTTTCACATCGCTCTTTCAGCTGTTTTACATACAACGCTCTTGGCATCAGAGGTATCACCGCTACTGAACTGGCGTACCTATACCCATGATATGATTCATACCGCCCCACTTCGCAGTCAACCGTTTCGCATAGCTACAACCGAGCGCATCAAAGGAATCAACTATATCAACACATTGCGCACCGGTGCCGGAATGATCTCTTACAGCGCAAACAGACTGCTTCATACCGCAGCACAAAAACATATGGACTACCTACTGGAACAACACCGCTTTAGCCACTATGAAAATAATGTTTCTTCGCCATTTTACAGCGGTTACGATGCCGGCGATCGCATTACTGCCGCAGGCTATTCTTGGCAATCTTACAGCGAAAACCTCTCTTCGGGAGATCGTGATATTTATGAATCCGTTGACGGTCTGTTCAGTGCTATTTACCACCGTTTGGGATTTTTAGAGTTTCGTAACGACGAGATCGGTATCGGATCCGTCCAAAGCCCTCTCTACGGAACGATGTACGGCTATAACACTGCCGGTACGGCGTGGTGGGAAGTGCTTCCGTTAAACCCCGCTTACGTCCTTTGGCCTTACCAGAACTACCGTCATGCACAAACCTCTTTTAATAACTACGAAGCACCCGATCCGCTTCGCGAATGTCCTGCCGGCGGTATTACGGGAAATCCTATCAGTATTGCATTTAACCCCAATAAAAATAGTGCTGTTACCATGACAACGTTTAAAATCTTCAATAGTGACGGCAGTGAAATTACAAACACAAAAACTCTTACCGCAAGTACAGACCCCAGCGGATTCTTAACCGAACATCAATTTGTTCTTTTCCCCATGAACGCATTGAGTCTTGACAGTAACTATCATGTTGTTTTTCAGTATGATGAAGGGGGTACGCCAAAAACCGTCTCTTGGGATTTCCATACTCGACGCTATACTGAAAAACGGTATGAGGTTTTCAACGGAGGTACGTATGACCTCATCAACGGCCAATCGTATATTATGCATCTAAAACCCGATAGTTGCATGACCGTATTAGGAGCGTACAGCTGGAATAACGGCAATACCGCTATTGAGCGGCTCAGTGTTGATACCTTCCGCATTACCATAGCCGGTGATACGGACATCAGCTTTAGTAACTTTACATTTTCACTGCGTGCTGCCGCACGTGATCAAGCTATTGCCCCCTCATCCTCCGTCAATACCATGGCAGCACTCTCTGTTATTAACTTTTTGCTCTCATCCAATTAGACAACAGTGACAGGTCAACTCTATCGGGAAGTATCATAACAAAGAAGAAGTAGGAGACAGTTACTGCTACAGCAGCTGAAAGAAGCTCTCAACAGAACCTTTTTGAGGGTTCTATTGAAATGTTAGCACGACGGGACATTTCCTGAATCGTTCGCATACTCAATAACGAAATCTTTAATGAGCATAATTTTTTTAAGTGTTTTCGGATTACTTAAATAGGGTGCCACTTTTGGAAAACGCTCGGAAAACTCTTCGATGAAACCGGCAGCATCATCTTCAAAAAGCTCTTCCCACTCATCTTGTGAATGCAGCGCTGCAAACTTTGCACCGTTCATTTCAAACTTTGACTTAAATTTTTTAAGGTAAACTTTTTGACCTTTCGCAGCATCAGCGTAAGAAATCGTAGCCGTTAACATTGTCAGGGCCAGAATTACAAACAGTTGTTTTAACATTTTCATGTTCTCTCCAGTGTTTTATTAAGATACAGACAACATCATACTGCAAAAGAATAAATTTAACATAAATAATTTGACTTTAACTCTTACAATCAGTTTTAACTGTCTGAATTTGAAACGTTACACCAAAAGAGCGCCATTTGAATTTTCAACACTACAGCACCTTCTCTAAAATCTGCGTCAAATCTTTGTTTTCAATAATAATATTGGCGTCGCGCTTCAAAATTGGTTTGGCGCAAAAGGCAATGCGTGTATCGGCATGAGCAAACATACTGCGGTCATTGGCACCGTCTCCGACAACCATGGTATTTGCCCGATTTACATGTAAAATATTCTGAAGCCGTTGAATCATGTCGCCTTTGGAAAAATCAAACATCATATCGCCTCCGACAAGCCCGGTAAGCGTACCGTTTTTATGATGCAACACATTGGAAAAATCGGCATCGTACCCCAGAATATCTTTCGCATAGGTTGTTGCCACCCGAAAACCGCCACTGAAACAGACCACGGTATAACCGGATTTTTTCAGCCGAGCTATTGTCTCTTTGGCGCCGTTCATATACGGCAAATTTTGGCTGATCTCTTCGACAATACTAAAACGGAGTCCTTGCAACAGTGCTACCCGCTGCTGCAGACTTTCAAAAAAATCCAGTTCCCCGTTCATAGCCTGCTCGGTAATAGCGGCCACCTGATCTTTAATACCGAGTGCCTCGGCAAAAAAATCAATGGTTTCTCCATCCATTAAGGTCGAATCAAAATCAAATACACAAAGTTTCATTCATCTCTTTCTTGTTATAATAGTGCTATTATATCCAATAAAAACAGAAGGCTTACCGACTTGTTTGACACACTTATTGACAAACTGCACCATAGCAGCTACCTCTCACTCGAGACAACACCGGGGCACTCGCCACAGTTTCTTCCGCTTATTGATAAAATCGAAACGTTAGAGCTTCATACCCTAGTCGATGCCTTCAGCACTACCGACAATCCGCTTGCCAAACTCAAATACAATGCACTTTTTGCCGCGAAACTGCTTCAGGAACGTTTTGACAAACCCGTCATTGCCACAATGAGCATGCGCGATCGCAATCGTATTGCACTGCAATCGGATCTGCTCGGTGCTAACGAAGTCGATGTTCGCGCTATTTTAGCACTCACCGGTGATCCGGCAAAAATTTCAGATCAGCCCAACTCCAAAGGGGTGTTTGAAAGCGACAGCTCGTTGCTGCTCAATATGATCTCTTGCTTTAACAGCGGCATCGACTATGCCGGAAAACCTCTAAGCGTCAAACCTAAATCTATCTATCCCTTTGCTGTGGTCAATGCGTATGCCAAAAATCCCAAAACACTGCAGAACAAAATGCAAAAAAAGATTGCCAACGGTGCTTTGGGCATCATTACCCAGCCAATCTATAACGTTGACAATGCCAAGGTACTGTTGGAGTTAATCGAGCAGGCAAACAAGGAGTGTTGTATCGAGGGTAAAGATACCGTGTTGATATTTGGCATGTTTCCCATTACCAAACTGCGTACGGCACAGTTTCTTGCTTCGCATGTTCCCGGTATCAATGTTCCTAAGTTATGGATCGAAAAGTTACGTCTGGCACATGAAGTATCGGAAGCAGAGGAGTACAAAGTAGGGTTCGAACTGAGTAAAACGCTTTTTGACGAACTCAAAGCGCTTCACCCCAAAATTCACCTCATGACTGCCAATCAGTTTGGCGTTGCCAAGGAGCTTTTACAGTAATTACATGTAAAAACAGGCGAGACTACTCAATCTCTTTTACCAGAGCTTCGGTGGTCGCCAAAAAGGTTACTTTACTGACCTTGCCGCCGTCAAGATCAACCACCATAATGCGATTGCCCTCTTTGTCATTAATATATCCGGCACCTTTTTCTTCATCTAAAATCGTTAAAATCGGATAGTTCAAATCTTCAAGATCCGGAAGTACCGCCATCTTGTAAATCAGTGAAGGCATTTTGCTCATATCGGCGACAAAAAAGATATTTCTGCTGCTTAAATAGTCATCGGGTTTTGACTTTAACAAATCCGTAACAATATGCCCCATATCTTTTTTAAAGGCAAAGATCACTTTATCGGCACCGCCGACGGCATGCTCTTTGTCAAACTGATCGGTAAACGTAGCATTTTTCAGCGGTTCTCCAATGGTAATGTTGGGTGCAATGACACCGTTTTCTACAGTAACAACTTCGGTGCTTACCGGAGTTTCGTCACTTTTTGAACACCCTGTCGATAGGGTAAGAAATGCTGCTAATACAAGAACGACTATGCTCTGTTTCATGTTGTTTTTCTCCAAATACAATTTTGTTACTGAAGTTATACATGAACTATTCTGTTTTACTCTTAAAATTTACATGTAAATCACTCCGTTTCACTTCGATGAAGCTCCACGATTCACTGAACATTTAGGGTACCTCTAAACTTCTTTTGTTATAATTTACCCCATAATAGTAGATTAGGATCTTAATGATAGACTTAAAACAGCTTCAAAACAATTTTGATGATGTCAGTAGCCGGCTTCAGCGCAAGGGAGTCGATACCGAGCTCATTCATGCCATACAGGAAAAAAGCCGTGCCTTAAAGGCTGCCAAAGCCGCTTTTGAAAAAGCTCAAGCCGCCCAAAACGAAATGAGTAAACTTTTTGGACAGTACAAGCGCGAGGGCAAAGATGTTGGTGAACTCAAAGCCAAAGTCGATGCCAATAAACTGCGCATCAACGAACTTATTGAAAAACAGCGCGATGCCGAAGAGGCATTGCGACATACAGTCATGGGCGTGCCCAATCTTCCCGATGACGAAGTACCCGATGGCAGTGACGAGAGCGACAACGTTGAACTCTGCAAAGTGCTTACACCGCGAACCTTTACGTTTACGCCTAAAGAGCATTGGGAACTGGCCGAACAGAACGGTTGGATCGACTTTGAACGAGGTGTTAAAATTGCCAAAAGCCGTTTTGCCGTCGTCTGTGACGAAGGGGCACGACTTGAACGTGCCCTCATCAACTTTATGCTCGACTTCAACCGCCAACGCGGTTTTACCGAAGTAAGCGTTCCTGCCATTGTCAACCGAACCGCACTGGAGGGAACAGGACAACTGCCGAAATTCGAAGAAGATCTCTACAAAATAGAAGATGAGCCGCTCTATCTGATTCCTACCGCAGAAGTACCGCTGACCAATCTCTTTCAAGATGAAATTTTGCCTGCGGAGACACTTCCGGTGAAAATGACCGGTTACACCTCATGCTTTCGTAAAGAGGCCGGCTCTGCCGGACGCGATACCCGCGGTATGATTCGCCAGCACCAATTTCACAAAGTTGAACTGGTTGCCCTTGCCCGTCCCGACGAAAGCGATGCCCTTTTTGACGAAATGGTTGCATGCGCTTCCGATCTCCTTAAGGCACTTGAGCTACCGCACCGTCTGGTCACACTCTGTACGGGAGATCTAGGCTTTAGTGCCGCTAAAACCGTTGATTTGGAGGTATGGCTCCCCGGACAACAGTGTTACCGTGAAATCAGCTCCATCTCTAATACCCGAGATTTTCAAGCCCGACGTGCCAAAATTCGCTATAAAGAGGGTAAAAAAAATACTCTGGTACACACACTTAACGGCTCCTCTCTTGCCGTAGGTCGTACCATGGTTGCCATTATGGAAAACTTTCAAGATGCGTCCGGAGCCATTGCCATTCCTCAAGTCTTGCAACCGTACATGTAAATACTAAAGGGGTATCGTGGCAAATCTAGAGCATGAAGAGATTATTATTATTGAAGAGGAAGAGACCGCAACGCCATCATCTTCTGCCTCTTCAACTCATGATACCGAACACAAAAGCAATCGTCTTAAAAAAATCGTGCTCATTATTGCTTCTGCCCTCATCCTTATTCTTTTAGCGCTTATTGCTTACCTTTTGCTAGGCAAACAAGACGATGCCGACGGTTTTAACAGTAACTTTAACGAGATCAGTAGCAAACTTGATGAAACGCAACATGATGTTGTTAAAATCAGCCATTTAGAGAAGATGATAGCTAAAGCCAATACGCTTTACAGTAACGGTGACAAAGAGAATGCACTTGCTTTGTATGAGAAGATCGCCCACTACAGCGAAGCCATTTCTCAATATAATCTGGGTGTGGCACAGCTCAAAGAACAGAACTATGCCGAAGCCCTCCAAAATTTCAACAAAGCAATTAAAGGCGGTGAGCGTGAGTGCGCCAGTGCTATTAATGCTGCGGTCTGCTCACTGTATTTAAACAACAACGCATCGTTTCACTATTATATTGAATTGGCTGATGCCTCCCTTGCAAAAGAGAGCAATTCGGCACTCTATTCGTACTATTACACACTCATCAACTACTACAAACAAAACTATCAGGAGAGCGTGATTGCATTACGTCATCCGACATCATCGGCATACAAACATACGCAAAATACACTGCATACCAAAATAAATACCCTCTTGCAAAATCATTATGATGCCTTAAACTCTTTGGAAGAGACACTCGAAGAGGACGATTATTTTACATTGGCTCTTTTGTATGCCAATATTGGAGACCTGACACTCTCCAAAAAATACCTCACTGATGCTATTGCCCTCAATCATGAACCCATGAAAGAGCAACTGGCTCTTAGTTTTATTTACCTCAAATCAGGTCTGCTCGAAGATGGCGGAACACTGCTTCGTGATACAACCGATGTTTACGGTGATTCCGTCTACCAACCTTACCCGATTCATGCCCATCTTAAAAAAGCACTCTTTGATACGGAGTTGGCACAGACGCATTATCGCAATCATATCATTAAAAATCAGCGAACACTTTACGACATACTCTTCTACTTTTCGCCGTACCGTGTTTTTAATGCTGCACAAACTATCAGCTATATACGCAAAGGCAATGCCAATATTTACATTGATGATATTAGCAACGCCAAAGAGTATTTACACTATAGCAAACAGCTTTCACAGGTCAATAAAGGCATTGCCGAAGCCATTCAAAAGTCACTCGCGTTTCATCTAAGAAGTGCCAATAAGCAACTCAAAGAGCTCCTAAACATTGAACCGAAACACTCCATTTTAAATTACAATTTGGCACTCACCTATGCCCAACTTGGCGATCATGCCAATGCATACAAATATTTTTTAAAATCCTATCATCTCGATGCCAACAATTATCTTTCGGGTATTTATGCGCTCTTCAGTGCGCAGCTTCTGGACAAAGACTCCCAAAAACTACTCTCCATTTTAAAAGAGAACCTTTCCAATGAAGACGACAGTGAAGAGTTTAGACTCTACAGAGCCCTGCTTAATATTGCCACACAAAACTATGTCGGTACCTTGCCCTGGCTTGAACAGCAACATAAAGATCGCCCTTTATATCTGGTTTTAGACTATATTATAGCGTCGGAATTTAATAAAAAAGATGCCATGAAGCGTGCCACACAAAAACTTACCAATCAGCTTCCTTACGATATTTTACCGCACCTGCTCTACATTCATGCCCATTATAATGCATTGGATAACAAAGCATATGCCGCATCGGCATTGGGCTATTTGAAAAAGCAACGGTTTTTATTTGATGATCTCTATTACGGTCCCTATATTACCCGTTATCTTTACGCACAAATGGCACTGATTACCGGTATGTTACATCCGCTGCATACACAACTGCAACAGACGCTTCAATCTACAACCGATGACCCGCAGGACATTATAAACGCACTGGCTCTCATTGCCCTGTACGCACAAAAGTTTGAAGAGTCGTACAGTCTGTACAACCAGCTTATTGACGACTACAAGCAACGTGATGCCCAAACCCTCTTTTTAGGTGCGGTAGCTGCAATTGCTTCAGAGCACAAAGCCAACGCCATTGCCCTGTTAGAGTTGGCAAAATTAAAAAATCCCAATTTTATGGAGAGCCGCTACGCGTTAGGATTGCTCTATCTTGAGGTAAAAAACAATCACGGCGCAACCATTCAATTTCGGCGTATCGGGAACAGCGGTTTTCAGTCGGAATATTTCAATTTCAGCATTAATACGAAAGCGTTGCTCTTTCAAAAACGTGAGGCATTAACCCAGAAAATTCCCTAGTAATTAGCGTTTTTTAAATAGCTTGTAGCGGCGACTCAAATGCACAAGTGCTTGTACAGGTCCATAAAGAATATAGAGCATAAAAACAAGAGCAAACCCCTCTTTGGGGTACACAATCATCAGTGAGGCGGCAATAAGCAATGTAACAAAGAGCCGCATATAGTGCAATGACTGCAGATCAAGTTTTTTAAAGCTTGGATAGCGAATATTACTGACCATGAGCAGTGCAATAAATGCCGCCACAATAAGAATAAAATATTTATATTGGTGGATGCTTACATAATCTTCAAAAAGCAGTACTAACACCGAAATAAATACCGCTGCCGTAGGAATGGGCACACCAATAAATACAGAGGGCTCCGTTTGTGACGTCGTCACATTAAAACGTGCCAGTCGAATGGCGCCCAAAACGACATACATCGCACTGACTACAATACCGACACGTCCAAAGTCATGCCCAATATACATGTAAATTAACAATGCCGGTGCAACCCCAAACGATACAATATCAGCCAGTGAATCAAACTCTACGCCAAAGCGGCTGCAGGTATTGGTTAAACGGGCAATCCTACCGTCGAGCGCATCAAAAACAAGAGCCAACACCACCAGCCATGCCGCCAGCTCATACTCACCTCTTATGGCACTGACCATACTGAACATACCTACAAATATAGAGGCTGCCGTAAACATATTGGGCAAAATATATGCCAATTTTTTTGGTTGACTCCCGCGTTGCATAGACACTTTTAGTAACTACGCCTCTGAAGATTTAGCACTGCTGTTTGTATCATTGTCTTGCATTTTACTCTCAATGCCGTTCTCTTTTTCAAATTCGGCAATAATTTCTCGAACCTGTTCTCCGGAGATATTCTCTTTTTCATACAAAAAGGCCACCATTTTTTCAATGGCAGGCGCATACTCTTCAAGGCGTTGTTTCACTTTGCGGTAGTGCTCCTCAAGTGTATTTTTAATGTATGTGTCCATATCTTCAGCCATCTTGTCACTGTATTCTCGAGACTGTTGCATACCACCGCCTAAAAAAGAGCTGCGCTGTTTTTCCAGAACCATAAGACCCGCAACATCACTCATACCGTAAACCTGCACCATCGATTTAATAATATCCGTAGCGCGCTCTAAATCATTACCCGCACCGGTAGAGATCTCTCCAAAAAAGACCTCTTCAGCGGCACGACCTCCCAAAAGAACATCAACTTCGGCAAGGAGCTCATATTTTTGTGCCAAATATTTATTCTCTTCGGGAGTATTAAGCGTATAGCCTAATGCGGCAAGCCCTCGGGGAATAATGGAGACTTTAGAGACTTTCTTGGCACCTTTGGTTGTCTCTGCAAGAAGCGCATGGCCGCTTTCATGGTACGCAACAATCTTCTTCTCTTTTTCATTAATTCGGCGGCTTTTTTTAGCCAATCCGGCAATAGCGCGCTCTACCGATTCGCGTAAATCAGCCTGCTTCACCGTAGCTTGGCTTTTACGACCTGCCAGCAAAGCACCTTCATTAATAATATTGGCCAAATCAGCACCGGCGAGTCCCGCGGTAAGTCGTGCCAACTCTTCCAAGTCGACATCTTCATCAACCTTAATGCCTTTAATATGTACTTTGAGTATTTCAATACGTCCTTCATAGTCCGGTTTATCGACCAATACCTGACGATCAAATCGACCCGGACGCAGCAGTGCCGGGTCTAAAATTTCAGGACGGTTCGTCGCTGCCAACACAATAATAGGCACATCGGTACTGAAACCGTCCATCTCAGCCAACAATTGGTTCAGTGTCTGTTCACGCTCATCATTACCGCCCATATTGGCACCTGCGGCACGACTTTTACCAATGGCATCAATCTCATCAATAAAGATAATTGAGGGCGCATCTTTTTTAGCCTGTTCAAACAGATCACGCACGCGCGCAGCACCCACACCGACAAACATCTCAATAAAACTTGACCCCGAGACCGAAAAAAACGGTACGTCCGCCTCACCGGCCACCGCTTTGGCCAGTAGTGTTTTACCCGTACCCGGACTGCCCACCAACAAAACGCCTTTAGGGATTTTTGCACCCAGTTCAACATAACGACCCGGATATTTTAAAAAGTCAACAATCTCCAAAACCTCTTCTTTGGCTTCCTGTGCGCCGGCTACATCTTCAAATTTGGTCTTGGGTTTTTCAGAATTTATCAGCTTTTTGGAGTTCCCCATTCCCAAAATACCGCCGCCCATACTCTTTTGCATGCGACTGGCAAAAAACATCCAAATACCGATAATCAGTAAAAACGGCAGCAACCATCCAAACATCTCGGTAAACCAATTGGTCTCACTAAAGCCCTTGTAGTCAATTCCTTTTTTGTCTAAGAGGGGGATCAACGTAGCGTCATTACCGACCATACGTGCGCTATAAGAGTGTTTAATGCCGTCAACATCAGAAAGTGCGCGTATATAGGTCTGTCCAATTGCAACTTTATTGACTTCGCCGTTTTCAATGAGTTTTTTGAGTTCGGCATAACTCACCTCTTTATTGGTCACGCTTGCCGTTGAAGCACCCATGCGATTATCAATACTTCCCTGATCTCCTACCAGTGCTTTAAACACCATAATAACAACAATTGAAAAAATTGCAAATGTCAGCAGAGGATTTTTATTAAAAAAATTATTGTTATTTTCCGGTTCGGGCTTACCCATTAAGTTGTTCCTTTTAAAATCAAAGTTACCCACTCTTCATGCGGGATTTTTTCTACCAGTTCATAATCACGATATTCGCGTAGAACTTTAGCTTCATATTTGTCTAAAATTCCTGAAAGAATTAAAGTACCCCCGCGTTTTAGCACTTTTTTTAAGTCTGTTGCCATAAACACCAGTACGTCGGCAACAATATTGGCAATCACTACATCATATTGTGCTGTTGCCCGGTTTACGGAACCGACCCAAATGTTTCGCAATGCCAAAGTATTTTGCTGGGCATTTTTTTTTGTATTCTCAACACAGAGCGCATCGCTGTCACAAGCATCGACTTCTGCACCGAGCTTTGCCGCGGCAATGGCTAAAATCCCACTGCCGCACCCTACATCTAAAACGGTATCGTTTTCTTTTACTATCATAGCGAGTGATTGTAAACAGCTCGCCGTTGTGGGATGATGTCCGGTTCCAAACGCCAGTGCCGGATCAAGTGCAATATTGAGAGCACCGTCTTTGGGATCTTCCCATGTCGGATGAATATAAAACGGTGCAATCTCAACCGCTGTAATATGCTGCTGATATACGGAAATCCAATCATCATTTTTTTCACGGCTCAACACCAGTTCAACACTAACATTTTTTGCCAATGCTTTGCTCAAGGCTTCGGCAAACTGTTCAATACCCCATGAAATGGTAGAGAGATCATCTTCGCTACGAATAATAAAAGCATTGTCACGCTCTTCAAAACCAACAGGAAGCGTATCACTCAAAAAATCACAAAACAGTTCATGGTGCGAAGAGGGTCGTACTATAAGTTGATAATAGTATTCTTGCATCAACTACCCTAACACATCCTCGAGTTTTTCTTTCAGTACTTGCGGTGTAAATGGTTTAACAATATAGTTGTTAACGCCGGCTTTGAGTGCTGTAATCACTTCAGCTTTTCCACCTTCGGTCGTCACCATAATAATAGGCATGTCTTCAAAACGGGAATCGGCACGAACCTTTTTGACCAGCTCCAAGCCATTCATCTCCGGCATATTCCAATCTGTAATTAACACTTCAGTATCGGGGTTGGCATCGATCTGTTCCCAGCCTTTCAGACCGTCTTCAGCTTCAAGAAGGTCTTTATGTCCAATGCGGTTAAGCGTATTTTTAATAATACGTCTCATAGTTGAACTATCATCGACAACAAGTATTTTCAAAATCAGTCCTTTGACAAAAAAATATATCTAAAATAATAACAAATATTATCTAAAAATTGTTTGTAGTAACTTTAAAAATATTTACTTATATCAATTGTACCTTCATAGTAGGCTTTTCCGACAATAACACCTTCAATGGTTCCCGCTGCAATCAGCGCTTCGATATCCTGCTCATTTTTAACACCGCCGCTCGCAATGGTCGGTACGCCGGAAGCCTCGGCCATCTCCTTTGTGAACGCAACATTGACACCGCTGAGCATCCCGTCACGTCCCACATCGGTACAGATAATTGCCTCGACACCCGCATCGGAAAATTCTCGGGCCAAATCGGTTGCTTTCAGACTGCTCACCTCACCCCAACCTTCAACGGCAACGTATCCGTCAACGGCATCAATACCCACAACTACCGGGTATTTTGCTGCCATTGTCTTGACAAATTCGGGATCTTTCACGGCAATAGAACCTAAAATAACACGATCAATACCAAGGTCAAGATAGTGTCGAATCGTCGCTTCGGTACGAATACCGCCGCCGAGTTCCAATTTAACACGGCAATTTTGGCGAATCTTTTTAATCTCCTCAAGATGTTCCGGTTGCCCGGAAAAAGCCCCGTTTAAATCGACAAGATGTACCCATGTCGCACCCATCTCTTCAAAGGTTTTCACCAGTTTCCACGGCTCATCGGAGTACACTTTAGCACTGTTCATTAACCCTTTTGAGAGTCGTACCGCCTTGCCGTCTTTTAAATCAATGGCAGGAAAAATTGTCATAATACTCCTTTATAGTCCAATAAAATTTTCTAATATTTTCAAGCCGTTTTTATGGCTTTTTTCCGGATGTGGCTGGATGCCTAAAATATTTCCATGTGCTACCGCACTGCTAAAACGGTAGCCGTATTCTGTCGTCCCTATACTGTCGCCGGGGTCTTGACATGTCACATGAAAGGAGTGTACAAAGTAGAGATAATGCGCCTCATCAAGATTGTCAAAGAGCGGATGATCGGTCGTAAACATTCGGTTCCATCCCATATGCGGTACTTTGAGCGGATGCGCAAAGCGTGATGTGTCAAATGCTTCGACATGCCCGCCAATCAAACCGAGCCCCCGATGCGCTCCAAACTCTTGCGAACTCTCAAAAAGTAACTGCATCCCCAGACAGATACCAAGCATATACTTCCCACTTTGCGCAAAATCATACAGTGCTTCTACCATATTACGCTCTTTTAAATGTTCCATTGCGTCACCAAAAGCACCGACTCCGGGTAAAATGAGTTTGTCGTAATCTCGAAACGTATCGGGGTCGGATGTGACAACCACATCATGCCCTAACAGCTTAAACGCATTTTTTACGCTGGCCAAATTACCCATATTATAATCAATAACTGCTATCATTCCTACTCGCTTTTGGAGCTGGTCAATTTAATATACACGGCCAGACCGACAAGCAGTATGCCTACTCCGGCAATAATATAAATGGCGTTAATGAGCATATCGGGATCGGTAATGGCAAACTTAAATACCAACATCAAAGCTTCAATGGAGAGTGCAATAATAATAGAACCTAAAAAACGTACCATCGTATGGTGAATATCACGATGCTTGTCATCACGATGATTCCCAAGAACTTCCTCTTCAAAGAGGGTTTTACACAGATCTAATATTGCCAATGACAGTGTCAATAAAATCGTTGCTTCAAAAATACCTTTGATTTCGATTTTATGAATATCGATTCCAAAGGCCATAAATTCCTGAATACCTTTAATAAACAAGAGCAGTGCCACCAGTGCCAAGGCTGCCACAAAAGCACCGTAAGCATATTTAAAAAGCTTGCCGAAAATGGCCTCACGCGCCATAGGATGTGCCAGTTTCAGTACGGCATCAAGCGGCATATCCAAACATGCCACATAGATAATATTACCGTTTTCATCGAAAATAGGCTGCGACGCCGTAATCGTCAACTCTTCGGTAATAAGCGACGGATATGGATCGGTAATAGTACAACGCTTCTCTTTAATGGCACGATAGTAGTAAGCGCGGTTCGAACGAATCAATCCGGTATCTTCTTCTTTACGCTCTTTTCCCGGCAAAAAGGTAGGACTGACCTGCACTCCTTTTTCATCTAAAAGATAAACCCCTTCACAATCTTGCAGATCCGCTTTAATTTTACGCAGACGCCCAATAACCGTTTCTGCGGAAATTGACGGAGTACGGTTAGGAAGATTTTTAGAAAAAAGATAGCAAAAATAGGCTCGTGCTTTGGTACGCACTTCAGAAAACTGCTGTATGTCTAAGGCTACCATTATCTACTCCTTATAGTATAATTGCGATTATAACGCATTATAGTGCTGTTGCAACTGTGAATAGAGTTCTTGGGGCTTTAGCTCTCCTTGCTCATCCCAAATCAGCTTCATCACCAAATTATCTTCTTTACCATGCCACTCTTTTATGTAGGTGCCTTCTTTGTAACCGTGGTCTTGACGAAACTGGTTCAGAACATTTTTACCGACATAGAGCCGATAGAGTGATGCCAAATCCAAATTGCTCATACCGCACAGCTGCAAAAAACTCTCTATGAGTTCACTTAGATCAAAATGTTCGGGCGTCAGAACGTTACACATCATACGCTCAATTTGCTCCATAATCTCTTCCGGTGACGCAAAGGCAGCCTCAAGCTTGAGTGCCTCATACGTCTCTAGTTCTGAAACATAAAGAGCAAGCTCCTCGGCACTTCCTTTGAACTCTTTTGCATACTCTTGCAATGCCAAAGAGATCACAAAATGCCATATGTCCACCACTTCAATTTGCAAATTTTCCCAATCCGGTTCATTGTCAATACTCTTCCAGTGTTTCCAAGAAAATGAATCAATCATTTCGGCACACTCCATATAGATACAGCGTTTCCAGTTAATGATTTTACCGTTTTTCGTCACACCCTCTTCCCAGTTTTCTCCGTTGGTCGCATCATTAAGTTGCTGTTGCAGCTGAATCATTTGCAGTGCTTTATCCATCATTTTCTCCTAACAGTTTTTTAAGTTTTCCTATCATTTGTTTTGCCGAATAGTTCTGTCGGATCACGCTCTCAATACCATGTTTTTGAAATACCTTGGCATCATAATCACTCACCATCATTACCTTTGGCGTCACCGGACTTTGCCGGCGGTACTGCTCAATAAACTCGATTCCGCTCATTTGTTGCAGTGTATCACTGACAATAAAGAGATTGGCACGATTGGCAAGCGCCCATGCAAAGGCACTGCTCTCATCAATAAACGTCTTCATAAACATGTTCAAACCCGCCCGCGTACAGATACGCTTTAGTTCCAGAACATTGTCAATATCATTAAGCAAAATAACCGTTGTGTACTTATCTACCGTTTTTAAATACTCATAGAGTTTAAAAAGCTCACGTTGCTCATCGGAGAGTTTCTCTTTATCTAAAGAACTCAAATAATATTTCAAATAGGTTTTGGAACTAAACTCACCATCAATCTGTGCTTCAGAAAAAAATCGTTTTATGACACGGGAAAGTTTTGCTTTTTCCCACAAAATAATGTCAAAAATAAATGCCTGAGCATCCAGTGTTTGCAGGAGCAGTTTTTCATATTTCACCCCCAAAGCACGAAACCCTTCTATAAAACTCTCTTTATAGACAGAACGAAATTCACTCATGGTTTCCTGATCTTCAGACAACTGCTCACTCAAGGTAGCGCACATATGCACCACATCAACATATGTGCCTTTTAAAACACGATACTCCTCTTCGGCACGTTCCAAAGCATCTCCGGCGAGCGCAAGCTTCTCTTCGGCTTTGGCTGCCATTGTCTTCTCGAGGTACTGCTCTTTTTGCTGAAGATCATGCAGTACCCGACTCGCCTCTTCCGAGGCTTTTTGCATGGCTACGTAATCGTCTTGTTGCTGTAAAAAAACTTTTTCAAAAGCGCTCTGAGGCAGACTGTTTTTGGCTTTAAAGTCATCATAAACACTACTCATCTGCAACAGATCATCCTTGACCTTTTTAATCTGCGGTGTTACAAAGTTCATGTCCATTTCAGACAGGTTATTAAACGTTGTAAAAATAAAACGCCGCATTAACAAAAAGTTGAGGCGACCCGAACTGTTATTGTATTTAAGATTTTTGGTAATATACTTGTCTATGGTACTAAAATAGGCTTCTATGCATTTTTGCGCATTACGACTCAATTGAATGCCCTCGGGACGTTCCTCATACTGTTTCATTAGCGCATCAAAATGCTTTCGATATGACGTATCGATATTCGGAGGCTTTGCTATGTTCTTTTGCAATGCCTCTTCGTGCTCACGGGATTGCACCCTTACCGATGTTGCACCCTTAGCGGCCATTTCAAAGCTGACTTCAAGTCCTACTGCAGGCATTTTGTCATAATCATCCCAATCCGCTACACTGAAAGGAAATTTCCTTTTCTCTGGTGTCATGATCATGCCGTTACCATCATTGACATTGTAAAAAACTATTTTGCCGCTCTCTTTCATTGTGTGATTGTACTGTATAATTGCTTATGCAAACACTTAACTGTAAACGGTGCCGGCACTATTTTGTAACATGGCAGCAGCATCAGCCTCACGGCTGCAGAGCATATGGCTTTAAATCACTCCAGATCCCCTCGGTGGTCGTCAAACACAGCAGCGGTATGGAGTGTTCATTGTTTGTTTTAAAAGTTCGTGATACTAAATAATTTTCGTGGCGCTTTAAAACCTTCAATATCTACTGAAAACTGCCTCTTATCTATACAACAGTCTCGCGCTGCCACAGCAACTTACTGCCAAATCCCAAGCGGTTGTCGGTAAGCTTCATCTGCTCAATATCAATACACCACAGTGTCGGCCGCATGAGGGCTGCATAAGGAAAGCGCTGCAAATAGCGCTTTCGATCATACTTTTGTCGTGTCAATCGCATCGTACCTTGTATCTGAATACCCTGAATGCTACCGACTTCATGAGTCTCTAGCGCAACAACGGCGGCAACGTTGTTATTATGCAGGACATTGTCAATATGTTGCGTCTGTCTGTCGGAAGCAACAATAAAACAGATCTGCTGTATATCGAATGCATAAAATACGGAGCAACTGTAAGGACGGTTATCATGTACCGTCGCAAGGCTTAAAAGATGGTGGCGTTCAAGGAATGCCGTCATGGTTGCCAGGGTGTCGGTTTGCATGGGCCTATACACTCAGCGTTGCAAGAACTGTGTTATGAAAGCAGCCATCTCGTCAGCGGCTTGTGAAGCTTTTTTCTGAATAAAATGCTCAAAAAAATCATCAATATTTTTCTCAAACGAACCAAATGCCGTCACATACTCCTCTCGTTTTGGGTTAATTAACAGTGAGTGTTCAAACTCTTGAGCAATGGTAACAATATCGATCACCTGTCCGCTGGTGCCGATAGCAACAAACAATTCGCACGATGCTATAGCGTCGTAAATATGACGATACTCCGGTGCGCTTTCACCAAACATGACCACATTATGACGGACAGCACTACTCTCACATCGTGGGCAGGCATCGTATTCATGTTGCGCTTCGTAACCGATATCCCAAACATGACCGCACTCCTCGCACCGTAAATCGGTCAGGGTACCGTGCAGATGAATCACTTCACGGCATCCGGCACGTTCGAGAAGATTATCGACATTTTGGGTCAAATGCATAATACGTCCGGGAAACTGCTGCTCCAAAGCCGCCAACGTACAATGTGCTTTGTTGGGTACTTTGTCGTGAAGATCTTTACGTCTTGCATTGTAAAAACGGGTCACTTTCTCCCTGTCATTGTTCCAGCCTTGTGTTGAACAAACCTCCATAACATCATAGTCTTCCCACAAGCCGTCACTGTCTCGAAAGGTACGAATACCGCTCTCGGCACTGAGTCCTGCTCCGCTAATAATCATCACGTTATTCATCATACTCTTAACCCTTGTAAAGCACGTTCAAGCCGACGGAGCGCTTCGTCCATAATATCGCTCGGTACGGCAAAATTCAGACGCATAAACCCGCTTCCCTCTTTTCCGAAACTTAGCCCCGGACTTAAGCCCAAACCTGCGTTTTCAATAAAAAAACTGCGTAATTCACTATCTTTTAAAGCCATTTTAGCACAATTTAGCCATGCCAAATAGGTGCCTTCGGGAAATTTACATGTAATACTCTCATTATGGTGCATCAAGAGTGTTCTTAGGCGCTCCTGATTGCCTTGAAGGTGCTGCAACAGTGCATCAAGCCAGGGGGCACCCTCACGGTATGCCGCCTCAAACGCCACATGTGAAAATACGCTTCCTTCGGCAAAATGAATGCGTTGATATTCTGCGTCAAAACGCTTGCGCATGCCAGCATCGGCAATAATAGCGGTTGAAATGCTCGCTCCGGCCATATTAAACGTTTTTCCCGGGCCAACTGCCGTGACACTGCACGCACGTATTGCACTGTTTAGCGACATCAGCGGCGTATGCACATGGGGAGCATAGACTAAATCAGAATGAATCTCATCACTGAAGATGTTCACATCATGCTCCAGACACAGCGTTGCCAACGCATGCAGCTCCTCTTGGCGCCATACCCGACCCACCGGATTGTGCGGCGAACATAAAATTAACAACTTGGCTCTATTGGTTTTACATGTAATTTTTGCTTTCAAATCTTCCAGATCAAAACTATAGCGCCCTGAAGCATCACGCCGTAAAGCATTTTTAATCACCCGACGGTTGTTCTGGCGAATGCTACTCTCAAAAGGAGCATACACCGGTGGCTGAATAATCACACCCTCACCCTCTTGGGTAAAAGCGCGAATGGCCGTATTGATGCTTGCAACCACTGAAGGAGAGTAGTAGATCCATTCGCGTTTTACATGTAAATGATGACGCTGTCGCATCCATGCCATCTGCGCTTCAAATGCCGAATCCGGCATCATTTCATAACCATATATCTCATGCTCGGCACGCTTTTTAACCGCCGATGTCACGCATGGCGGTGTTTGAATGTCCATGTCGGCAACCCACATCGGTAGCACCTTGTGAGTCCCAAAAAGTGTTGGACGCAATGTGTATTTTTCAGCATTGCTCTGCGCTCTGTTGAGGGATGTATTAAAATCGAACATATAAATCTCTTATTAGAATATTTTATGTTATTATACTTTAAACTACTTATTTTGGAAGCTCTTAGTGAATTTTTTTCTAACCTCTTTTGATACCAAAAGATTACGTTACCAAACCATTGGCATTACCCTGCTTTTATTGATGATTTTAATTGTGTTGCAACAATTTATTGCATACCATCAATTTAATCGTCTTGTTAACGATAAAATCGCCACTAAAAATCAACAAGCACAGATCTTCTACAATTACATGATGCAAGAACGATTCAAAATACAGCTTGCCGCCATTAAAGAAAATCTCAGCTCAAAAGCCGTTCAAGATGCTATTGTCTCCCGTGATCGTGACCAGCTTTATACACTGCTTTCACGCCGTTACAATGTTCTGCATCACACCTTCCCGTACTTTAATATTATGCACATTGTACTGCCGGACAATCATTCATTTTTACGCCTTCACCAACCTCAAAGCTACGGCGACGACCTCAGTGGTATTCGGCCCATGCACCATGTCGTCAACCGGCAAAAAACATGGCTGCACGGTCTGGAAGTAGGTCGTTACGGCATCTCGTACCGTACCGTTGTTCCCATTATATACAATAACATCCATTACGGCAATTTTGAGATCGGTTCTCCGGTGCAACAGGTCATTGAAGATCTTGCAGAACTTCTGGGGCTCAATATTATTCTAACCATCAATAAAAAATACCTGAGTATTGCGCAACATCCTCTGCCGCCGTCGTATGATGCGCAACGCAACATTATCTTTGCCTCGAAACTTTTTCGTTCACTCCACGTCGATCTGCATACCAAAAAACCCGTTGCTTACGACAATGAGACCTACATGATTGAACCCGGCATCAAACTTTACAACTTTAGCGGTGAGGCGATCGGCGAGTTTTTCTATGCGTTTAATATTACCCATGAGCTGGAAAAGAAACACGACTATATTGCAGCGAGCTTTCTCATTGGAGCCATTGTAATGATACTCATAATCCTGCTGCTTAGCTACAATTTCAATAAAATTACCGGCAAACTCAATGAGAGCGAACGTTACAGCCATCTCATTTTAAATACACAAAAAAATATTATTTTTGTCACCAGCGGCAAGCATCTCATTGACGGTAACAATGCTTTTTTAAACTTTTTTCAGTACGGCTCCGTCGCAGCCTTTAAAAAACATCATCAATGTGTCTGCCATCTGTTTCAAGAACACTCCGCTTCCGAATATATTACCGGTGAAACCAAAGAGGGCATGAACTGGATTGAGTATATCATCAAGCACCCCAATATTGAACATAAGTGCCGTATTATCCTGCATCAAAAAGAGCATATCTTTGCCCTTAAAGCCGATGCAACCACCATGAAGAAACGCTCTATTGTAGTCGTGACCCTGCAGGATATTACCAAACTTGAACGCCATAACCGTGAACTGGAGCATATATCGCAAACCGATGCGCTCACCAAAATTTACAATCGCACCTTTTACCATACCATTGCCGCCAAGCTTTACGACAGCGGTGAGATGACTTCGCTCAGCGTCATTTTTCTCGATATTGATCATTTTAAAAATATCAACGATACCTACGGACACGACTATGGCGATAGCGTACTGAAAAAAGTGACCGCCCTCATTAGCTCCATCATACGAAACTCCGACTATTTCATACGCTGGGGCGGTGAGGAGTTTTTATTGCTGCTGCCCAACAGCAACCATGACAACGCTCTTAAACTGTGTGAAAAACTTCGCAGCCGCATTGCCGCTCTCTCATTCAATAAAATCGGCCATGTGACATGCAGTTTCGGCGTCACGCAACGACGCATCGACGATGATGAAAACAGCGTACTGAAACGTGCCGACGATGCGCTCTACCGCGCTAAAAAAAACGGTAGAAACCGTGTAGAGAGTCTGTAGTTTAAAAACGGTACAAATACCCTACCTGCAAGGTAAAGTCGGCTGATCCGTCATCAAGCCCCAAATCAATAGATCCGCGAAGACTTCCGTTATCGTGAACGGCATAGTCCGCTCCCACCGTTAAATCCATCTCATCGACTTCGGTTGCCATTGTCAACTCTGCTATACCGTGAAGCATCTCATCGACTTTATAGATGAGCCCGCCTCCAAGCTGCAATGAAAACTCTCGATTGTCATCCCATCCGTCATTGACTTCAATAGAAGAGAGTCCTGCCATACCGGTAATAACGGTTCGATTATTGAGCGGGTGACGAATAGCGCCAAACACACCAAAGTCTGTCTTATCCCCACCGACATCCTCGTCACCTACCGGAAGCGACAGATGCGCTCCAACACTGATTTGATTGTTTTCCCAGTTGTCAAGATGGTACTTCACCCCAATAATCGGGTCACGCAATCCCGATTCGCTGGCATCATAATCAAAATCTACCGAAGCAAATCCCAAGCTGATCCCCACTTCAGTACGCGGGGCTACTACCACACCGCCACTCACATTGAGACCAAATGCATCGTAAGCATCGTCAGAGATATAATACACATTGCCTTGAGCATAAGCCCCTCTCTCTTGTGAAGCATCTTGAAAAAAGTTGTCAAACAGTTTCACGTTATCCATAGTTGCCTTACCGGCATACAGTGCCTGTGCAGTCGCTAGCGAAATCACAGCCAGCGCTATTGTTTGTTTTACCATCGTATTCTCCTCGTATTGTACTGAATCATTTTATCAAAACACTGTTAATTATTGCTAATATTTTTTCCAGATACTCATCTGTGCTATTGTATGCTGATATTTTCGCGGAGTTTCACGAATTACAAACTCAACATCATGCGTCTCAAGCAGCTGAAAATGCGGTTTCAAAAGCAGCTCTAACTGTTGCAGCGTATGCACGGCATTGCCGGCATCATCAACATAACCCCCCAGCCAAAACTCTTTTTTCGTATAGGCTTCACTCCATGTATACGGAGACGTCAGTACCAAAATACCTTCATGATTAAGACGCTCATGGATCGCATCTAAAAAACGTCGCGGCTCGTAGAGACGATCTATAAGATTATTGGCCATAATAAGGTCGTATCCTTTAAAATGGGATTTAAGGTTACATGCATCGCCTTGAAAAAAGCTTACCCGAGACGCTGACGCTTCAAGATTCAGTTCTTGAAGCGTCACGGAAACATTACGGGTTAAGTCCCCTTCTTCAGCACGTTTGAAACGGATGACGCCCTCTTCTTTCATACTCACACCGACCTGAATAAAACGTGCCGAAAAATCAATACCGACCACTGCATCGAAATAGCGTGCCAATTCAAAACTGCTTCGTCCCGTGGCACAGCCGATATCCAAAGCACGTCCTCGCCGTTTTTCACTGAGATAGCCGGCGGAGAGTTGCGCACACCGTTGGGCAAAATTGGGAACGTTAAAATAGCTCTTGCCATAGTGAAAATCGCAATATTGCGATACCAATGCATCACTCTCGTAAATATTATACGGTTCTGCCTCTTCAAGCGTCTCTTCTTTCACATACCGAAAACCGGCATGTTGGTAAAAGTGGCGACGGAACGCATAGCGTGAATGGGGCATAATCTCATTGCCGTTACTTATAAATGAGCCCCCTTTCATGATATTGTGCCGTCCGTCAAAAGTCGGGACTGAAAAATCATCGTAGATCGGATGCACCTCAAAGCCTTCAAAGGCATGAATCGGCGTTCGAGTCCACTGCCATACATTACCGACCAGATCATAAAACTCACCGTGAGCAAATGTATCTACTGGCATTGCTGAAGCGCAGTGCGCCAAATTGACATTGGCACGACTCTCATTAAAATCATCACTTTCATGAAGAGCGCACGCCTCCACCATGCGATGCCACTGTGCCTCACTCGGCAACAGATAGGATGCTCCCTCTTTATCTGACTTCCATCTGCAAAATGCCATTGCTTCCAGCGCATTAACATCTACCGGCCAATTTAGAGGCATGGCAATCTCTTCGGTTAAAGTACGGTACTTAAAACTTCCGTCATGTTGCGGCACCCAAAATGTCGGATGTTTTGCACCGCTACGACGCAAAAACTGCTTGCCTTCATCATCCCAGTATGCCGCGTTGTCGTAACCTCCTTCATGCACAAATGCCATAAACTCTCCATTACTGACCAAATATTTGGCCGCCTCAAAAGAATTTACATGTATTGTCTCTTCGCCATATTCGTTATCCCAACCGTACAGACGGTGTCTCTTCTCTTTACCCAAGCGCACCAAAGCACCTGAAACACGCACCAAACTGTTGATTGGAGCATCACCGTAACGGTCTGATCGACAGAGCGACGCAATCGGGTGTACATCACCGATGGGAAGTTGACGGTGCAACACACTTGATGTTTCAATATGAATGCGTTCATGCTCAATACCCATTAAAATAATCCACATCGGGTCATCTTGAGTAATAGGCAATGTTAAAGGCAGGGTATCAATAAGGGTATCGACCAGACGGCGCACGTCATTGCGATAAGCTCTGACTTCTGCTACGTCCGGCCACCGATAGTGCTCATTATTGAGATCGTCCCAATGCATCTCATCGACTCCCACGGCAAACATCGACTCAAAATCGGGGTTAATGCGCTGCGTAATCACACCGCCTAAAATTAACTTATTAATAAAAAACGTCGCCGTATGTCCAAAATAAAAGATCATCGGATGACGTGTCGGTTCCGACTGTTGGTAAAACACATTGTCATCGCGAAACATGGTAAAAAGAAGCTCGAAAAGATCGGCACTGTTATGAAAATAGTCGCGTATCTCTTGACGTTTTAACGCGACGTCGCTACCATCTAACGTTACAGGAAGAGTACTTAATGAACTCAAAATCTCCCCTTGTGATTTTTTGACATTGTAACAAAGTTTTCTGCTATACTTAATATTATGAAGATGTTTACCTCAAAACTGTTGCCTGATGTAGCACTGATACATGCATTTACATGTAAAACAAGTCATAATATTGCCTTTCATGTCGGTGATAACACCCATGATGTTATCCAACACCGTAAAACACTTGCTTCAACACTGAACTATCCGCATGACCGCCTCGTCTCTATGAAACAAATTCACTCTGACAAGGTTGTTGCCGTCACTGCGACACACCATCACAAAGCACCCGTTACATGTGACGCCCTCATCACCAATGAGCCCAATACGCCGCTCATGGTAATGACGGCCGATTGCACTCCCGTACTACTGTATGATCGACACACATCTGCCGTTGCCGCGATTCATGCCGGACGTGCCGGTGCATTGTCCAACATCATCGCAAATACCCTTACTAAGATGGCAGAACAGTTTCACAGCGACAGCAGGAATATTATTGCCGTTTTAGGTCCGTCCATTTGTCAAAAGTGCTATGAAGTAAACCAAGATATTTATGAAGAGACGCTGGCACTGGGGTATGACAGTGCCGTCATGTGCAAAGCACAGCGTTATTTTTTACATGTCAATACCGTTTTAGTACAACAGCTCCAAGAGTGCGGTGTGACCAAAAATCATATTGATGTTATGAAGCATTGCACAGCATGTGAGCATCACACATTTTTTTCTTACCGTGCCCAAAAAGGTAACACAGGACGTCAAGCCGGCATTATTATGTTACGTTCGTCACTGTCGTAACAATTACGATTTTACATGTAACTGTTGAAGCAGCTGCTTCATCTCTTTGACTTCCGTATGCAATCGAGAAATTTCTTGTGTATACTCTTGGATCTCCTTGCCTTTTTGCTCCTCCTCTTCACCCCCTTTAATGGTAAAGATAGCATCGACAATAATACCGATAAACAGATTGACCATAATAAACGTCACAATTAGAATATAAATAACAAAGTAGATCCATGCATACGGGTATGCCTCCATGACCGGTCGCGCTATTCCCATAGACCAGCTCTCAAGCGTCATAATCTGAAACAGTGTGTACATCGACTCGCCCAATGTCCCGAACCATTGCGGAAATGCCTCGCCAAACAGCGTAGTTGCCATAATGGCAAATACATAAAAGAAGAGCAGCAGCACCATCGCCACCGAAGCAATTCCCGGAATAACGGCAATCAACGCCCCAATAATCACTCGCATCTGCGGTACAATCGTAAGCAGACGAAACAACCGTAACACTCGCAACGCTCTTAAAATAGAGAGACCGTCACTTGTGGGAATTAGCGATATGGCAACAACAAAAAAGTCAAACAGACTCCACGGGTCTTTAAAAAACGCCCCTTTGTACACCGAAATTCTCATGATAATTTCAACCGTAAAAATAGCGACAATAAGCATATCTAACGTATTAATCAGTGTTCCGTACGATGCCATCAGGGATTTTGACGTTGCCAATCCCAAAATAATCCCGTTAAATACAATAAGTCCCGTTATAAAATAACGAAAAAACTTTGATTCTACAATCTCTTTTACCATCGTTGTCTCCAAAAAAATATGCGCTATGGTAGCTGTTTTTGTTAAATAAACTATTGCAGTTTTAGAGCTTGTACTATATAATGCCTCATGAATTTTTTATTTACACCCTCATCACATTTTAATCTGGCCAATCTCTTTACCATGGTCAATATTACCGCCGGACTGATGGCAACGTACTACATTACGCAAAACAATTTTTTTGTCGCCGTTATCTTGGCATGGGTGGGTGGAGCCTTCGATATTTTTGACGGTAAAATTGCCCGAAAATATCAGCTCTCCAATGAGTTTGGCGTTCAATTGGACTCTTTTGCCGACTTCCTTTCGTTTGTACTGGTACCGGTATTTCTTATTTTTCAGGCAGTCTATACCGTCAATTTTCAAGGATTTTGGCTCATTGCCGCCGCTATGGTGAGCATCTATTATGTCATCTCGGGTCTTCGCCGTCTTATTCATTTTAACATCAATACCGACGCCGGTGAAGTGGACAAGTATTTTACCGGTGTACCCACACCTTTGGGCGCTATTTTGCTCTGGCTGGTCTACTTAAGTGCCGCGTACGCGTTGGTGTCGGCACCTGTTGTCATAGGTCTTATGGGAGTTATCGGATGGCTCTTAAATTCTAAAGTGAAGGTACCGCACCCTTAGTATAGCTGTTACTGCTTTTTCAAAAACTTTGTCAACAGCACAATTTTTGTTCCGTTAACACGCCCTTCTATCTGTTCGGGATTATCGGTAAGGGAAATATTGCGCACGGCGGTACCGCGCTTTGCGGTAAACCCTGCTCCTTTGACCTCTAAATCTTTAATAATCGTTACCGTATCACCCGCCTCAAGTACAGCGCCGTTACTGTCTCTGCTTGGAGTGCGTTCCTCGGTACCTTGGTCATCATGCTGCGCCCATGCCAATACCTCTTCGTCAAGATAGAGCATCTCAAGCAGATCTTGCGGCCAGCCCTCTGCAGCCAACTGCGTCAGCATTCTGTACGCTACAACCTGTACCGCCGGTTCACTGCTCCACATACTGTCATTGAGACAACGCCAGTGATTGGCATCAACATGCTGGGGGTTCTCTAACTGAAATTTACATGTAGAACAGACCAGAACCGACTGTTCGACACTGCCGTTGGAAGGTGCTACCTCAAACGCACTCAATGCCGCATCACTACCGCACAATTCACATACTCCGCCGCTACGCTCTGTCAACTCCTGCACTACACTCATCTACCTGCTACCTTGTATCTATTATATTTTTTCGAATTGTACCGTGTTCCGCTGAAAATATAAAGGAGAGTTGTCGTGATGTTACCCGATTAAAATGAAAAAATAACAATGTTAAAAAATACAAGTGCCTTTAAGTATAAAATTAATAAAATATTTTAAATTATAATCAGGAGCATCCATGACGATACCGCACAAAGGGGTTTATACCCTACTTTTACCCTTGCTTTTGCTGTCAACAATGTTGTCCTCAAGCCTGCTCGGCGATGCCGGTTCCGAAAAAATCATCCGTATTCTTGACAAAGAAAATATCACCGACGGTGATATCAGCACCGTTAAAAGACTTATTAAAGAGGGTGCCAAAATCAACGCAAAAGATGCCGACGGCTATACACCGCTCATTGCCGCCGCAGCAGGCGGGCACAAAGATATTGTCACCATGCTCCTTCGTAAAGGTGCCGACCTGGAGAGCGAGGTCAACGGTTTTACACCGCTGATTTTTGCATGCCGTAACGGCCATGAAGCGGTGGCGCTGGAGCTCATTAAACAAGGAGCCAATGTCAAAGCAAAAAATAAATACGGTAGAAATGCCCTGCTTTACGCTACTAAAATGTCACTTGACACCGTCGCACAAAAGATGATTCAGATGGGTGCCGACGTTCGTGTTAAGGACAAAAACGGCAATACCGCACTTATTTACGCTATTAAACGTGCCATGGTCGGCACGGCAAAAGCACTTATTGACAAAGGTGCCGATGTCAATGCCAAAGACAAAGAGGGAGTCACACCGCTCGTGTATGCTACCAAAAATGCTTTTGACGACATTGCTCTGCTGCTCATTAACAAAGGTGCCGATGTCAGCACCAAAGATACTAACGGTGACACTCCGTTGCTCTATGCTACCTACAATGCCCTTAACGATGTCTCCAAACGTCTTATTTCTAAAGGTGCCGATGTCAATGCTGTTGACAAAGACGGCAATACACCGCTGCTCTTTGCTGCTCTGTTAGGACTCCCCGAAGCGACAACAATGCTTGTTGCCAACGGTGCCAAAATCAATAAAAGCGATAAATACGGCAAAACACCGTTACTGCGGGCCATTCAATACACCAATGAATCCACCGCAAAGGTACTCATTGACAGCGGTGCCAACATTAACAAACGCGATAAAGACAAAGAGACCGCACTGCTTCTTGCGACCAAAAAAGGCCTGCCCAAAACAGCATTGCTGCTCATTGCCAAGGGTTCTGATGTCAACGTTAAAGACAAATACAATACGACCCCGCTAATGTATGCAGCAGAAAAGGGGCTTTTAAAGGTGGTGAAAACTCTGGTGGAAAAAGGGGCGGAACTTAACGAAAAAGACAGAGATAACTATACGGCTTTACAGTATGCCAAAGAGAAAAAGCATGCTGACGTTGTTGCCTACCTTAAAGGTCAAGGTGCACATTAAGAGACTAAGCCGTCTCTTTTTCAAGAGCGGCTATCTTAATCTCTTTGAGCTTTTTGTCTGTAAAAAACGTTCCTAAAGGAATAAGTGATGCGACAAAAAAGAGAACCGTATCGTTCATACTGAAACGGTATTTTTTCGCGACACCGACCAACAGAACCATAAACACAATAAACAGTACGCCATGCGTCATGCCTACGACACGAACCGCTTCAGGGTAGCCGTATATATACTTTAACGGCATGGCAATACATAAAAGCGCCAAATATGAAAGCCCCTCTATGAAACCTATGAGTCTAAAATAGTCTAAGACATCTTTTTTCATACCGCAACCTTTCTGCTTGGAAATATATGCGATATAATACACATGAATACTTATTATAAATTGAATTTTTTTTCAAGCAAAATTTACATGTAAAACTTAAAGTTTCATCTATTCACACCATGCTTTAACCTTCTAGCTCCTCAGTTGTGAACGTATTGGTCTCTTCTGGCGTTCCGTCACCGTTTTCATCCAGCGCCACCTCAATTAATGATTCCGACAAAATAGTCACAGTAACAATTGCCGCACTGTGTTTGTCATGAATTGTCATGGTACCGCTCGAGTAGTTCTCGTGATCACTCAATCCTTGAATATTATAGGTTATCGCAAAAGAACCTGAAAATATGTTTGGATTTGTTGTGACATCAACATCGTAACGTCCTGTTGTCGTTTGAGTACCGTCTGCAAAGCTGCCTATCGTTTCAATATCTATGTCCGTCATAGCAAATGTTACCGATTTGCCGTCATGTGTCGAACCAAAAGTAAAACTGTCTGCTGTCATGGTTACATAGTGCGTCGTAGCCGTTTTTTGCAGCTCATAGGTTAGTGTACCGTCAAATACAATATCAAACGCCGGATTGGATGAAACCTTACCGCCAAAAGTGAACGTATCGTATTCTCCTTGAATTGTCATCGATCCGGAATCACTAAAAAAGTAGTCACCGACCACATTGCTGTAAGTTAACACATACTTCCCGTCCATTAATACATAGCCGCCGACCTGAGAGGGGTAATTGTTTCGACAATGATTAAAGGTACCGCTGTAACTATCTCCGTTAGATACCCGGTTTTCCACAGCAGTTTTTACAACCATACTACCGGATCCGCCATCCTTGCATGTTGCAGCATCACTCGTCACGCCACGAATAGTTGAGCGAGTCGTGCTACTTCCGATCGGATTACTCATAACATTTGAGCGTTGCGCAACAGACTCACTAAACCCGACCAATCCATACCCGAATTTTGCTACGGTTTTATAATTTGATTTGGTAATTGGAGCAGCGGTCGTTGTACCGCCTCCGGCAACATCTCCAGTATTGTCAGCAGGTGTAGAGCCACCGCCTCCTCCACCACAAGCAGATAATCCTAATACCAATAAACCCACTTTCAACACCGTTGAAATCTTTACCGTTTTGTTACGTAGTTTCATCCCTACTGATTCCTTTTCTAAATATTGCAACATAAAAAAGCATTAAAGGCAATGCCAATCTTCAAACAACCCTTCGCTTTACATAGCGATTATACAAAATTTATTATACATAAAAATAAACAAAAAAGTCAAAATACTCAAAAAAACTGTGACAATTAATCAATTATAATTCATGCCATGCCGGCGTAATGATCTCGCGTCCGTCATCAAAACATTTAATTTTCATTGCATCGACACACCTTCCGGACTCCAGAGTCATCACTGCCATCTGCAAGATACGTTTACATTGTTTCGGTACGTCAAAATGTCCCGGAAGTGCTGTCAAAAATCGCTGAATCGGTACTTTGGCATCCATTCCAATAACATTGTCACGGCATCCGCTCAAGCCGATATCGCTCAAGTAGGCACTGCCGCGGACAATCTGAAAGTCATCGCTGCCAATATGGGTATGGGTGCCTATCATCGCACTGATGCTTCCTTGAAGCATCACAAACATGGCGCGCTTTTCACTACTGGCTTCGGCATGAAAGTCAATAAAAATATGCTCGACTCCCTCATCACGAAGCTGTGATACTGACTGTTGTGCCAGACGAAACACATTGTCGGTATGCGGCATACTAAAGTGACCCATAAGATTCATAACAGCGAGCCGCTCTCCGTTAACCTCATACACTTTCAAGCCCGTTCCGGGGAGCTCTTTGGGGTAGTTATGCGGTCGCAAAAGTTCTAACGTATCAAATAGCGGCATAATCTCTTTTTTATCCCAGGTATGATTGCCGCCGGTCATCACATCAATACCGTAAGTGAACAGTTCATTGGCATTTTTCAGTGTCAGCCCAAAACCGTGTGAGGCGTTCTCATAGTTGGCAATGACAAAATCAATGGCATGCTCTTCACGCAGTCGCTTCAGATGCTCACGAATCATTGAACGTCCGGGTCTTCCGACAATATCACCAATAAATGCAATGGTCACAGCTACTCCCTCTCTTTTAAATAACATTGCGATTATACTTAAAAAGCATTAAATCGTACCCAATTGGCATGCGGTGTTACCAAAACAGTAAAAAAACTCAACTAGCTATTTTTTTTTTAAAATAAATTTTCTTTTATAGAAAATAATGTTACTATTTTTTCAGCGAAATCTATTGTGTCGTATTTCATTATATAACACTATAAAATCGCTTAATCAATTGAGGAGGCACTATGATCAGTTTGAAACGATCCATTAGTGTATGTTTGTTAAGTTTTTTAGTTTTTTTCCCTGCAGCAAAAGCGGAGCTAACGCAGTTTGAGCAGCTTGGGAAATTTCTCTATTTCGATGAAACGCTTTCTGAGCCGGACGGACAGTCATGTGCAAGTTGTCATACACCTGAGGCGGGTTGGGCAGACCCCGACACGCATCTTCCGGTATCAGAAGGAGTTATTCCGGGGCTTTTTGGAGATCGAAACTCTCCCGCAGCAGCATATGCCGCATTCTTTCCTGACTTTAGTTATGAAAACGGTGTGGCAGTCGGCGGTCAGTTTTGGGACGGACGCGCTGCCAATGTTGTCGAACAGGCCAAAGGACCGTTTTTAAATCCGGTGGAGATGGCCAACCCCGACAAAGCGACGGTTATTCGTGATATTCTCATCTCAGACTATAGCGATCTTTTTGAAGAACTTTGTGGTTCAGCTGAAGATATTGATGCGGCTTACGACTGTACAGCCGAAGCAATCGGTGCCTTTGAAGCGAGTAGTGAAGTCAATACTTTTAGCTCAAAATTTGACGCAGTCATGGCAGGAAAGGCTCAGTTTACCCGTCAAGAACGTCGTGGAATGATGCTCTTTCACCGCAAAGGAAAATGCGCCCAATGTCATACTGCAGGCAGAGGCATGGGCATGGGCCGCGGCGGTAGAGGCGCTAACACAGGTCCGGTACTCTTTACCGACTTTAAGTACCATAACTTGGGATTACCAAAAAACACTGAGTATCCGTACGATCAGTTTGAAGAGAAAACCGACTTAGGACTGGGTGGTGTGCTAGGTGACGCATCGCAAAACGGTAAATTTAAAACACCGCATTTGCGTAATATTGCACTCACACCGCCATACATGCATAACGGTGTTCTCAAAACACTTAAAGAGGTAGTGCATTTTTACAATACTCGTGATGTCTCCGACCAATGGGGTGATCCCGAAGTCAGTGACAATATGGAACGACGGCTTCTGGGTAATCTTGGACTCAGCGACTCTCAAGAAGATGCCATTGTCGCTTTCATGATGACATTTACCGACGGATATGTTCCCGAAGAAAATGTCAATAACAGCAATGGAACCGGTCGCGGCAACGGAGGACGCTAGTTCGTCCGTGTCTGATCTACATGTAAAAATACATGTAAATCGCATATCCTCTCATTGAGGATATGTCCACTGCCTGTTTAGAGCTGCTTTGGCTTTGCATTGCGTAGGTAATGCAGTACTGCACGAATGATGTCATCATCATCTTTACTCGCCGACACAATACGCTCTTTTGAGCCGTTTTGATACTCCATACTAATATTTTGACCGTAATTACTCAGCACTTTAATCTTCTTTTGCAAACTAAGCATTTTAATGACCATCAATTCAAAAAACTGTTTGGTCGGTGTATTGAGCGTACCGAAACGGTCAATGCACTCCTCTTCAATCTCATAAATTTCCGTCGGTGTTTCACACTGGCTCAACCGTCGATAAAGCTCTAATCGCAAGCGATCTTCTCGAATGACCTCATCGGAAAGATAGGCGCTGATACTAAGCTTGATATCGACCTTGTCACGGTAGGTTTTTCCTTCATTGCTCAAGGTTGTAATCGCTTCTTCAAGCATTTTTAAGTAGAGCGAGTAACCAATATTTTTAATATGTCCGCTTTGCGCATCACCGACCAGATTGCCGCCGCCGCGAATTTCCAAATCATGATACGCCAGCACCGAGCCGCTTCCTAGAAACGAGTTGGATTCTAATGCTACCAGACGTTTTTTAGCTTCGGGCGTAAGATTCTCTTTGTCATCTACAATAAAATAGGCAAACCCTTCTTGATGACCCCGACCGACACGACCGCGAAGCTGATGCAGATCGGCAATACCGAAACGATCGGCACCGTCAATAATCATGGTATTGACATTGGGCATATGAATACCCGACTCTATAATAGACGTAGCGATCATCAGATCATATTCACCGGCTTGAAATTTTAACAGCTCCTTCTCCGTCTCTACTGCCGAAATTTTTGAATGCAGCATCACCATTTTTAATTGCGGCATCAACTGACGTAGCTGTCCCTCTTTAATCGGCATATGCTCAATGGAGTTGTGTACGTAAAAAACCTGACCGCCGCGACGCAGTTCACGCATAATGGCCTCTTTAATGAGCTTGTCGTCATATGCTTTGACAAACGTTCGTACGCCCTGACGTTCACTGGGCGGCGTCATAATACTGCTCATGGTTTTAATGGAGCTTAATGCCTGATTGAGACTGCGCGGAATGGGGGTCGCACTCATTGAGAGCAGATGCACTTTCTCATGTATCTGTTTGAGTTTCTCTTTTTGCTTAACGCCAAACTTATGTTCTTCGTCAATAATTACCAAACCCAGTTTGTAAAAAGAGACGCCAAAAAGAGCATGTGTTCCGACCACCACGTCAACACTGCCTTCCAAAAGTGCTTTGATGACGGCATTTTTCTCTTTTGTCGTCACAAAACGATCCAGCTTGCTCACACGAATTCCCCACGCTTCAAACCGCTCTGCGAGGGAGTGGTAATGTTGCGAACTCAGCAGTGTCGTCGGTACAATAACGGCACATTGATACCCTGATTTTACCGTAGCAAAAATAGCATTCATGGCTACTTCCGTCTTGCCAAAACCGACATCGCCGCTTAAGAGTCTGTCCATAATACGACCGCTGCCGATCTCTTCGATAATTTCCTCAATACTCTTTTCCTGATCGTCGGTATAGGAAAAGCCCGATGATTCCTGAAACTTTTGTAAAAGCTTGCTGTCGGTTTTGATGCGCGGTGCTGCAATCAATGCACGTGTCGCAGCCGTATTGACAATTTCAGAGGCAATTTCAAAAAGCCGCTTTTTCACCTTCTCTTTAAGTCGTCCAAAGCCTCCTTTACCCAGGCGATCCAACGAGGGAAGTGATCCTGATGATGCAATATACCGGTCAATGTACTCCAGATTTTCAACCGGCAGCAGCACTTTGTCTTCTCCCATATAACGAATAACGACAAAATCTTTAACCCCGCCTAAAATGTCTACCTGCTCAATCGCTTCGAAAATACCTACACCATACTCTTCATGGACGACATAATCTCCGGGCTTGAGATCGTCCAATACAATAGACGTACGACGACGACGGCGTTTTTTTTCGGGTTTATTGAGTGAAAGAACCAACACATCATCACTTATGACGTTAACAATGTAGGGTTTGTAAATTACATGTAATTGTGTCGTATCGTAAATATCATTCTGTTTAACCTGTGCCTCATTCGTGGCAATCACCGTAATCTTTTTATTCTGATGTACCTTTAAAAGTGTCCCTACATCCGTTACAACCAGTGGTTTGTACTGCTGCGGTTCATCAAGAGTTTCCAGTGCAAACAGCTCACGCGGTGCTTGTGGCAACAGCAATTCATAGGCCTCGTCCAGCAATGCTTCCATCGGTTTGACAAACCGTGCCGCTTTGTGTTCTAAAAAAAAGCTGCCAAGATCGTTAAGATACCACAAGCCCAGCGATGCCATATCTTTTAAAAAACTGTCACTCGGACTCGACTCAATGGCATGCATCATAGTCTCATACTCTGTAGCATTCAGTGCATAAAATGCCGGTGCAATGGCAATAGACTCCAACGGTTCTTTTTCGGTGCGCTGCGTCTGTACCTTAAAGCGTTTGATATCTTCAATGTCATTGTCAAACATGGATATACGATACGGTGCCTCCGTATTGGGCACAAAAATATCGATAATATCGCCTCGAAACGATACCTCACCCTCCACTTGCACCATATCGACAATGCTATACCCCCAATACAGCATTGTCTCTTGAAACCTTTTTAACTCCAACGTTTCGGCAAAAGAGAGTGTCATTGACTTTAATAGATCGGCCTTGGGAAAAGCAGACAAAAGCGTTTTAAACGGTGAAATCACCAAAGGTTTACATTCTGCCCGATAGTAGCGGTTCAATGCTCCAAAGAGCTGATGCAATTCACTTTTATACGCGCGCAGATCATCTAGGTATCTGGCACGAAAATCGGGTAAAACAAGAACATCACGTTCAAAGTAGCGACAGACATCGGCAAGAGCTTGCGACTCGGCGGCATTCTCACAAAGCAATACTTCAAGAGAAGTCTCTTGGTGCTGTGTTAAATATTCAAAAAGACGACTCGCTACCATCAGCACTGCACTTGAGCATTTTTGATATGACTCTCGCCGTCAAAAACAGTATGTTGCATATTGATCGCATCAGCATCAATATTGCCTTCAACGTGCGCAATCGGTTTACCAAAAAGTGAAATTATAGCATTTTGAATCATGTACCTTTTTTGCCGTTAGTATTAAGTTTCTTCCATACCCGATAATATGCTTTGATAGGATCAATATAAAACAGTACGTTAAATGTGCATAAAGGTAATGGTTTTTAGGTAACGGGATTATAGTACTTTACCCTTAAACAACAATTATCTCTTTTTTGCGAAGTTATTTTGGCATCACTCTGTACCTCTTGTTTGTAAAAGCTCAAAAAGCTTGACATTGACAAAATATATCTCACGCCCAACTTTGACACTTCTGAGTATGCCGTAAGCTTCTAGCTCTTTGAGGTAGGAAGTAGCAGTTTTACGAGTGACACCCAACTCATCTATAAGAAATGTTATCTTTGTATATGGATGTTTAAACAGTATTTCAAGCAGATCTTTGGAGTAAAATTTGGAAAACTTTGCTTTTAAAATCTCTTTTGTTTCATGCATCAAATTTACTATTTTCTCTATGAGCACAACACTTTGAAGTGATGTCTGCTCAACTCCTCTAAGCATATAAAGCACCCACTCTTCCCATGCATCTTCTTTTCGTACTTTGTTTAGACGTGTGTAATACTCACTTTTATGCTCTATAATATACGAACTAAGATATAAAACCGGCACATCTAAAAGATTGTTGAGTATCAAGTAAAGTATATTGATGATTCTGCCCGTACGCCCATTGCCATCGTAAAATGGGTGAATTGACTCAAATTGATAGTGTATGATTGCCATCTTGGTCAAAATATCAAAATCATCAAGCTCACTGTTATTAATATACTGTTCGAGGTTATCCATCAAATCTTGGATATCCTGATGGTTTTGCGGTGGCATATAGACTACATTACCGCGACTGTCTTTGAGCACTGTACCGCTTTGTGAACGAATCCCGGCATCATTATCTTCAAGCTTTTGCTGAATGGCTACGATATGGCGTTTTAAAAGGAGTTTTTTCTCTTGCACAAGTTCAAAACCAAAATAGAGTGCTTCACAATAACGCTGCACCTCTTTGGCCTCTTGCGAGATGTTTTGAGAACTCACCCCTGCACGATAGAGTTCATCATGCGTAGTGACGACATTTTCTATCTCAGAGCTGTCTTTTGCCTCTTGAAGTGAAAGAGCATTAATGAGAATACTTTGATTTGGCATGGAGCGAGCAGCCCCTTTTAGCTCCGCCAAAGCACGATTTGCTTTGATGATTTGTTTAAGAACTGCTTTTGACTCTATATCTTTTTTAAGTGGTAATTGAGGAGGAATAGTACCAACTTCCATAATAGATGCGCCTTACATGTATAAAATAGCAACTATTTTACCATAATCAGAAAAATAGTGGTAATTTTTTTAAATTTTTACCACTATAAGGATTCTCACGCATCAATTTTCCCAGTAACTACGGTTGAGTGTTCTTGTTCCTTGGTGCTGTGTTAACTATTCAAAAAGACGACTCGCTACCATCAGCACTGCACTTGAGCATTTTTGATATGACTCTCGCCGTCAAAAACGGCATTGGGATCAACCACCAATGTGTTGGCAATGACTGTGCCCAACAAATACCCGTTACTTTGTATATAGACCTCTTCTGCATCAATATTGCCTTCAACATGGCCATGAATCACAATGCGTGTTGCTTGAATATCGCCGATGATATGGCCATTAACACCCACTGTAACCTCATGGTCGGAAACAATAACACCATGAAGACTACCGTCAATAAAAAGTTCACAAATCAGTTTGAGTTCTCCTTTAAAATAACAACCCTCTGTGATGATGGTAGTTTTATGATTTGGGACAGATTTTTTGTTATGATTTTTACCAAAGAGTGCCATGGAACTTTCTTCTCCTTCTCAAATATATCGTCATAATTCCCAACACGCCATTTAATAAAGTTGTAAGCATTGAGTGGACGATCGACAAAACGCACCTCATAGTGCAGATGCGGTCCGTTGCTTAAACCGCTGTTGCCGGTGTAGGCAATGAGGTCCCCTTTGTTGAGGACATCACCGATGCTAACCGTATAGCGTTCCAAATGACCGTAATACGTTTTAAAGCCGTAGTTATGAGCAATACGTACCAGCCGCCCGTACCCTTTACTCCAACCGACATAATCAACGACGCCGTCTGCCTGTACATAGACCGGTGTATTTTTAGCCGCAATCAGATCCGTTCCTTTATGCAGTCCCCGTTTATTGGTTACGGGATGATTGCGATACCCAAACGGGCTGGAAACCCCCTTGTACTCTACCGGAGAACCGTTGGGAATAGACTGAAACATCAGCGCAATCTCTTCGGACGTCAGCGTTGCGATCTCAATACGCTCTTTGACACTCATGTTCTGCGTCGGTGTCAGCCCAATGAGCCCTTCGATATTATCGAGTCTGCCCGTAACAGTAGAAAGTTCTTCTTGTTTGGCTTTCAACACTGCTTGGTTTTGTTTAATCGACTCAACCAAAACGGCATTTTTGTCATACTCTTTGTCAATGAGCTTCTGCATGGTAGTGCGTTTGTCAATCATATCATCAATCACACTGTTTAAGTAAAAAATACCAAAGAGTGTCAATAGACCAATAGCAACAAACAAAATACCCGCATAGAGCAATCCGCTTTTGACACTGTAGGGCAAATTAATCTGCTTTAAACCTTTGTCATCGTGAATGGTAATGGTAAAATGCTTACGCATACGCTCCCCTTACAAAAGCCTCTACGACTTTAAAAGAACCAAATACCAAATAGTTCTTCTTAGCATCTATAGCCTCAAAGCATCTGTAGGCAATATCAAGCTGACGAAGCGTTGCTTCCAAAGCAGATTGCATCACAATCCGCTCATCATCTACCGCTAAAATTTCCACATGTTCAATAATGGGTTTTAAAATACCAAGTACCGATACATACTCTTTATCGGCATAGCTATTATAGACCAAAATAACTTTGCTCCCCTCAAAGGCCTTGACAATAGCTTCTGCTGCAAGCGGATTATGCCCCACGTCAAGAGTGATGTTTTTTCGAAAAGGGTAGAGTCGTCCCCAAGGAAGTTCCGTATCTAAAGCGGCAATATCACACGGCACCTTTAACACTTTTGCGGCAGCAAAAGCAAGGGAAAGATTCTCTTGCAAGTACAACGCCAGCCCCGCGGTGTGTGCGCGCTGTTTTAAGGCTTTTTGTTCCGAAGCACACAATACGTCATCGACCCTGTAGAGTCGGCAGTTTCGTTTTTCAGCAATCAATTTACATGTAATTTCCACTTCGTCATAGCGCTGTCGCCCAATAATAGCGCAGTGTGTCATGCTATTGCATTTGGTACGTACAATACTCTGCAAGTCTGCTCCTAAAAAATCCTGATGGTCATATGCAATCGGTGTAAAAAGGCTTAAAACCTTAGGAAATACATTGGTCGCATCATACTCACCGCCAAGACCCGCTTCAAGTACGACATAATCACACTCTTGAAAACAGATCATTGCCAAAAGTGTGGCATATTCAAAATAACTTAAGGCCTTGGCATCATCATCGTTGAGCCACCTCATGAGCTTTCGGTGTGCCGCTTCAAGCATATCGTCATGACTGTCGTGCCCGTCAATCCAGATACGTTCGTTAAACGATATAATATGCGGAGAGCTGTAGTGACCGACACGGTAACCGGCATGGCGCAACATGTTGGCAAGAAAACGTCCGGTCGTGCCTTTACCGTTCGTGCCGACAATATGAACAATTTTCGGTAGGGAAAAATGCACCGCAATACGTGCAAAAATCCGCGGCATGCGCGTCGTGTCAATATGACTATAGTACAGTGGTTTCTGCGCTAAAAACGATCTTAGCGTCATCTTATTTTATGAGCACCGGTTCAATACGGTTTCTTCCGCCGTTTTTAGCATCATAGAGCCGTTCATCGGCGGAGTGCATCGTTGCTTTGGTAGACTGTAACGCCTTACGTTCGGCAACACCGCCGCTTACCGTCACTTTAATACGTACGCCACGATACATCAGTTTTGTATTTTCAACCTGTCGACGCACCTTGTTGGCAAAAGTCACGGCGCCTTCAACATCGGTATCACCCAAAATGGCAATAAACTCTTCACCGCCGTATCGTCCGACAACATCGACATTCCGACACAGTTTCTTCAGGATGTTGGAAAAAGCAACCAATACGGCATCACCGGCATCATGTCCGTGAGTATCATTGACTCTTTTAAAGTGATCCAAGTCAAACATCACAATGGAGTAGTTACGTCCGTAACGGTTAAACTCTCCCTCTTTAATTTTTAGCTGCTCATCAATAGCACGCTTATTAAAGAGCTTGGTTAAAAAGTCTTCTCGCGACGCTTTGAGTGCCGCAGCAAGCTGTGTCTCCAGATTCATTACTTTTGAACCCAGTTCAAGCACCCGTTCATTATGTGATTTAAGATCCTTGCTTAACAGTTCCGTCTTCTCTTCTAGCGTCATCGCAATTTTCAGCAGCTTGGTATGTGCTGATTTAAAATCAGTTGTTTTCGCCTGATCAAAATGTTCAAGATCATGTTTGATTTCAGCAATCTCAACGGAAGAGCTGTCACTTTTTTCAATCAGATCAATAAGCTGTAGAGAGAGCTTATCGAGAACACTGTCAAGTGCAACAACCATATCTTTAACACTGAGTTTGTCCAGAGCAATGCGTAGCTTAATCGCTTCTTTAATCTCCTCATACATCCCTTGCGATGTCAAGAGTGCCGAATTGGTACGAAGCGTATCGGAGATATCGGCCAGTTCATCATTCACACCCGATGCAATAGAAGGAACCAGTGAGGCAATCAGCAGCGATGCTACCCGATCCATACTGCCGGCTCCTTGATTCATACCGACATTGTTACCCAATGAGTCTACTGTTTTTTTAAGATCATCAACATCGAGTGTGCCGTAATTTTCAAGTTTCTTTAAAAAACTTGCATCGTACAGGGTTAAAAAATCCATCCATTTTTTAGAAAGATTTTCAAGTTCTTTGGGAGCGTTTTGCGCTTGCAATGCCATCAATGTTTTTTGAGAAAGCGTCGTCGCTTCAGCGTTGTGCAGTACCTCTACCGATTGCAATACCCGCTTAAGCAGCTGCTGACTCGCATCGAGTAACTCGGAGCACTCTGTCGGATTGGAACGGTTAATTTTTGAAATTAAAAAACGCACCAGTTCTTGTGTTGTTTTTACCCGATACTGCTTAATCTCTTTTTGATACGCCTTATCCAAAGTCGTCGTATATCGATCAACCTGATTACAGTCATCAATTAAAACACCTGCTTTTTTCGCCTCGATGCAGAAGGCCTCGGCATAAAATTCCGGTGTTAACAGTTTCCCTTCGTTTTGAAGTCTCTCAATCGCTTTTTTGATAATATCATGAACACTCATGGCTTCTCTCTTACTAGTGGTTCGGAAGATATCTGCGCCAAAAAGCTGTCAATGGCCTTTTGCGCACCGTTTTTAATGGCCTCAAAACGTACTTTCTCCGAAATGATAGCATTGGCTCGAATACCAAAGTCATAACTTCCCCGTGAAAGATACGTTTTCGAAAAATTTCCCGTCGTTCGCAGTATCTGCATAAAAACGTCCGTCTGAAACGCTGTAATATACCCGTTAATATCGTACTTTATGGGTTTAAATTTAATATCGCTGATGGTTATTGCCAAATGGGTAGTGGCCTCATCTTTATCACGCAATTGCGTTTTAAAGCGCGATATTACCGCACGATCTACCGCATCTTTAATAATAACGGAATTTTCCGGATCATGCAAAGAGACATAGACTTCGGTACTGATACTCTCACCCACGACACTCTTGACATAGTGTGACGTTGCTTTATAGCCGCAACCTGCAAGCAGCCACAGCATTATCACACTCACCATCCATCGCATTGCTACCCTTTCACAACAATATTGACCAGTTTATTGGGAACCAGGATCTCTTTAACAACTGTTTTACCCTCAATCCATTTTGCAAGCGCCTCTTTTGCCCCAGCAAGTATTGCTTCTTTAGTAGCCTCAGCGTCTACTTCCATCTCACTGCGACGTTTTCCATTGACCGAAAGCCCAATGGTAATCGTATCGACTTCAAAAACCTCATCGATTACAACATTGGGCCTGAGGTTGTGACGTTTGAACAACTGCTCACTCAACTCCCAGCAGATATGCGGTACAATCGGCTCTAAAATCGACAGCAGTATCCAATACCCTTCACTCCAAACATCACTGTGGCGCTGTTCGTTAAGCGCATTCATCGCCTCCATCACTCCGGCAATCAGAGTATTAAACGTGTACCGTTGCGTGTAGACCTCATCGGCACGTACCAACGCCTCATAAACTTTCCTGCGTGCATATTTCTCTTCTTTTGTCAGTGTATGGTGTGCTATGGAAGGCAACGTGGTCGTTGCAACGACATGCGTACTGCGCTCATAAAGACGTCTTAAAAAACGGTATGCCCCCTCAACAGCACTGTCGTTCCATTCAAGTTCCTGTGTCGGCGGTGCCGCAAATAAAATAAACAGTCGCGCCGTATCGGCACCGTACTGCTCAATCAGTGCATCCGGATCCACCGTATTGCCTTTGGATTTACTCATTTTTGCACCGTCTTTAAGCACCATCCCCTGTGTCAAAAGCTTTGCAAACGGTTCGTCAAAGTCGAGATACCCCAAGTCACGAAATACTTTGGTAAAAAAACGGGCATACAGCAGGTGCAGTATGGCATGCTCAATACCGCCAATATAGTGGTCAACACTCATCCAGTACGCCAGTTGTTCTTTGGAGAACGGTTCATCGTTCCAGTTGGATGCAGAAGCACAGTAACGTAAAAAATACCAGCTTGACTCTACAAAAGTATCCATCGTATCGGTTTCACGAACCGCATCATTACCGCACTGCGGACAGTGACAATATTTCCATGTCGGATGGTTCTGCAGCGGATTCCCCTCACCGGTGATTTCAACATCATCCGGCAGTGCAATGGGAAGATTCTCTTTCTTCTCCATGACCAGACCGCACTGATCACAATGCACAAAAGGAATGGGTGCGCCCCAATAACGCTGACGCGAAACACCCCAGTCTTTGAGTTTGTAGTTAACAACTCCTCTGCCCAATCCCTCATGTTCAAAATGGGCAATAATCTCTGCTTGTGCCGCCAGCGAATGAAGTCCGCTAAAGCGTCCGGAATCAAACAGTTCCCCTTCTTGCGTATACGCACTACCCTCGCTCCACGCTTTACCAACAGGTTTGATGACCGGTTTTATATGTAAATTGTACTGCGTTGCAAAGTCATAGTCACGCTCATCATGTGCCGGTACTGCCATGACCGCACCGCTGCCGTAGTCCATCAAAACAAAATTGGCAACCCACACAGGAATCTTCTCTTGTGTAAGCGGATGCATTACATGTAACGGAAGTTTCACACCGCTTTTATGCTTTTGCCGCTCTATGGAAGAGCTGTTTTTCATAGCCGTGATAGCCGCTGCACTCGTATCGTCAAGAAGACCATGTTCCAACAAATACCCCACAATCTCATGCTCGGGTGCCAAGGCCGTATAGGTAACACCGTAGATGGTGTCGGGACGGGTGGTGAAGACGCTGAAACTTTTACATGTATCTGGAAGTTTCTGTAAGCTCTCGGTGTCAAAATAGAGATCGAACTCCAAACCTTCGGAGCGGCCTATCCAATTCTCCTGCATGGTTAGCACTTGCTTTGGCCAACCCGTTTCTAGTTGCTTGAGATCTGCTAAAAGCGCATCGGCATAATCCGTAATTTTAAAATAGTACTGGTACATCTCTTTTTTAACAATAGGCGTCTCACACCGCCAGCAACACCCCTCAATAACCTGTTCATTGGCGAGTACGGTACGGTCATGCGGGCACCAGTTGAGCAACCCTTTTTTGCGGTACAACAGCCCTTTATTGTACATATCAATAATAAAGCCCTGTTCAAATTTCGTGTACAGTTCGTCAGAGGTGGCAAATTCACGCTCTTTAGAAAAGGAGAGTCCCAAGCTAGAGAGTTCACGACGCATGTAGGCAATATTGTCATACGTCCATGCTTTGGGATGCGCACCATTTTTAATGGCGGCATTTTCTGCGGGCATACCAAAACTGTCCCATCCGATTGGGTGCAGGACATTGTACCCTTGTTGCCGGTAATACCGGGCAAAAGCATCGCCGATACTGTAGTTACGTACATGCCCCATATGCAAGCGACCGCTTGGAAACGGAAACATGCTTAAAATATACTTTTTCTCTTGAGTCAGATCTTCTGAAGGCTCGAAGCTTCGATTTTGTTCCCAAAACTGCTGCCATTTTGTCTCAATCTCTGCGGGATTGTACTGCAATGCCACTCCTAATACTCATCTCTGTTTTTAGAACTCTCAATATAGACCAACCCCATTGAAAAGACATTGGCAATCAATGCACCAATGGCCAAAGCAATGGCCCACTCCAGATTCCCCATTACTTCCAAATAGATAAAAGCGGGAATGAGATGCAAGTCGGCCACCAAGGAACTTGCCAGCAGCTCGGCTGAAAGCAGATTACGCACACCGATTTTTAAAAATGTCGATATCAGGTTCAAACTTGCCGCGGCAAAGAGTGAAATAGCACTGTGCTCGTACAAAAATCCTGCTGTCGATGTTAAGCTCATTAATGAGAAAAACACATAAATGACTTTACCCCAATCCATAACTACCTCCTCAATTCGGTATTACACCGTTCCTTGTTCATATTGTGCACGCATCTTCTCTTTTTCGGCGGCAAGTTTTGCTTTCTCTGCCAAACGCTTTCGGTAGCGCTTAATATCAAATCCAAACAGCATCAATACCGGCGATGCGACAAAAATAGAACTGTATGTTCCGACTACAACACCCACAAGCATGGTAAATGCAAAAGCGTGAATAATCTCTCCGCCGAACATAAAGAGCGTCAAAACCACAAAAAAGGTCGTTAATGAAGTCAGTGTCGTACGTGAGAGTGTTTTAGTCACCGACTCGTTAATGACCTCACCCAAGACAGTACTTTTAGAGTCGGTAATGCCTTCACGAATACGGTCAAAAACAATAATAGTGTCGTTGAGCGAGTACCCTAATATGGTCAGCAGTGCCGCCAATACATCAAGATTGACATCAATACTAAAGAGTGAAATCATTCCCAGCGCAATCGTCACATCATGGACCAAAGCAATAACCGATGCCACGGCAAAACGCCATTCAAAACGAAACGCCACATAAATCAAAATACCGGCAATCGCCAAAACCATGGACATAATGCCCTTCTCTTTCAGCTCATTTCCGACTTTGGGGCCGACCATATCCACCCGACGGATCTCGAAATCGCCGGTACCTTGCAACACTTCTCTAGCCTGATCTCCAATATCATTCGAAACACTTTTTGAGGATGTTTTTAAACGAATAATCACCTCGTCGGGAGAACCGAATTCGGTAATGGTGGCATCATGAAAGAGGGATGTTGTCTTAAGCTTCGCACGCATGGTATCAATCGGTGCATCACCGACATATTTGACCTGAACAATCGTCCCGCCGGCAAAATCGACACCGTAATTCAACCCTTTGGTCAACAGCAACGCCAACGATGCCAGCACCATCACAACAGAGAGAACCATGGCAATTTTGGACGAGCCCATAAAGTTAAAGGTTCGCGTGTATTTAAAAAACTCCATTATGTTGCCTCCTTAATGCCAAACCAACGCTTGACGTCTTTATCTTTTGCAATGCGCGACTCCAGCATCTGGTAGATCCCGTGGGTTCCTAAAATTGCCGTTAACATCGACGCTAAAATACCAATGCTGATGGTAATGGCAAACCCTTTGATAGCACCCGTTCCGTAAGCGTACAGTACCACCGCGGCAATCAATGTTGTAATGTTGGCATCTAAAATGGCACGCATCGCATTATCATACCCCTGCTCAATGGCTTTGTGAATGGAAACGCCCTGATAGAGCAGTTCACGAATACGCTCGGAGATAATGACATTCGCATCGACTGCCATCCCGACGGTCAGTACAATACCCGCCATACCCGGCAAGGTCAGTGTCGCACCGAACAGCGCCATCACGGCCAAAATAATGAACAGGTTGGCAATCAGGGCAATATTGGCAATAATACCCGCGCGTCTGTAATAGACAATCATAAAGACAATAACCAATACAAAACCACCGATAAGCGCCATCATGCTCGCTTCAATACTGTCAGCACCCAAACTCGGTCCGACAGAGCGTTTTTCCATGACGTAAATCGGAGCCAATATGGCACCCGAACGCAGTGCAATGGCCAAATCCTGCGCTTCGGCAACACTGTAGTTTCCGCTAATTTGTCCGCTGCCCCCGCCGATGCGCTCATTAATATTGGGCGCGGAATAGACTTTACCGTCAAGAACAATGGCCAGACGCTTGCCGACGCTTTTACCGGTAAAATCTCCAAAAATCTGAGCCCCTTCGGAGTTGAGCGTAAAGTTAATAACCGGACGGTTGTTCTGATCAAAGCCCACTTGAGCATTTGTCAACATTGACCCGTCTAAAATAGGGATTTCATTAACCAGATATTTAATTCCCGGATGGGCATTGTCCGGCAAAATCAGATCACCGTACTTTGCCGCTTCGGCATCACTCATTTTATCGACTCGTGCGGCACGCTCTTCATCAACCGCCATTAAATCCAGTTTCGCTGCACGTGAAATAAGCTCACGGGCACGCTTTTCATCGTCTTGACTCTTAATACCCGGCAGTTGCACCAGAATTTTTTCAGCACCCTGACGGGCAACGGTCGGTTCTGCCAGTCCGAACTGATCCAGACGGTTGCGTATCACCTCAATCGCCTGATCGATCGCCTGTTTTTGCGTCAAAATAACATTTTCCGGCGTTAATGCAATGGAAAATTTCAAGCCGTTTTGCTGAATCGCAATCCCTTCAATCTCGTTAAAAAATTCTTGAATATGCGGAATATCATCCTCATCTAAAAGAGTGATTGATACGGTATCGTCATCAATGCCGATCTCCTCAAACAAAATATCATTTTTTTCAGAGAAATGCTTGATACTCGATGCGATCGATTTAATTTTGGAGTTGACTGCTTCTTCGGTTTTAACACCCAAAAGCATATGCAACCCACCTTGAAGATCCAGCCCTAAATTGACCTTGGCACCCTCTTTCATCTGTAACAGAGACGGTACTGAAAAAACGACTCCGAAAATGATGGCCAGCGCAAAGATTACAACACGAAAATTAAGCTTCATCCCCGTACTTTCTGTTAATGGCATCTTTGACAAGTTTGACTTCAGTACTCTCATTTATTCTGGCAACAAAAAACTCTTCTTCGACTTTTCGCACTTCGGCAATGAGTCCCCCCGTTGTGACAATCTTGTCGCCTTTTTTAAGTGCTTCAATCATCTCTTGATGCTTCTTTTGCTGTTGCTGTTGCGGTCGAATGATTATGAAATACATAATCGCCAGTAGAATAATAAATGGGAATAGCTGTGCTAAAATTTCCATGTAATGACATCCTTTAATAAAATTACGTGCATTATACTCAAAGAAGGGTAAAAAAAGTATAATATACCTCATGCAATCAATTTATAAACCACTTCGCTCACTGCCGCCCTTTTTTCAAGACCTTGCTATGTCATGGCTTGTTGCACTGCTTTTTTCCTTATCGCTCTATTTGGAACATTTCGGTTACACCCTTACACTCATTAATTCACTTGCGGGACTGGGTGTTTTTTACCTGCTGCTCCATATCAATCGCCGTACTCTGGTGCTAAGCGGGTTTTTTATCGGCCTGCTCTGGTTCTACTGGATCGGATTTAGTTTTCAGTACTATAACGTCTCGTGGATGGTGCCGATTGTCAGCATCGGCTTTGGTCTGGTCTATGCTCTTTTTTTTGGGATAATTTCTCTTAGCCATAACATTATATTGCGCGCTTTAATCATCGTTGCGCTTACTTTTGTCGAACCCTTTGATTTTAACTGGATGCAATTTGAACTGCTCTTCGTCAACAGCTATTTTGGTGTGTTGAAATGGCAATTTATTCTCATTATTGCTGCTCTGGCACTCTTTTCTACATGTAAATCAGTCTGGAGATACGGGGCTGTTGTTCTGTTGCTCGGAGCGCTGTCGTTTCACACTTCGGACAAAGCACTTCCAAATCTTACCATCAAGCTGGTGCCGATGACACTTCCTCAAGAGTTAAAATGGCAACCGCAGATGCGAGAGAAAATTCTTGCTTATAACTTCAATGCCATCAACAACGCCATTGCAAACCGTTACGATATGGTCGTACTAAGCGAATCTGCCTTTCCGCTCTTTTTAAATCACGAACCCCGTCTCATTGAAAAGCTGCAACGCCTCTCTGAAGACATTGTCATTGTTACCGGTGCTTTAGAAGAGCTCCATCATCAGAACTACAACGTGACGTACATCTTCAATCAATCCAACATTACCATTGCCAAAAAGATGGTACTGGTGCCTTTTGGCGAGTACATTCCGTTGCCAAAATTCATGCGTGAATATGTCAACAAAACGTTTTTTGACGGAGCGTCAGATTATCTCAGCGCCGACGCTCCTACCGATTTTACCGTTAAAGGCATTACGTTTCGCAATGCTATCTGCTATGAGGCAACCTGCGAAGAGCTCTATGCAGGGAATCCTCAATATCTCATTGCCATGAGCAACAATGCATGGTTTGCACCCTCCATTGAGCCAACCCTACAAAAACTACTGATGCAGTACTATGCACGAAAACATCACACCGTTATCTTTCATGCCGCTAACATGGGCGGTACGGGAGTGATTCAATGAGTCTGCTCTTAGAGACGTTAAAAGCAGTTGATGGCACCGTTTTACATGTAAATTACCATCAAAGACGCCTGGAATACTCTTTAACGCAATTGGGAGTGTTAACGAAGCACTGTCTTGAAGCATCTCTAAAACCGCCGCAACACGGCGTTTACCGCTGTCGTGTTGTCTATAATGCAACAGATATGACTATTGAGTACCTCCCTTACCGACAACGGACACTAAGATCACTGAAAATTGTAGAAGCCGATACCTTGGAATATGCTCTGAAATATGTTGATCGTACGGCACTGAACCAACTCTTTGAGCAGCGTGAATGCTGCGATGATGTTGCCATTATTAAAAACGGTTATCTTACTGACACAACTCTCGCCAACATTGCCCTGTTTAACGGAAAACGGTGGTACACTCCAAAACAGCCGCTCCTGTACGGTACAACCCGTCAAAGACTTCTTGATCATCACAAACTCATCGAGCGGGATATTCCTGTTCATACAATTCGTGATTATGAAAAATGTGCCGTTTTCAACGCTATGATTGGGTTTGTTGAGCTAGAAAATGGTATAATTTTTTAAGATTGATACCAGAGGAACAGTATGTTAATTGATATGATCAAAAATGACAGCTTTGCATCGTTAATGCATAAACATATCGAAGAGGTGCTCTTCTATATGTTTGAACACCATCAACATTTTGGCATCTTATGTAAAATTGATCATGTTACATTCGATCCGCCGCTACCGGAGCATATCAGCAGTGAATTCCGCCAAATGACCCTGTTTTTTCTTGCGGGCTATACTTTTGAAAGTGCACGACTTGAATCAGGGTATCTCTCATTTGAAGCCGGATTCGGTAGTGAGAATATTGGCAGCGTTGTCACCCTGCCGTTGCTTGGAATCATGCAAATTATTGTCGATGAAACCCCAGTTTTTGTCAACTTGGCTCCGGTAAAAGAGCAACAAAAAGAGGTGAAAGAGACACCCAAGGGTATTAATAACTCCATGGCATCATTTCTCTCCAATCCGGAAAACAAGAAATTTATTAAAAAATAGCGCTACTCAAAAAAACGGACTGTTTCGTTCTTAATCACATAATGAATATTGAGTTTTTCCGAATACTGAAACGTACCGTTGTCCCGAACACCGGCAAGTTTATAGACGGCATCGGTATGTATACCCACGACAATCCAGTCAAACTTTGTTGATCCGTCCCCGTCAATATCGGATCCGAGATAGATCATCTTCCATTGCGGAATCAGCGTAATACCGTAAACTTCTTTCCATCCGAACAGATCATTCTCACTCGGCGCCCTGCCCTGAAGTTGAAACATCTCTCCCTCTGCGGTTTGATAAACCCAGTCAAAGGCTGAAGGTACATTCTCGAAGTCATGCTGCCCAAATGTTCCGTCTACCGTGTAAGAACCTCGGTTTTTCAGTAACTCTTCCAAAGGCACTGCCCGCTTTAACGATCCCGTATATCCTTCGATCCAAGCCACATAGTTCTGTACTTTGGTATAGATTCCCGGGTAATTTGCTGCGCCGCACATCTGATCTTCCGAACCGCCGAAACTTACAATGCCGGCAAGGTCGTACGTACCGTTTTTAGGAACAATAAGCGGTCCGCCGCTGTCGCCTTGACAGCTGTCCTTGCTACCGTCCATATAGCCGGCACAAAACATATTGGCAGTCAGGTCAATACCGTCAGAACGGTATGAACGACTGCATTGGGAAAAATCAATAATTCTAAGATCAACTTCCATGAGCTCTTCGGGAAATACGGCATCTGTTGTTGACATATTTCCCCATCCCGCTACAAACGACAGCTCGCCGGCATAAAGATCATCACCGCGATCAATACTGGCAGGATTAACGGCAGTTACCGGTGACGAGAGTTTCAAGAGTGCAATATCGTTATCGACACTGTACGTATTGTAAGCGGGATGCCGAATCACTTCTTTGACACGCACAACCTGCTCGGGAGTATTGAGATTGTAACTCCCCGACATGACCGACAAGAACGGTGCAGGTACCGTTGTATCACTCTCGGTGGTAATACAGTGCGCCGCCGTTAATGCCCATTGCGGAGCAATCAGTGATGCACCGCAAATATGTTCGCCATATTGACGCAGTGAAAGAATCCACTCCCATTTATTGCTCTGAGAATCTGCTTTTTCACCGTTAATAATGCGAAGATTCACAGCCTCACGAGCCATCATACTACTGCTCAACAGCAACAGTCCGACTGCTAAAGATATGTTGTTCACCGTAATGTCCTTAATAAAATACAATGTTAAGCTTTTATGGTTAGTAGATAATTAACGACATTGTCGACAAATGCATCGTGTTTACGCTCTTTCAAGTAAGCAATATAGAGTTTTCGCACAATTTTATGGTTTTTTATACGCGCTTCAAAGAGCCGCCCCGAAGCCACCTCATCAGCAATCACATGACGTGACATAATCGAAACAACCGGACGCGCAGCATCTTTAGGTGAGTGCATTACCGTCTCTTTAATGGCTGTAGGACTTGAAAGGACGCCAATCACGTTAAAATCGTTACAGGCGACATTAATCTCTTCAAATACTTCTGCCGCCAATCGACGGGTATGTGATTCCGGCTCTCTGCAGATCCAGTCAAAATTAAAAAGATACTCCCCTTTCACCTGTTTTGGAATGGGTTGATTGGAAAAAATCACCATCTCGTCTTCGATCCATTCTCTATAAATAATGCCGTCACGGAAAATGGGCGATTCAATCAGTGCCATATCAATTTTTTTGTCTTGCAGATCGTCCAACACCTCTTTTGAAAGACTGACATTAAGATGTACTTCATTGTCTATTTTACTTTTAATACCGCCTAAATAGCTTGGTAACAGATAGTTGCCGATCGAAAACGATGCTCCCATAATAAACGTAAATTCTTTATTAATAATTTTAAGCAGTTCTTTTTCACTCGCACCGATTGCCTTTTCAAGTTTTTGTGCAATGCGGTAGAGATCTTCACCCTCTTTCGTCAGACGAATACCGTTCTTCTTACGATCGACAATTTTGGTGTCGAGATACTCTTCAATAAATTTAATCTGCTGGGTTACGGCAGGCTGAGATATTCCCAGTTTTGATGACGCTTTAGAAAAGCTCTTCTCTTTAATAACCGTCAAAAAGGTGTGCAGTTTAGCAAAATCCTTAAGCATTATAATTCCTATAAGTTAGTTTAATAGAATAATTATAACTCATAATTATACTCAATGCAATAGTATTGTAACAATTTCTCATTTTTAGCTATAATATTCACTATATATGTTGTGAAAAGTAGTTTGAAAATGGAACATGAGATTTTTAAAGATTTAAATGAAGCCCAGAAACAGGCGGTAAAGCAAATTGACGGTCCGTTGCTGATACTCGCCGGTGCCGGTAGCGGTAAAACAAAAACCATTACTTCACGCCTTGCCTACCTAATTGAAGAGGTGGGCGTACCGCCGTCACAAACCTTAACATTGACCTTTACCAACAAAGCGGCCAGAGAGATGCGTGAACGCGCCTTAAAAATGATTTCTACAAGCTCATACCCGCCACTTTTGTGTACGTTTCATAAGTTTGGTCTACTCTTTTTAAAATTTCATATTCATCGTCTCAACCGCGAAAACAACTTTGTCGTCATCGACAATGACGACCGTAAACGTATTATTAAAAAGATCAACTCTGACATACCTACCGCACTCATCGGCAGTGAAATATCGCGCTATAAAAACTCTTTGATTACACCGACAGAAGCGTATGCACAGGCCGAGTTGAAAAATTACAAACAAATTGCCAAAATTTATGAAGAGTACGAACTCTATCTGCTGGAAAACAATCTGGTAGACTTTGATGATCTCTTGGCATTAACCTATAAAATATTAGACAACAATGAGGATCTGGCCCGTACAACCAGCAATAAATACCGCTATATTATGATTGATGAGTATCAAGATACCAATGAGATTCAACTCAAACTCCTTCAAAAACTCTGTTGTACGCACAATAATATCTGCGTTGTCGGTGATGATGATCAGAGTATTTACGGATGGCGCGGTGCCCATATTCGCAACATTTTAGAATTTAATCAAGATTTTACCAATGCGCATATTGTCAAGTTGGAAAAAAACTACCGCTCGACGCAGAACATTTTAAATGTTGCCAATGCACTGATTGAACACAATCGTAGCCGGCTGGGAAAAAAACTTGAATCAACCCGACATGAAGGGCGTGATGTCATTACCATTAAATCCGATCATGAAAATGAAGAGTCTAAAAAAATTGCCGCCTATATTACCGAACTGCTTAACTCCGGTGAACGGGCCAGTGACATTGCCGTACTGTATCGTATCAATGCCTTGAGTCGCTCTTTGGAAGAGGGGCTCAATCGAGCGGGAATCTCATACCGTTTAGTCGGTGGACTCCGTTTTTATGACCGTGCTGAAATTAAAGATATGATTAGCTATTTGCGTGTTATTACCAATCATCATGACAATTTCTCCATCAAACGTATCATTAACAAACCTAAACGCGGTATCGGAAAAGCAACGGTGGAAAAACTTGAGTTAGAATCCATCTCCCGCGAAACTTCTATGTTTAATCTTATTTGCTCCCTCTCCATAGCGGAGCTAGAAGCCATTGTACGTAAAAAAAATGCGGCAACCCTTAAAACATTCGTAGCAAACATTGAAGCCGTTACTGCCGTTGCCAACGTCTCCACTTATGAGTTCATTGATGCCCTTGAAGACACTTTTTCTATTAGAGACATTTATGCCAATACTCCCGATGCCTTTGAAAAAACCGCCAATATTGATGAATTTTACGGGATGTTTCGAGATTTTGTCATTGCCAATCCCGAAGCCGGTTTAGATGAATTTTTAAACGACATTACCCTGCAAAGCGAACAAGATGACATTGAGGGTGAGAGTATCTATATTATGAGCATACACGCCTCTAAAGGACTGGAATTCAAACATACTTTTATTATTGGCATGGAAGAGGGTTTTTTACCCCTGTTGGGCGATGGCAGCAATATTGAAGAGGAGCGGCGACTCGGTTATGTCGCATTTACACGTGCAAAAGACACCTTGACCCTCTCTCATGTTTCAAGTCGTTTTTATAAAGGACGTCGTACCGATTTACAAAAAAGCCGTTTCTTTAACGAAGCAGGTCTTTGTGAAGGCTCCCTCAAACTGGAACAAAATACCGCTTTTAAAAAGGGGGATCTGGTGCGTCACAAAATTTTTGGTGCCGGCCGTATTGTCGGGGTAAGTAAATCGGGTCGTGAATTTAAACTCTCCATCAATTTTGGCGGCAACAAACGTGATATTCTCGCCTCTTTTGTTGAACGACTTTAGAGGTACATGATTTGTGACAGCAGTATCATCACCAGCACCAACGCAAAAGGAAACACATGGCTTTTAAAAACCCAGGGATTCATACCGAAAAACTTCTGATTAAACCCGCGAATTCCCAGCCATAACCCTAAAAATGCTTTGACAGAGAGCATGGTTTGAAAATAGCTCAACCCCTCACTACCAATCTCTCCAAATACCTGCGTAAACATATAAATACCGGTTCCAACTGCTACCAAAAGCGCATATGGCACCACTTTACGAACATGCATCATAATGGCTTCACGTGCTTTTGCAGACTCTTCAGGAGAGAGACTTTGCTGCATTTTAGAGAGAAAGAGATTATCGACAAAAAGAAATCCGCCGTAGATAAAAACTGCGTAAATATGAACAATATGCACTAATTCGTAAATGATAAGAGTGTCCTTGATTTTTTTTGCCATTATAAAACATCATGACAAAGCTAACGTTGATATGCATCAATCTTACCCATTTTTTCGATAAAATAGCATCACTACAATGAAAGGATATGTCAATCCCTTATGCCTGCACACCATCATCCTTCATTAGCGGTACACAAGCTTTTTGTTGCCTACAAACCGACGGGCATGAGTTCCAATCAGTTTTTAGGACGCCTGAAACGGCGCTACAAGGTCAAAAAAGCAGGCTACTCCGGTACCTTGGATCCTTTTGCCAAAGGCGTACTGATTGTCGCATTGGGCAATGCAACACGGCTCTTTCGGTTTTTAAAAAAAACACCAAAAGTCTATCGTGCCACACTCTGGTTAGGTGCGCACTCTGAAACGTTAGACATTGAAAACGTTACAGCCATTGACACCCTGCCCGTAGTACCTCTTAAAAACATCACCGCAGCATTAGCGTCGCTGCAGGGAAGCCTCACCTATATTCCTCCTGATTTTTCAGCAAAAAAAATCAATGGCAAACGTGCCTATGCATTGGCTCGTGAGGGAGAAACCGTTACATTGCAACCCATCACTTCTGAAATCCATGCCATACGTCTTATTCACTACTGTCACCCTTTCATAACTTTTGAAGCTACCGTCTCTGAAGGCACCTACATACGCTCTTTGGGAAAACTTCTTTGTGAACGTTTGGGGCTTCAGGGAGGGGCATTGAGTGCATTAGAACGTCTGAGTGAAGGGAATTTTCGATATAATAACGAACAGTTACTAGAGATCAAAGAATATCTTGATATGCCGCAAAACATCTTCTTAGGAGCGAAAAACGATATGTTACTTGGAAAAAAATTACATGTAGATCAATTTCACGTACAAGACCCCTCGCACTACTGGGTTGATCTTGGAGAATGTATCTCTATTATTAAAATTGAAAACAGTGAAGTACTTTATGTACTTAACAAGGTGGGCATATGTTAGTACTGACACGTAAAGCAAATGATGCCATTGTCATTGGCGACAATATCACCGTTACCGTTATCTCGGTTGAAGGCGGTGTGGTGAAACTTGGCATTAGTGCGCCTAAAGAGATTAGCATCATCCGATCAGAGCTTCTTCAAGAAGTGGAAAATGCCAATAAGGCAGCATCACATCACGCTGACGATACAGTTTTAGAAGCATTTTATACAAAGTTCAAACCATGACGCTACGCCCTTATCATGCCGTAGCTAAGATCAATATTTTTCTTAAGGTTACCGGTGTACGGGGTAATTACCATGAAATTGTTTCACGTTTTATGCGCATTGACTCGCTCTACGACACGCTGATATTCGAACCCAAAATCGATGCCGGAGCGTTTGAACTTCATGGCGATTTTACATGTAAATTAGAAGAAAATACGCTCTATAAAGCATACAAAGCATTGCAACAGTATGTTCCATCGACAACCGTTTATGATTTTTTCATGACCCATCGTGTGCGTATTGAAAAACGCATTCCCGCATTCGGTGGTCTCGGCGGAGGCAGTTCCGATGCTGCAACATTTTTGCTGATGTGCAACGACACCCTTCAGCTGGGCTTGTCAAAACAGGAGCTTTCCACAATCGGTCTTCGTATCGGAGCGGATGTACCGTTTTTTATCTCTGAATACACCAGCGCCAATGTCTACGGCATCGGTGAGATCGTTGAACCCTATGACGAGCCTCCTTTGCATGTAGAGCTTTTCACTCCAAACATTGACATTAGTACACCACGCGTGTATCAATGCTATCGCGAGCACTATTATCATCCCATAACACCCGAACAGGTACGCCAATGGGTACAAAAACCTTCTACCACCATTGTGGAGCATTGTACGGCTGCTGAAGCGAACGATCTTTTCATGCCCGCATGCCACGAGTATCCTGAACTCAACAACGAAGTAAAACCCTCCTTTTTTTTCAGTGGAAGCGGTAGTAGTTTTTTTAAGGTAACAGATCATGGGTGAGACGATTGCCAAAAATAAAAAAGCCTATTTTGATTATGAACTCTTAGAAAAATTTGAAGCCGGTGTGGTCTTGCAGGGAAGTGAAGTAAAGGGGATCCGTGCCGGACGCGTCAACCTGAAAGACAGTTTTGTCCGCCTTGTCGAGGGCGAAGCTTTTTTATTTAATGCACATATCGGTCGGCTCGAGACCACACACCACTACTACGGACATGAAGAGCGCGGCAGCAGAAAACTGCTGCTTCATCGTAAAGAGCTTAACAAAATGCTCAAGGCCGTTGAAAAAGAGGGGCATACCATTGTACCGCTTCAGATGTTTTTTAATCGTAAAAATCTCGTAAAGATCCAAATTGCTATTGCCCGCGGTAAAAAGCTCCACGACAAGCGCCATGATCTTAAAGAAAAGAGCATGAAACGTGATATTGAGCGGGCTATGAAAGAGTTTTAGATGCCCTCTTTTCTGACATGTATTCCAACGTACAGGCTTCAGAGAAATTAGGAACCTCATCGTACGTGAAAACCGCATAGAACTTATGGACATCTTTGGCACCGAAATTATCATACGTGTAGCTGGCATTGCCTCCGTAAAGCTTCTGTCCGTCATAGGGTGAACATGGAACATGGAACCGGTTTTTAACGACAATAACCCCACGAAACGCTTCATGTTTGGGATTGTCCCACTCCAAACGTATCATGTTGTTTTCAATACTGTAGCGTAAATTACGTACCTTTTCAACACCGTGACGACGTTTTTTAATATAGTTAATAACCAATTTGGGTTTATGGTGAAGCTTATCGTCAACAAAACTGACCCGACTTGATTTGGTAAATACTTTAGGTGATGTTGCATAAATCACAAAATAGAGTTTTTGCGTCTCTTTTACCGCATCAATAAGCTCCTTAATAGCATACGTATCAAAAACAAATCGCTGTATCTGCTGACTTTTTAGATCGGAGATGCTTACATCATACCCGACCCGCTCAATAATATCACGGTTTTGAATGTTTTCAAAGTTTTTCTCATTACCTTTACATCGTACCATCTCAAGATGAAAACGTAAATTCTCATGAGCATGGATCGTATCGGCCTGTAACTCTACGTAACTATTGGCAATCACCGTATTTTCCATCTCCGGCATTGCAGAGAGGTCAAACTCTAAAAAGGAGTAGATCACCTCTCCGTTGTTGTCAAATCCACAGGTCAACACCTGCTCTTCAAGACCGCTTTTAGAGATGGTAAACTCATTATGCGTCGTAATTTCCAATTTCACATCATTAAGCGTATAGGAGATATCGAGCTTGGGGCGATAGGTGAGACCGGAACTAAATTTACCGTAACCGATATCCCACTGCATTAATTGTGAGGAACGATCCAGCGGCAATGCGGTAGGACCTTCCATACGAAAGAGTGCTTTCTTACACTTTAATGCTTCTTGAAGCAGAGCCACTTCTTGCGATGCAAATACATACGTACGCCAAATGCCCTGGGAGAGTTGATGCGACTTCGTCGGACGATCAATGTAGCCGACAACTTTGGCACTCTTTATATCATCAAAACTGTACAGCACCCCAACAGTTCGTTCATCAATCATACCCACACGCCATTCCCCGTAACGCTCTACCTGAACCGAGACACGATTCATCGGATAAAAAGAGATGCTTGCTCCGGTAATAATAGCATTGTCGGGAATGCTCTCTAGCGAAAATCCGCACACGCCGTAGCAGACACCCTTTTTCTCCGACATCCCGACAAAAAGAGAGTTGTTTCCGAAATGATCACGATTTTTTTGCGTTTTTTCTCCGACATAACCAATGCTTTCTGCCATCGGAAACAGTATTTTAGAGAACATATTGACTTCCGGACGTGTCCGAATTCCAATTTTCGGTGCATACGGTGATTTAATATTGCGATCTTTGCAGACAGCCCGAATAAAGTAATAATAGTTTTTCGAGGCACTCAAGTGTACGTCGGTATACGTTGTTGATTTGGTCATCCCGACACGATTGGAGTGTTGACAAAAACTTTTAAGTTTTGTCGCTCGATAGATCTCAAAATAGACATTTTCATCTTCAGGATACTCCCACTCCAACACCACCTCTTTGGAACCGACATGCGTTGCAATAAAAGAGGCGACACGAGGAAGACGGTTGTGTTTATCATAATTGGGCACTTCGGCCAATGCACTCATTAATGCCGGAAGATTTTCGTTGATATTTTCACTCATATGCTCCATATAATCGGAGATGTTTCGTGTTCCAACCTCTACAACAAGAGCGAGGGCGCCTTTAGAATAATAAAACTCCCGTCCGCTACCGCTGATAAGATGAGTGGGAGGTTTTCCCATATGCACACCGTATTCACGTGACGAGACTTTACGGATCTCTTCTGCCATATTCGAAGCAAGTACGTTTAAATCGGTTGCATCAACAGCATCTTCATGAATAAAATTATGTGCCGGGAAAAACACATTACCCTGAGAGTGGTAATCCAGTGCGATGGCAATATTGTCATGTGCTTCAAAAAAATCTCGTATTGCCGCCGTTTCAGGCTCTGAAAACGGTGAAGGGCCCGAATACACATTAGAGGTAGTGTTTTTATTGGGCGTAAACCCAACACTGAAATTACGGTTTAAATCAACACCAAAACTCCCGTCAGCATTTTGACGACGGTTTTTACGCCAAAACGAAAAATGCGTTCGGGAGTATTCATAACCGTCAGGATTGGCACAGGGGATCATATACAAAGTAGCGCGAGAGAGGAGTACATTAAGTTGCGGATCATAATCGATATGATCCAAAATATATTTTGCAAATGTCAATGACAGCTCAATACCGATCCATTCCCGTGCGTGAATGGTACCGGTATAAAACAGTGCCGGCTTCGTATGAGCCGTGTCCACATCTTTAGTAATGGTCACACACAAAATATTTCGCTCTTCCCATGTGGTACCGATATATTCTACTTTAAAAAGATTACTCTTTTGTGCTTGAGCACTCTGAAAAAAGTCAATGCAATCTTGATAGGAGCTGTACTGTTGTCTCACGTCATTACCTACTTAAATGATTTTTGCCACTGGGCATACTGCTGTGGAGCGATGAAATCATACTCTTTTAAATCTTCAAACGAAGCAATAGCATGAGTATCTAATAATTCTTTTATTTTAATAGCCACTTCTTCATCCATGCCGTACAATGAGAGAAGTTCCGTCAAGGTCACTGTTTCAAAATCAAACAACTCACTCCCGCTTAAGCCGCTGGAGTGTGCATCACTGGCATCAAACGCCTCTTTAACAACTTTTGGAAGCTCTTCTTCCCGTTTCGGCGGCGCAATAGGTTTGGGGACATCATCTGGCTCTGACGCATCGGTGCGTTCCATATCAAACCCTCCCTTATCTGCCAGCCAGTAAGCCCCATCTGCCGAAGGTTCATACCTGGCAAAATAGAGATGACGCAGCGTACGCAGTACCGATGCATCCATTTTACCTAGCTCTTCCCATGAAAACAGCGGTACATGCGGTAACCGAAACCGTCCTTCACTCAAGTCCCACATAATATACTGACAAATCCAATCCCGAATATACGGAAAGGCGGCAAATGCCGTAGCACACTCTAAAATATAGGGTTCTAAGGTTGTTTCATCAATCGCAATATCACACGCCCAATACTCGGCTTTAGCCGCCTTGGAAGCTTTCACCGCCAGCTCAAGCGCATTCATAGGAACATTGTCATAACTCATAGAGCCGCCTTGAGAAGTATTCGTTATCCACTCTCCCGCACCCGAGTAACGCCAAAAAGCACAGACCGGTTTGTGTCCAATCAGCATAACGCGAATATCCCCTGAATCTTTAAGCTTAATGGCATCTTGAATATACATCGGTACATATTTCTTCTCATCAAACAGGGCTTTGGCTTCTGCATAATTATTGACTTTATGTACAAAATAACCGCCATAGTTTGATGGCCCGTACGAGCGTTTTACAATTTTGGGGTACCGTGCCGTTTTTAAATATTTGTACCCCTCTTCAATATCATAAAAAATTTTAGTCGGGGGGTCCTGAAGATGGTATTTTCGGCAGAACAGTGTCACATTTTCTTTTGATTTGTTGCAAAACTGTGTCTCAATAGACGGAATAAAGCGTACACCCGGAAGTGCTGAGGCAATCTCTTTAAACGTGTCATACGCTGTAGCCGGAATGTTACCGACCAAAACATCAATATTTTTGCGCCGTACCTCATTGATAAAGCGCACTTTGTCATTTCCCCAATGATACGTTACCGTCTCAATTGTGTCAGGCCAGCCCTTAAAGTTGCTGCGGTCAAAAAAACGTAATACATAATCTAAATATAATAATCCAATTTTCGGAAGGCATCGTTTGCTCATCGTTTCTCCTCTGTTTTTCGATCGATCATCGCTACAATCAGATCAATTTTTTTAGCATTAAAATCCAACCCCATCTTCTCTTGCTCCGGTGTTGCAAAAGCGGGAATACCGTTCACTTCCAAAACAACGTACTCTTCCCGTTCGGTATCGTATAAAATATCGACTCCGGCAATATCCATACCTAAAGCTTTTGAAGCCCTTTTCGCAATATCTACAAGCTCATCGTTTGCTTCCCTGAGAATAACACGACCTCCGGCCGTAACATTCGTTCGCCAATCCCTGTTGCCGGATTTTCGTCCATAACAGCCGACAAATTCACCATCAACAATATCAATACGAAAATCGGAAAAATTGTTTTGGATGAATCGCTCCACATAAATATGGCGAACATTCATTTGATTGATAAACGGCATCAGCATATTGAACTTCTCTTCGCTGTCAAGCAGCGCCATGCCGGCACCTCCCCAGCCGTCAATAGGTTTAAAAACCATTTGTCCCCACTCTTGAAGTTTCGTATACAGTCCTTCATGACTTTCACGGTGACAAATAAAAAAATCGGACGTTTTTACCCCTGAATGCGACAAAATCATATTGGAACGGAATTTATCTTCAGAAAGTTTGAATGCTTTAAAACTATTGACGGTAGGCAGAAAATCGTTCACAACCTCATACATGTACACTTGAGCAACCGTTTGCTCACCGGCATTATAAGAGAAAAAAAGATCCAAATCAAGTATATTCATGCCATTGCAGATAATCGCACCGTTTTGTGCTTCGGCGAAGCGCAGGTCTAAATGTTGTATCACATCTATATCGCGCTCTTTGAGCTTCTCTTCTATCTTTTTTGCAATACAATCACCACCGCCATTCGTATACATCCACATTCCAACTTTACGACCCATCACCACTCCTCTTAAAAATTTTTATGTACTGCAAAATATTGAAAGATACTGCTGCTCAAGGCAATACGTTCTTCAAAACTCAACTTCTTTGCCCGCTCATGCGGTGTATGGTCTCCATCACCGAAAGGGCCCAGACCGTCTAGCGTTGTAACGCCGTGTGAACTCACAATATTGGCATCGCTCACACCGCCGCGTTCTTGCGTCTTCAAGCGCTGTTTCGTAATATTTTCCATTGCCGTAACTAACAGAAATGTCGCATCATTGGGTTGCATCACATCACGTTGAATTCCTCCACTTAATGTTGCGCTTGTCCCGTTCACATACGACGTCGCTACAATCGTGCGTATCGCTTCTAAAACACGTATTTTCTCTTGGGTGTTTTTATAGCGCAATTCAAACGTCAGATGTGCATGCGGTGAAATCGTATTGGCACCGATGCCTCCTTCTATTTTACCGACATTAAGTGTGGTACCTTGTTGTAAATCTGTCAGTGCGGTAAGTTCTTTGAGTTTGTACGCAGCTTCCAAGTTGGCATCAATACCCTCGCGGTAATGGTTTCCGGCATGTGCTGCCATACCGACGATTTCAATAGAAAACGTACCCACTCCTTTTCTCCCGACAACTACTTCACCTTCTGCTCCGGCAGCTTCATAGACCAGGCAGTAATCATACTCTGCAGCCAGTGACGCACTGACATACTTTGAATCATCACTTCCCGTCTCTTCATCACTGACCAGTAAGATATCGATATTTTCAATAGGACAACGCTCTTGTTGAAGTCGGCGCAATGCTTCGAGCATGACAATATTGCCCCCTTTCATATCGCACACTCCCGGACCGTAAACCCACTCGCTGTCTTCACGATAACCTTCAAATGTACCGGGAGCAAATACGGTGTCGAGATGACCCAAAAGCAGTAGTTTTTTTCCTTGAACACGGGGTGAACGATAGAGCCGATGTTCGCCGATAAGCTCTCGCTCAAATATGGTGGTCTTAAAGCCCAACGCCTCAAACCAGACATCAAACTGCTGTCCCACAGTATCAACACCATGTTTGTTTTGAGTATACGAATTAATATTAACAATAGTTTTAAGGTCATCTAAATAGCTCACAGGGACTCGCTTTAGAGAAATTGACGGTAAGGAGGTATTATATAAAAGGTTAGTTTAAATTAAGGAATAAAAAGAGGAGAAAAGTGTACTATGGCACCCCAATCCACTAAAAACAGAGGATTAAAATAAGAACGATAATTGCTTTAGCTTCTAAAAAAACAAAGTGATAGAATATGGGAATCAAAGCAAGAGATAAATTAGCGAAGAAACGTTCGAGAAA
>Ga0256840_1000116_pt1 | contig 68860 bp, 65 predicted proteins | sample 355202metaG_FD_185969 | JGI IMG/M metagenome (GOLD analysis project Ga0256840, IMG submission 185969) | Hydrothermal vent microbial communities from Mid Atlantic Ridge, Atlantic Ocean - 355-202 | ecosystem: Environmental > Aquatic > Marine > Hydrothermal vents | place: Atlantic Ocean: Mid...
CCTTACACAAGACGCATTGCGCGAGCAGAGCCGTGAGGTTGATACCGCAGGTTTTGACGTCGCTATGGCCGAGCAAAAAGCCAAGGCCCGCGCGGCATGGGCAGGTTCTGGCGAGGCGGCGGATGAAAATGTGTGGTTTGATGTGGTCGACAAGCACGGCCCGAGCGAATTTATTGGCTATATTGAAGAAGAGTCCGAGGGGCGTATCGTGGCCTTGGTGGCCGATGGTGAAGCCGTGGACGCGGCTAAAGGCGAGGTGCAAATTGCGCTAAACCAGACACCATTCTACGCTGAATCCGGCGGACAAGTGGGGGACGAGGGCACACTCACCACCGAGACCGGCACCGTGAAAATCACGGATGTGCGCAAGAAGGCAGGCGTGTTTGTGCATTTTGGCACGGTCACCAAAGGCGAAATTAGCCTTGGGCAAGCGGCAGAGCTGAAGGTCGACCACCTGAACCGGCGCGCCATTCGCGCCAATCACTCGGCGACGCATCTGCTGAACGAAGCCTTGCGCAACGTGCTTGGCACCCATGTGGCGCAGCGTGGTTCGCTGAATGCGGCCAACCGGATGCGGTTTGATTTTAGCCATTCCAAAGCCATGACCAACGACGAATTGGCCGAGGTGGAGATGGAAGTGAACCGCTATATCCGGCAGAATACACGGGTCGAAACCCGGATTATGACGCCCGATGCCGCCCGTGACCTGGGTGCGCAGGCGCTGTTTGGCGAGAAATACGGCGACGAGGTGCGGGTGGTTTCTATGGGCGAGCTGGATGGCTCAGGCAAAGGCATTGACGGCAAGACCTACTCGCTGGAGCTGTGCGGCGGCACCCATGTGGAGCGCTTGGGCGAAATTGGCCTGTTTAAGCTGGTGTCCGAGGGGGCGTCGGCCTCTGGGGTGCGCCGGATCGAGGGGCTGACGGGCGCGGGGGCCATGGGCTATATTGCCATGAATGACAGCCATCTTGCGCAGGCCGCCGCCGCCATGAAAACCACCGCTGAGCAATTGCCTTCACGTATAAAGGCGCTGCTTGATGAGCGCAAGCAGATGCAAAACGAGCTGGCAAATTTCCGCAAGCAACTGGCCATGGCCGGCTCGGGGCAAGCTGAGGTGAGCGTGCAAAACATAAACGGCACCCCGTTTTTGGCGCAAACATTAAGCGGTGTTTCCGGCAAAGACCTGCGCGGGATGATTGACGAGCACAAAAATCGGCTCGGCAAGGGGATTGTGTTGCTTATTGCCGATACCGGCGGGCGCGCGGCGATTGCGGCTGGCGTAACCGAGGGCTTGGCGGTTTCGGCGGTCGATATTGTGCGCGTGGCAGCGGAAAAGCTGGGCGGCAAGGGCGGTGGCGGGCGACCGGATATGGCGCAAGCGGGTGGCGCCAGTGCGGAAAATGCAGAAGAGGCCATTCAGGCCGTTATCAACATGTTGGAGGCCTAAAATGGCTGTATATGCAATGGTTCATATTGATGTGAAAGACGCAGAGGCCTATGCGAAATATGCGGCGATCGCGGGGCCGGCCGTGGCGAAATATAATGGTGAGTTTCTGGCGCGGGGCGGTGAGTGCCTGCATATGGAAGGCACGGGGCGGGCGCGCAATGTGATTATAAAATTTGCCGATTGGGATACGGCCAAGGCCTTTTATAACAGTCCAGAATATCAGGAGGCGCTGAGCTACGGCCTGCCCGCTGCTGATCGCGAATATACCTTTGTGGAGGGGGTTTAGATGCCCGCCTATATTATTGCGCGCATCGAGGTGACAAACCTTGAGGCCTATAGCGAATACGCCTCAAAAACGCCCGCACTTGCGGAAAGCTTCGGCGGTAAGTTTCTCGTGAAAGCAGGGGCTTATGAGCAGGTCGAGGGCAGCGGGCCGGACCGCCATGTGGTGATCGAAATGCCCGATATGGCGGCGGCGCGTGCGTTTTATAACAGCCCTGAATATCAGAAAATCCTGCCGATCGCGCTGGAGAACTCCATTCGTGATCTGGTGATTGTCGAGGGCGCCTAGATGTGCCGTTGGGCCGCCTATGCGGGGGAGCCGATTTTCCTTGAGGAGATCGTCAGCCGCCCCGAGCATTCGCTTATTTCGCAAAGCCTGCACTCGGATGAGGGCAAGACTGACACCAACGGAGACGGGTTTGGCGTGGCGTGGTATCGCGACCGCCCCGAACCCGGCCTTTACCGCGATACCTACCCCGCGTGGTCAGACCCTAACCTTGCCAGCCTTGCGCAGCAGGTGAAATCCGGCCTGTTTCTCGCCCATGTGCGCGCCAGCACCGGCAGCGCCACCAGCCGCAATAATTGCCACCCCTTTGTGCATGAAAACTGGTCGTTTATGCATAATGGCATGCTGGGAGGCTATAATGGCTTTCGCAAGCGGGTGGACCAGATGATACCGGATGAATATTATGAAAACCGCAAAGGCGCGACCGATAGCGAGGCGGCGTTTTTGATTGCGCTCGGGGATGGGCTGGAGGCCGACCCGAAAGCGGCGATGGAGCGGACGGTGGCCAAGCTGGAAACCTTGGCGCGGGAGCGCGGTGAAACGCCCTTTATGCGCTTTACAGCGGCGTTTTCGGATGGGGTGCGGCTTTACGCTCTGCGCTATGCCTCCGATAAGTTTGCCCCCAGCCTTTACCTGCGGAAACCCTGCCAGTTTGACGGGCTGACACTGGTATCCGAGCCGCTGGATATGGGGAAATTTCCGTGGGAGGAAGTGCCGCCGAACACGTTTTTGACCATTGAAAACGGCGAGATAGTCTCGGACAGGTTCAGCCCGTTTTAGCAGGCGTTGTCGCTTGAAAAAGGGCGCTCCCGTGGGGCGCCCTTTTGCATTTTAGCGCGTAGCTCAGGCCAGCGCGGCTTGCAGGTTTTGGTCGATCTTCTCAAGGAACCCTTCGGTGGTGAGCCATTTTTGATCAGGCCCAACCAGCAGGGCGAGGTCTTTGGTCATGAAGCCGGCCTCGACCGTATCGACGATCACTTTTTCCAGCGTTTCGGCGAAATTCATCAGGGCATCGTTGCTATCGAGCTTGGCGCGGTGCTTTAGGCCGCCGGTCCACGCATAGATCGAGGCAATCGAGTTGGTCGATGTCGCTTCGCCCTTCTGGTGTTGGCGATAGTGGCGGGTCACGGTGCCGTGGGCGGCTTCGGATTCCACAACGCTGCCATCGGGGGTCATCAGGATCGAGGTCATCAACCCGAGCGAGCCAAAGCCCTGCGCCACGGTGTCGGATTGCACGTCACCATCGTAGTTTTTGCAGGCCCATACGAACTTGCCGGACCATTTCATGGCGGAAGCCACCATGTCATCAATCAGGCGGTGCTCATAGGTGATGCCGGCCTCGGCGAATTTGTCGGCAAATTCAGCGTCAAAAACCTCCTGAAAGATGTCCTTAAAACGGCCGTCATAGGCCTTCAGGATGGTGTTTTTGGTGGAGAGATACAGCGGCCAGCCTTTGGTCAGCGCGTAGTTCATAGAAGCGCGGGCGAAGTCTGTGATGCTGTCATCTCGGTTATACATGGACATGAAAACACCGGCGGAGGGGGCGTCATACACCTCTTCCTCGATCACTGTGCCGTCGTCGCCGACAAACTTCATGCTGAGCTTGCCCTTGCCGGGGAAGAGGAAATCGGTGGCTTTGTATTGGTCGCCAAAAGCGTGGCGGCCGATGACAATCGGGTCTGTCCAGCCCGGCACAAGGCGCGGCACGTTTTGGCAAATAATAGGCGCGCGAAAAATGGTGCCGCCGAGAATGTTTCGGATGGTGCCGTTGGGGGATTTCCACATTTTTTTCAGGCCGAATTCCTCGACCCGCTGCTCATCGGGGGTGATGGTGGCGCATTTCACGCCGACACCGTATTTCTGGATGGCATGGGCGGCATCCACCGTCACTTGGTCATCGGTGGCGTCGCGGTGCTCCATGCCGAGGTCGTAATATTTCAGGTCAATATCGAGATAGGGCAGGATCAGCTTGTCTTTGATAAACTGCCAGATGATGCGGGTCATCTCGTCGCCGTCCAGCTCTACCACCGGATTGTCTACTTTAATCTTGGCCATTGTGTGCCCCTTTTATGAAAGATTCGGATGCTTTTACGCTATTTCATAGCAAAAGGAAAGAGCGGTATACCGTAGCATACCTAATCAATATTTGCATCCCTTTTGCCCGCATCGTATCAGGCTGGCAAGTAACACAGGAAACACGATGTCGGGAACCGATCACAGACAGGATGAAGGCTGGCAGGGACCAACGCCTGCTATTATTCTGGTCAAGCCGCAGATGGGCGAAAACATTGGCGCGGCGGCGCGGGCGATGTGGAATTTCGGGCTGGACCGGATGCGGCTGGTGGCCCCGCGCGATGGCTGGCCAAACCCGAAAGCGATTGCACTCGCCTCCGGTGCGGGCAGGGTGCTGGACCAGATTCAGGTGTCCGAGACCACCGCAGAGGCCACTAAAGACTTCAACTATATTTTTGCCACCACAGCGCGCAAGCGCGACCTGACCAAGGTGGTTATGTCCCCCGAGCGGGCGATGCAAAAGGCGCATGAACTGATTGCCAGTGGGCAAAAGGTCGGCATCCTGTTCGGGCCGGAGCGGGCAGGGCTGGCGAATGAGGATATTGTGCATGCTAATGCCTTTATCTCGGTGCCGGTGAATCCGGCGTTTGCTTCGCTGAACTTGGCCCAATCGGTGCTGCTGCTGGCCTATGAATGGCGGCGGCTGGCGGGGGCGGTGCCGGAGGCGCTGGACCTGAGCAAATCGCGCTTTGCCGAGGCGGGGGAGGTGCAGGCTTTTGTGCGGCATCTTGAAGCGCGGCTGGATGAGGTCGGGTTTTTCTTTCCGCCGGATAAGCGCATTTCGATGCTGGAAAACTTGAACAATATGTTTAGCCGGTTAGAATTAACAGATGCCGATGTGCGCACCTTGCACGGGGTGATAAAAGCCATAGCCGAGCGCCGCCATGGGCCGCTGGCGGGGGAGGATTGAATGAGCCGGAATATTTTTGAAGAGGTGGGCGAGAAGCAGGCCGCGCCGATTGTGCAGAAAAAACGCGCGGTGCCGCGCAGGGCGATTTCGATATGGCTGGGCATTATATTTGTGATGCTGCTGGCGATGATTGCCATTGGCGGGTTGACGCGGCTCACCGATAGCGGGCTTTCGATCACCGAATGGAAGCCGGTGACGGGGGCTATTCCGCCGCTAAACGCCGCTGATTGGGCCGAGGAATTTACCAAATATCAGGCCTCGCCGGAGTTTATTCTGCAAAACCATGCCATGTCCCTTGAGGATTTCAAGGGGATTTTCTGGTGGGAATGGGGGCATAGGCTGCTGGGGCGGATGATCGGTGTGGTCTGGGCCATCGGCTTTTTCTGGTTTCTGGCGCGCAAGCAAATTCCGACAGGGTATAAGGGCAAGTTCCTCGGGCTTGGCGTTCTCGGTGGGCTGCAAGGCGCGCTTGGCTGGTGGATGGTTTCGTCTGGCCTGACGGGCCGGATGGTCGATGTGGCGAGCTATAGGCTGGCGCTGCATCTGGGGCTGGCATTTATCATTCTCGGGCTGATCACGTGGTATGTGCTGAGCATCGGCAAAACCGGTGCGGTGCTTTTACAAGCGCGGCGGCGGCGCGAGGGCGGCTTGATGCGTTTTTCAACCCTGCTGCTGGTGGTGCTCTTTGCACAGGTGCTGCTCGGCGGCTTGGTGGCGGGCATTGATGCGGGCGAGGGCTACCCGACATGGCCCGATATGGACGGCCAGTTTCTACCCGATGGCAGCTTTGCCTTCACCCCGCTTTGGAGCAACTTTTTTGAAAACGTCGCGCTGGTGCAGTTTAACCACCGCCTGATGGGCTATATCGCCTTCACTCTCGGCCTTGCCTTGTGGTGGAAAAGCCGCAAAAGCCCTGTGGCGGCCACCCGTGGCGCCTTTAGCGTGATGCTGGCCATGATGTTGGCGCAGGTTTTGCTGGGCATTTATGCAGTGCTGTCTTCGGTGCAGCTGCATGTGGCGCTCACCCACCAGCTCGGGGCGGTGGTGCTATTTGTGCTTACCCTGCGGGCGCGCTTTCACGCCGCCTATCCCGCAGAGCAAAAGATCGCGCGGGGCTAGCGGCTTAGGCTGTCATAAAATGCGATTCGCAGGGTTTTAAGGGTCGGCTGGCAGGCCACGCCGCCATAAAATGCCTGCAAAGCGGCTTCAAACACCGGGTCGCAGGGCTTGGCACGTGAAAATAGTGAAATAGACGACTGGAATTTGAGGTCATCCGGCTCCCCAAAAAGCGCGCCCGCCCCCTTGCTGGCATGGGCGAGTGCTGCCTTGGTGCAGGCCACCACACGCGGGCCAAGCACGGGGTGGGCTAGGTAGGCCTGCGCCTCATCCTTGCCCGAAAGCGCATAAAATGCCGAGGTCTGGCTCAGGCCAAGCCCCTCGATTTGCGGGAAAATATACCACATCCAGTGGCTTTCCTTGCGGCCGGCCTGTAGCTCGGCGAGCGCCGTTTCGTAAATACCCTCTTGGGCGGTGAGGAAGCGGTCGAAATCATATTGAATATCCATGCCCCTGCCTAGCAGATCCGGCCTCGCCGTGCTATGCGACTTTTGGCGCGCCTGATTTCACGATTGGGCTTGAAATCCGGCCCTACAACCTCCATTTTCTAACCCATGAATGGAAGGCGCTGAAGCTGCCGAATAGTCGGGGCGCTTCGCCTTGCCCAGTTGAGGAAACTAAATGACCGAGCTGAACACTGTCACCCTCCCTGTTTTGCCCCTGCGAGATACCGTTGTGTTTCCGCATATGATCGTGCCGCTTTTCGTGGGCCGCGAAAAATCTGTCGCCGCGCTGGAAGAGGTGATGGAGGATAATAAAGAGATTTTGCTGTCGAGCCAGATGGACTCGGCAGAGGATGAGCCGACGGTTGATAGCATCCACCGTATGGGCGTGCTGGCTACAGTGCTGCAACTGCTCAAACTGCCCGATGGCACGGTGAAAGTGCTGGTGGAAGGCAAGCAGCGCGCCAAAATTTCGGCGTTTTTGCCCAATGACGACTTTTTCGAAGCTGAGGCCGAATTACTAGAGCAGCCCGATGATCGCTCTGACGAGATCGAGGCGCTGGTGCGCTCGGTGACTGCGGAATTTGGCCGCTATGCCAAGCTTAATTCCAGCGTGCCGGATGAGGCTATCGAGGCCGTGCAGGAGGCCAAAGACCCCGCAAAACTGGCAGATGTTGTGGCTGGCCATGTGAGTGTCGAGCAGGATGACAAGCAAACCCTGCTCGAAACCATCGGGCTGGAAGCGCGGCTGGAGAAGGTGTTTGAGCTGATGCATAGCGAGATGGCCGTGCTGAAAGTGGAGCGCAAAATCAAGAGCCGTGTGAAGTCTCAAATGGAGCGGACGCAGCGTGAATACTACCTGAACGAGCAAATGAAGGCCATTCAGAAAGAGTTGGGCGATGGCGAGGACGGTGGCGGCGAAATTGCCGAGCTGGAGGCCAAGATTACCGAGGCCAAGCTCTCAAAAGAGGCCGGTAAAAAGGCCTCCGCAGAGCTTAAGAAACTGAAAAACATGTCGCCGATGTCGGCCGAAGCAACCGTGGTGCGCAATTATCTTGACTGGATTATTTCGATCCCGTGGAGCAAGCGCACGCGGGTGAAAAAAGACCTTGTTGCCGCGCAAGCCGTGCTCGACAAGGATCATTACGGGCTGGAAAAAGTAAAAGAACGTATCGTGGAATATCTCGCGGTGCAGCAGCGCTCACGCAAGCTCAAGGGGCCGATTCTGTGCCTCGTCGGCCCGCCGGGCGTGGGCAAGACCTCGCTCGGGAAATCTGTGGCGCGGGCCACGGGGCGCGAATTTGTGCGCATTTCCTTGGGGGGCGTTTCTGACGAAAGCGAAATTCGCGGCCACCGGCGCACTTATATAGGCTCGATGCCGGGCAAAATTATTCAGGCGATGAAAAAAGCCAAAACGGTGAACCCGCTTATTTTGCTCGACGAGATCGACAAAATGGGCCGCGACCATCGCGGAGATCCGGCCTCGGCTTTGCTTGAAGTGCTCGACCCAGAGCAGAATAGCACGTTTACCGATCACTACCTTGAGGTCGAATATGACCTGTCAAACGTGATGTTTTTGACCACGGCCAACAGCTATAATATGGCGGGGCCGCTCTTGGACCGGATGGAGGTTATCAGTCTTGCTGGCTATACCGAGGATGAAAAATCCGAGATTGCCAAGCAGCATTTGATCGCCAAACAGGTGAAGGGCCACGGGCTGAAAACAAGTGAATTTACGCTGGAAGACGGCGCGTTGCGCGACATTATCCGCTATTATACCCGCGAGGCGGGGGTCCGCAACCTTGAGCGTGAAATCGCCAAGCTGTGCCGCAAGGCGGTTACCCAGATCGTGAAAAAGGAAGCAGAAAGCGTTGTGGTGTCTTCTACTAATATTGAGGAGTTTCTGGGGGTTAAGCGCTTCAAATTCGGCCTCGCCGAAGATGAAAACCAAATCGGTGTGGTCACAGGGCTGGCCTGGACCAGTGTGGGCGGCGACCTGTTGCATATCGAAGCCTTGCGCCTGCCGGGCAAAGGTCGGATGAAAACCACGGGTAAACTCGGTGATGTGATGAAGGAAAGCATTGAGGCTGCCTCAAGCTTTGTGCGCTCAAAGGCGACCACACTGGGCATTAAACCGCCAGAATTTGAAAAGATGGATATCCACGTGCACGTGCCTGAAGGCGGCACCCCTAAAGACGGCCCCAGCGCGGGTGTGGGTATGGTGACCTCAATCGTTTCCGTGCTCACGCGCATTCCCGTTAAGCGGGATGTGGCAATGACCGGCGAGGTAACATTGCGCGGCAATGTGCTGCCTATCGGCGGGCTGAAAGAGAAGCTTTTGGCGGCGCTCAGGGGCGGGATTAAAACTGTGCTTATTCCGGCGGATAATGAAAAAGACCTCGCGGAAATTCCGGACAATGTGAAGGAAGGGTTGGAGATAATTCCGGTTTCCGATGTCATGGATGTACTCGAAATTGCGCTGGAGCGGATGCCAGAACCCATCGAGTGGGATGAGCTAGCCGCCGCCGCGGCAGTGGAGGCCGCGAAGGCCGCCGAGGTCCAGATCGCGCACTAGTTCTGCGGCTTTAACCACCACTTGAAAGCACGCCAGATGGCGTGCTTTTGGGGTTTAAGGGGGTAAATAAGCCACGCAAACCCGTGCATGTATCCAATTCCCCCTCTCAAGCCCGAAATTTAGAAAAATCCCTACATTTGTAAGCAAATTGTCATAAACTAGCCTTACTGAAAAACAGGATCCAGATTCGCTAGGAGTCCTGACCACACATGGAGGATATTATGAAAAAATGTGCACTCGCATCGGTGCTTGCGCTCGGCGTTGCCGCGCAAGCTATGGCCGTTGAGCTCACGGTTTATACGGCCGTGGAGGCCGAAGACCTGACCCGCTACGCCGCTGCTTTTAATGAGGATCACCCCGATATCACTATCAATTGGGTGCGCGATTCTACGGGCGTAATCACGGCTAAGCTTTTGGCAGAGCGTGATAATCCACAAGCCGATGTAATTTGGGGCTTGGCCGCCACCTCGCTTTTGCTGATGAAATCCGAAGACATGCTAGAACCATACGCCCCCGCTGGTGTAGAGGCGCTCGACCCTAAATTCGTCGACAACTCCACCCCGCCAACATGGACAGGTATGGACGCATGGGTTGCCGCGATCTGCTATAATACCGTGGAAGGCGAGGCCAATGGCGTGCCAGCCCCAACAAGCTGGGCCGACCTGACAGACCCCGTTTATGCTGGCCAAATCATAATGCCGAATCCGAATTCCTCCGGCACGGGCTTCCTTGATGTGTCTAGCTGGCTGCAAATGTTTGGCGAAGAGGGCGGCTGGAATTATATGGACGGCCTGCACGCCAATATTTCGCGCTACACCCATTCCGGCTCGGCCCCTTGTAAGCTGGCGGCAGCTGGCGAAACCACGATTGGGGTTTCGTTTGCGTTCCGCGGGGCTAAATCCAAGGCCGCAGGCGCGCCGATCGAGATTATTGTGCCAACCGAGGGCGTAGGCTGGGATATGGAAGCGACCGCGATTGTGGCTGGCACGGCCAACCTTGAAGCCGCACAAACGCTGGTCGATTGGACGGTCACGCAAAAGGCCAACGAGCTTTATAACCAAGGTTATGCGGTTGTGGCTTACCCAGGGGTGGCACAACCTGTAGAGTATTTTCCTGAAGGCCTAGTGGATGCGATGATCGACAATGATTTCGAGTTTGCCGCCAATAATCGGGGGGCTATTCTGGAAGAATGGGCCAACCGTTACGACGGAAAATCAGACCCCCGTTAAGGGCTTGAAAAGGGGCGGTTTGCCCGCCCCTTTATCTCTATTTCAAGGATACATAAATGCTCGATTCCGCGCCCTCTATCTACCTGCGTATTGAAAATCTGTGGAAGAATTTCGGAGATTTCACCGCCCTGCGTGAGATCTCACTCGATGTGATCGAGGGAGAATTCTTGTGCTTCCTTGGCCCCTCTGGCTGTGGGAAGACCACACTTTTGCGGGCCATTGCGGGGCTGGATTTACAAACACGGGGCAGGGTAGAACAGGCGGGAAAGGACGTTTCGAACCTGCCACCTGCCGAGCGGGATTTTGGCATTGTTTTTCAATCCTACGCGCTGTTTCCTAATCTGACGATCGAGAAAAACATCGCTTACGGGCTGGAGAATGATGGCCGTAGCAAGCCCGAAATAAAGGCCCGGGTTGCCGAGCTTTTGGCGCTTGTCGGCCTGCCCGAGCAGGGAAAAAAATATCCCGCGCAGCTTTCTGGCGGGCAGCAGCAGCGCATTGCTCTCGCCCGCGCCATTGCCACGAATCCGGGCCTTTTGCTGCTGGACGAGCCGCTTTCGGCGCTTGATGCCAAGGTGCGGATTTTTCTGCGCCATGAGGTGAAAGAGCTGCAACGCAAGCTCGGAATCACTACCGTGATGGTGACCCATGACCAAGAAGAAGCGCTTAGCATGGCCGACCGGATTGTGGTGATGAATCACGGCACGATTGAGCAGGTCGGCACGCCGTTGGAGATTTATCGCGACCCCGCCAGCCTGTTCGTGGCCGATTTTATTGGGGCGATGAACCAGATTCCGGCTGTGGCGAATGGCGACTCTGTCAAAATTGAAAACATAGAAATTCGCTGTGATAGCAATAATATATCAGGTAAGGCTGTGGTTACTATCAGGCCAGAAGATGTGTTGCCGGTGGAGGTGGGCGGGGAAAACACCCTCAAAGCCACGATTAAATCTATGGAGTTCCTCGGCTCGTTTTTCCGCGCCGAGCTGACCAACCCAGACCTCGGAACCACTACGCTTTCGGCTGATTTCTCCATCAACGCTGTGCGCCGTCTTGGGTTGGAGGAGGGCGCGAGTTTATTGGTTCAGCTTCCCGCGGATCGGCTCAAAACTTTCCCAGAGGCCAACTAGATGCAGGGCAAAATCGTAAAACCCAAGCTCGGGCGGGATGACTGGGCGCAGCGCAGCTTTATGCTGGTTATAGGGCTTTACCTGATCATTGCGCTGGCGCTGCCGCTTTATGCGATGCTCAGCAAGGCCTTCACCACTTATAGCTTCGACTTGAGCCAATATGAGGTGCAGGTAAGCGACGAGGCTGGCGCTTTCGGCCCCGTGCAAAGCGTGGCCAGCCTGAATGACCCAACCGTGTTCGAAAAACTCACCACCAACACCAATGGCCGCCTTGGCCTCACTAAGCTTTTCTCCGACTTCAGCTTCCGCAGCCCGGTGATGTATCGCTTTCGCGGCACCACCGAAAATGCGGTCTACCTGATAGGCTCTGAGCGCCATACAGGGCCGGATTGGGTGGAGCTGGACAGCAACACCTTCCGCCGCGTGGTAATCCGGCCCACGTCCGAACGCGGGCTGGCCAACTTCCGTACCTATTTCTCCACGCCGGCGCTGTTTCAGTCAGTTAAAAACTCGCTGACCATTGCGGTGATTGTGACCGTGATCACCGTTACGCTGGCCTTCTGGTTTGCCTATGCGCTCGCCCGCAGTAAGATGCACCTTAAAGGCGTGTTTCGTATGGTGGCGATGATGCCAATTCTGGTGCCCTCACTCCTGCCCGGTATTGCGCTGCTCTACCTGTTTTCCTCTCGTCAGGGCATGCTGAAAGCGCTGATGTTCGGGCATGATATCAACGGCCCCATCGGCATTGTTATCGGCTCGGTGTTTTTCACCTTTCCGCACGCGATGATCATCATTTCCACCGCGCTTTCTATCTCTGACGCCCGCTTGTTCGAGGCCTCGGAGTCCCTCAAAGCCTCCCGCTGGCGCACGTTTTGGACGGTTACAATCCCTGGTGCTCGCTACGGGCTTTTTTCTGCGGCCTTCGTGGTTTTTAACCTCGTGATCACCGACTTTGGCCTGCCCAAAGTGATCGGCGGCAACTATAATATGCTGGCGGTGGATATCTATAAACAGGTGATCGGCCAGCAGAATTTCGAGATGGGCGCGGTGGTTTCCATGGTGCTGCTTGTCCCCGCACTGCTTGCCTTTGGCATTGACCGCCGGATGCAGAAAAAGCAGGTGGCGCTACTCACCGCACGTTCGGTGGTGTTTGAGCCGAAACCCAACCGCCGGATGGACTGGATCTTCTTTGTCTATGCCAGCCTTGTTGCCATGTTTATCGCCGGTATTATCGCAGTTTGCCAATTTGCCGCGCTGATCAAGCAATGGCCCTATAATCTGTCCTTCTCGCTGAAGAACTTCGATTTTTCGCGCATGGATGGCGGTGGCTGGGGTTCTTATACCAACTCGCTGCTTCTGGCTATACTCACCGCGATCATCGGCACGGCAGTGGTGTTTCTCGGGGCCTATATGGTTGAAAAAACAAAAGGGTTTGAAAAGGGCAGGGCGCTGTTTCAGGGCCTTGCGATGCTGCCTATGGCCATTCCGGGTATGGTGCTCGGCATTGCCTATATCTTCTTTTTTAACAACCCGGCCAACCCGCTCAACTTCATCTATGGCACCATGATTATCCTCGTGGTCTCCACCGTCACCCACTTTTACACGGTCAGCCACCTTACGGCGGTGACCGCGCTCAAGCAGATGGACGGCGAGTTTGAAAGCGTCAGTCAATCGCTCAAGCAACCGTTTTACAAGCTGTTTTGGCGCGTCACGGTTCCGGTTTCCCTCCCCGCCATCCTCAACATCTCGATCTACCTTTTTGTAAACGCCATGACCACGGTGTCGGCGGTGGTGTTCCTTTATTCCACCGACACAGCCCTCGCCTCTGTCGCCGTCCTCAACATGAACGATGCCGGAGACATCGCCCCCGCCGCCGCCATGGGCATGATGATTTTCTATACCAACGCCGCAGCCCGCATCCTGCACGCGCTGCTTAGTAGGGGTATTTTGGCGCGCTCGAATGCGTGGCGAAATTCTGGTTAATGTGCTTTACATCGGGCCGGATACAGCTAAATTGCGGCAAGCTGCGGGCGTGGTGGAATGGTAGACACGCCAGACTTAAAATCTGTTGGCCGAATGGCCGTGGGGGTTCAAGTCCCCCCGCCCGCACCACAAAAAAAGGCCGGAGCGATCTCCGGCCTTTTTTATAATCTGGTATTTGGATATTATGCGGCGCGCACGATCTCGCCGCCGCCCTGATGCCAATGCATCAAGCCACCAAGGTTATAAACCTCGGAGAAACCGGCTGCGATCAGCATTTGCGCAGCCATGCCCGAGCGGCCACCAGAGGCGCAATAAACGATAACCGGCTTGGAAACATCCAGCTCGGGGTGAAATTCGGGGTGGCGCGGGTCGGCCTTTACCTGAAACATCATCAAAGGGATGTGCAGCGCGCCCTTGGCGGTGCCAGACGACATCAGCTCGTTGATATCGCGCACATCAATGATGATGGCTTCGTTGTTGTTAACTTTTGCTACCGCGTCTGCAGGCGCAATGCCCTGTACTGCGGCTTGACGACCAAATGGCATGTTCATGGGTAATCCCCTCGTGTGTGACTTTGTTGAGGTCATATTTAATTGATACTTGTCAATAATCAAGTCTAAATATTCAAAAAAGTGAATATTACCGGAAATCCGTGTTAATACGGAAAACTCACTTGCATTGTTCGCTTATTGTTCTCATATTTGTTTTCTGCCGGGCTGTGTGATAGCCAAGCAGAAACGGGGGCGGCTATGCTGAAATACATAAAAGTGCGGGGCGCGCGGGCGCATAATTTGAAGTCGGTTGATGTGGATATCCCGCGCGACAAGCTGGTGGTGATCACGGGGTTGTCCGGCTCGGGCAAATCCAGCTTGGCGTTTGATACGATATACGCCGAGGGCCAGCGCCGCTATGTGGAAAGCCTGAGCGCCTATGCGCGCCAATTCCTCGACATGATGCAAAAGCCGGATATGGACCATATTTCAGGCCTTTCGCCGGCGATTTCGATTGAGCAGAAAACCACAAGCAAAAATCCGCGCTCCACCGTGGGCACGGTGACCGAGATTTATGACTATATGCGGCTGCTATTTGCCCGCGTAGGCACGCCGTATTCGCCCGCCACAGGGCTGCCGATCGAGGCGCAGCAGGTGTCCGAGATGGTGGACAGGATTATGGGGATGGAAGAGGGCACGCGGGCCTATTTGCTGGCCCCGATTGTGCGCGACCGCAAGGGCGAATACGCCAAGGATTTCATTGAGCTGCGCAAAAAGGGCTTTCAGCGGGTTAAGGTAGACGGCGAATTTTATGAGCTGGACGAACCGCCCACGCTGGATAAGAAATTCCGGCATAACATTGATGTGGTGGTGGACCGACTGATCCTGAAAGAGGGTTTGGAGACGCGGTTGGCGGATAGTTTGCGCACGGCGCTGGACTTGGCTGACGGCATCGCCGTGCTGGAAATTGCGGATGATAACGCCGAGCGGCATGTGTTTTCAGAGAATTATGCTTGCCCCGTGAGCGGCTTTACCATTTCTGAAATCGAGCCGCGTTTGTTTTCGTTTAACGCGCCTTTCGGGGCCTGCCCTGCCTGTGATGGCCTTGGCGTCGAGATGTTTTTTGATGAAAACCTGATCGTGCCGGACCAGTCAATCACGCTTTATAACGGGGCGCTGGCACCGTGGGCCAAGGGGAAATCACCTTATTTCAGGCAGACCATTGAGGCGATTGCCAAGCATTACAAATTCAAAAAATCCCTGCCGTGGAGCGAGCTTCCCGAAGAGGTGCAGCAGGTCATGCTCTATGGCTCCAAGGGCGAGGAGATCAAGTTCCGCTATGACGAGGGTGGGCGGGTTTATGAGGTGTCGCGGCCCTTTGAGGGGGTGATCCCGAATATGCAGCGGCGCTATCGGGAGACCGATAGCAACTGGATTCGCGAAGAATTCGAGCGCTATCAGAACACCAAGCATTGCGCGGCCTGTGATGGCTACCGCCTAAAACCAGAGGCGCTGGCGGTAAAAATCGCGGGGCTGCATGCGGGGCAGGTGGTGCAGCTGTCCATTCAGGAAGCGCTGGATTGGGTCGAGGCGGTGCCGAGCCAGCTGGGCAAGCAGAAAAACCAGATCGCAGCGGCGATATTGAAGGAAATTCGCGAGCGGCTGGGGTTTTTGGTAAATGTCGGCCTGAATTACCTGTCGCTCTCTCGGGCCTCGGGCACGCTTAGCGGCGGGGAAAGCCAGCGGATACGGCTGGCTAGCCAGATCGGCTCGGGGCTTACGGGGGTGCTTTATGTGCTGGATGAGCCGAGCATTGGCCTGCATCAGCGCGACAACGGCCGCCTGCTGGAAACGCTGAAAAACCTGCGCGACCAAGGCAACTCGGTGCTGGTGGTGGAGCATGACGAAGAGGCCATTCGCGAGGCCGACCATGTGCTGGATATCGGCCCGGGGGCGGGGATTCATGGGGGCGAGATTATTGCGCAGGGCACACCTGCAGAGATTGCGGCCTGTGAAACCTCGATCACGGGGCAGTATTTAACCGGCAAGCGCCGCATTCCGGTGCCGCTGGAGCGCCGTAAGGGCAATGGCAAAAAGCTGGTGGTAAAAGAGGCAACGGGAAATAACCTGAAGGGGGTAACGGCGACGTTTCCGCTCGGGGTGTTTACCTGTGTTACGGGGGTTTCGGGGGGCGGGAAATCAACCCTGACCATTGAAACCCTGTTCAAAACCGCAAGCATGCGCCTGAACCGCGCGCGGCAAATTCCGGCACCGTGCAAGGCCATTACGGGGTTGGAGCACCTGGACAAGGTGATCGATATTGACCAACGCGCCATTGGGCGCACGCCGCGCTCTAATCCGGCCACCTATACGGGGGCGTTTACGCCTATTCGCGATTGGTTTGCCAATCTGCCAGAGGCCAAAACGCGGGGCTATAAGCCCGGGCGGTTCAGCTTTAACGTAAAAGGCGGGCGCTGTGAGGCCTGCAAAGGCGACGGGGTGATCAAGATTGAAATGCACTTTTTGCCCGATGTGTATGTGGAGTGCGAAAGCTGCAAAGGCGCGCGGTTTAACCGTGAAACGCTGGAGATCCACTTCAAGGGCAAGAGCATTGCGGACGTGCTGGATATGACGGTGGAAGAGGCGGCGGAATTTTTCCGCGCCGTGCCGAGCATTCGCGATAAAATGACGGCCCTTTTAAGGGTGGGCTTGGGCTATATCAAGGTTGGCCAGCAGGCCACCACGCTTTCGGGCGGGGAGGCGCAGCGGGTGAAGCTCTCCAAAGAATTAGCCAAGCGCTCAACAGGGCGGACGCTGTATATTCTGGATGAGCCAACCACGGGCTTGCATTTTGAAGACGTCAAAAAGCTGCTGGAAGTGCTGCATGAGCTGGTCGACCAAGGCAACACGGTGGTGGTGATCGAGCACAACTTGGATGTGATTAAAACCGCTGATTATATCATTGATATCGGCCCCGAGGGCGGCGATGGCGGCGGCGAGATTGTGGCCACGGGCACGCCGGAGCAGGTGGCCGCCGCTGAGGGCAGCCACACGGGGTATTATCTGAAGGATATGCTATAGATACTTGCGTGCAATTTTGCGCGCGAAGGGCTTCATGCGGTCGCTGTGTTTATCAAGGAACACCTGCACCCGCGCGGTGTCGTGCTTTGAAAGGTCGCGCAGCCACCACGCCACGGCCTTTTGCATGAACCAGTCGTGGTCATCCACATAGCGCGCGGCCCAGCCCAAAATGCGCTCGCGGGCTTTATTTTGCGCCGGCGTAAGGTGGTTGAGCTTGGCCCATGGCAGCGTGGCCACCAGCGCAGCGCGGCGAGACCACATATGCTTGGAATGGGTCCATGCCTCCACTTCGTCAAGCCGCGCGGGCTGGGCGACAAGGCGTTTAGCGGCAGCGGTGCAGGCTTGGTCGGCGATGGCCCAGCTATCAAATTCCGGCACCCATGACTGGAGCAGCGCCCATGTGGCGTCATCAGGGTTTATGCGGGCTTGGATCAGCAGTTTAGCGGCGGCGATGCGGGCCTCGAACACGTCGCTTTGCCATAACTCGGCGGCCAGCGCGAGGCGGTCGTCCAAGCTTAGCTCGGCGCGCCACGTTTTTACAAGGCTGTCAATTTCTGGGTTGGCAAGGCCGATGATCTCGCGGGTTTGCTTGTGGTAGGTCGCCATTTCGGCGGCCTTTTTAGCGTCGCCTTGGGCGCGCAATTGCTCTAATGCGTTCATTTTTTCTTTGCCCTTAGCCTATCCATAAGCCGCTTGCCGCGGCCGGTTTTGTTAACTTGTTGCGCGCGCGCCAGCACCAGATCGCCGGCTGCAACGTCTTTGGTGACCACGCTTCCGGTGCCGATCAGGGCGTCATCGCCGATATTGACGGGGGATACAAGCGCCGAGTTCGAGCCGATAAACACCCGCTCGCCAAGGGTGGAATGGTGCTTGAACACGCCGTCATAGTTGCAAAAAATAACCCCCGCGCCGATATTGCTATCCGCGCCGATCTCGGCATCGCCGACATAGCTCAGGTGGTTAACCTTGGCCCCGTTGCCGATAACCGCATTTTTGATTTCAACAAAATTGCCAACCTTGCCGCCCGCGCCAATTTCAGCGCCGGGCCGCAGCCGTGCATAGGGGCCGATAATTGCAGCCTCGGCCACGTGGCAGCCCTCAAGGTGGCTAAAGGCCCGAATGCGCGCGCCATTTTCCACGCTCACACCGGGGCCAAACACCACGTTTGGCTCTACGGTAACATCGCCGCCAAGCACGGTATCTAGGGCGAAAAAAACGGTTTCGGGGGCGTGCAATGTGGCCCCGTTTTCCAGCGCCGCAGCCCGCGCGCGGGCCTGAAACACCGCCTCGGCTTCGGCGAGCTGGGCGCGGGAATTAACGCTGGTGGCCTCCTCGGAGGCGCATTCAACCACGCCGCAGCGCTTACCCGCAGCGCGCGCCAGTGAGATCACGTCTGTCAGGTAATATTCGCCATTGGCATTATCGTTGCCAACCTGCGCCAGCAGGCCAAACAGCATATCGGCTTTTGCGGCTATTACGCCAAGGTTGCACAGCCCGATTTCGAGCTGCTCGGCGCTGCTGTCGTTATGTTCGACAATGCCGCTAAGTTCATCGCCCTGCACGAGCATCCGGCCATAGCCCGTTGGGTCTTGGGGCGTGAACCCGACGGCGACCACATCAAAGCCCTCGGCGCGCTTGGCGAGCACCGCTTGCATGGTTTTGGGGGTCACAAAGGGGCCGTCGCCATAAAGCACAATGGCATCACCTGCAAAATCGGTCAGCGCGGTTTGTGCACAAAGTGCTGCGCCGCCGGTGCCGTTGAGCGCGGGTTGCTTAACCGTTTCAGCACGGCCCTCCACATGGGCGGCTACCGTTTCACCGCCAAAGCCGACCACAACGATTTGGCGTGCCGCCCCCGCCTCGGCCGCGCTTTTCAAAACGTGGTCGATCATCGGGGCGTGGCCGACCTCGTGCATAACCTTGGGGAGGTCTGATTTCATACGGCTGCCTTTTCCGGCGGCCAAAATAATGCTGGCAAATTCCATTGGGTGCTCCACGTTTTGGTGAAGGTCTAGCAGAGCTAGGGCCGGGGCAAAAGCGGGAAGTTGCGCCGCTAGCTTGTGCGCATGAAAAAACCCGAGCGGCGCATATGCGCATGGCCCGGGTTCGAACTATGATATGAGTATTTAGGTTACAGGCGCGGCTGCGTGTTATTATTTTTTGGTTACAGCCAGCAAAACGACGGCGGCGATGATCAGAGGGATCAGCCAAGCGCCCGAACCGGCCATGCGGGCCGGCTCTTCAATAGCAACAGCAACAGGGGCTGTGTAAACAATAGCGCCAGCAGAAGCGGCAGATGCCGACATGAGCGTAACAGCGGATGCAATCAGTTTTTTCATTTTCATTTTCCTATATGCCAATATTTAAATGGCCAGAATAGCCAGTGATTCTTTGGGCAGTGATTTTATTTAACCCGAATAGAACTCAAAATAAACTAAATTTTGCAGTTGAACCCCGCGCCCGCCACCCGCTATAAGCGCGCCGTATGCGGGTGTAGCTCAATGGTAGAGCAGCAGCCTTCCAAGCTGAATACGTGGGTTCGATTCCCATCACCCGCTCCAAACATCCAGATGTGATCATTCGTCCCTTGTGCTTCCGTCGCTGGAGGCGTATTTGCTCTGGCAAATTCGAGGGGGCCGCGAAATGGCAAAAGAAAAGCTTGAAGATCGCCCAAAGGCCAAAAACGCTAGGCCATTGCGCCAGTTGATGCCGTTTTTGAAGCCCTATGCCGGCCTTATGTGGGGGGCGCTCGCGGCGCTGACCCTCACCGCAGGGCTTTCGCTGAGCTTCCCTTTGGTGGTGCGTGGGGTGGTTGATAGCTTCTCAAACGATAACCTTGAGAATATAGACCATGTCTTTATATACGCCATCTTGATTGCGGGCGCGCTCGCCCTTGGCACCGCGCTGCGGTTTTATTTGGTTACACGGCTTGGTGAACGGGTGATCGCCGATATTCGGCAAGCCGTTTATAACAAGGTCATCGGCATGTCGCCGGTGTTTTATGAAAAAACAATGACGGGCGAGGTGCTTTCCCGCCTCACCACCGACACCACGCTTATACTGTCAGTGATCAGCTCGTCTATCTCGGTGGCCCTGCGCAATGTGCTTATGTTTATTGGCGGCATGGGCTTTATGCTGTTTACCTCGGCTTACCTTACGGGGCTGGTGCTGCTAACCGTGCCGATGATCGTCATCCCGATTGTGATTTTTGGCCGCCGTTTACGCACTCTTTCGCGCGAGAGCCAAGACCGCATCGCCGACAGCGCGGGCATGGCCTCTGAAACCCTGCTCTCGGCGCAAACTGTGCAGGCCTATACCCACGAGCCCCAGAGCCGCGAAAAATATGACGCGCTGATCGAGGCCGGATTTGAAACCGCAAAACGCCGGATTATGACCCGTTCGATTATGACCGCCTCAATCATTTTTCTCGTTTTCACGGGGGTTGTGACCGTGCTCTGGGTCGGTACGGGCGTGGTGCAGCGCGGCGAAATGGGGGCCGGTCAGCTGGTGCAGTTTGTGATTTATGCGGTTTTGGTCGCTGGTGCTGTGGGGTCGCTTTCGGAAATCTGGGGCGAGTTGCAGCGCGCTGCAGGGGCCACCGAGCGCTTGGTTGAGCTGATAAACGCTGAAGACCCTATACAGGACCCCGCCGCGCCGGCTCCGCTTAAAGCCCCTATCCAAGGCGAGATTGCCTTTAACAATGTCACCTTCCACTACCCCGCACGCCCGAATGTGGCGGCCCTTAGTGGCCTGAACCTGCGGATAAACCCCGGTGAAACTGTAGCGCTTGTTGGCCCCTCCGGCGCGGGTAAATCTACGCTGTTTCAACTGCTTATGCGGTTTTATGAAGTGTCCGAGGGCGAAATTAAGTTGGAAAACACGCCGATCAAAGACCTTGGCCGCGTAGACATGCGCCGGCAAATGGCGCTGGTGCCGCAAGAGCCGGTTATTTTTGCCACCTCGGCGATGGAAAACATCCGCTTTGGCCGCCCTGATGCCAGCGATGCCGAAGTGATCGAAGCCGCCAAAGCCGCCGCTGCGCACGGGTTCCTGAGCAAGCTGCCCGAGGGTTACGCCAGCTATGTCGGCGAGCGCGGGGTTATGCTTTCGGGCGGGCAAAAACAGCGCATCGCCATTGCGCGCGCCATTCTGCGCGATGCGCCGATACTGCTGCTGGATGAAGCCACCTCGGCGCTGGATGCCGAATCGGAGCGTTTGGTGCAGCAGGCGGTTGAGGCAATGGCGCAGGAGCGCACCACCCTGATTATTGCGCACCGCCTCGCCACCGTAAAAAAAGCTGACCGGATTGTGGTGTTTGACGAGGGCAAAGTGGTGGCCGAAGGCACCCATGACGAGCTGGTCGCCGAGAATGGCCTTTATGCCCGCCTTGCCAAGCTGCAGTTTACCGAAGGTCAGCTTGGTTAATGTTTTTCTTGCTCTGATGCGGTTTTGCTTTATCCTCTTGAAAAAATGGAGGAATGAACCGTGGAAGTCGTATCAATAAAAGAGAAAATCGCTATTGAGCAGGAGATGGATGTGTCTGGCCGCTGGAGCGCCAACACGCTGTTTGAGCAGCTCACCCAGACCGCGGATAAGTTCCCGAGCCGAAAAGCGCTCACTTTTATGCTCAAATCAGGCCCGACGGACCCGGAAGAAACCTTCACTTGGACAGGCCTGCGCGAGCGCACATCCCAATGCGCCAACCTGTTTCGTAGCCTCGGTGTGGGCGAAAAAGACGTTGTGGCCTATATTCTGCCCAATTGTAACGAGGCGGTGCTAACCTTTCTGGCGGGCTCTACGGCAGGCATTGTGAACCCGATCAACCCGCTGCTTTCGGCAGAGCAAATCGGGTCTATCCTGCGGGAAACCGGCGCGAAGGTGGTGGTAACCCTTGCGCCATTTCCCAAAACCGAGGTGGCGCAGCTGGTTAATGAAGCGGTGGCGCTGGCACCGAATGTGAAAACCATTCTTGAGGTCGACCTCAAGCGCTATCTCAAGCCGCCGCTGGCATGGCTAATCCCGCTTTTGCGGCCCAAAGTTGAGGCCAAGCATGCTGCTAAGGTTATGGATTTCAACGCCGAAGCCGATAAGCAAAGCAAAACGCTGGGTTGGGTCGAAAGCGGAGAAGACCGCGTGGCGGCCTATTTCCACACCGGCGGCACCACGGGCATGCCGAAAGTGGCGCAGCACAAGTTCTCTGGCATGATCTATAACGGCTGGTGCGCCGAATTCCAGATTATCTCATCCAAAGATGTGCTGCTTTGCCCGCTGCCCATGTTCCACGTTTTTGCTGCCTATCCGATTTTGATGGCCTGCCTGACATCGGGCGCGCAAATGGTGATGCCCACGCCGCAGGGCTATCGCGGCGACGGGGTTTTTGACAATTTCTGGAAGCTGATCGAGCGCCATAAGGCGAGCTTTATGGTGACCGTGCCAACAGCCGTGGCGGCGCTTATGCAGCGCGAGGTCAATGCCGATGTGTCGAGCCTGAAATATGCGCTCTGCGGTTCGGCCCCGCTGCCGGTGGAGCTGTTCAAAAAGTTTGAAAACGCCACGGGCGTGCGGATATTGGAGGGCTACGGCATGACCGAAGCCACCTGCCTGATTTCGATTAACCCCGTGGCCGGCGAGCGCAAAATCGGCTCTGTGGGCTTGCCCTTCCCGTATTCCGATGTGAAAATTTACGATTGTGACCCGAAAGGTGCGGTAAATACCGAGCGCGCGGTGGACGAGATCGGCGAAATCTGCGTGGCCAATCCGGGGGTTATGGTGGGCGCGACCTATGTGGAAGAGGCCAAAAACCAAGGCTTGTTTGCCAATGGCACCCATCTGCGCACCGGAGATCTGGGCCGGATAGATGAAGACGGTTTCCTTTGGATCACTGGCCGCGCCAAAGACCTGATCATCCGCGGTGGCCATAATATCGACCCTGCCGAAATTGAAGAAGCCCTTGCCAGCCATCCCGCCATTGCCCTTTCCGGTGCCATTGGCCAGCCAGACAGCCACTCCGGCGAGATTCCCTGCGTGTATGTAGAGCTGGTAGACGGCGCGACGGTAACGCCCGACGAACTATTGGCACATCTAAAAGAACATGTGGAAGAGCGGGCGGCGATTCCGAAGTATGTGGAGATCATGGACGAACTGCCCAAAACTGCGGTTGGTAAAATTTTGAAAAATGACCTGCGTAAGCTGGCGATTTCCCGCATTTACACCGCCGCGCTACAAGAGGCCGGGCTGGATGCCACCGTGCCGGAGGCCGTTGAGGATAAAAAGCGCGGGCTGGTGGCGCAGGTAAAAACCGAAGATGTGTCTATCACCGATGAGGCCATCACTGCCGTGCTGGGTGATTTCGCCCGCCCATGGGCGTGGAAGGCCTAACCGTTGCGGCGCGGCCAGCCTCCCGCTTGGGGCAAGGCCGCGTGCGCGCCGCGCAGAGACCTTCGCGCCGGTGGCCTAAGGCTTCACTTCTAGTAAAGGCGGGGTGTCATCTGGCGGGGTGTCCTCGCCAATTTGAGTGATTTTGGCAGCGCGCATATCCTGAAACTCCCCAAGGCGAGCTTGCATAAGGCTGCGGTTCGCCACGCCCTTACGGCTTTCGAGCGACAGGTTTTCCAGCGCGCGGGCGGGGATCTCCAGCATATCGCCGGTTTTCAGCTTCAGAATCTGGCCGATGGGCATTTTCTTGCGGTAGAGCACCACATCAAAACAGGCGGGTGCGGCCTCCACAGCTTTGTTGAAGGCGGCGCGCCACTCGGCACGGCTTTCGCCGGGGCGGGGGAGCGCGGCTGAAAAACTGGTATTGGCGGCGGGCAACATAAGCGCCACATGGCCTTTGGCTTTACCGTTCAAAAACTCGAAATCTATGCCAATTTGCAGATAGGGGATTTCCGGAAACAAATGCGGTGATGGCTCGGTTTCCACTTGTGCCGTGTGGTAGGTATGGGTGGTTTTTCCGCTGCGTAGCTCGCGCAGAATGCTGGCGAACGCCTTGAACATTTCGTCAAGAAAGGGACGCGTGAGGGCGGCGTCTATGTCGGTGGGCGGGCGTGGCGGGGGTAGGGTGCTTTCCAGCGTGCCTGTGGATATATTAACAATATTTTCAACCAGTTCCACATCTAGCGCCAGTAGGCCAAACTGCCCTTCGGTGTGGCATTCGAGGCGAAAATACAACCCGTTTTCTGGTAGAGCGGCGATAAAATCAACTACTTCGCATTGCTTGGCCGCGCGGCTCTGTGTCTCTAGCTGCACTTCAAGCGCTGAAAGCCCCGCCACCGAGGCGGCTTTGCCGAGCACGCCGGCCAGCCCGTCTACGGCGGGGTCGGCCTCGGGGGGCTGTGCGGGGGGACGCAACATTTGGCGCAAAATACTGTCAGGCATCTATCCCTCCTCCTCTTCCGGCTCGATCAGGGTGATTTCGCCCGCGCTTTCCAGCTCTTTGATAGCGACCACCACTTGGGTCATGGCGGCATCGGCATCTTTGGTTTTCACCGTGCCGCGCTCACTGATGCTTTCCTCAATCTGCTCGGCAAGGCGCGAAGATATGTTGGAGAGGATGAATTCTTTCACTGCCGGGGCCGTGCTGGCGGCACCTGATAGCGCGGCTACCAAGGTTTCATCATCTACGCCGCGCAGGATTTTGGAAATATCGCGGCCTGTGATCCGGCTCGGGATGTCCTCAAAGGTAAACATAAGGCGGCGGATCTGGCTGGCGGATTCCGGGTCTTTCTTCTCAATTCCGCCAAGAATTTCATCGCGGAATTGCCCCGCTGACATGTTTAGAATCGCGCCAATTCGGGCGGCGGCGCTATCTTCAAACGCGCCGGCACTGCCTTTGTCGCGCAGGGAATCGGCAAGCGCAATGCCGATTCGGCTTACGATATTTGGCATTACATCGGTGGTTTTGGATATTGCGGCCAAAATGCCCTCGGCGGCATCGGTGGCGATCTGGCTCACGATTTCAGCTGATTTGGAGGGGGTCAGCTTAGACAGGATCACCGCCCCGACTCGCGGATTTTCAGCCGCGATTCGCAGGGCCAGCACCTCTGGGTCCGTTTTGGAGATGTAATCCCACGCATTGGCCTCGGCAGAGCCACTTTGGCGTGCCTTCACTTTGTTCAGGGTTTCGGCGGTAATCTGGTCTTCCATGGCTTTGAGGGAGCCATCAATATCGCGCTCGAAAACCAGCCCCATACGCTCCATTTCAAGGATGAATTCTGCGGTTACGCCATCCACGATGTCTTTATCGACCACGCCAAGCCCTGTCATGGCTTTGGTGATTTTCCAAATCGCATCGGCGTCCAGCTCAAGCTCTTCGAGCGATACGCCGCCGCCCACCAGCAGCTTGACGATAATGGCGGCCTTTTGGCGCTGGCTAAGGCTGGCCACGGGGGCGGATGGGGTAAGGAGAGCTTGCTGGGTCATGTCTTCGCTATTTTTCGTAAACTTATCCCTACATCGCAGATAAATCTGAACGCGAGGTAAAGATTGCCTTGTGGCGCGACATTTTCGTCGCTATCCCTCCCCCTTATGAAAATACTGTTTCTTGGTGATATAATGGGGCGGGCAGGGCGCAAGGCGATTGCGGCGCGGCTGCCAGAGCTTAAGCGCGCGTGGGCGCTTGATTTTATCGTGGTGAATGGCGAAAACGCCACGGGCGGTATGGGGCTTACGGGCGCACATGCGCAGGGGTTTTTCGAGGCGGGGGCTGATGTCGTGACGCTGGGCGACCATGCCTTTGACCAGCGCGATATGCTGAAAGCGATTGAGGCCGAGCCGCGCATTATCCGGCCGCTTAATTTTTCCAAGGTTGCGCCGGGCGTGGGCGCGCGGCTGTTTACGGCCGCCAACGGGAAAAAGGTTTTTGTGGCGCAGGCGCTTGGGCAAGTGTTTATGAAACGGCCATTTTCCGACCCGTTCTCGGCGCTCGATGCCGCGCTGAAGGCCGCACCCTTGGGGCAGGGGGCCGATGCGGTGATTGTCGATTTTCATGCCGAGGTGACCTCGGAAAAAATGGCGATGGGGCATTGGCTGGATGGCCGCGCCTCATTGGTGGTGGGCACCCATACCCATGTGCCCACAGCCGATGCGCGCATTCTGGCCAAGGGCACCGCTTGCCTGACAGATGCCGGCATGTGCGGCGATTATAACTCGGTGATCGGCATGGAGCCGCTGGAGCCGATGCGGCGGTTTTTAACCGGCATGGGCAAGGGGCGGTTTACGCCGGCCACGGGCGAGGCCACGCTTTCCGGCGTTTATATCGAAACCGACGCGGGTAAAGCCACCCGTATAGAGCCGGTGCGCATTGGCGGTTTGCTCCAGCAGCAGGGGCCATCTTTGCTATGAGAACCTTGTTCAATTACGGCACGCTGGTGCTTATGGGGCTGGTCTGGGGGGCGGTGTTTCCGATTACCAAAATCGCGGTGTCGACGGGCTATAAACCCTTCGGTATAATGGTGTGGCAGATGGTTATCGGGGTTACGCTTTCGGCGGCCTTTCTGCTGCTGCGGGGCAAAAAGCTGAATTTCACCCGTGCCAACCTGCCGATATATTTTGGCGTGGCGATGCTGGGCACCGTGCTGCCGAACTACTTTTCCTATACCGCCAGTGCGCATTTACCAGCGGGGATCATCTCTATTCTCATTGCGCTGGTGCCGCTGTTTTCTATGCCGATTGCGCTGGCCATGGGGTTTGAGCGCTTCAACTGGCTGCGCCTGCTCGGGGCGCTCAGCGGGGCGGTGGCGCTGCTACTGCTTATCGGGCCAGATTCCAGCCTGCCCACTGAGTCTGACTATATTTACGTGCTGGTCATGGCCGTTGCGCCATTGCTTTATGGCATGGAGGGCAATTTTCTCACCTATATGGGCGAACGGGGGCTGGACGCCACCCAAACCTTGTTCGGGGCCACGATTATAGCCCTGATTTTCGCCGTGCCGCTGGCGTTGGGTCTGGGCCAATGGATTGACCCGATCAAGCCGTGGGGTGCGCCAGAATGGGCGATTCCGGCAGGCGCGACGCTGAATATCACCGCCTATATCCTATATGTATGGCTCATTCACCGCGCGGGGCCGGTGTTTTCATCACAGGTGGCTTACCTCGTTACGGGCTGGGGTGTGGTTATTTCGATGGTATTCCTTGGCGAAACCTACTCGAAATGGGTGTGGCTGGCGATGGGGCTAATGCTGCTTGGCGTGGCACTGGTGCGGCCAAAGAAGACGTAGGGTGCTGTGCTATGCACGCACACCCTACGCGGCGGTGATCCAGCCACCACCGAGCACGCGGCTACCCTCATGGGCGTAAAACACGCAAGCTTGCCCGGGCGAGACCCCTGCCTCGGCGCTGAGCAGGTCTACGCGAGCGGTATCCGGCCCTGTTGGCACCAGCCGTGCCGGAATGGGCGGGCGGGTAGAGCGCACCTTTACCGTGATATCCCAGCCGACATCAGAGACTGATTCGAAGGCTTCATCCCCAAGCCAGTTGATCTCTTTCAGGTTCACGGCGCGGGTGGTCAGCGCCTCGGACGGGCCAACCACCACTTGCTGCTTATCGGCATCCAGCTTGACCACATAAAGCGGGTCGCCGCCGCCAATGCCAAGCCCGCGCCGCTGGCCTATGGTATAGCGTATCACGCCTTTGTGCTGGCCAAGAACCTTGCCCTCAAGGTCCACGATATCGCCGGGTTCTGCTGCACCGGGGCGGAGCTTTTCAATAACGTCGGCATAAGAGCCGTTGGGCACAAAGCATATGTCTTGGCTGTCTGGCTTGTCTGCTACGCTTAGGCCAAACTCGGCGGCCAGCGCACGGGTTTCGGCCTTGGATTTCAGATGGCCCAGCGGAAAGCGCAAATAGGAAAGCTGCTCGGGCGTGGTGGAAAACAGAAAATAGCTCTGGTCGCGGTCAAAATCGGCGGCGCGGTGCAGCTCGGGGCCATTTACGCCGGATTTACGCTGGATGTAGTGGCCGGTGGCCATGCAATCTGCGCCAAGGTCTTTGGCGGTATTGAGTAGATCTTTGAACTTCACTCTTTCATTACAACGAATGCAGGGCACGGGGGTGGAGCCAGCGAGGTAAGCATCGGCAAATTCGTCAATCACCGTTTCCTGAAAGATGTTTTCGTAATCCAGCACGTAATGCGGAAAGCCCATTTCCTCGGCCACACGGCGGGCATCGTGGATATCTCGCCCCGCGCAACACGCGCCCTTTTTGGCCAGCGCCGCACCGTGGTCATAGAGCTGCAAGGTGACCCCGACCACGTCATAGCCCTCCCGCGCCAGCAGGGCCGCCACCACCGAGCTATCCACCCCGCCAGACATCGCCACCACCACGCGGGTTTCGCTCGGAGGCTTGGCAAATCCGAGGCTATTCAGGGCCGTTTCTGGCATATTAAGCTCCACTTTTCTTAGTAATATAAGCGAATTTTACGCAGTTCCAAGGGGGGCTTTCATATTTCGTTAAACCTGCAAGCGCAAGGTGGCTTCGTGGGAATTATCAAAGTGAGGGAACAATGTATATTAGACGACAAAAGGGCCCCGTTTACGTGGCGCTCCCCGATGGCACTATCCTTTCGAGGTCCGATTTGCCATCGGTAAACACGCGGCGCTGGGTGGCGCGGCGCAAAGCAACCGTAGTAACCGCCGTGGCAGCGGGCATGCTTTCACGCGAGGAAGCCTTGGATATGTATAGCCTTTCCAGTGAGGAATTCGAGGGCTGGGTCAGGGCGATGACCACCCATGGCCGCGCCGGATTGAAGGTTACCAAATTGCAAGATTATCGCTAGCCCCTCGCTTTTTTAGGGGAGTTTACGCAGGTGTAACAATTGGTTAACCTTTTTCAGATAGCACATTAACTATGTTGCGACGGGATGGCCAAGAAGGAATAACCATGCGAATTCTACTTGTTGAAGATGACCCAATGACCTCAAAGAGTATCGAGATGATGCTGGCGAGTGCGAACCTTAATGTCTATGCTACAGATCTTGGCGAGGAAGGGATCGATCTCGCCAAACTCTACGATTACGATCTGATCCTGCTCGATATCAACCTGCCGGATATGAACGGCCATGAGGTGCTGCGCCAGCTTCGGCTCGCCAAAATCGACACGCCGATCCTTATCCTTTCCGGCATGGATGACACCGAAAACAAGATCAAAGGCTTTGGCTTCGGCGCGGATGACTATATGACCAAGCCGTTCCACCGTGAAGAGCTGGTGGCGCGCATTCATGCTATTGTGCGGCGCTCGAAAGGCCATGCGCAATCGCTTATTACCACCGGAAACATAGTGGTGAACCTCGACGCCAAAACCGTAGAGGCCAATGGGCGCCCGGTGCATCTCACCGGCAAAGAATACCAGATGTTCGAGCTGTTAAGCTTGCGTAAAGGCACAACACTGACCAAGGAAATGTTCCTGAACCACCTTTACGGCGGTATGGATGAGCCGGAGTTGAAAATCATTGATGTATTCATCTGCAAGCTGCGCAAAAAGCTCAGCACGGCATTGGATGGCGAAAACTACATCGAAACCGTCTGGGGCCGTGGCTATGTGCTGCGCGAGCCGGTAGCAGTGGACGAGCCGCAACCCATTGCCGTTTAGGCGAATTTAGCCTAACTCTCTAGCAAGCAGTGGGGAGCAGGGCCAATGGCTGAAATCGCGATTGAAAACCTATCAGAACAAGAAGCGCGGGCCGAGCTGGGCCGCCTTTCAGCGCTTATGGCCCGAGCTGAGGCGGCCTATTATCAAGACGATGCCCCAGAGATGGATGACGCCCGTTACGACGCCCTAAAAGCGCGAAACCTGGCGATTGAAGCGCGGTTCCCCAACCTGATTCGCGCCGATAGCCCCGCAAAGCGCGTGGGGGCCGCCCCTGCCTCCGGCTTTGGGAAAATCCACCATGAAGTGCCTATGCTGTCGCTGGGAAATGCCTTTTCCGATGAAGATGTGGTGGAATTCGACGCGCGTGTGCGTAAATTTCTGAGCTTGGTGGCTCCGGTCAGCTATACAGCCGAACCCAAAATCGACGGGCTTTCTTTGAGCATCCGCTACGAAAATGGCAGGCTTATATACGCGGCCACCCGGGGCGATGGCGAGGTCGGGGAGGATGTAACCGCCAACGCCCGCTATGTGAGTGGAATTCCGCACCACCTTGAAAACGCGCCGGAAATTCTGGAAGTGCGCGGTGAGGTCTATATGGAGCACGCCGCTTTTTCAGCCCTTAACGCGCGGCAAAAAGAGGCCGGAGAAAAGCCCTTCTCCAACCCCCGCAATGCTGCCGCCGGCTCGCTTCGCCAGCTAGATGCCCGCATCACCGCCACCCGCCCGCTGGCATTTTTCGCCTATGCATGGGGCGCACTTTCCACCCCCCTTGCCAACACCCAGAAAGCCGCCATCGAGCGGCTGGCCTGCATGGGCTTTGCCACCAACCCGCTGACCAAGCTGTGTGATTCTCCGAAAGCCCTGCTCTCGCAGTATAAAACGATCGAGCGCCAACGGGCCACGCTGGGCTATGACATTGACGGCGTGGTTTACAAGGTTAACGACCTCGCGCTGCAAGCCCGCCTCGGGATGCGCGCGACCACCCCTCGCTGGGCAATTGCCCATAAATTCCCGGCTGAAACCGCGTGGACCCGCCTGGAAGCTATCGACATTCAGGTCGGCCGCACCGGCGCGCTTTCCCCCGTGGCGCGGCTGCATCCGGTAACAGTTGGCGGCGTGGTTGTGAGCAATGCCACCCTGCATAATGAGGATTATATCAAGGGCGTCGATTCCAAGGGCGCGCCGATTCGCGGGGGGCGCGACATTCGCCAAGGTGATTGGGTCGAGGTTTACCGCGCAGGCGATGTGATCCCGAAAATTCGCGATGTAGACCTGAGCAAGCGGGAAAATCCGGTGCCTTATACCTTCCCCAAGGCCTGTCCGGTTTGTGGGGCAGATGCCATTCGCGAGCCGGGGGAGGCCGTTGCACGCTGCACTGGCGAGTTTAGCTGCGGCGCGCAACGCCTTGAAAAACTGAAGCATTTCGTGGCCCGCCAAGCCTTTGATATAGACGGTCTCGGAGTGAAGCAGATCGCGGTATTCGTCGAGCTAGGCTGGGTTACGGAACCTGCCGACATCTTCACCCTGCGCGCGCGCCATGGTGAGGCCCTGGCCATGCGCGAGGGCTGGGGAGAGACCTCGGCCCGCAACCTGTTCAACGCCATCGAGGCCCGCCGGACCATCCCGCTCAACCGCTTGATTTTCGCGCTTGGCATCCGCCATGTTGGTGAAAACTCGGGGATGCTGCTTGCGCGCACCTATCAAAGCTGGGTGGCCTTCCAAGCCGCCATGATTGCCGCGCAGCCCCATGAGGGCGCGGCGTGGGAGGAGCTGAACGGAATTGATGGTGTCGGCGAGGTTATGGCGGCGTCGGTGGTGGACTTTTTCCACACCGAGGCCACGCGGCGGATGGTCGACGCGTTGGTGGCAGAGCTCAGCATTGAGGACGTGCTGCCCCCCGATACGGGTGGCTCTCCGGTGGCGGGGAAAACCATGGTGTTTACCGGCACTTTGAGCAAGGTCAGCCGCGCAGAGGCCAAGGCGCAGGCCGAGGGGCTGGGGGCGAAGGTGTCGGGGTCGGTTTCGGCGAAAACCGATATTCTGGTGGCGGGGGAGAAGGCGGGGAGCAAGCTCAAGAAGGCCGAGAGCCTTGGGGTGCAGGTGCTCACCGAGGATGAATGGCTTGCGCTGATCGCCGAAACGCTGTGATATAGCGCTATGTCTACCCGCCCCGAAATCTTGTTCCCGCTGTTTGGCGACACCCGCAAGCTTAGCGGCATCGGCCCTAAGGGAGCGGAGGCGCTGGCCAAGGTAGGGCTGACACGCCCGAAAGATATGCTGTTTACGCTGCCCCATTCGGGGGTGGATCGGCGCTTGCGCACGTCGCTGAAAGGGCTTGAGTTTCCGACGGTGGCTACGGTTGAAGTGGAAGTGACAGCGCACCGAAACGCCACCACACGGGGGCCGTTCCGAGTGTTGGTCACTGATGCTGAGCTGGATTTCCAACTGGTGTTTTTCCGGCCCAATACGGGCTGGCTCAAGGAGCAGCTGCCGGAGGGCGAGCGGCGGATTGTTTCGGGCAAGGTGGAGCTTTATGACGGCATTGCGCAGATGCAGCACCCCGACCATATTTTGAAGCCCGACGAGGCTGATAAGCTGCCCGCTTTTGAGCCGATTTACCCGCTAACGCAAGGGATCACCCAACGCGCCATGCGCAAAGCCGTGGCGGCGGCGGTGCATATCGCGCCGGATTTGGCGGAGTGGATAGAGCCGAGCCTGATAAAAAAACACGGCTGGCCAAGCTGGAAAGCGGCGCTTGAAGCGGCGCATAATCCGACGGATGCGGCGGACCTTATGCCCGCCGCCAAGGCGCGGGAGCGGCTGGCTTATGATGAGCTGTTTGCCCATCAGCTCACGCTGGCACTGGCGCGAGCGCAACGGCGGGCGAGCAAGGGGATTTCGACGGTGTCAGAAGGGCGGCTGGGGGCCAAACTGGTGGCGTCTTTGCCGTTTGAGCCAACAGGCGCGCAGAACCGTGCGGTGGCGGAGATTGTCGCTGATTTGGCGGCAGAAACGCGGATGAACCGGCTGCTGCAGGGGGACGTGGGCGCGGGCAAAACGCTGGTGGCCATGCTGGCGATGTGCGCGGTGGTTGAGGCGGGCGGGCAGGCGGCGATGATGGCCCCGACCGAGATTTTGGTGCGCCAGCATATGGAAAGCCTGCGCGGCATGGCGGAGGCTGTGGGCCTGCGGATGGAGATTTTGACAGGGCGGGACAAGGGCAAGGCGCGGGCGGCCAAGCTGGCGGCGCTGGCGGCGGGGGAGGTTGATATTTTGCTCGGCACCCATGCGATTTTCCAGAAAGACGTTCGTTTCAAGGACTTACGGTTAGCGATTGTCGATGAGCAGCATCGGTTTGGTGTGTCTGAGAGGATGCAGCTTTCCAGCAAGGGCCGCGCCGTGGATAGCTTGGTGATGACCGCCACGCCCATTCCGCGCTCGCTGGCGCTGAGCCATTTTGGCGATATGGAGGTCTCGGTGCTGGATGAAAAGCCGGCGGGGCGCTTGCCGATTGAAACGGTTGTGGTGTCGGCGGGGCGGATGGACGAGGTCGTGGAAAAACTGCGCGGGGCGATTGCCAATGGGCAGCAGGTTTTCTGGGTTTGCCCCTTGGTGGAGGAAAGTGAAGTGATGGCGCTGACGGCGGCCGAGGAGCGCTTCCGCGTGCTGCGGTTGGCGCTTGGCGAGGGCGCGGTGGGGCTGGTGCATGGGCAGCTGAAACCCGCTGAAAAAGACGCGGCGATGGCGGATTTTGTGGCTGGAAAAACCAAAGTTTTGGTGGCGACGACGGTTATTGAAGTGGGCGTAGATGTGCCCAATGCTACGATTATGGTCATCGAGGGGGCGCAGAATTTCGGGCTGGCGCAGTTGCACCAGTTGCGCGGGCGGGTAGGGCGCGGATCGAAAGCCTCGACTTGCCTCTTGATGTATGATCCGCCGCTGACCCAAAGCGGGCAGGCGCGGCTCGGGATTATGCGGGAAACCGAGGACGGGTTTCGGATTGCCGATGAGGATTTGCGGTTGCGCGGAGCGGGGGACTTGTTGGGGGTTAAACAATCCGGATTGCCGCAATTCAGGGTAGCAGATTTGGAACAGCAGGAGCCGCTGATGAAAATCGCACAAGATGATGCGCGGCTGCTGTTGGAGATGGACCCTAACCTGCTGGAAACGCGCGGGAAAGCGGCGCGGGCCCTGCTGTATTTGATGGATAGGGATAAGGCGTTTTTGATGCTTAAAGTCGGTTAAATGGTTAATGTTCTCAAAATGTTCTTGACCTGCGGGTCTAAATGGAGAACATTAAGGAAACTTAACGGAAATCAACCACGGAGAACATCATGGCTACGCTCATTCGGAAATTCGAATCTTCCCCGGCAAAAGAGCTGATCGAAGATGCGCTTTCACTGGGCGCGATCTTTGTCATGGTGCTGGTGGTGCTTTCCTTCTAGGTCTGCTCGCTTACCCCGATCTGCCTTGGGGTAAGGCACACCTCGGCGCGGCCTTAGGGCTGCGCCTTTTTTTTGGCCTCGGTAATGGCGTCGAGAGTAGCCTCTAGTGCCAGCATTATCGAGGCATGGCGGTTTTTGAAGCCGCGTGCGGGGCGCAGAACTTCGTAGCCTTCAAAGGGGGATTCTGGCGTTTCGCCGTCGGCTTTAAGTAGGGCTTTGAGTTGGTCACGGGCCGTTTTCACTTGGGCTTCCGTCAAGCCTATGGCTTGCGCACCAAGAATGGACGCCGAAGCCTGTCCAAGAGCGCAGGCCTTAACATCCATCCCGAACCGGGTGATTTTTTCGCCGTTATAATCAAGGCTTACGGCCACATTGGAGCCACAAAGCGGGGCGCGTTTGCGGACCGTTGCCATGGGGTTTTCCAGAAGTTCGGCATGGGGGATATCAGCCGCCAGCGCCAGAATTTGCCCTGAATACAGCGCGATCAGTTCACTATCATCTGGCATGTTCCGGCTCTCCAAGCTAGGTTTAGCAACAGATAGGCACTCCAGACAGGAATGAAAAGCAAAATGAAAACCTTTGACATCACAAGTGTGAAATTCAACGCCCAAGGGCTGGTGTCGGTAATCTCGCAGGACGCTGAAACGCTGGAGGTGCTGATGCTGGCCTGGATGAATGCCGAGAGCCTGAAGGAAACACTGGAAACGGGGCGCATGACCTTTTGGTCGCGCTCGCGGCAGGCGTTTTGGCGCAAGGGGGAAAGCTCTGGCCATGTGCAAACCCTAAAAGATATGCGGATAGATTGTGACCGCGATTGCCTGCTGGCGCTGGTAGAGCAGGTGGGGCCAGCATGCCACACCAACCGGCGGAGTTGTTTTTATACGGCGCTGCGGCATGGTGAAGAGGTGGAACTGAGTCAGCCCGAGTCTTAAAGCCCGACCATGCGGCGGATGTCCTCTGGCGTCGCCCCCTCGGCGCGGTATTTCGAGATCGCCCGCGCGTCGTCGCGCTTGGCGAGGCGCTTGCCGTTGTCGTCGCGGATAAGGCGGTGGTGGTGGTAGGTCGGCGTGGGTAAGTCCAGTAGCTTTTGCAGGATGACATGAATTTTGGTGGCCTCGAACAGGTCTTGCCCGCGGGTCACGTGGGTGACGCCCTGAAAGGCGTCGTCCAGCACCACTGAAAGATGGTAGGAGGTGCCCATATCGCGGCGGGCCAGCACGATGTCACCGATGGTTTTCAGGGCTTCGTCGGCGGTAAACTCGACCAACCCTGCTTCCCCGTTTGGCCCCGCACCGGTTTCCTGAAAGCTGAAATAGCGCTGCCAGTTCAGCCTTGGCTCGCCTAATGTCATGCTGCACACGTTCATATCCAGCCGTAGCGTCTGGTTTTCGGGAAAGGGGTGGTCGCTCATATCTGCGGGATAGGGAAAGCAAGTGCCGGGGTAGACTACGCCATCAGGGCCATGCACCGGTGCGCCTTCCTGCGGGGCTTGCGTGGCTTCAATTATATCACGGCGGGTGCAGGTGCAGGGGTAAAGCCGGTTTTTGTTCCACAAATATTTCAGGGCCTTACGGTAGGCGCTTCGCCTTTCGGACTGCCGCAGCACCGGCTTTGGCCAGCTTATCCCGAGCCACGCCAAATCCTCATATATCTGCGCTTCCCATTCCGAGCGGGCGCGGGATTGATCTATGTCTTCAATGCGCAGCAGAAATTCGCCACCGTTTGCCGCCGCCCGATCCCACGCCGTGAGCGCGCTAAAGGCGTGGCCCAAATGTAGCGGGCCGGTGGGGGAGGGGGCGAAGCGCTCTACATGAGCCATGCGGTGAAATCCGCTTTGCCGCGGTCGGTATAGGCTTTGTAGCGCACCTTGCGATTGCGGCGGCCTTTTTTGGCGTCGACCTCGGGGAAGAGGCCGAAATTGACGTTCATCGGCTGGAAGGTTTTGGCATCGGCCCCGCCGGTGATATGGGTAATGAGCGCGCCCATGGCGGTGGTGTTTGGCGGCACGGGCAGCACTTCGCCTCGTGCTTGCGCTACAGCCATGCGGCCCGCGAGCAGGCCCATGGCGGTGCTTTCCACATAGCCTTCAACGCCCGTTATCTGGCCGGCCATGCGGATATTGGGCGTGGATTTAAGCTGCATTTGGGCGTTCAGCAGCAAGGGCGAATTGATGAAGGTGTTGCGGTGAATGCCGCCCAAGCGGGCGAATTCGGCGTCTTCTAAGCCGGGGATCATCCGCAGAACATCTTTCTGCGCGCCGTATTTCATTTTGGTCTGAAAGCCGACGATGTTGAACAGGGTGCCGAGGCTGTTATCGCGCCGCAGCTGCACCACGGCGTGGGCTTTCACATCGGGCGCGTGCGGGTTGGTGAGGCCCACCGGCTTCATCGGCCCCCAGCGCAGGGTTTCGCGGCCACGCTCGGCCATGACTTCGATGGGGAGGCAGCCGTCAAAATAGGGCGTGTCCTTTTCCCAGTCTTTGAACTCGGTCTTTTCCGCTGCTATTAGGGCGTCAATGAAGCCGTTGTATTGAGCCTCGTCCATGGGGCAGTTGAGATAGGCGGTGCGGTCTTCTTCCGTCTCGCCCTTGTCATAGCGGGACTGGAACCACGCCTTTTCCATGTCCACGCTTTCAGCATAGACAATCGGGGCAATGGCATCAAAAAACGCCAATCCATCTTCGCCGCCTGCCGCCATAATAGCTTTGGCCAGCGCGGTGGTGGTCAGCGGACCCGTGGCAATAATGGTGTTGGACCAATCGGGCAGGGCGGTGATCTCGCCGGTTTCAAAGCTGATATTGGGGTGGTTGCGCAGGCGCGCGGTGACGGCGGCTGAAAAGGCATTGCGGTCCACCGCCAAGGCGCTTCCGGCTGGCAGGGCGTGGGCGTCGGCCATTTCCATAATCAGCCCGCCCGCTTGCCGCATTTCCCAGTGCAGCAGGCCCACGGCGTTGGCCTCGTCATCATCGGAGCGGAAGGAATTCGAGCAAACAAGCTCGGCAAAATCGCCGGTTTGGTGGGCGAAGGTGCCGACATTTGGCCGCATCTCGTGCAGCACTACATTCAGGCCCGCCTGCGCGATTTGCCAAGCGGCCTCGGAACCGGCCATGCCGCCGCCGATAATATGGATAGGATCTGTCATAGGGTTGCTTTACGTCAGCTTTGGGGAAAAGAAAAGGCATGAGTTTGCAAGACTTTTCTTATGATCGCGCGGCAGCCAATAGCTCAACATAATCCAGCCCTCGCTGACCAAAGGCTCTAAATTCGGAAGGTGTTCCAAAGTCGTATGAAATGCTGAAACGGACAGAGGTGAGCGGGGCGCGCCATGTGAAATAAGCATTTTGAACACCTGTTTTAAAGGAAAGCGGTAGGTTTGGAAGCGTGTATTTCACGTTGGCCGACGCTAGAATAATTCGGGCATCCGGGCTGATTTCGTTGACATACGCGGAGGATTCCAAACTCAATTCCAACTGTGGATTAACCGTGTGGTAAGCGGCGAAAAATAGGTTTCCACTTTGCGTTGGTTCACTGAGATTCAAAGGGAATTCCAGCGCGGCGGCGGCTTCAATGTCTGTGTGGCCAAAGCTGAACATCACTTCAGCCCCAAGCGTATAGCTTTGGGATGTGAAATCGCTAGGCTTAAACATATAGGTCGCGAATGCGCCTGCTCGAATGGCATTTGAAATACGGTAGCCGCCGTGAAATCCGAAGGTCGCTAATTCCATTGATATGCGCGGTGAGGCGGGGGTGGAAAATACTGGCGTATCGTATGTTGCGTCAAATCTATAATCTGCCTGTAGCCCAAAATTTCTCACCGAAAACTGAGTTTGGGTTGCGATACTATAGGCCTCGGCGGGCTTAAACGTGGCGGACACCATCTCAAAGGATACATTTGTATCAAAGCTCAGGTTTTGCGCTTGGGCGCTGGCACCAATGAGCATTACGCCAGCGGTCAGAATGTTTTTCAGCATTAATTTCACCTGTTGTTTGCTTTGCCGTTGTCTAGCACACGCATTGCGGATGTAAATTAATATTGTTTTAGCCTTTTCCTTTGGCCTCCGCACCATTACCTTAGCGCAAACGCCAAAAAGGAGAGTATCATGGCTGATATCAAAGACCCGGAAAATACTGTTATTATTGAAGTGGAAGGCGGCAATGTGATTGTTGAGCTTCTACCAGACGTGGCCCCCGGCCATGTGGAGCGCATGAAGGAACTGGCCCGCGCCGGCGAGTATGACAACGTGACCTTCCACCGTGTGATTGACGGCTTTATGGCGCAAACCGGCGATGTGGCCAATGGCGACATGGAAGACGGTTTTAACCTGCGCATGGCAGGCACTGGCGGCTCTGACAAGCCCAACCTGAAGGCGGAGTTTTCCAAGCTGCCGTTTGACCGTGGTGTGCTCGGCGCGGCGCGCTCGCAAAGCCCTGATTCGGCTAATTCGCAGTTTTTCATCATGCTGGCCGATGGTCACTTCTTGAATGGCCAATACACGGTTTATGGCCGTGTGATCGAGGGCATGGAGCATGTAGACGCCATTCCGAAAGGCGAGCCACCTGCGGCACCGGGCCGAATGATTTCTGTTAAAGTGGCCGCAGACGTATGATCCGCCGCCGCTTTTTGAAGGTTCTGGCACTGGCGGGGCTGGCTTTGGCGGCCCCCGCTATGGCGCAGGATATGGACCTCGAAAACGTGCTGGTGCTTGAAATTGCCGGCGAGGCCAACGGCACCGTCGAGATTTTGATGCGCCCTGATATTGCGCCACAGCATGTGGCACAAATCAAGGCGCTCACCCGCGAAGGGGCCTATGATGGTATCGTTTTTCACCGCGTGATCGAGGGCTTTATGGCCCAAACCGGCGATGTGGAATTTGGTAAGCTTGAGGGCTATCAATCGGCGCTTGCTGGCCGTGGCGGCTCTACGCGGCCCGATATTCCGGCAGAGTTTTCCAACCTGCATTTCGGCCCTGGCATTGTCGGTATGGCGCGCTCAAACGCACCGGATTCGGCCAATTCGCAGTTTTTCATCATGTTCAAAGACTACGCCTCGCTTGACGGTAATTACACCGTAATTGGCCGCGTTGTTGAGGGTATGGATGTGGTAAACGCTATCAAACTCGGGGCGAGTTCTGCCAATGGCGCGGTCGCAGCTGACCCAGATTACATCGCGCGGGCTTACATTAAAGCCGATGCCGAGTGACGCCACGTCACAAGCCCGTGAGGCTGGCTAGCTAAAAAATACATTTTGGCCCATCGTTTCAGCATCCAGTTGAAAGGGGGCCGAAATGCTCAAATCACTCGCCATAGCCGTTGCGGTATTTACCGCCGCACCCGCCATTGCCCAGGTTGCCTTTTGGGAAAACGAATGGCCGATCACTGATTTTGAAAAAACCTCGGTCGATTTTATCGAAATCATCTCCGGTGGCCCGCCAAAAGATGGTATTCCGGCGCTGGCCTCGGTTGAATTTCTGCCCGTCAGCGAAAACGAGATCCCGCTGCGCGAGCCGGTGATTGCGCTTGAAATCGAAGGGGAAACGCCGCGCGCCTATCCGCTGCGCTACCTTACATGGCACGAGATCGCCATTGATGTGGTCGGGGATGTGCCCGTGGCCGTGACTTTTTGCCCGTTGTGCAATTCCGGCATTGTGTTTGACAGGCGGCTCAATGGCGAGGTGCTGGAGTTTGGCGTGTCAGGCAAGCTGCGGTTTTCGGATATGATCATGTTTGACCGTCAAACCGAGAGCTGGTGGCAGCAGTTTACTGGCGAGGCGATTGTCGGCAGTCAGCTTGGCAATACACTTACCAAGGTGGTGAGCTGGACAGAGTCGCTAGAGGCATTCACCCAGCGCAACCCCGAGGGCCTGATTATGGCCGAGCCAGCTGGCTATGCGCGCAGCTACGGCCAGAACCCCTATAGCGGCTATGACAGCGCCGCCCGCCCGTTTCTCTATAGCGGAGACCCGCCGCCCCATGGCATTCCGCCGCTTTCCCGCGTGGTGCGGGTGGGCAATAAAGCATGGCCTCTAACGCGCTTAAGCGCCGTCGAAGTGATAGAGGAAGCGGGCTACAAGATTGTATGGCGGGCCGGTATGGCCAGCGCATTGGATGGCCGCGTGATCGCCACAAGTCGCGATATCGGAAGTATTCGGGTGTATGATTCTGCGGGTAATGATGTGGAACACGAAGTGGTTTTCGCCTTCGCCTTCAAAGCCTTCGCCGATAATCCTGAGTGGATGATAGAGTAGCGCCGCCACGCGGATTATATCTGCCCCCAATACCCCCTGGCGCTGAAATTTTGGGCTGCAGCGCGAGGGCATTCAGGTTTTTATGCAAAATGCGCTAAAGGTAATCGGCGCGGGTCAGCCCGTATTTTGCCATTTTCTCGTTCAGGGTCCGGCGGGGCAGCACCAGCTCTTCCATCACCTTGGCCACAGAGCCGGTATGGCGGCGCAGGGCGTTGTCGATGAGCATGCGCTCAAAGGCCTCCACATGTTCTTTCAGCGGTTTTTCTCCCGGGGTTTCGGCACTGGGTTCATCGGCGGCGCTGGCCAACAGCTTGCTCACCTCTTCCGGTCCGTGCTGGCTTTGCATCACCACCCGTTCGGCGAGGTTTTGCAGCTGCCGGATATTGCCGGGCCACTGCGCTTTCAGAAGGTTAGCGGCATCTGTCGCCGAAATTTCCGGCGCGTCAATGCCGTATTCCTCGGCAAAAAGCTGGGTGAAACGGGAAAACAGCACCAAGGTATCCTCGCCGCGCTCCCGCAGGGTCGGCACCATAATTTCCATGCCCGCAAGGCGGAAGTATAGCTCGGGGCGGAGCTGGTCTTTGAGCTTGGGCGCGCCTTCATCAAGGCTCGACACCGAAATAATCCGCACCCGCGGCGGTTCGTCATCATCGGTATCCAGCGATTCAATGAAGCTCAGTAGCTTGGCTTGCAGCTCGTTGGATAGCTCTCCGGCATCCTCCAAGCACAGGGTGCAAGGCTCTGACAGCTCGGCAACAGGGCGGATATCGGCGGAATTCGACGGGCCAAACAGGTGGGTGCTCAGGGTTTCATCGTCCATTGCGGCGCAATTCAGCGTGATGATATCACGGCCTTGGCGCGGCCCGCAGGCATGAATGGCATGGGCGATCAGGCTTTTGCCGGTGCCTGTTTCGCCACAGATATGCACGTTGCTATCGGCAAAAGCGATGTCCAGAATATCCTCGCGCAGCTTTTCGATGCTCGGGCTTGTTCCCATCAGCTTGCGGAGCAAAACCGAGCCATCAGACAGCTCGCGGCGCAAAGCGCGGTTCTCTAAGGTGAGCTTGCGCGCCGCAATCGCGCGCTTGGAGAGGTCGGCCAGCCGCTCGGGGTCAAAGGGCTTTTCCATGAAGTCATAGGCGCCGATTTGCATGGCCTCCACTGCCATTTGCACATCGCCGTGACCTGTGATCAAAATCACTGGCAGGGAGGAATCTGTGGTGTGCAGCTTTTTCAGCAGCTCCATACCGCCCATGCCGGGCATGCGGATGTCAGACACCACTATGCCTTTGAATTTGCTACCAATTTCGGCTATAGCCACCTCGGCATTTTCAAACGTAAGGGTTTTAAACCCGCTCAGTTCAAGCCATTGCGAAATCGAATCCCGCATATGGGCTTCGTCGTCGATGATCGCGATTTTATAGTCGTCTGACATTATGCTGCTGCCTCTTTACTGGTTTGGGCTAGGGGGAGTTCTAATGTGAAAATAGCGCCAAGCGGGGTGGCGTTTTGCGCCATCAGGCGGCCCCCCATCTCGGTGGCAATGCCTGCCGAAATGGCAAGACCAAGGCCGACACCTTTTCCGGGGGCTTTTGTGGTGTAAAACGGCTCAAACAGCGCCTCGGGGTCTTCAAAGCCCGGGCCATTGTCAAGCACCGTCAAGCGGGCGGTTGTGTTCGCCTCCAGCGAGATTTCAATGCGGGGTTCGGGGATGTCTTTGAGGGCATCCAATGCGTTCCGCAGTAGGTTAATGATAATCTGCTCAACCCGCACGCTGTCGCCCATGGTGCAAACTTTGCCCTCGGGCAGGTTTTGCACAATGCGCACGGTTTCCTTGCCAAGCTGCGGGGCCATCATCGCCATGGCCGAGGTCACGCAATTGCGCAGGTCCAGTTCGACCGCGCTTTCGCTGGATTTGCGGGCGTAAGATTTGAGCTGCTTAGTGATCGTGCTCATGCGGCTGATCAGGTCATCAATGCGCTGAAAGCTCGATTTCGCCTCGTCCAACCGGCCCCGCGCCACCAACAGCTTGGCCCCCGCCAGATAGGTGCGCATGGCGGCCAAAGGCTGGTTCAGCTCATGGCTCACGGCGGCAGACATCTGCCCCAGCGCCGCCAGCTTTGAGGCTTGCTCAAGGTTTTGCTCCGCCGATTGCAGGTTGCGCTCGGCCATTTGGCGCTGCGCCATTTCGGCAGAAAGACGGGTGTTGAGCGCCCGCAGCTCGGCACTTTCGGCGCTCAGCCGCTCGGATTCCTGCGCGCGGCGGCGGGATAGATAGAAAAACAACAGGGCGGCGATGATCGCCATGCCCATGATTTCAAGCGCCAAAATCGCGTTTACCCGCGCCGCAACATTTTGGGTCGAGGCGAAATAATTAATCCGCCAGCCGCGAAAATCTACCGGAGATTCGGAGGCAAACAAGCGTTCGCCATTGATAAACACAAAGTCGTTCAGCGAGGTTTGCTGAAGCGCATCCAGCACGCGGCGCGAGGTCGAGGTCGGGGTGGTTTCCAGCAAGGTTTGCAGAGATTGCCGCCGCCAGTCAAGCTGAGAAGAAAGCTGGATTTCCCCTTGGGAATTAGCCAGCGCCACCAGCAGCCCGAGCTGCCGCCACAGCACTTCCTGGCTGCGCAGGTCAACCTCAACCACCACTACGCCGATGGATTTCGGGCCGGATTTCACCTTTTGCGAAAAGAAAAACCGATAGGCGTTTTGCTCGTTTGTTGTGGTTGAAAACACGGTGCTTGAATTACGCAACGCGTTAATGAAATACGGCTCGCCGCGAAAAAACTTGCCGATTTGGCGGCGGTTAGAGCTGGCCACAACCCGCCCCGAAATATCAAGCAATAGCACTGAGGCCGAGCCGATTTCCTCGGAAATCTCGATCAGGCGTTGGGAGGTGGAGGCGTAGGAATCTGATTGCAGGGCCGAGGTGAGGGTCGCGTCACGCGCCAGCAAAAACGGCACCACCGAGTGTTTTTGCAGGCTGGATTTGATATTGCCCGCATAAAGGGCGGCTCGGGTTTGGGCTTGGGTGCGCAGGGTTTCGGTGAAGCTTTGGGTGAAATATCCGTAAGAGCCCCAGATCACCAGCACCGCAAACAGCAGCGAAATGCCAACTACGGTTGACATAATGCCAGCCGTGCGGCGGGCTTTGGATTTAAGGGCTTTTTCGCTCATAGGTGATAGTTAAGCGGCTATCACGGTTTCCTCAAGTATGTTTGATTGGCCTTGGGGCGGCTTTCCGCTTATTTTCCGCTGTAGACCACCACCTGTGAGGAGACGCACATGCATTACCACCGCCGCGAAAGCTGGATGATAAAGGAAAGCCAAGCTACCGATGAGGGGGCGTTTTTGAACCGCCGCCAGCTTATGGCCACGGCCGCTGCGGCGGGGCTGATCGGCAGCGCGGCACGGGCTGCCCCTGCCGAGCAGCGGTTTTCGCCCGAAATCGCACAGGCCAGCGGTTTTCCCCATGCCACCACACCGATCACGCCGGAAGCTGTGAATAGCACTTATAACAATTTTTACGAATTTGGCTCCTCGAAAAGTATTTCAGAAGAGGCGCAGGCGCTTAATACCGACCCGTGGACCCTGACCATTGATGGCGATGTAGAGCAAGAGATCACCATTGATATTGATACCCTGATGGCGCGGATGCCCATGCAGGAGCGGGTGTATCGGCACCGCTGCGTTGAGGCGTGGTCTATGGTGGTGCCATGGGTGGGCTTTCCGCTGAAAGACCTCGTGGCCATGGCCGCGCCGCTCTCAAAGGCCCGCTATGTGCGCTTCGAGACGTTTTTTGATACGGAAACCGCGCCCGAGCAGCGGGCAAGCTGGTATCCGTGGCCCTATACCGAAAGCATCACCATGGGCGAGGCCACCAATGATTTGGCGATGCTGGTGGTCGGGGCTTATGGCAAGGTGCTGCACAAGCAATTTGGCGCGCCTTTGCGGCTGCACCTGCCTTGGAAATACGGGTTCAAGTCGATCAAGTCGATTTCGCGGATCACTTTTGGCACAGAGCGAAGCAAAAGCTTTTGGGAAGAACTGAACGGGCGGGAATATGGGTTTTGGGCCAATGTGAACCCTGAAGTGCCGCATCCGCGTTGGACGCAAGCGACAGAGCGGCCATTGGGGCAGGAAGAACGCGTTCCGACCGCGCTGTTTAACGGCTATGGTGAGCAGGTGGCTGGGTTGTATGCTGGGATGGAGGGCGAGCGCGCCACGTGGTTCTAAGTGTGGGAGGGGGCTGTCTGCCCCCGCCTTCGGCCCCCCGAGGATATTTCGACAAAGTAGAGGTTAGGCGGGGACCATGAGGCCTTTGACGAGGCTTTCGAAGATTTGGCTGCCGTCATTGCCGCCAAGGGCAGGGTCGTTTAGGCGCTCGGGGTGGGGCATCATGCCGAGCACGCGGCGGTTTTCCGAGAGAATGCCGGCGATGTTGTCTATTGAGCCATTCGGATTGTCGGCATAGCGGAAGGCGATGCGGTCTTCCGATTGCAGTTTGAGCAGCAAGTCGCCATCGGCGATGTAGTTACCATCATGGTGGGCCACGGGCACGGTGAGGCGCTGGCCTTTTTCAAGGGTGTTGGTGAAGGGGCTGTTGGGGGTGGCGGTGACCAGTTCTACATCTTTGCACACAAACTTAAGCCCCGCATTGCGCATGAGCGCACCGGGGAGCAGGCCGGACTCGATAAGCACCTGAAAGCCGTTGCACACGCCGATCACATGGCCGCCTTTATTGGCAAAATCGACCACGGCTTGCATGATCGGCATTTGCGCTGCAATCGCGCCGCAGCGCAGGTAATCGCCAAAGCTAAAGCCCCCCGGCAGGGCGACCACGTCTAGGCCGTCGGGTAGGCTGGCCTCTTTATGCCAGACCATCTCGGCAGGGCGACCCGAGGCGCGCTCAAGGCCGACGGCGAGGTCGCGGTCGCAGTTGGAACCGGGAAAAACGATGACGGCGGATTTCATGGCTTAGTCCTTTTTCAGGTCGCGTTTACGGGCGATGGCTTTGATCCATATCCACAGCACCAGCGAGATCAGGGCGAACATGCCGCTGATGGCGAATATAACAAAAGGCCCGAAGTAGTTGAAAGAAAAGCCGGAAAACCGGACATTTCCTTTTACAGCGGGGTCAAACAAGATGCTATGCTCGGAGCCGATTTCGAAGTTGAATTCGGGGGAGGCAAGGCCGAGCGCACCTTTGGTTTCTGTGCCGTCTGTCCATGTGTAGCTGAACTCGGGGTTGTAGAAAATATCGGCGCTGTCGGCCGCCGTTTGCGCGATAACGTTGGTAACTATGCCGGTGGTTTCTGTCGCGTTGGCGACCCAGAGATAGCTTGAAACCAGCCAGCCCATGCCGGCACCCAAAAACAGGATCGGCATCATCCATACTAATAATTTGGTGCGCCATGTGGGCACGGTCGTGTTGCCCACGGTTTTACGAAAGAAGAAACCGCTGGCAGGGGTCATCCCAGAACCTCGATGCTGTAGTTTTCGATTACCGTATTGGCCAGCAGTTTTTCGCACATCTCTTTCAGGGTGGCTTCGGCTTTGGCGGGGTCTGTTTCCGCCAGTTCCAGCTCGATCACTTTGCCTTGGCGCACGCCTTCAACGCCGCCAAAACCAAGCGCGCCGAGCGCGTGCTGGATGGCTTTGCCTTGCGGGTCCAAAACGCCGGTTTTCAGGGTGATATCAATGCGGGCTTTCATCGGGATACTCCTTTAATGGACCAGTTTCGGGCCGGTTCCATTACCGGACTTTTTAGGCATAACCCCAAGACGGGTGGCCAGCTCGGTATAGGCATCGGCAAGGTTGCCAAGGTCTTGCCTAAACACGTCTTTATCCAGCTTTTGGCCGGTTTCAATGTCCCATAAGCGGCAGCTATCGGGGGATATTTCATCGGCCACGATCAGGCGCTGGAAATCACCGTCATAAATCCGGCCGATCTCGATTTTGAAATCCACCAGCTTGATGCCGATGCCAAACATAATGCCCGACAAAAAGTCATTCACCCGCAGGGCGAGGCTGACCATTTCGTCAAGGTCGTGCTGCTGCGCCCAGCCAAAGGCAATGGCGTGCTCTTCGGTGACCATCGGGTCGCCGAGGCTGTCGTCTTTATAGTAAAACTCCACAATCGGGCGGGGCAGGGCGGTGCCCTCTTCAATGCCCAGACGTTTGGACATAGACCCGGCCGCGATGTTGCGCACAACCACCTCCAGCGGGATTATCTCCACTTGCCGCACGAGCTGCTCGCGCATATTCAAGCGGCGGATAAAGTGGGTTGGCACCCCGATCGCGTTTAACCCGGTCATAAAATGCTCGGAAAGGCGGTTGTTAAGCACGCCTTTACCCTCCACAACCGCATGTTTTTCAGCGTTAAAGGCGGTGGCATCATCCTTGAAATACTGCACCACGGTGCCGGGCTCCGGCCCCTCATAGATGATTTTAGCCTTGCCTTCATAGATCATTTTACGCCGTGCCATGGCTCGCGCTCCGCAAATAGAAACTGGGATTAGGCGCTCTATAGGGGCAACGCGCGGGTTAAGCAATGATTCCGTGCTGCGGCACTTGAAACATAAGGGGTGTGGTTATTATCTATTTAGTAACAGAAATACTTTAGGAGGTTTTGATATGACCAGCTTTGACGACCGCGAAAGCGCCTTTGAAAACAAGTTCGCCCATGATGCGGAAACACAGTTCAAAATTGATGCCCGCCGCAACAAGCTGCTGGGCCTGTGGGCCGCTGAATTGCTTGGCAAATCGGGCGACGAGGCTGCGGCCTATGCACTGGAGGTGATTAAATCCGACTTTGAGGAAGCGGGCGATGAAGACGTGATCCGCAAGGTTGTGGCTGATCTGGCAGGGAAAGCGGACGAGGCGATCATTCGTGCCAAACTGGCTGAATGTGCGACAAAAGCGACCACTGAAATCACACAAGGCTAATGTTGATCTCGATCAAGGTGTGTTGGGCCGAGGTCGCGTAAGGCTCGGCCCAAGCTATTTATAGGAGACTACCCATGCTTAAAATCGCATCCCTGATTTATACGGTCGCAAGTGCAACCGTAATGGGCATTTTCATCATCATCGCGCTGGTTTCTGGCTATGACACGTTGCAATATGTGGTGATTGCCGCCGCTACGGGCGCCGTTGTGGCGCTGCCGGTATCTTACTTTATCGCTAAAGCGATTAAGGAAGTGGGGTAACCTCGCCCAACTGCTTTTCATAGCTATTTAACCACGCCAAGCTGCCCCTTGGCGTGTTTTTTTGTGCACCGTGCTAAAAAAACGCGCTGATTTGATAGAGATCATATCGGCGCACGCAGGGAGGCGTATGCAAGCCCCATGAACCCAAGATAGGAGGTCGTGATGGCTTACAAAGATATTCTGGTCCATTTGGATGATACCGAGATTTGCGCCGCGCGCGTAGACGCCGCCGTGGCCTTGGCTAAGCGCGAAGGTGCGCGGGTAACAGGGCTGGCGATGGCGCTGGAATCGACGATTTCCACCTATATCGGCATTGATTTTCCGGCCAGCCTGACCGAAGCACAGGCCGAGATCGTGAAGAAATCCGCCGAGAGCGCCGTGGCTAAATTCAAGGCTGTCGCGGGGGCTGCCGATGTGGAATTCGCCGTGCGGGTGGTGAAATGCCCTGCCACTAAAGCGGCCTCAAGGCTGGCGTTTTTTGCCCGCCATGCCGACCTTATTTTTGTCGGCCAGCCCAACCCTGATTCCGCTGGCCGCGCCTTTCAGGAAGCCCTGTTGGAGGCGGTGCTGCACACCTCTGGCCGCCCTGTTTACGTGGTGCCTTATATTGGCCGCTTCGAGCGTAAAACCCGCCGTGCGGTGATCGCGTGGGATGGCAGTAAAAAGGCGGTGCGCGCGGTGAATGATGCGCTGCCGATGCTGATGGCGCGGGATGAGGTGGATGTGCTGGTGGTGAACCCGAAAAAACGCAGTGACGAGTTCGGTGGGCAGCAGGGTGAAAACCTTGTAGACCATCTGGCGCGCTATGGCATTAACGCAAATGTGGTGGAGCGCACCCACCCCGAAGTGGGCGTCGATACGGTGATTTTGAACTATATCGCCGATACGGGCGCTGACCTGCTGGTGATGGGGGCCTTTGGCCATTCCCGCCTGCGCGAAAAGGCCTTTGGCGGGGTCACCAACGCGATTTTGCATCAGATGACAGCACCGGTGATGATGTCTGAATAACCCAAGCGGCGCGGCGAGGGGGCATGGCTTGGCCATGTTTTTCCCGCGCCGCGCGGCATATTTTGTGCCTGTGGCTGCCTAGCCAAACACACGCTTGAAGATCGTGTCCACATGTTTAGTGTGGTAGCCAAGGTCGAATTTGTCTTCGATTTCCGCGTCGGTCATTACGGCGGTGACTTCCGGATCGGCCTTTAGCTCGGTCATGAAATCTGCGCCTTCTTCCCACACCCGCATCGCGTTGCGCTGCACGAGGCGATAACTATCTTCGCGCGAAAGCCCCTTTTGGGTCAGCTCCAGTAGCACCCGCTGGGAATGCACGAGGCCTTGGAATTTATTCATATTGGCCAGCATGTTATCAGGGTATATCACCAGCTTATCGACCAGCCCTGTCAGGCGGCCGAGGGCGAAATCAAGGGTGATTGTGGTGTCCGGCCCAATGTTGCGCTCCACGCTGGAATGCGAAATATCGCGCTCATGCCACAGGGTTACGTTTTCGAGCGCCGGCACTACGGCCATGCGCACAAGGCGCGCCAGCCCTGTCAGGTTTTCGCTCAACACAGGGTTGCGTTTGTGTGGCATTGCCGACGAACCCTTTTGCCCCTTGGAGAAAAACTCCTCGGCCTCAAGCACCTCGGTGCGCTGCATATGGCGGATTTCGGTGGCGATGTTTTCGATAGACGCCCCAACCACGGCCAAAGCACCAAAAAACGCTGCGTGGCGGTCGCGCGGGATCACCTGCGTGCTCACCGGCTCTGGCGTCAAGCCGAGCTGTTCGCACACATGTTCTTCCACGCTGGGGTCAATGTTGGCAAAGGTGCCCACGGCACCCGAAAGCGCCCCCGTGGCGATTTCAGCGCGGGCGGCCACAAGGCGGGCGCGGTTACGGTCCATCTCGGCATAAAAGCGCGCGAAGGTCAGGCCCATGGTGGTCGGCTCTGCATGGATACCATGGCTGCGGCCAATGCGGATGGCCATTTTATGCTCAAGCGCGCGGCGTTTTAACGCCTCCAGCAGTGCATCCATATCGGCAATCAGCAGGTCGGTTGCGCGGGTGAGTTGCACGTTGAAACAGGTGTCGAGCACGTCGGAGCTGGTCATGCCTTGATGCACAAAACGGGCTTCTTCATTGCCGACAATATCGGCGAGATGCGTCAGGAACGCGATCACGTCATGCTTGGTGACGGCCTCGATAGCGTCAATCTTGGCCACGTCGAATTCCACGTCCTTGGCCTTCCAGAGCGCATCGGCGTTTGCTTGAGGGATTACGCCCAGCTTGGCTTGGGCGTCCGAGGCGTGGGCCTCTATCTCGAACCAGATTCGGAACTTGGTCGCGGCGGACCAGATCGAAACCATTTCGGGGCGGGAATAACGGGGAATCATGGCAGGACCTTTGGCTAAGGGATGATGGGGGCTTGGTAGCGGGTTGGGCTGCAATTCTCAAGGGGGCTGACCTGCGCTCAAGGGCCACGCCCGTTATTCTGGGCGCAGCTGCGTGACCCCAGCCGCCGCCCCGCGTGCATTGGCGGGGTCCAGCGCCATCGGAATATACTCGCCCCGCCGCCAAATCACTGCGAGGTCGTCATAATGCCTTGAGAGCAGGTGGCCGCTTTGGCCGGTGGCGGCGATAAACACCGAGTTTTCGAGATTGTCGAAATCGACCACCATGCGAAAGCCCGCTGCATGGATGTTGGTATAGGGGGTGGAGCCGGTGCCTCGGGTTTGGCCGCGCAGCAAGGTGTTATCGCCGCCCGGGGTTTCCTGATAGATATTGGCAAACCAGTTCACCAGCGGCACGCGCCCTAGGGTTTTATTCTCCTGAAACGCCAAATGCGCAGCGCCCCAGCGCCAGCGGTTCATGTCGGTGCCGTAATCGCGCACCAGCTCTTGCAGGGCGTCATCCAGCGCCACCGAGGCTATTTGCTGGCAGCTTTCTTGCTCAAGGCTCGGGCCTACATCACACCACGCGGCGGCACCGGCTGTATTTTCAAACACCCGCTCGATAAATAGCGGGTTAATGCGGGTGATCGCGTGGCTAAGTGGGCCGAGATCGTCTGCGATCAGCCGCTTCTGCAGTGCTCGCACCCATGCGGCATAAATCAGGGGCTCGGGATCATGCTGGCCCATTTCGCCGTTCCATTGTGAGAGCAGGCCCAAGGCCTCTCGCCGCCGCGCGCGATGGCTGCCAGCGGCCGCGCCTTGGTCGCCCAACCACAGGTTTTGCCCCATTAGTGGTAGCAGGGTGCGGGCGGAGATAGACACCGTATCGGTTTGAATCGCGGTGAAGCTGCTTTGGGTATGAAACTGCCGCCCGTTGAGCAGGCCCGTGGCGCGTTTTATGCGTTGGGTATCGCCCCAGTCAAAGCTGAAATGCTTGGGGAAGGTGCCGGTGGGCAGGGCGTTATTGGTGTTAACGATCACACCGCTTTCGGGGTTTTCCTGATAGGGGTTTTCGCTATAGGGCAAAAAACCCTGCCAGCCGTTCAGTTCAAGCCAGCCTTGGGCCGGAATGCGCCCAAGGGTCTGGTTTTCAACGCTGCGCAGGGGCACGCGGCCTGCGGTAACCAGCGCTATATTTTCGCTGTCAGCCAAGGTGATATTGCTGGACGGGGCCACCATATTGGCCAGTGCTCCGCGGCCCGCCGCCACCGATTGTGCCCGCATCAGGTCCATCGCTGCTTGAATGGAGCGGTCGTCCTGCACCAGCCCTGTCCATGCCAGTGAAAACAGGTGGCCGGCAGGCTGGATTTGGGCGGTGCCAAAAGCGCCTTCGGGCAGCACGGGGCGCCCACTTGCCCAGCGCAGATCATAGCTCACTGAGGGTTGGTTTTTAATCGGAATAATCGTAGGCTTGGTGGTGAATTCAATCGCGCCATCTTCGGTTAGATATTCATTCGGGTTTTGCGGGTTTAAGCGCTCAAGGTAGAGGTCTTGGTCGTCCAGATAGCTCGATGTCAGCCCCCAAGCGAGGTTTTCGTTGCGCCCGATCAGCACTGCCGGAATGCCCGGAATGGTCGCGCCGATCACGCCACCACTTTGCAGCTCCAGCCGCGCCAGCATCCAGATTCCTGGCAAGGATAGGCCGAGATGTGGGTCACTGGCCAGCAAGGTGCCACCACTGGCAGAGCGGCTGCCGGCGGCGGCAAAGGCGTTGGAGGCACCCGCCAAGCCAATGGGCGGAACCGGGCTATAGGCCGGCGCGGTGGAGGCTATGGTTAGGCGGGTGTCAGGGAATAGTGACGAAAATTCCGGCACGGTGGTGCTCGGGGCGCGCACGGGGTCCGGCAGAATATCGGCGATGCGTTCTGCGGGGATGCGGAACGAAAGCTTGGCGCGCAGCACTTCCAAGCTGGCTTTATCGGTGGTTTGCAGGGCCATGAGCTTGATCAGGGCAATGCTATCTGCTGCGCTCCACGGAGCTATGGCATTGTCAAACAAGAAGAATTCTGGCGCGCCCCGGCCCAAGGCTTCACGGCGAACCACATTTACCCATGCATTTACCCCCGCCGCATAGGCGTTGAGCAGGGCGCGGGTTTCGGGTGTTTGCGCGCCCACAGTGCGCTGGGATATGGCGTAAATGTCGAGTGCGCGCAGGAGCTTGTCGCTCTCTAGCGCCTCGGGGCCGAATAGCTCGGCCAGCCGCCCTTGAGCGGTGCGGCGCATCATCTCCATTTGCCAAAGGCGATCTTGCGCATGAGCAAAGCCGAGGCCAAACAGCACATCGGCATCGGATTCGCCAAAGATATGGGGCACGGCGTAGCTGTCACGCACGATCTCGATCGGGGCGGATATCGCGGGCAGGGTGTAGCGGCCGCTATAATCGGGCAGGGAGCGCGCGGCCAGATACCACACAAAGCCACCAGCGATGAGCGCGAGCAATAAGGCCGCCACAAAGCCTCCGAATATCCAGCGAAATGCTTTAGTCATGGAGTGAGAATCCGATCCTGTCTTGACCCAGCGCTGATAGCAGGGCATTGCAAAAGGAGCAACAAGCAGGAGAAAGCAAATGGCAAAATTGGCGTTTTTGGGCCTAGGCGTGATGGGCTATCCAATGGCGGGGCATCTGGCAGCGGCAGGGCATGAGGTGTGCGTTTATAACCGCACCACGGCCAAGGCGGAAAGCTGGGTGGCCGAGCATGGCGGCACCATGGCGACCACGCCCCGTGAGGCGGCGGCAGGCTGCGAGATGGTGTTTGCCTGTGTCGGCAATGACGACGACCTGCGCTCGGTGGTGCAGGGGGATAATGGGGCGCTGGCCGGCATGGCCGCTGGCACTTTGTTTGTGGACCATACCACGGCCTCGGCGGATGTGACCCGTGAGCTGTTTGCCGAAGCGGCGGCCAAGGGCATCGCCTTTGTGGATGGTCCGGTTTCTGGCGGCCAAGCGGGTGCCGAAAATGGCGTGCTGACGGTGATGTGTGGTGGCGATGAAGCCCCCTATGCGCAGGCCGAGCCAATTATCGCCGCCTTCGCCAAATCTTGCCGCCTGATGGGGCCGAGCGGGGCGGGGCAGCTCACTAAAATGGTCAACCAAATTTGCATCGCGGGGTTGTTGCAGGGCTTGTCGGAAGGCTTGCATTTTGCCCAAAAAGCAGGGCTGGATGGCGAGGCTGTGGTAGATGTGATCTCCAAAGGCGCGGCGGGGAGCTGGCAGATGGAAAACCGCTATAAAACCATGCTGGCCGACGAATTCGACTTTGGCTTTGCGGTGGACTGGATGCGCAAAGACCTTGGCATTGTGCTCGCCGAGGCCGAAAACAACGGCGCCAGCCTGCCGGGCACCGCGACCATTGATCAGTATTATAAAGACGTGCAAAACATGGGTGGGCAGCGCTGGGATACCAGCAGCCTGATCCGGCGGCTGCGAGTGCTGGACAAGGGCTAAATGCGGGTTGCGGAAAACCCGCTGCACCCCGCATTGCTGCGGCTGGAAAGCGATGCATTTAGCGCGGAGGCGCTGGATGCAGCATTGGCGGTGCAGCGAAATCGCGGGTTTACCTGCACGATTGATAACAGCGACACCCGCGCGGCCGCGCTTCTGACCGCTCGCGGGTTTTGCTTGGTGCGCCGAACCATTGAAGGGGGCTGGCAGGGAGAGCCATCCGCGCCGCTGCCCGATTTGGAGCACGGCACACTGGCCCAGCGGCCAGAGCTGACCACGCCGTGGCTTGCCGCGCATAAGCAGCACTATTTTGCCACGCATCGCGCAAGCCCGCCCGCTGAACTGGACACGGCACGCTGGGACGAGGTTTTCCTCGGAGAGGATTTCCGGCCTGAATCAGCATTTTTTATTCTGGATGGCAGGCAGATTGCCGCTTTTTCCAGCTTACGCCCAGCAGGGGAGAATTGGGAATTGGCATGGTTTGGAACGGTGCCTGAAAACCACCCGAGTTTCGAGGGTTTGAACGCGGGATTGGTTGCAATGGAGACGGATTTTATCGCCGCAGAAGGCATTTTTGCGGTGTTGGCCGAATTTGATTCGACCAGTCCAGATGCGATGTGGCGTTTGCATAGCTGCGGTCTTTCAGAGCCTAAGACCTATCAAACATACCATCTTATTCGATGACGTTTTCTAGCGGATAAGCCGAGAATACTTTGCGCCCTCTAAGCTGGCCCCTGCCAAAAACCCACGCTGGCCAAATACGATCCCGAGAATGGGTTTGTTGGATGTGGTTGAGCTAAGCCCAATGCTGCCGCCTTCCTCTTGCAAGGCAAATTCGGCATCGACCCCCAGCTCGAATCCGTCACTGGTGCGGAAATTCCGCAATACGTCAGTGGTCATGAAAAACAGCACTTGGCGGGATTGTTGCGCGCCGAATTGCAGGCCAAAAGACGCCGAGGCGAAGGAGTAATATTCCACCGGCGCCCCGCCGATGAGAAGCGCACCTTCGCCATAAGAGCCCGCTAAAAACATCCCCGCTTTGGTGACATTCGGGATCACCAGCATCCCTGCGGCCCGCTGGGCGAACTGGCGAGAGCCGGGAAATGTGGTATACATTTCCTCTAGCGCCACGGCGACATGGGTGTCGATTTGCTCGGCGTTTCCGGTGATGCGGCCATCGCCTGCACAGCCTGCAAGGGTGGTGGCGCTGGCGGTGGCAATGAAGCTACGGCGGGTGAGGGTGCTCATGGGCTATCTCCTGATAAATGCTGCGAAAATACGGTTTGAAGCCGATTGTGCTACCTCTAACACGCGGCCACCGCCCGCGCTAGAGGGGGCTGCGAGATCGGCGCTACTCCGCCAATAGTGCGGCCACGCGCGGGGCAAAGTAGGTGAGCACCCCGTCACAGCCCGCGCGCTTGAATGCCATCAGGCTTTCCAGCATCGCACGCTCCTGATCTATCCAGCCATGGCCGCCTGCCGCCGCGATCATCGCGTATTCGCCCGATACTTGGTAGGCGAATGTCGGCACGTTAAACGTAGACTTCACCCGCTGGCAAATATCAAGGTAAGGCATGCCGGGCTTGACCATAACCATATCGGCCCCCTCGGCGATATCGCGGGCGGTTTCGCGCAGGGCCTCATCGGCGTTTCGCGCATCAATCTGATAGGTTTTCTTGTCGCCCTTTAGCGCGCCTGTGGCCCCCACAGCATCACGGAACGGCCCGTAAAATGCGCTGGCGAATTTGGCGGAGTAAGACATGATCGCCACATCGGTAAAGTCATGCGCCTCCAGCGCCTGCCGGATAATGCCGATCCGCCCGTCCATCATATCTGACGGCCCCAGTATATCGGCCCCGCTTTCGGCCTGCACCAAGGCTTGCTTTTCCAGCGCCATCAGGGTTTCGTCATTCAGGACCACCCCGTCGCGCACAAAGCCGTCATGGCCATCGCTATTATACGGGTCCAGCGCCACATCCAGCAAAATGCCAATTCCCGGCACGGCCGCTTTGATCGCCCGCGTGGCACGGTTCACGAGGTTATCGGGGTTAAACGCCTCGGTGCAGTCCGAATTCTTATCCTTCGCCTCTGTATAAGGAAACAGCGCAATGCAGGGAATGCCCAGCGCGGCGGCCTCGTTTGCGGCCTTCACGGCCTCATCAATTGACAGCCGGTTCACCCCCGGCATACTGGCGATCGGCTCGACAATGCCCTCGCCCTCACGCACAAAAATCGGCCAAATCAGGTCATCCACCGTAAGGCTGGTGCCGGCCACCATGTCGCGCATCCAACCGGATTGGCGCAGGCGGCGGGAACGGTTTAGCGGAAACGGGGCAAGAGGGCTGTGCATGATCTGGTCCTTTAATGGCAGTTTTCCCAGCTTTGGCACAGGTCACGGCATTTTCTCAAGCGAAATCCCTGTAAAGAGCGGTTGCAATTTCGCCATGATCCCCTAATTTGACCCTCTCGCAACCGGAGTTTACATGTTTCCGTTTTCTATGATTGAAACCACCAGCTTTATGAATGTCTGGTATTGGATACTCACCGTGGTGGCGTGGTCAATGACCGCGCACTGGACCATGGGCGTGCCCCATGATGCTATCCGCTTGGCCGATAAGCATGGCGGCGAATTCATTGAGCAATGTGACCTGCAAGCCCATATTAACGCGCGCCGGTTGATCTATTATTTTGACCGTGGCGGCCCCTATTTTATTGCTTTTGTGTGCTTTATGCTGACGCTCATCGGCGGCTGGGGCTTTTTTCAGGGCTATGAGCTGGCACAAGCCATCTTTGTGCTGGCCGCCCCGCTTATGCTCACGGCCGTGTTTTCGGTGCGGCTGGCTTACCGGATAAAAAACGAGGCGTTGCAAGGCGAGCCTCTGCGTAAGGCCCTGCGCAATCGGCGGATATGGAACCAGAGCATCGGCACCATCGCCATCATGTTTGCCTCGGCGGCTACGGTGTATCACTTCGTTGTTGCCAGTAACTACTTCATGCCCATCAATTCGTTTTCGCCGCTATACCAATGAGCCGCCCCTTACCCACAGGCACCACCAAGGTTGGCGGTGCGCCCAGCGGCTATGATGCCCGTATTTTGGCAGAAACGGTCACCCGCGCCAACGGCCCCGTGCTCTGCATTTTGCGCGATGACCGCCAGCTCGCCGCCATGCGCGAGGCGCTGGCCTTTTGGCAACCCGATCTGCCGGTGTTTGATTTTCCGGCGTGGGATTGCCTCGCTTATGACCGCATTTCGCCCAATGCCGAGGTTTCAGCGCGCCGCATGGCCTTCCTTGCGTCTTTTCACAATGGCTGGCGCGGCGCGTGTGTGGTGCTCACAACCGTAAGCGCCGCTCTGCAAAAAGTGCCAAGCCGCGAAGTGGTGGCCGCTTCGGCCTTCACTGCTACCGTTGGCAAGCAGATCAGCACCGAAAAGCTGTTTGCTTATCTGGAGCGCGCCGGCTTTTCCCGCGCCCCTACCGTTATGGAGCCGGGGGATTACGCGGTGCGCGGTGGCCTGATAGACATCTACCCCCCCGGTGACAGCGGCCCCATCCGGCTAGACCTGTTTGGCGATGTGCTCGACGCTGCCCGCCGCTTTGATGCCGCAACCCAGCGCACCATCGAAAAGATCAAGCGCATAGAGCTGGCCCCCGTTTCCGAGGTTATTCTGGACCCAGACAGCATCCAGAGATTCCGCTCGAATTACCGCCACGAGTTCGGCGCGGCGGGCCGAGATGACCCGCTCTACGAGGCCGTATCTGCGGGCCGCAAACACCAGGGCGTCGAGCATTGGTTGCCGTATTTTTACGAGCATCTAGACACCCTGTTTGATTATTTGGAAGGCGCCCCCGTGGTGCTGGTTGAGCAAGTTATGCCCCAAGCGAGCGCCCGCTGGGAGAGCGTGCAAGAGCAATACGCCACCCGCAAGGCCGCGCTTGGCGACAAGTCCCACATGGCCACGGTCTATAAACCCGTGCCGCCCGAGCGGCTCTACCTTTCCCCCGAAGCTTTCGAGGCCGCCCTTGCCGGCCGCCCTGTGCGGCAGCTCTCCACTGGCCCACAGCCCAGCGGGCCAAATGTAATAGACATGGGTGGCCGCGCAGGCCGCAACTTTACCCCAGAGCGACAGCAGGAAAGCATCAGCCTTTTCAGTGCTTTGGCTGACCATATTAAAGCAAAGCTTAAAGGGGGGCAGGTTATTCTCACCAGCTATTCCGAAGGCTCTCGCGAGCGGTTCGGCAGCCTGCTTACCGATGCCGGTGTTGAGGGCTTCAAGAATATCCCGAGCTTCCAAGAGCGCGGCAAAGGGGCCTTGAGCCTCGCGATTTGGGGCTTGGAGGCCGGCTTCGAGGCCGACGGCCTCACGGTGATTTCCGAGCAAGATATCCTGGGGGATCGCCTGATCCGCCCCGCCCGCAAGCGCCGCAAGGCCGAGAATTACCTGACCGAGGCGCAGTCGCTTTTGCCCGGGGATCTGGTGGTCCATATCGACCACGGCATTGGCCGCTATCATGGCTTGGAAACCATCACCGCCGCCGGTGCGCCGCATGAGTGCATCGCGCTGGAATATGCGGGCAAGTCCAAGCTCTACCTCCCTGTGGAAAACATCGAGCTTCTCTCGCGCTACGGCCATGAAGAGGGGCTGCTTGACCGTTTGGGCGGCGGCGCATGGCAGGCCAAAAAGGCCAAGCTCAAGGAGCGTATTCGCGAGATGGCCGATAAGCTTATCCGCGTTGCGGCCGAGCGCGCCCTGCGCAAAGGCCGCGTTTTCACCCCGCCCGAGGGCCTCTGGGCCGAGTTCTGCGCGCGCTTCCCCTATAGCGAAACCGACGACCAGCTCAACGCCATTGAGGACGTGATCGGCGATCTCGCCAGCGGCCAACCGATGGACCGCCTGATCTGCGGCGACGTGGGCTTTGGCAAAACCGAAGTCGCCATGCGCGCCGCGTTTGTCGCCGTTATGTCCGGCGTGCAAGTCGCCATCATCGCCCCAACAACGCTGCTCGCCCGCCAACACGCCCAAAGCTTCACTGAGCGCTTCCGTGGCCTCCCCGTGCAAGTCCGGCAGATGTCCCGCTTTGTGGGCACCAAGGAAATGGCGCGCACCCGTGAGGGGCTGGCGCGGGGCGAGGTCGATATTGTGGTGGGCACCCATGCTCTGCTGGCCAAAAACATCCGTTTTGCCAACCTTGGCATGGTGGTGATCGACGAAGAGCAAAAATTCGGCGTCACCCATAAAGAGCGCCTGAAAGCCCTGAAATCCGAGGTGCATGTGCTAACGCTTTCAGCAACGCCCATCCCCCGCACCCTGCAAATGGCCCTTTCGGGCGTGCGTGAGCTCAGCCTGATCGGCACGCCCCCCGTGGACCGCCTCGCCATTCGCACCTATGTTTCGGAGTTCGACCAAGTCACCATCCGCGAGGCGCTTTTACGCGAACACTATCGCGGCGGGCAGAGCTTTTATGTGGTGCCGCGGGTGAAAGACATTGCCGAAATCGAGGATTTCCTGCGGGAACAGGTGCCGGAGATTAATTTCACCACCGCCCATGGCCAAATGGCAGCGGGCGAGCTGGACGACAAGATGAACGCTTTTTATGATGGCCAATATGACGTGCTGCTGGCAACCACGATTGTGGAATCCGGCCTTGATATCCCCGCCGCCAACACGCTGATCGTGCACCGCGCCGATATGTTTGGCCTGAGCCAGCTTTACCAAATTCGGGGCCGCGTTGGCCGCAGTAAAATTCGCGCCTATGCCTATTTCACCACAAAACCGCGCAAGCCTCTTACGGCCCAAGCTGAAAAGCGTCTCAAGGTACTTGGCTCGCTCGATAGCCTCGGCGCTGGCTTCACCATTGCCTCGCAAGACCTTGATATCAGGGGCGCGGGCAACATTTTGGGTGACGAGCAATCCGGGCAGGTGCGCGAGGTGGGCTATGAGCTTTATCAGGAAATGCTGGAAGAGGCGATTGGCAAGATGAAGGCGGGCGAGCTGGAGGGCCTGTCGGATGATGGCCAATGGGCCCCGCAAATTAATCTCGGGGTGCCGGTGTTGATACCGGATGACTACGTGGCGGACCTAGACGTGCGCCTCGGCCTTTACCGCCGCCTTTCGGCGCTCGGCTCAAAGGTCGAGCTGGAGGGCTTCGCCGCCGAGCTGATCGACCGTTTCGGCAAGCTGCCGCGTGAGGTGACGACCCTTATGAACATCGTGCGCATCAAAACCGCGTGTCGCAAGGCCGGCATTGCCAAGCTCGATGGCGGACCAAAAGGCGCGACCATTCAGTTTCATAAGGATAGGTTCGCCAATCCGGCAGGGCTGGTCGAGTTTATTCATGCCCAAAACGGCCATGCCAAAGTGCGCGACAATAAAATCGTGGTGCGCCGCGACTGGCCCAATAACGCCGCCAAAATCAAAGGCGCATTTTCGATTGCGCAGGATCTGGCGAAGCTGGCGAAGGCCTAATCTACGGCGCGCGGCGTCAGCTTAATCACCACCAAACACCCCAGCCCCAGCACCACAAACCCCGCCACCAGCGGCCATGTGCTACCGTTGTAAAGTTGCGCCAACGGCCCGCCAATGGCCACCGCCAGCACGGTTGAAACCGCGCCGATAATAGCCGCCGCTATGCCTGCATTCTCCCCCATCGGCTCCATCGCCAGCGCGTTCACATTGCCAAACACCAGCCCGACGCTGAAAAACGAGGCCACGCCCCAAGCCAGAAACAGCCACAGGCTTTCCGCCGCTGGAAGCACCGAAAGTATGCTGATATAAAGCAGCGAAAAGCCCGCCAGCGCCATAATCGCGCGGGTGATCAGCCGGTGCATCCCCAGCCGCATCACCAGACGCGCATTCACCAAGGACGCCGCGCCAATGGCCAGCGCCATAATCGCAAAATACAGCGGAAAAAGCCTGCCAACATGGAAAATCTCCCGAAAAACCTGCTCGGCGGAGCTCAGGTAAACCACAAAAGCTGCAAAATTCAGCCCCGCCACGACCGCAAACCCCATGGTCTGGCGATTGGTAAAAACCGTGGCCACGGCCTGCCACAAGTCCGCCACCGAAAACCGCCGCCGCTCAACGTGGGATTCGGGTTGCGTCACGGCCATCATGGCAAAGGCGAGCATGGCAAACAGGATGAAGGCAATAAAAATCGTCCGCCAGCCCCATGTGAGCATCACTACTTGCCCCATCAGTGGTGCAAGCGCGGGCACAAGAATAAACACCGACATCACAAAAGACATGATCCGCGCCATATCGCGCCCCTTGAACAAGTCGCGCACCATGGCAAGGCTGGCCGTGCGCGGGCCCGCCACGCCGAGGCCTTGCAGCATCCGGCCTGCCAGCATCATCTCGAAGCTCTGTGCGGTGAGCGACACCAAACTGCCCGCCATAAAAACCCCGAGCCCGAGCAGGATCGCCGGTTTGCGGCCCAAATAATCAGAAAACGGACCGAAGAACAGTTGCCCAAGGCCGGTGCCGAGCATGAAGCTGGACACAATAAGCTGCACGCGGTTGGGGTCGGTCAGGCCGAGGGCGCTGCCGATTTCGGGCAGGGCAGGGAGCATGGCGTCTGTGCCAAAGGCCAACAGGCTATTGAGCAGGGCGACCAGAATAATGAAGCGGGCGTTCATTCGGTAGCGGCTTTTATACCGCTGAGCTCGTCAATCAGGTCTATCCAGAAGGCGGTGTCGCGGGCACCTGTAACCACATATTGGCCATCAATCAAAAAGGTCGGCACGCCCTGCACACCCATTTCGCGGGCCTTGGCATCGGCGGTTTTGGTCTCGGCGATTTCGGCATCGGAGGCCAGCAGGCGCTCGATCATCGCGCGCGCCATGCCGATGCTTTCTGCAATACCGGCCAGCACATCAGGGGCCGAAATATCACGGCCCTGTTCGAAATTGGCGATAAACAGCGCGGCGACGGCCTCGTTTTGCACCCCTTCAATGCCGGCCCAATGGATGAACCTGTGGGCATTAATCGTGTTTGGCGTGCGTGTGATTTTGTCGAGATTCACTTTCAGGCCATCGGATTCAGCGGCTTTCTGAATGTCGCCATAAACCTGCACCGCCGCCGCTTTGCCGCCGAATTTTTGCTCCAGGTATGCCCGCCGATCCATGCCCTCGGGCGGCATGTCCGGGTTGAGCTGAAAGGGCTTCCAGCTCACGGAAAAGGGGTGGTTAGGCCGCGCTGCCAGCGCCCGCTCAAAACGGGTTTTGCCGATATAGCACCATGGGCAGATCGGGTCTGAAATGATTTCTATGGTGGTCATAGGTGCCTCGCTTTCGCTGCACTTTGGCGCAATTGGTCGCGGTATGCAACGGGATATCGCCTCTTGTTGAAGGGCTGAATTGCGGGCATAAAGCAGGGGAAAGAGAGTGCTATGCCCGAGCTGCCAGAACCATCTATCCTATCCATCGAGCGCGATAGGCGCACGCAGGAACCACCCGCCCAGCTTGACCTCGGCGCGCGGCTTCGGGCGTTGCGCAAAGAGCGCGGTTGGACGCTGGCGCAGGCCGCCGAAGCCGTGGGGCTGGCGCGCTCGACGCTTTCAAAAATCGAAAACGGGCAGATGTCGCCGACCTTTGAAGCGGTGCGCAAGCTGGCCTCGGGCCTTGGCATTTCGGTGCCGCAACTGTTTACCCCGCCGAAATCCGGCAAAATGCTGGCGCGGCGCTCGATTACACGGGCGGGCGAGGGCAGGGCGCACATCACGGCTACTTATGAGCACGAGATCATTGCCGCCGACATTACCCACAAGCGCATGTTGCCTTACCGCGCATTGGTGCGGGCGCGGGCTTTTGAGGAGTTTGACGGCTGGGTGCGCCATGATGGCGAGGAGCTGCTCTACGTGCTGTCTGGCGAGGTGGAGTTTTTTAGTGAGTTCTACGAACCCGTAAAGCTGAGCGCCGGTGATAGCGCCTATTACGATGCCACGATGGGGCATAATATGATCTCGACCAGCGCAGAAGATGCACTGGTGCTTTGGGTCACATCACAAGACTAGCCTCGCCAATGCGGCTCAGGTGGTGCTGCTGCTCGGCCCGCTCCATGCGCTCGAAATCCAGCGAAAGCCACGCCTTGGCGCGGGCTTCCAGCATGGCATAGGCCACCTTGAATGCGCCGGGGCGGCCGATGGAGGCCGGGTCTTCTATGCCCCAATGGGCGGTGAGCGGCGCGCCCGGCCAGTGCGGGCAGGTCTCGTTTTTGGCATTGCCGCATACGGTGATAACGGCATCCATTTTGGGCGCGCCCGGGGTGGCGAATTCATCCCAGCTTTTGGAGCGCAGATCGCTGGTCGGGTGGCCCATTTTAGTGAGTAATTCGAGCGACAGCGGGTGGACGATACCCATGGGTTTGGACCCCGCCGAATAGGCGCGCACCCGCCCTGCGCTGTGCTGGTTGAAGATGCTTTCCAGCAGGATAGAGCGGGCGGAATTTCCGGTGCAAAGGACAAGGATGTTCATGACTGATCTCCGATCGGAGATCATGGTAGCAGCGGGCGGTAACAGTTTTGTGACAGTGTTTGGCCAAAAAAAGAGCGCCCTCACAAGGAGGGCGCTAAGTCTTGAGGCAGGTTTCATACAGGCAAGAAACCTATCGAGCAGTGAGTCTGTTATAAGCTGTCGGCAGGTTTCCGCCAAGTAAATTATTTCGAAAAAGCGTTATATATAGCGAGTTTAGAGTCATAACCTCGAAAGCACCTTAAGAGTGTGACATTTTTAGCACTAAAATGACTGAATTGCGGCCTTAATCGGGCAAATAAGACTCATTAAGGCAGATTAACCAAGAATCAGTCCGGCTGCTAATAGCCACATTAGGGTGCCGATTCCCACATCCATCACCTGCCACGCCCGATTCGATTGCATAATGCGGGACATTAACTTTGCGCCGTAAGCTAATGAAAAGAAAAATGTAAATGAGGCGAAGGCTGCGCTAATGGCGAATGTGGCCTTCAGGGCGAGGCCCTCAAAACGGGTCGAGACCGCGCCGAGCAGGCCCAAGGTGTCGAGGTAAACATGCGGGTTGAGCCATGTCAGCATTAGGCAGGTTACAATGGTGGCTTTCAGGCTGGCCGCTGGGGCCGCCGCGGCAAGGTGAGATTGCCCCATCCAAGCCGCCGCAAAGCGCAGCCCGCCGTAAACCAGCAAAAAGGCAGCTCCCGCAAAGCGCATAACCATCGGCAGGCCCGGGAACTGCGCCACCAGCGCCCCAAAGCCCGCCACGCCCGCCGTGATTAGAATCGCATCAGACAGCGCACAGGTCAGCGCCACCGCAAACACGTGCCGCCCGAGCAACCCTTGGCGCAGCACAAAAGCATTTTGCGCGCCGATGGCGAGGATCAGGGCAAAAGCGGTAAAAAACCCCGTGCTGGCCGCGGCGATCATTTTTCGGCTGCAGGCTTTTTCGAGGCAGGAGCAGGGCGCTTACCGGCGGCAATTTCAGCGGCGGTTGGCGGGGTTACAAGCCCGGCTGAAATGATCAGCTTGGCGGCTTCTTCCACGGTCATATCCAGCAGCACCACATCTTCACGTGGCAGGAAAAGCAGAAAGCCCGAGGTCGGGTTCGGGGTGGTTGGCAGAAACACCGAGAACATTTCGTTACTCGGCATTTTCTCAAGCACCTCGCCTTTGGTCTCGGTCGAAACAAAGGCGATCGCCCAGATGCCTTTGCGCGGATATTGCACGAGGCAGGCATGTTGAAACGAGTTGTTGCTTTGGCTAAGCACCGTTTCGGCGATTTGTTTAAGGGCGTTGTAAATGCTGCGCACAACGGGCATTCGGTCAACGAAATTTTCGCCGAATTTCAGCAACTGGCGGCCAAACAGCCCCTTGGTCAGCGCGCCCACAGCGGCGGTGAAGATCAGGAATACGATCACCCCGAAGCCAGGGATATCTATGCCCAGATAGGTGGACGGGTTGTAGATTTTTGGCACCCACGGCACGATCAGCCGGTCCACAAGGTTGATCGCCCACCAGATCAGGTAAAAGGTCAGCATAATTGGCGCGACGATTACAATGCCGGTGAAAAAATTCGTGCGGGTGCGGTGAAAGAAGGAGGTTTTCTTTTTTCCCTTGGTTTTCTTCTTGGCCATTTTACCCTCACACGTTTGTTGGGTCAGAGTTAGGCACTCTTGCCCGTGCTTGCAAGCGTTAAGGCTTTGGCAATTTTGGCAGCAAGGCGGGCATTGTTGCGCACAAGGGCAATATTGGAGGTCAGTGATGCGCCTTCGGTTAGCTCGAAAATCCGCTGCAGCAAAAACGGCGTAACGGATTTGGCGGCAATGCCCTGCTGCTCGGCCTCGGCCAGCGCTTGCTCGATATGGGGGCGCAGGGTTTCGGCGGGGATTTCGGCATTGGCCGGAATGGGGTTGGCGATGAGCTGGCCACCGGGCAGGCCCAGGCGGGCGCGCATGGCGTGGCTTGCGGCGATCTCGGCGGCGCTATCGGCCCGCAGCGGCGCGGGCAGATCGGATGTGCGGGACCAGAAGGCGGGCAGCATGTCTTGGCCGTAAGCGATCACCGGCACGCCACGGGTTTCCAGCACTTCCATGGTTTTGGGCAGGTCAAGAATGGCCTTGGCCCCTGCGGCTACCACGGTAAGGGGGGTTTGCGCCAGTTCCTCAAGGTCGGCGGAAATATCAAAGGTATTTTCGGCCCCGCGATGCACGCCGCCAATGCCGCCGGTGGCAAATACCTGAATGCCCGCGAGATGGGCGCAGATCATGGTGGCGGCCACGGTGGTGGCCCCCGTTTGGCCTGTAGCCAGCGCAAAGGCAAGGTCGGCGCGGCTAAGCTTGGCCACATTGCGGGCTTGCGCAAGGGTTTGTAGCTCGTCAGGTTCCAGCCCTACATATATGTGCCCTGCCATAATGGCGATGGTTGCGGGCACGGCCCCTGCGGCGCGAATATCGGCCTCGACCATTTCGGCGGTTTCCACATTTTGCGGGTAGGGCATGCCGTGGGTGATGATCGTGCTTTCCAGTGCCACAATTGGCTGGCCATTGGCGCGGGCGTTCGTGACTTCGGTAGAATATTTAAGAGGGGCGGTCATGAAATCTTTCGGGTTATGTGGCGGGCGGCGGCATTTATCGCTGCTTGCAGTCGGGTTTCGGGGGTGGCGGCATTATCACCTGCGGCGATATGGGCGGCCATAAATACATCGCCTGCGCCTGTTGTGCTATGCGCGGGGGTTGGCGGCGGCGTGAGGGTGATGGTGGTTTCCCCGTCAGCGAAACAAGCCATGCGCGGGCCGTCTGTTACAATCGCGCGGGCGGTGCCGAGCTTGCGCAGGGCGTGGGCGGCGATTTCAGCATCAGGCAGGGTGGTTTCGCACAGAATCTCGGCCTCGCCACGATTGACATAAAGCGTGACCTCGCCGCCGGCCAGCGCGGCGCGCAGGCGGTTGGCTTTGCCCGGCGAGGCAGGCACGATGTTAAGCTGGCAATCAGAGAATTCCGTGCGGGCCGACAGGCTTTGCATAAGCGCGGCGGGCAGGTTGCCATCGACCACCACGCGGTAGGGCCACGGCGCGCTGGCGGTGCCAAGGCGACCATCGAGGAGCGGAGCAAGGATGCGGTCGCCCGCCAGCTCTAGCGAAGCACAATCGGCAATGGCACCGAACACATCGCCGTTGGGGTTTTCAATGGCAAGGTAGCTGTCGGTCGGGTCATTCGAGCGGTAGACAAAGCGGCAATCTACGCCTTCAAGCTCCAAAGCCTCGATTAGCGCATCGCCCTCGGGGCCGTTGCCGATGGCCGAAAGCAGGATGGCCGGATGCCCTTGGCGGGCCAACGCTACGGCCACATTCAGCGCCACACCGCCAAGCTGCCGGCGTATTTTCCCTGATATATCAGTACCTTGCTGCATGGACGCGCTGGCCGAGGCAATAATATCCCACAGCGCAGAGCCAATACAAAGGACCGGCGGCCGGGGCATCACTTGCCGCCGAGGGCCAGCGTGTGCGCCCGCAGATGTGCCGCCATTTCTTTAGGGGGCAGGGCGAGGGCTTCGAGGTCTTCAAAGGGGATGGTATCGCCGACAATGGGGCGCATATCCGTGTTGAGCGAGCGCACCACTTCGTGCATTAACAGCGCTTGCCGCAAGGTGGGAGATATTTTGGCGGCCATGAGGTAAAGGCGGCTATTTTGCCCATGGAAAAACATCGGCGATACCGCCGCTTTACCGCGCATCACGAGGCGGGCGAGAAAGTTTGTCCACTCCGCATCAACCGCTTCACCAAACAGGGTTTCGCTATGGGCCACGCGGCCCGCCGGAAACAGAATCAGGCAGCCGCCGTTTTTTACGTGGTTGAGCGCGTCTTTGCGGGCTTGCACGTTTTTCTTGATCGCGTCGTCTTCATGGTCAAAGGCGACGGGCAGCATCCGGTCGTTAATATCTGGCACTTTGGCGAGGAAGGCGCGGGTCATGATCTGGAAATCGGGGCGCACGCGGCTCATGATTTCGCAGAGCACCATGCCATCAACCAGACCGTGCGGATGATTGGCAACCACAATCAGCGGGCCGGTTTTGGGGATTTTCGCAAGGGCTTCCTCACCGATATCGGTGTTGATTCCCATGCGCGTCATGGCTTGCTGCCAGAAATTCCCCGGCAGAGGCGGCTCTTGCTGGTGCTTTTTTGCCAGTTTCAGAATCTTGATTCGCCCGGATAGGTTCTCGACCCACCGGATCACAAAATGGCGTTGTGGCGATGGAAAAGAGTTGGAATAACTCAGGTCCTTGGCCTCAATATGGGTAAACCCATCGTTCATATTCGTGTCTGCCCGCTTTATGCTTTCCGGCCTTGGATAGACAAATGTTTAAGGCGCGTCATCCGAAATCGACCAATTGGTTGCGAATTGCGCGATTTTCCACTTATTGGCGGAGTCTCGCGGCTACTGATCCCACTCTGGCTTGCGCTTGTCTAGAAAAGCGGCGACGCCCTGCGCGGTATCACGAAACAGCATGTTGTCTGCCATGTTGGCACCGGTAAAGGCATAGGCCTCTTCCAGCCCCATTTCGAGCTGCTTATAAAAGGACTCTTTGCCGACTTTTACGGCAACACCCAGTTTAGAGGCCAGCTTTTCGGCTAGCGCTGTGGTTTCTGCCTCTAGTTGGTCATGGGGCACGGCGCGGTTGATTAACCCGATTTCGGCGGCGCGATCGGCTTCGACAAAGTCGCCCGTGGTGAGCATTTCAAAGGCCTGTTTGCGGTGAATGTTGCGGGTAAGTGCCACCATCGGGGTGGAGCAGAACAACCCGATATTAATGCCGTTAACCCCAAAGCGCGTGCCTTCAGCCGCCACCGCTAGATCACAGCTCGCCACCAGCTGGCAGCCCGCCGCCGTGGCAATGCCATGCACCTCCGCGATCACCGGCTGGGGCTGCTTTGTGAGGGTAGCCATCAGCTTGCCGCATTGGGCGAAGAGGGCGTTAAAATAGGCCTTGCCGCCATCCTCGGCCTGCCGCGCCGCCTGCATTTGCTTTAGGTCATGGCCGGCACAAAACACCTTTCCGGCCCCTTTTAGCACGATCACGCGGATAGAGCTGTCTTCCGCTATGCTGTACAGCTCCGCCTGCAAGGCGGTGAGCATTTCTTCGGAAAGCGCGTTCAGCGCTTTGGGGCGGTTGAGGGTGAGGGTGGCAATGGCGTTGCTGTCACTGCGCAGAAGAATATCTTCCATGGTCTTGATCCTTATAAGCTTCCCCTGCAATGTGGCGCATAAATCCGCAAAGGGGAAGATGGAATGCAAAGCAAGATGACGGTTTCCGAGATGAACGCCTTTTTTGCGGCGGAATTTCCCGAGGTGAACACCCGTTATAAGGTGCGAGAATTGCCACCCATGGGCGCGATTGTGGACAAGCTCCCCAATGCGCGAGACCTGCGCCCGGGCGGCACCCTTTCCGGCGCGGCGATTTTCGAGCTGGCGGACCTAGCGTTTTATACGGCGACCTTGGCGATGATCGGCCCCAAGGCGCTGACGGTCACCACCTCTGCGGCGATTGATTATATGCGCAAACCCGAGGCGGGCGGCATGTGGGCGGAGGCGCGGATTTTGAAATTGGGGCGGTCTTTGAGCGTTGGGGATGTGATGCTCTATTCCAATGCCCATGATAAGCCGGTGGCGCACGCCAATATTACGTTTTCCATTCCGCCACGGGGCTGATTGATGGGGTAAAATAATACCCAATTCATAACGCATTGATAATGCTTGATTTATCGTGTGTTATTTGTGTTGACTGTGTATTTATATCCGTTAAAACCCCTCTATCAGAATTTGCACGGGGTGAGCCTGTGTGCTTCACCTCCGAAAACGGAAACGAGACCATGAAAACATATTCAGCCAAACCGGCCGATATCGAGAAAAAATGGATCCTGATTGATGCTGAAGGCATTGTTCTGGGTCGTTTGGCATCGATCATCGCCATGCGCTTGCGC
>Ga0256840_1000117_pt1 | contig 68731 bp, 57 predicted proteins | sample 355202metaG_FD_185969 | JGI IMG/M metagenome (GOLD analysis project Ga0256840, IMG submission 185969) | Hydrothermal vent microbial communities from Mid Atlantic Ridge, Atlantic Ocean - 355-202 | ecosystem: Environmental > Aquatic > Marine > Hydrothermal vents | place: Atlantic Ocean: Mid...
TTGGTAATACAACTGCTGCAACTGGTAAAGGTTTTGCTATTGCTTCTGCAGCATTAACTTCATTAGCACTTTTTGCTGCTTATGTAACGTTTACAGGTATTGACGGAATTAATATTTTTAAAGCACCTGTTTTAGCCATGTTATTTATTGGAGGAATGGTTCCTGTAGTATTCTCTGCCTTAGCAATGAATGCTGTTGGTAAAGCGGCAATGGAAATGGTTTACGAAGTAAGACGTCAGTTTAAAGAAATTCCAGGAATTATGGAAGGAACTGGGAAACCAGAATACGACAAATGTGTAAAAATATCTACCGAAGCTTCTTTAAAAGAAATGGTATTACCTGGTTTACTAACCATTGGGTTTCCTTTAGTAATTACTTTTGTACCAATGATTTTTGGTATGAATAAATTAATGATTGCTGAAATGTTAGGTGGTTATATGGCTGGTGTTACTGTAAGTGGTGTTCTTTGGGCAATATTCCAAAACAATGCTGGTGGTGCTTGGGATAATGCAAAAAAATCTTTCGAAGCTGGTGTAATGATTAATGGCGAAATGACTTATAAAGGTTCTCCTGCTCACGAAGCTGCTATTACTGGTGATACTGTTGGTGATCCATTTAAAGATACTTCTGGACCATCAATGAATATTTTAATTAAATTAACTTGTCTTATCGGATTAGTAATAGCTCCTATATTAGGAGGACATTCAGAAACAGACCATAAAGCAGTTAACAATATAGAGAATATAAATACCAAATTAGTAGCATCTAATGAAGTAATTAATAAAAATATTGATAAGACAGTAAAAGTTTTAATCAAAGAAGAAAATGGAGAAAAAAATGCTACGGTAATTACAACTACAACAACAGACGGAATCAAAGATGTAAAAGTAGAAACCGCTACTGGAGATAAAGTAAAAGAAATTGTAAAAGAATACAAACAATAATATTTTAATTCTAAAAAAAATAAAAGCTATCTTATAAAAATTAAGATAGCTTTTATGGTTTTATTTTTTACTTAAAACAATTTAAAATCATTCTAAATTAATATATTTGCACTATCTATAACTAAAAGCAAAAAAATGAAAAAATTAATAGTAGCATTAAGCATTGGTTTATTCTTTATTTCATGTAAAGAAGATAAATCAAAAAAAACAGAGACCAAAGATGCCAAAGAAGTTGTTAAAACAACCTCCGATAAAACATATAAAATAGCATCTTCAACATTAACTTGGAAAGGGTATAAACCAACAGGAAGTCATCATGGAACTTTTAATTTAAAAGAAGGAGAATTAAAATTTGATAAACAAAATTTAATTGGAGGTAAATTTACTTTTGACATGACTAGTGTTAAAGTATTAGATATTCCAGAAACAGATGAAAACAATCAAAAATTAGTTGGACATTTAACAAGTCCCGATTTTTTTGATGCAGCACAATTCCCAACAGGAACTTTTGAAATTACTAAAGTTACCAAAGAAGAAATTAATTCAAAAATTGAAGGAAATTTAACTTTAAAAGGAATTACAAAAAACATTTCTTTTCCAGCATCAATTATAGTTCAAAAAGATGGGACTACTTCTTTTTTAAGTAATGCCATTAAAATTGACCGAACAGATTTTGGAATTAAATACAAATCAAAAAAGTTTTTTGATAATCTTAAAGATAAATTTATTAATGATGTATTTGATATTACTTTTGATATAAAAGTAAAATAATAAATTCTTAATTTATTATTAAAAAGTCCTTTTAACTCAAACCAATTTGTTAAAAGGACTTTTTTTATCTCAAAAATATTATTTAGAATTAATATAAATTACTAGTTCTTGCCTTTTATAACTATTTGTTTTAACAATGATTATGAAAAAATAAGTAACTTATGTTACTAATATATTAGTTTTTATAATTATATTAGAGGACTAACTAAAATCAAATAAATGAAGTACGGTTTTATAATTGATAATCGCAAATGTATAGGTTGTCACGCTTGTACTACTGCGTGTAAAAGTGAACATGATGTAGCAGTAGGAGTTAACAGAACTTACGTTAAACAAGTAGAAAAAGGAGAATTTCCAAACACACGCAGAATATTTTCAGTAATGCGTTGTAACCATTGTACAGATGCTCCATGTGTGGAAATATGTCCAGTAGAAGCACTATACACTCGTGAAGACGGTATTGTAGATTTTGATAACAATCGATGTATTGGTTGTAAATCATGTATGCAAGCATGTCCTTACGATGCTCTGTATATTGATCCAGACAACAATACAGCGGCAAAATGTAATTATTGTGCACACAGAATTGAAGTTGGTCGAGAACCAGCATGTGTAACCGTTTGTCCAGAACATGCAATTATTGCAGGAGATATGGAAAACCCAAATACAGAAATATCTCAGTTATTAGCAAGAGAAACAGTCACAGTTCGTAAACCAGAAAAAGGAACAAATCCAAATTTATTTTATATCAATGGAGATTTTTCTTCCTTAAATCCAGAAGCAACAGATAAGTCTGGAGATTTTTTATGGAATTCACAAGCAAGAGGTGTTGGTCATTATTCAAAATATGCAGAAAAAATGATGCATACCAACGACGATGTTAATTTATTAAAAATGACATTAGATAATGATATGCAATCAGCATATCATAAAAAAGAAACCGAAAATCCAAACTATATTGATGTTCTAAATGGAAAAGCTCGTAGAGTATACGATACACCAGATAAAGGAATACTTTGGGGCTGGGAAGTATCTGCTTATGTAATGACGAAAGCCATAGCAGCAGGAGCATTTTTAATTCCGTTTTTAGCCATGTTACTTGGATATGAAGTTTCCGATACAGCAAAATTATGGTCTGCAGGAATTTCATTAGTATTCTTATCCCTTACAGGATTATTTTTAGTAATGGACTTAGATAGACCAGATCGCTTCTTAAATGTCTTATTAAGACCACAGTGGAAATCTTGGCTGGTTAAAGGCGGCTATATTATTACCATTTTTGGATTATTAGCAACTGTTTTTGGAGCAATGACCTACTTTGAAATCACAGCAGGAAGCACTATTTTAATGTGGATAACTGCATTTTTCGCAGTAATGTTAGCTATTTATACCGCGTTTTTATTTGCACAAGCAAAAGGACGAGATTTCTGGCAAAGTCCATCATTAGCTTTACACATGTTAGTACACAGCATTATGGCTGGAGCAGCTATTTTTGCATTGGTTGGTTTATTTACAAATATGGAAAACTGGGCAGGATTATTAAAAATAACTTTAATAATTGCATTAGTAGTAAATTTATTTACTTTAATAACAGAGTTAACAATGACACATCCCTCAACAGCAGCACATGCAGTTGTTGGCATGATAACTAAAGGTCGCTATAAAAATCTATTTTGGTCAGCAGTAGTATTTCTCGGCAATATAATACCATTAACACTACTAATTGTTGCACCAAGCGCTATAATGCTGGTTATAGCATCTGTATTAGTGCTTATCGGAATATACGCAACCGAAAAAATATGGATTGAAGCACCACAAAGAATACCATTAGCATAAAAAATCTTTGCGAATTTTGCAAAATTACTTTGCGAACTTTGCGTGAAACATAAAAACACAAAATAAAATGGGATATAAAAAACCGTCTTTTATTGAAAATGTCGCAGAAAAATTAGGAATCATTCCAAATCTGCACAAAGAAAAATACCAAGAATTCGATGGCGATATGCGTCAATTTTCTGATGAAGAAGTTGCCTCTATGTATGAAAATTTTCCTCCACCAGAAAAATGGGATAATTGGGTAGAATACAATCCGAAAGTTTGGCCAAAAAAAGAAAAAACAACCTATCAAATTGTACCAACAACCTGTTTTAATTGTGAATCTGCTTGTGGATTAACCGCATTTATTAATAAAGAAACACAAGAAGTAGTTAAATTTGAAGGTAATCCACAGCATCCAGGATCTCGTGGAAGAAACTGCGCAAAAGGACCTGCAACAATAAATCAAGTTAATGATCCTGACCGTATCTTATTTCCATTAAAACGTACTGGAAAACGTGGCGAAGGACAATGGGAACGTGTTTCATGGGACGATGTTTTAGATACAATTGCAGCAAGAATTCGCAAAGCAATAAAAGAAGATAGACGCAACGAAATTGCATACCAAGTTGGTCGTCCAGGCCACGAAAAATTTATGAATTGGGTTTTACAAGGTTGGGGAATTGATGGACACAATTCACACACAAATATCTGTTCTTCGGGAGCGCGATTTGGATACAATATTTGGTATGGTTACGACAGACCATCACCAGATCATGCAGAAGCTAAATTTATATTATTGATTTCTGCACACTTAGAATCAGGACATTATTTTAATCCACACGCACAACGTATCATCGAAGGAAAAATGAAAGGTGCAAAATTAGCAACCATGGATCCTCGATTATCAAATACAGCATCCATGTCAGATTATTGGATGCCATCGTATCCAGGAACCGAAGCAGCAGTATTATTAGCAATGGCATTAATTATTTTAGAAGAAGGTTTATATAACAGAGATTATCTAGAAAATTGGACGAACTGGCAAGAATACTTACAAGCAAAACACAGTGATAAAGAAGTTACTTTTGAAAATTATATTGCTGAAATGATTAATGAGTATAAAGAATTTACACCAGAATTCGCAGAAGCAGAATCTGGAGTAAAAGCAGAAATGATTCGTGAAATAGCACAAAAAATTGGTGAAGCAGGAACACGGTTTGCATCGCATAACTGGCGATCTGCAGGAGCATCTAATTTAGGCGGTTGGGCGGTTGCTAGATGCTTACATTTCTTAACCGTATTAACTGGAGCAGTTGGAGCAAAAGGTGGAACATCTCCAAATTCTTGGAACAAATTTTCGCCAACACAACCAAATCCACCAGCCCCACAAAAAGTATGGAATGAATTACATTTCCCAAAAGAATATCCGCTAGCCTTTTTTGAAATGAGTCAATTATTACCTCATTTTCTAAAAGCAGGTCGTGGCTATATGGACATGTATTTTTCACGAGTATTTAATCCTGTTTGGACGTATCCAGACGGCTTTACTTGGATGGAAATGTTCCTTAGAGAAGATAAATTCGGAATGCATGCAGCACTAACACCAACTTGGAATGAAACCGCATTTTATGCCGATTTTGTATTGCCAATGGGATTAGCATCCGAAAGGCACGATATAAATAGTTATGCAACACATGGCGGAACTTGGATTGCCTTTAGACAACCTGTTTTAAAAGAAGCTGCAAGACGTAATGGCAAAGAATTTACCTATACATACGAAGTAAACCCAGGCGAAGTTTGGGAAGAAGATGAATTTTGGATTGAATTATCGTGGAGAATAGATCCAGACGGATCTATGGGAATTAGAAAAACATTCGAATCGCCTTATAGAAAAGGAGAAAAAATTACCGTTGACGAATACTACCAATACATTTTTGAACGTGTTGAAGGTTTAACAGAAACTGCAAAGAAAGATGGATTTACAGGTCAATTTGCAGAGTTAAACTACATGAAAAAATACGGTGCATACGAAATTGAAAAAGGAGAATCGTATCATAAAAACGAAACCCCTTTAACCAAAGAACAACTAAAAGATACAGAAGTAGATAAAGTTACCAATGTAATTTCTAAAAACGGAAAGAAAATTGGTGTTATGGTTAACAATAAAGCAGTAGTTGGTTTTCCAACACCATCTCGTAAAAACGAATTTTATTCGCAAACTATGGTCGATTGGAAATGGCCAGAATATGCAACACCAAGATATATAAAATCACACATTCATTTAGATGCATTAGACAAATCTAAAGGAGAATATGTTTTAGTACCTACTTTTAGATTACCAACATTAATTCACTCACGCTCTGGTAATGCCAAATGGTTAGTAGAAATCTCCAATAGAAATCCGATATGGATGCATCCAGACGATGCTGCAAAATGGGGTTTTAAAACTGGCGATTTAGTAAAAATGAATACAGATATTGGGTTTTTTATCGATAAAGTTTGGGTAACACAATCTATGAAACCAGGCGTTGTAGCTTGTTCACATCATATTGGTCGTTGGAAAAAACCACAAGATCAAGATGGTAATCGTTGGGCAGTTAATACTGTAGATATCTCTAATAATGGAAAAGGTGTCTGGAAAATGAGTACCATTTCTGGGATTAAACCATTTGATTCGAAAGATAAAGATTCGAAACGTATTTTCTGGAAAGATGGTGGTGTACATCAAAACATAACACATGCAGTACATCCAGATCCAATTAGTGGTATGCATTGTTGGCATCAAAGAGTACGAATAGAAAAACCAGCTCCAGGCGAAAAATACGGAGATATTGCCGTAGATACCAATAAATCTCACGAAGTGTTTAAAGAATGGTTAGCAATGACTAGACCTGCGCCAGGACCAAATGGAGAACGAAGACCACTTTGGTTTAAACGTGCCTTTACACCAGATAAAACTGTAGGAGGAGCCTATTATATTACAGATAAAGACTAACTTTTATACTAGTGATACGATGATTCCAAATCATCGTATCGCTCTAGTACAATTAAAATAATTTATGTATTTTTGAGTAAAAAATAAAATGCAATTTGAAAAAGGCTACTTATATCACATTTACAATCAAGGTAATAATCAAAGGAAAATTTTCTTTAAACAAGAAAATTATATCTTCTTTCTAGAAAAATTAAAAAAATACATTTCGCCTTATGCAGATATTATTGCTTGGTGCTTAATGCCAAATCATTTTCATTTAATGGTTTTAGTTAAGGAAGAGGAATTACCAAATAAAGAAACTCACACCGTGACTCAAAGTCACGGTGTGAGTAAAACTTTAAAAATAAATGATTCTATTGGAATCATGTTGCGCTCTTACACAAGAGCAATAAACAAACAAGAAAATTTTAGCGGTAAATTATTTAGAGAGAAAACCAAAGCAGAATGTATAAATTGTTTCAATGGAAATACACCTTCTTTTATTAGTAATAAAATGACTTCAATAAATTTGATCTCAGAAAAACAATATTCACAAGTTTGTTTTGATTATATTCATCAAAATCCTGTAAAAGCAGGAATGGTTAAAACAGCTATTGAGTACGAGTATTCATCAGCAAAAGATTATGCAAATTTGCGAAATAATAAATTGATAAATAAAACAATTGCTTTGGAATATGTTGATTGTCAAAATACTCACACCGTGACTCAAAGTCACGGTGTGAGTATGACTCTTAAAAACCCCGAACTAGAACTAGCCTTAAATTTCGTAGAAAAAACCGATAGAAATATCTTTTTAACAGGAAAAGCTGGTACTGGAAAAACAACATTTCTACATCAAATAAAAAAAGAATCACTAAAAAGATTAGTAGTCGTTGCACCAACAGGCGTTGCAGCTATCAATGCAAAAGGTGTTACTATACACTCCTTTTTTCAAATGCCTTTTGGACCAATTATTCCAGGTGTAGCATCTAAAAAATCAAAATTTAAGTTTAATAAAACTAAAATTGACATCATTAGATCCTTAGATTTATTAATTATCGATGAAATTAGTATGGTACGTGCCGACTTACTCGATGGAATCGATCAAGTTTTAAGGCGCTATAAAAATAGACTGAAAGTATTTGGAGGTGTGCAAGTATTGATGATTGGCGATTTACAACAACTTTCTCCCGTTGTAAAACCGTATGAATGGGAATTACTTAAACCTCATTATAAAACTTCTTTCTTTTTTAGTAGTCATGCATTCCAGAAATCCAATACAATTAGTATTGAACTAAAACATATATACAGACAGGATAATGAAGCGTTTATTTCTATTTTAAATGAAATTCGACATAACAAACTAAGCCTAAATTCCGCAAAAATTTTAAATGGTAGATACCAACCTAAATTTACTCCAACAAAAGAAGATGGTTATATAACATTAACAACGCATAATAATAGAGCAAATACTATTAATGAATTAGAATTAAATAAATTACATTCAAAAAAACATTTTTATACAGCAGTAATCAAAGGAAAATTTAATGAATATGCCTATCCAACAAAAGAAAAATTAGAATTAAAAGTTGGTGCACAAGTTATGTTTATCAAAAATGATAGCAGTCTAGACAAGCAATACTATAATGGAAAAATAGGTACTATTACCTATCTAGATAAAGATACTGTAACCATACAATGTCCAGAAGATACATACGAAATCGAAACAACTACAGAAATTTGGGAAAATATAAGCTATTCAATACACGAAGAAACTAAAGAAATATCCGAAAATATTGCTGGTTCATTTACACAAATTCCATTGCGTTTGGCTTGGGCAATTACAATTCATAAAAGCCAAGGATTAACTTTTGAAAAAGCAATAATTGATGCAGAAGCATCTTTTGCACACGGACAAACTTACGTCGCATTAAGTAGATGTAAATCCTTAGAAGGTATTATCTTAAAAACCCAAATTAAAGAACATAGCATTATTAATGATAATCGAGTTACTTCATTTACCGAAAATGTTGCTAAAAATTTACCAACAGAAATAGATTTAAATAATTCACAAAAAAAATACCAATTAAATTTAATCGAAGATTTATTTAATTATAATGCATTTTTATATCCAATTAGAAGATTGATGGATATTTATTACCAAAACAAAACTTCATTTAAAGGAAATATCATTACACCTTTAGAAATTATAAAAGACAACGGTATTGTTCCTTTATTACGGATAAGCACTAGTTTTAAAAAACAATTGACAGCTTTAAGTTTAGATGTAATAAATCTTGAAAAAGATAATATCATCCAAGATCGTATAATAAAAGCGATAAATTATTTTATAGAAAATACAAATAAATTTATTAAAAAACCGTTTAAAACGCTTACCTTCTCTACTGAAAACAAAGCTGTAAAAAAAGATTTTACCAAACAATTAGATAATTTAGAAGATGAAATAAATGTAAAATTATTCTGTTTAGAAGCTTTAATTAATGGATTTAGCATTTCTAAATATTTAGATATAAGAGCCAATGCAGTTTTAGAAAAATCAAAAAAAACAATTTCTAAAACCCATAAAGAAAGAGTAAATATTACTACAACAGAACATCCAAAGCTTTTTGAACAATTACGTGAATTAAGAAATATGCTTGCAGAATCTGAAGATTTAAATCACTACCAAATTTTCACACAAGCATCCTTATTTGAAATGTGTGAGTATTTTCCTATAAATAATAACCAATTAAATGCAATAAATGGCATGGGAAAAATAAGAGTGCAAAAATATGGTACAGAAATTACGAATATAATACAGAATTATATTTCTGAAAACAAGCTAGATTCTAAAGAAATAAAGTTTATTGAAGTCGAAAAAAAATCAAAAAATCCAAAAATTAACACAAAACAGACATCCTTAGAATTGTTTAAAACAGGAAAAACAATATTAGAAATTGCTACAGAAAGAGGCTTAGCAAAATCGACAATTGAAAGTCATCTAGCGCATTTTATTCCAACTGGAGAAATAAAAATTACCGATTTAATGACAATAAATAAATATAAAGAACTTAAAAAAATAATGAAGTCTATTAAATACACCAGCTTTTCTGAATTAAAAAATAAGATTGATACTAAATTTACATATCCAGAAATTAGACTAATAGCATCCGAATTAGAAAAATAAAACATCTATAAGTCGCCAAAACTAGTATATTTTTAGTATATTTGGCTTCTTATAACAACTCTTTATGCCTAGACTAGTTGGTAGAAATCAAGAAAAAAAACTATTAAATGATGCATTAAATAGTAATAAATCGGAACTCATTGCAATTTACGGTAGACGAAGAGTAGGTAAGACTTTTTTAGTAAACCAAGTTTATAAAAATCGTATTATTTTCTCATTTTCTGGACTAATAAATACAACCCTAAAAACACAATTAGAAAATTTTCATTTACTACTTAGTCAAAAAAAGAATAAACTACAAAAGCCAAAAAATTGGATTGTTGCTTTTTACAACTTACAAGAATACATTACAAAAATAAAATCGACAAAAAAGAAAGTTATATTTATTGACGAATTTCCTTGGCTAGATAGTAGAAAATCTAATTTTTTAACAGCATTCGACAATTTTTGGAACAATTACGCATCCAAAAGAGAGGATCTGGTTGTTATAATTTGTGGATCAGCGGCATCTTATATGATTAAAAATATTATACGAAGCAAAGGTGGTTTACACAATCGAATTACCAATAAAATAAATTTAAAACCTTTTAACCTCTACGAAACCGAATTACTATTAAAAAAGAACAAAGTCAATTTAAGTCGTTATGATATTTTGCAATTGTATATGTGCTTTGGAGGAATTCCGCATTACTTAGAACGTATAAACCCTGGAGAAAGTGTCGTTAGCATCATCAATAAACTATGTTTTGAAAAAGATGCTTTTTTACAAAATGAATTTGACAATATATTTTACTCCCTATTTGATAACGCAAATAATCATATTACTATAATTACCGTTTTGTCTAAAGTAAAAAAAGGACTTACTAGAAAAGAAATTATTACAAAAAGTAAGTTAAAATCTGGAGGAGCGATAACCAATACTCTTAATGAACTAATAGCCTCTGGATTTCTAGAAAAACAGATTCCATTTAGTGGAAGGAAAAGTTCTTTGTACAGATTAACGGACGAATACACCTTATTTTATCTTAAATTTATAAAAAATCAATCTCAAAATAGCACAAATACTTGGCAAACAATGTATTCTAAAAATTCATATAAAATTTGGTCAGGATTCAGTTTTGAAAATATTTGTTTAAAACACATAAATCAGATAAAAGAAGGTTTAAAAATAACTGGTATCTATACAAAAACTGGTAGTTGGGTTGAAAAAAATGAAGAGAAAGGAACACAAATAGATTTATTAATCGATAGAGCAGATAATACCATAAATTTATGTGAAATAAAATTTTACAATAGTGAATTTACTCTAACAAAATCTTATGTAGATATCTTAAGAAATAAAATTTCGGTTTTTAAAGAAAAAACCAAAACTAAAAAAAATATTTTTACAACTTTGATAACAACTTATGGTATAAAAATCAATAAATACAGTACACAATACATCCAAAATGAATTATTAATCGATGATTTATTTATAGATGTATAATTTATAAGTAGCCAAAACAATATAAAAAATAAACGTTTTGGCTACTTATATTTAAAAATATATTTTTAAATCGAACAAAAAAAGTAATAATAATGAATAAAATATTTCCATTCTTAAACTGGTTACCACTAGCAAAAAAAACGTGGAAAGATGATTTAATTGCTGGAATTACTGGAACCATAATTGTAATTCCACAAGCTGTAGCTTTTGCCATGATTGCTGGAATGCCTCCAATTTACGGATTTTATACTGCCATGCTAACTCCTGTAATTGCAGCTATTTTTGGATCATCTTACCATTTAGTTTCTGGCCCAACAACAACCAGTTCTATCGTTTTATATTCTATAATTAGCAAATATTACCATCCAGATACAGATCTTGAAGCTTTTGTTTCTTTGGCGATTCTCTTATCTTTTATGGCTGGTTTATTAAAACTTTTTATGGGAATTGCCAGAATGGGAAAACTCGTAAACTTTGTTTCCAATTCTGTTATCATCGGCTTTTCTGCAGGTGCAGGTGTACTCATTGCATTCAAACAATTAAAACATATTTTTGATATTAAAGTACCACAAGGAAGTACTTTTTATCAGATTATCTCCTATATAGCTAACCATATTGCCGAAACAAATTGGTATGCATTTGGTGTGGCTGCAGCTACACTTACCATCGCTTTATTAATTCGAAAAGTTAAAAAAATATCTCGACTATATATGCTTGTCGCCATGGTTTTAGGTAGTTTCTTTGCATATTGGCTCAGTGTAAAATTTATGGTAAACATTCAAACCGTAGGAAAAATACCTTCAAATCTTCCTCCTTTTAGAATGCCTGACTTTGATTATGGCAACATGAAAATGTTGACTTCTGGTGCTATTATTTTAGCAACTTTAGGCTTGGTAGAAGCTGCTGCAATTTCTCGTTCTATTGCTTTACATACACATCAAAAGCTAAATACAAACCAAGAATTTATTTCGCAAGGTATTTCTAACACCATTTCTAGTTTCTTTTCTTGCTATACTAGTTCTGGTTCTTTTACTCGTTCTAGCATTAATTATCAAGCTGGTGCAAAAACACCAATGTCGGCAATAATATCTGCTATTGGATTAATGCTTGTCGTTTTATTATTTGCAAAATACGCAGCATTTTTACCGAAACCTGCTATGGGCGGAATTATTTTATTAGTCGGTTACAATCTTATCGACTTTAAACACATCAAACAAATAATATCTAGCAGTAAAAGAGAATTAATCGTTTTTGGTGCAACCTTTTTAGGAACTTTATTTTTAGATTTAGAACAAGCATTAATCATAGGTATCTTTTTATCATTATTCTTTTATTTGGAAAGAACTTCCAAACCAAATATTGCGCAATTAGGTCTTAATGAAGAAAATAGATTTGTAAATATCATTAGAAATAAAGACACGAAAGAATGCTCTAATTTAAAAGTTATTAGAATTGATGGTTCTATTTATTTTGGTGCAATTGAAGAAATTTCGGATTACTTTACTAAACTTTATGAAGAAAATAATACCAACCATTTATTGGTAATTGCAGAGGGAGTTAATTTTATTGATTTAGCAGGTTCAGAATGGCTAATGCATGAAGTTTTAAAATGGCAAGAAAATCGAGGAGGTATTTATTTTAGTGGCATGAAATTAGTAAGTCAAGATGTTCTTAAAAAGGGTGGTTTTCTTAAAAAAATGGGGTACGGTATTTTCTTTACAGATAAAAAAACAGCTATTGCAACAATTCATAAAAAAATAGATATTCCTTGCGAAATAAAAGCTTTTAAAGAGTGTAATTAGCGGTAATGTTTTTATTTAAAATCAATTCCAAAACATTTTTTTAACTTACTTTTGCAAGTATAAAATTCAAACGTATGTACGGAAGTATTCAAGAACATTTACAGAAAGAATTACAAGATATTAAAGACGCTGGTTTGTATAAATCGGAACGTATTATAACCTCATCACAAGATGCAGTTATTAAAGTTTCTACTGGCGAAGAAGTAATTAATTTTTGTGCGAATAACTATTTGGGACTATCGAATAATAAAACCGTTATCCAAGCAGCAAAAGACACTATGGATTCTCATGGGTACGGCATGTCTTCGGTTCGTTTTATTTGTGGAACGCAAGATATTCACAAAAAATTAGAGCAAAAAATAGCAGATTTTTTTCATACCGAAGATACCATTTTATATGCTGCTGCTTTCGATGCTAACGGTGGAGTTTTTGAGCCTTTACTAACTAAAGAAGATGCTATTATTTCCGATTCACTAAACCATGCATCTATTATTGATGGTGTTCGTTTATGTAAAGCTGCTCGTTATCGCTATGCAAATAATAATATGACTGCTTTAGAAGAACAACTAATCGAAGCGAACAAACAAAACCACCGTTTTAAAATTATTGTTACTGATGGTGTTTTTTCTATGGATGGCATTGTAGCACAACTTGATGAAATTTGCAATTTAGCAGATAAATACGACGCCTTAGTAATGGTCGACGAATGCCATGCTGCTGGTTTTATCGGCAAAACTGGTAGAGGCTCTATAGAACTTAAAAATGTTTTAGGCAGAATTGATATTATTACTGGTACTTTAGGTAAAGCTCTTGGTGGAGCTATGGGCGGTTATACTACTGGAAAAAAAGAAATTATCGAAATTTTACGTCAACGTTCTAGACCTTATCTATTTTCAAACTCTTTAGCTCCTGCAATTGTTGGTGCTTCTTTAAAAGTTTTTGAAATGATAAGCAGCGATACTTCGCTACGTGACAAACTAGAATGGAACACAAATTACTTCCGTAAAGGAATGGAAAAAGCTGGTTTTGATTTAGTTGGTGCAAATGCTGCCATTGTTCCTGTGATGCTGTACAATGCCAAATTATCGCAAGACATGGCAAATGCTTTATTGAAAGAAGGTATCTATGTTATTGGTTTTTTCTTTCCTGTTGTACCAAGAGATAAAGCAAGAATTAGAGTGCAATTATCTGCCGCACATACACAAAAACATTTAGACAAAGCAATTGCTGCTTTTACTAAGGTAGGAAAACAATTTAAAGTAATCTAAATAAGTAAGACAAAAGACTTTAAAATTAATAGACAAAATAACAAAGCCAAATAAAATAAAAATCTTTACGTACCTTGCGAAAAACTTAGCGACCATTGTGGTTAAAAAATTATGAAAATAAGAATTACCAAACATTTTGACTTTGAAGCTGCACATGCCTTACATGGTTATGACGGAAAATGTAAAAACATTCACGGTCATAGCTACCAACTGTATGTGACTATTATTGGAACTCCTATTAACGACAATTCGCATCCTAAAAACGGAATGGTTCTCGATTTTGGCGATCTAAAAAAAATAGTTAAAACTGAAATTGTAGCTATTTTTGACCACTCTATCGTATTAAATAAAAATTCGGAACATTTAGAATTGGCAAAAAAAATAGCAGATTATTCGCATCGAATCGTAATGACAGACTACCAACCTACAAGCGAATTAATGTTAATTGACTTTGCTCAAAAAATTAGTGCTAAATTACCAAACGATGTCAAACTACATTCCTTAAAATTATACGAAACGAATAATTCGTATGCAGAATGGTTTGCCTCAGATCAATAAAATGAGAAACTAAACGTGTCGAAAACTAAAAAAATATACTTCGCATCCGACCAACATTTTGGTTTGCCAAATCACACTAAAAGTTTAGTTCGTGAAAAAAAATTTATTACTTGGCTAGACGAAGTGAAACAAGATGCTGAAGCTATTTTTTTACTTGGCGATTTGTTTGATTTGTGGATGGAATATAAAACTGTTGTTCCAAAAGGTTTTGTACGCGTTTTAGGTAAACTTGCTGAAATTAGCGATAGCGGAATTCCAATTCATTTTTTTGTCGGAAATCACGATTTATGGATGCGAGATTATTTTCAAAAAGAATTAAATATTCCTGTCTATACCAAACCAACAGAATTTACTTTTAACAACAAAACTTTTTTAATTGGTCATGGCGATGGTTTAGGTCCTGGAGATAAGGGATATAAAATGATGAAAAAAGTATTTACTAATCCTATTTCTAGATGGTTGTATCGTTGGTTACATCCAGATTTTGGTGTCGCACTTGCACAACGCTTATCTTTAAAAAACAAATTGATTTCTGGAGAAGAAGATATTAAATTTTTAGGAGAAGAAAACGAATGGTTAGTACAATATTGTAAACAAAAATTAGAAACAAAACATTATGATTTTTTCTTATTTGGCCATCGACACTTACCAATGGATATTTCTTTAAAACATAGTAAATACATCAATACTGGCGATTGGATTTCCCATTTCACTTATGCTGTTTTTGATGGCGATAATTTGGAATTAAAAACGCATAAATCAAATAATTGAAAAGATACTAAATTGGCTTTTAAAACCAACTCAACATCAAAATACGCTATAAATTATTTATCTTTTCACGTTTTACTGCACTTGAAATTTCAAGATTGTAAAACATAAAAATATTTTAAATCTATTTAGTGCATTTTAAAATTGAATTGGTATAATAATAGCAATTAACGTATTTTTGCTTTTCAGAAATTATCTATGGCGAAACAACAAATAAAATATTATTGTCAAAATTGTGGTGCTCAACATGCTAAATTGTTGGGAAAATGTACTACTTGTAACGAATGGGGAACTGTTGTTGAAGAAATTATACAAAAAGAAACCAAAAATACAAGGTCTTGGCAAGGTACTTCTAAAGCAAAAAAAGTAACCAAAGCTATAAAAATTAAAGACATTTCTTTACTAGATGAAGATCGATACAAAACCAATAATAAAGAGCTAGATAATGTGCTTGGTGGCGGAATCGTAAAAGGTTCTGTAATCTTACTTGGCGGAGAACCTGGCGTTGGCAAATCTACCCTAATATTACAAATTGCCTTACAAATACCTCAAAAAGTATTGTATGTTTCTGGGGAGGAAAGTAAAAATCAGATTAAAATGCGTGGCGAACGATTGTCTATAAAAGGATATAAGTTGAATCAACTGGATTCCGATTGCCTTATTTTAACCGAAACCAAAACACAAAATATTTTTAAAGCTATTGAAGAACATCAACCAGAAATTGTGGTTATAGATTCCATACAAACGTTACATACCGATTATATCGAATCTTCTCCTGGTAGTATTTCTCAAATACGAGAATCTGCTGCCGAACTTATTAAATTTGCTAAAGAAACGGCTACACCTGTTTTATTAATTGGACATATTAATAAAGAAGGCAGTATTGCTGGACCTAAAATTTTAGAACACATGGTAGATGTTGTACTACAATTTGAAGGCGATCGAAATCATACGTACCGTATTTTACGCGCTAATAAAAACCGATATGGCTCTACTGCTGAGTTAGGTATTTACGAAATGCTTGGTACTGGTTTACGCGAAATTGAAAATCCGAGTGAAATTCTAATTTCCGAAAAAGATGCTAGTTTAAGCGGAACTGCAATTGCCGCAACTTTAGAAGGTATGCGTCCTTTAATGATTGAAGTCCAAGCCTTAGTAAGTACTGCTGTTTATGGAACGCCACAACGTTCTGCTACTGGTTATAACATTAAAAGATTACACATGATATTGGCCGTTTTGGAAAAACGTGCAGGTTTTAGACTTGGCGCAAAAGATGTTTTTCTAAATATTGCTGGTGGAATTAAAGTAGACGATCCTGCTATTGATTTGGCTGTGGTTTGTGCTATTTTATCTTCTAATGAAGATGAAGCTATTCCGCAAAATTATTGTTTTGCTGCCGAAGTTGGTTTGGCTGGAGAAATTAGAGCCGTAAATCGTGTTGAACAGCGTATTTTAGAAGCCGAAAAATTAGGTTTTGATACCATTATCGTTTCTAAATACAATAAAATACCTCAAAAAAATTATACTATTGATGTGGTTAAAGTTTCTAAAATTGAAGAAGTTTTTAATCGATTGTTTTAGGTAAATTAAAAAAATGAATCTAATTTAAAAAACTTTATATTCGTATTTATACCAACTCAACATCAAAATACGCTATAAATTATTTATCTTTTCACGGTTTTACTGCACTTTAAATTTAATCCATAGCTATGCTATGCTTGAAATTTCAAGATTGTAAAACATAAAAATATTTTAAATCTATTTAGCGCATTTCAAAATTGAATTGGTATTATCTCTACAATATTTTAATTTAATTTAATTTCATATGGCAATTTTTCATCTAATTGTCTATAATCATTGTATTTAAATATTTGAAACTTTATACCTGAATCCGAAATTTTATATCTTATTTTTTTAGATTTTATACTAACATTTTTTTCTTTTTTATTAGAGTATAGAGTTTCTCCAATAGTTAAGTCAATCGATTCTCTATTTTTAAAATCTATTATGAGGCAGTTATTCTTAAAATCTACTCCAATCTCTATGTGGTTTATTGGAAACATTCCCATTTCGGATTGATTCGTAGTGGTAACATATTTTTTTGGAATATTTAGATAAGCATCACCTTCATATAAACCTATTGTTATTTTTGGTTGAAGAACTTTCGTTTCTATTTCTTCAATAATATTCTTATTTTCAAATATTTGTACTAATTTTTCTTTGGTTTTTTCTCTATCATTCTTGTTTAAAATAAAATATTTAAAAAGTTGCAGAGTAATATCTTCATATTCAGTCTCATCAAGAATGGCATCTAACATTATTTCTTCAACTTCAGTATTGGTAAGTGATTCTTTTTCTTCGTTAGTAATCATTTGATTAAATTCTGGGATTCTGTCGAGTCTTAAAGCAGTTGATAATTCTTCAAAAAATCGAATACGTTTGGTTTCGTAATCAATCGAAGGTTTATAATTATTTATTATTTTTTCAACTAATCGATACTCATCCAACTTGTAGTATTTTGCAGCTAAATTGAAAATTGAAGATAATGAGAATGTTGAATCGTTCAATATAAACTCATCATAATAAAGTGCATATTTAAAATCATAATCTACATGAAATGTATAATTATTTACACGTTTTTTTGTCTTAGTATCAAAAAAACTTATAAAAATATCCTCATTTAGTGATAGTTTAAAGTCTACCTCTTTTTTCGATTTTATTTCAAATTGATAGTGACTTCCGCTATGTATAAAGTCATATATTAAAATATCAGAACAAGTTTCTTCTATAAATTTTTTACTTTTCTGCATTTCTTTTGGAAAACTCTCTAGGTTATACAAACTTTTAAGAAAGTTTTGAGCATTAAGAGGAGTTACAGAAAACACAATTACAATTACAATGATTTTCATTCTTTATTTCGTTAAATTAATGTTGGTATTTTCTTCACATTGTGTATTATAAAAACGTATGATTTGTCTAATTTTAAAAATTTTATCATCCATTTTTATAAACTAGTTCTATATCATTATCACTTTGACTATATGTAAAAAGAATGAAACAACTAAATATTAGTAATAATATATTTTTTTATTAATTAATTTTAAAAATTCTCTACCCTTTCTCTTTCAATAGATAAACATATACAGGATAATGATCGCTATAACCACCTGTAAAAGTAGCTCCAGACCAACTTCGGTATGGATACCCTTTATAACGCCCTTTCTTTTGTGTTAAGTAACGTGGATTATAAATATTTGCTTTGTACAATTTATATGTACTGTAATCTTTTTTTGCAGTTACTAATGGCGATGTTAATAAAATTTGATCAAACAAATTAATATTATCACGATATCCTAAAGTACTTAAACCTCGTCTAAACATATCATCCATTGGATTATATATTGCTCCATTTGCTAGACCTGCTTTTTTAGATTTTGCATGTAAAATATTTTTTACACTTGTATTGGTAGGATCGTCATTCAAATCTCCCATTATTATTACTTTTGGATTTGGATATTCTTCTTTTAATTCTTTAATAATTTGCATGTTTAAAGCCGCAGCTTTTTCTCTAGAAGGTCTACTTTTCTGTTCTCCTCCTCTACGTGAAGGCCAGTGATTTACAATGATATGGACTACTTCATCATCTAACAAACCTGTAACTAACAGTTGATCTCTTGTTGCATAAGGTTTACCATCCTTACCTAACAACTCTAAAGTGTATGATTTGTGATTTATTGGTTTAAAATATCGTTTTTGATACAATAAAGCAACGTCTATACCTCTAACATCTGGAGATTCGTAATGAATGATTCCATAACGCTTATTTTTTAAATGTTTATTTGCTATTAAATCTTCTAATACCATTTTATTTTCAATTTCGGAAACACCTAATATCGCAGGACTTGTTTTTGCTTTTTTTGTTCCTATTTCAGAAATAACTTTTGCCATATTATCAATTTTTAACCAATATGCTTTTGCTCTATTTCCTTCTTTAATGTCCATTATCGGACTTCTTTCGTCTAATTTTTTAGGATCGTTAATCGTATCAAAAAGGTTCTCTAAATTATAAAAAGCTACCGTTCTTATTTGAAATGCTCTATTTTTAGATGATTTTGATTTTTGAGCATTGCTATTTGCAAAGAACAAAACACTTAGGAAAAATGTGTATATAAATTTCATTTAATTATTGTTTTAAATTTTTAGGCTAAATTAACTATAATTTCTGATGCAGAAAAACGAATTAACATATCCCTTAATTTATGTTATACCAAAATCATACCTTTTTTTGTTTTTACCTCAAAAAATTAAATTTTAACATTAAAAAAGAAACAAAAACCTTATTTTTGCAAGGTTATAACCCAATATAAAAATAATTAACATTTTAATTTAAAATATGAAAAAAAATATTATTGTAACCTTACTTTGTATCTTTTCATTTTACAGTGTTTTTGCGCAACATACCGTCAAAGGTAAAGTAATAAATTCTGCATCAGAAAAAGGAATGGCAAATGTAATGGTTTCTGTTTTAGGCACATCCATTTCACAAAAAACGACCGCAAATGGCGTTTTTGAATTGAAAAATGTTCCTAGTGGAAAACAAATTGTTAAAATCGCCTTAGATGGCTATGAAACGCAACAATTCCCTTTAAACATTTCGAAAGAAATAGATCTAGAAACTATTTTCTTATATGAAGACATGAGACAAGAAGATGATATTAATACCATTTCTCTTTCTGATGATGAACTATCGGACGATGAGGGTGGAGCTGATAATACAGCTGGTTTATTACAATCTTCTAGAGATGTATTCTCAAGAGCAGCTGCATTTAATTTTCCTTGGTTTAGAGCTAGAGGTTACGATTCAGAAAATGCCAACGTATTAATGAATGGTATTAAAATGAATAAAGTTTCGAATGGTAGACCGCAATGGTCCGATTGGGGAGGACTTAACGACGTGTTACGTAACCAAGAATTTGCAAATGGTTTGGCTCCTTCCGAAAAAACATTTGGTGGTGTTTTAGGTGCTACTTTAATTAGTACAAGAGCATCCGAACAACGTAAAGGCTCTCGTATATCTGCCGCATCAACTAACAGAAATTATTACGGTAGAGTAATGGTTACGCATAACACAGGCATGACCGAAAAAGGTTGGGCTTTAAGTATTTCTGGTTCTAGAAGATATGCCAAAGAAGGATATAACGAAGGAAGTTCTTACAATGCTTGGTCTGGATATATTTCGGCCGAAAAGAAATTAAATGACAAACACAGTATTAACCTTACTGCATTTCATACGTTTAATCGTAGAGGAAAATCTTCTCCAAACACACAAGAAGTATACGATTTAAAAGGTTTAAAATACAATTCTTATTGGGGAACTCAAGACAGTCGAAAAAGAAACTCTAGAATTAGAGAAATCTCGGAACCAATGGCAATTTTAAGCCATTATTGGACCATGAATAGCAAAACCACATTAAATACCAATGTTTCGTTTCAAACTGGTCATATAGGTAATAGTCGCTTAGGTTATTTTAGAGCTAACAATCCAGATGCTACGTATTACCAAAAATTACCTAGCTATGCTTTGGCTCATAATTCTGGACCTAATTACACAGAATATTATGATAAACTGACTGCTTTTAATAATTACGGACAAATAAATTGGGAAGAAATGTATGCTGCAAATAGTGTAACTGGAGCTGGTGCAACTCCTGGCAATGCAGCTTATTATTTGTATGAAGATAGAAACGACGATACTACATTAACTTTTAATACGAATTTAACAACGGAATTAAGTAGTAATATTACATTAAACGGACGGTTAAATTACAGCAAACTAGATTCTAAAAACTATGCTTCTATGCTTGATTTATTAGGAGCTACGCATTTTGAAAATGTTAGTGCTTATGAAAGTGGAGATGCTGGTCAATTTGATTTGAATAATCCAAATAGATTCATTAAAGAAGGAGATAAATTTAACTACGATTACAATATTGAATCTACTAATATGGAGGCTTTTGCTCAATTACAATTTGCCTACGATAAAGTAGATTTCTTTGTTGCTGGAAATTTTGTTAATACGTCTCACTTACGTGAAGGTTTAGTTCGTAGTGGATTATATGCAGACGATAATGAGTCTTTTGGTAAAGGAGAAGAACAAACTTTTAGTGATTTTAGCTACAAAGGCGGTTTAACCTATAAAATAACTGGTAGACATTTATTAAATGCAAATGCTGGTTTATTATCTGTAGCTCCAAATTTAAGAGGTACTTTTGCTAACTCTCGAACAAACAATTCGATAGTTCCAAACTTAAAAAGTCAAAAAATAACTTCCTTTGATGCGAGTTATATATATAGAGGTCCTGGCGTTAAAGCTCGTTTAACAGGATACATGACCGATTTTAAAGATGGTGTAGAAACTGCATTTTACTTTGCTGAAGGAATTGGCTCTAACGGCGGAGATGATTCTGACTTTGTTGGAGAAGTTACTACTGGTGTTGCTAAAAAAAATATAGGTATCGAGTTTGGTATGGAAGTACAAGCAACTCCTACTATTAAAATTACTGGTGTTGCCTCTATCGGTAATTTTGAATATGGCGATAATGCACATTTATATTTAACTTCAGATAATGAATCTTTTGAAGATGGTTTTAATGATTTAGGAACTACATATCTTAAAGGATTAAAAATTGGAGGAACATCACAACAGGCATATTCTTTAGGATTTGAATATAGAGATCCTAACTATTGGTGGTTTGGTGTAAATGGAAATTACATTACCGATAATTATTTAAACGTATCGAGAGTAATGAGAACCGACAATTTCTATAAAGATACGGATGGATTACCTGTAATAAATCCTGAAACAGGAAATCAAGTTACACAAGAGGAAGTAGACGCATTATTAACTCAAGAAAAATTTGAAGCTGCTTTTTTAGTAAATATCGTTGGAGGGAAATCTTGGAAAATTGGCAACAAATATATTGGTCTTTTTGCAAATATTAGTAATGTTCTTGGAAGAGAATATAAAACAGGAGGTTTTCAACAAGCTAGAAATGCTAACTTTTTACAATTACAAGAAGATAGATCTAAACCTCAACCAACTTTTGGGCCAAAATATTGGTACGGAAATTTAACAACCTATTACTTAAACTTATACTTACGATTCTAATTAAAAAACAAATACATACAATTATGAAAACAATGAAAATAATTAAACTAACCTTAAGTTTCCTACTAATTTTAGGAACTTTTACTGCTTGTGTAGAAGATACCGACTTTGAAACTCCACAAGTTGCATGTAATGATTCTGCATATCAAATGATTCCAGAAGCGTCAAAAACAACATTTCAAAATGTATTGAATAGCTATACTGGAAGTATTTCCGATTTTGCTGATGAAAATGAAGATTCTATATATTTAGAAGGATACGTAACTTCTAACGATTTAAAAGGTAATTTTTATAAAGAAATGTTTATACAAGATGCTTTCGAAAATCCAACTTATGCCTTAAAATTAGGTATTGATATTAGAGGTTTATACACTAAATATCCTGTTGGAAGTAAAATCTTAATTCGTTTAAACGGATTATCAATAGACAATAATCGTGGAGAAATGACAATTGGCGAAAATAGTAATGGATCAATTGATGAAATGCGTGAAAAAATAGCGGCTTCGCATATTATGAGAAGTTGTACTACAGAAACTATTGTTCCTGTTCAAGTTAATGCTTCTTCTGAAATAAATAATAGCATGCTAGGCAAGTTCATTCAATTAAATAATGCACAATTCGACTTAACTCTTTTTGATGCAAATCATAAAGGATTCCCTTTTGTTGATCCTAACGATAATTTTGATTCGCAAAGAACGATTGTTTTTTGTGAAGACGATTCGACACTCAAATTAGAAACAAGTACGTTTGCTGCATATGGAAATACTTCGTTACCTTATGAGAAATTTACTATTTCTGGAGTACTAAGTAGAGATTATGGTGATGATAACTATGTATTAAAATTAAATAGTACGGATGATATTATTACAAATAATGATTCTAGATGCGATCCTGTAATTTTAGATTGTGGTGCTGGTACTGTTGGAGGAAGTAATGTAGTCTTCACTCAAAATTTTGAAAGTATTTCTGATGAATCTGACTTAATTGGTTTAGGTTGGACAAATACTAATGTAAATGGCGGAAGTCATGTTTGGATTGATAGAACTTTTTCTGGAAATAGATACATGCAGTTAGGAGCTTATAATACCAATGAAAATCCTTTAGAATCATGGTTAGTTACTCCTGCTATTAATATGGACTCTTCTACTGATGAGGCATTTACCTTTGATGTAAATGTTGGTTATTACAGAGGTGCGGCTTTAAGTGTTTATGTTTCTAGAGATTTTGCTGGAGATATTTCTACTGCTACTTGGGAATTAATTGATAACGTTAATTTACCTACTGGTCCTTCTAGTGGATATGGTAGTTTCGCTACTGCTGGAGATATTAATGTTTCTTGTTTAGATGGCGATGTTTATTTTGCTTTTAAATATGTTGGTGAAGATGGTGGTGTAACAACTACTTTTCAAATAGATAATATTAAAGTAAGTGGTAATTAACATTTTTATACTAATTCAATTTTAAAATGCGCTAAATAGATTTGAACTATTTTTATGTTTTACAATCTTTAAATTTCAAGCATGGCATAGTTATAGTTTAAATTTAAAGTGCAGTAAAACGTGAAAAGACAAATAATTTATAGCGTATTTTGATGTTGAATTGGATTACTACCAATCCATAATTAAATAAAAAAGAGGTGCAAAATTGCACCTCTTTCCTTTCTTTTGCCTTTTCATCCGCCTTCAAAAATTTTATTCAATCATTATTTTCTTCATTACGGTTTCTAAATTCGTACTAATTCTAAGTATATATAACCCTTTTGATATATTTAATGCTTTTGCATTAAAATCAAATTTAGATGTATTTACATTAAAGGTTTTTACTACTTCTCCTCTATCATTTAACAGCTCTACTTTATTAATAGTTTCTTTCGTAATACTGTTTATTGTTATTTTATTTGCTGTTGGATTTGGATATACATCTATCGAAAGTGATCCAACTCGTTTTGCTTTATTATCATTATTCTCTACTACAGAAACATCTTTCATTCTAATCTCTTTTTTAACATAAAAAGAGCTTACTATATTTCGAGAAAGCAATACATCTCCTTTTTCTGAAATAGCTTCAATACGTAATGAATATGTACTTCCTGGAGTTAAATTCTCAAAAGACATTGCATAAATTCCTTTTTTTGAAGTTGGTTTAAATACATAGTTCTTAGCAACAACTTTATCCATTTTAATTGGTGTATTTTCGTCTAAAGCAACCATAGACAAGGTAGCATTTACTTTTACACTGCTAAAATCAATTCCATCATTTTCATTAGCTATACCTACTTCCATTGTTTCTCCATCGTATCCTCTCTCTGCATCAAAATTTAAGTTTACAGCAAATGCTGTAGAAGTTTCTTTGTTATTTGCAACAACTAAAAAGTCTTTTTCATCCACTATTAAATCGTAACTTCCTTTCTCTAAGTTTGAAGCATTAGCAACTGTAATTGCTGCTTTTGAAAAAGTATCTTCATTAGATCCTATTATCTCAATTTTAGTTTCTTTTCCTGTTTCTTTATTTATCAAAACTAAATCTCTTATTTCATTTTCGCCATAAATAACAAATTCAATCATTTTATTGCTTTCTTCTACAATGAAATTAGTTTTTCCATCTTTTCCATAATATAGATTACCACTACTTGCCAAGATAGAAGATTTTTTTGCTTTTACAGGATCTTTAGCGCTTATTGCATTTTCTCTCGCTGCATTTGTGCTAGGTCTTGCTGCTCCGCCATTATATAATCCATAATGTAAATATGGTGCTGCTTCTCTTGTAAAATGATTTTGTCCTTTTTCCCATAACGAAGTATGGTTTGCATCTTGCATTGTTCTATAGTTTGAATCTCCTGCTCCTGGTGTGTAGCTTGGACTAGCATTTGTATTTACCACTCTTTTTGCTCTGTATTCTGAAATAAATCCATCGCTATTAGAATGCCAGTTTCTCCAACCAGAATTAAATCCAGCCCATTGCCAATATGCATCTATATACGCACCTACAGAATGTTGAAATGGTCTTCCAACATAACAAAATACCCATTCTACTGCATTACTTCCAGCAGCAGTTTTATAACATTCGTCATTAGATTGGTGTGCCCACCATCTCGTTGTATTATCTTCGCTTAAATTAATTCTACTATAAGATCTTCCGTTCTGATTATAGTAATTTTTAAAGGTTGTGTTAGAATTTATACGCCATCCTCTTGCCCAATTATGAAAAGAATTAACATTTCCACTCGTTAATGACCATCCGTTTGTGTACCACATCGTAGCCCAAACTACTCCAGAAAACCAAGACAGTGTAGAACCAACATCTGCAACTCTTGCTCCTCTTACTGGCGAACTAAATGTATACACTCCATCTACCTTTTCGTATTTAAAACTTGGTAAATTGGTACTTGTGTATGCATTTTGTCCATACAATGCTCTTTCGGTATCCATTCCTCCTTTACTGTGAGCAACGATACTAACAGTTTCTGAATTATAATGCCAACGTACACGATCTATCATTTTTGATAGTAGTTTTCCATTTTCGATGGTAGAGCCTAGCGGTTTTAATTGTACAAATGCTGCTTTTAAATTGTAACGTTTTACTTGATCGATATTTGCTTCGTAAGAATTAGACATTTTTCCAGTAATTCCATGTACAAATATAACTGGTGTTTTAGAACTGTAATTTGAATAACCTGTTGGATACACTATTTTACCTGGACTATCGTACCAAGTTGAAATCGTAGATCCACTAGATGCATTGTAATTATACTCTCTAATTGTTTGTGAATACATCACAGATGTAAACACACTTAATACTAAAATAAGTAATTTTCTTTTAATCATAATTATAAGATTTTGGTTAATTTCTCAAAACTAATGATTATTTTAATCAAAAAAAATACCTACTTATAGGTATTTTTTATTGTAAAAAGAACGATTTGTTCTAATTTTTAAAAAAATTGCGCTTTTTTATTTTAAAGTTCTAACATAATTAACTAAATCCCAACGTTGTTTTTTATTTAAAATTGGTCCCCATTTAATCATGTCGTTTCTTCCATTAGTTATTTTCCAAAATAGCTCTCCATCTGTTTGATTTTGAACTAATTTTGTCAATAAACTTTCTGGTTTTGGTACAAGCGCTTTACCTCCTGGACCATCTCCTAAACCTGTTCTTCCATGACAAACTGCACATCTTGAGCGGTATAATTTTTTTCCTCTTATTGTAGACGCTTTCTTATCTATTACTGGATTTTTAATCTTTTTGGCTGCAACTGGTGCTTTCCAAATATCGTCTTGAAAACCAATAAATCCAAATAGAAATATGGATGTTATAATTAATAGTATGTTTTTAGTTTTCCCCATCTTTTTTAACTTTATTTAACTGCAATATAAATAATTATTAATTAACTACTTAAATGTCAACCATTATTTTTCAATTATTGTGCCAAAATAAAACTATAAAGCCCTTTAGTTATTCTTTAAAGGGCTTTTTAGGCGATTATAAATCAAACTTTATTCCTTGCGCCAAAGGCAATTCTGCTGTATAGTTGATTGTATTTGTTTGTCTTCTCATGTAAGCTTTCCATGCATCTGAACCTGATTCTCTTCCTCCTCCTGTTTCTTTCTCTCCTCCAAATGCTCCTCCTATTTCTGCTCCAGATGTTCCTATATTTACATTTGCTATTCCACAATCGGAACCTGCTTGTGATAAGAATTTTTCTGATTCTCGCATGTTATTTGTCATAATAGCAGAAGACAATCCTTGTACTACTCCATTTTGTAATTCGATTGCATTTTCTAAATCTCCTGAATACTTAATTAAAAATAATAATGGTGCAAAAGTTTCGTGCTGTACAATTTTATAATGATTTTCTACTTCTGCAATACTTGGCGACACATAACAACCACTCTCATAACCATCTCCTGTTAATTGTTTTCCTTCGACTAACATTTTTCCTCCTTGGTCTTTTACTTGTTGAATTGCATTCAAATAAGTTGCAACCGATTCCTTATCAATTAATGGTCCTACGTGATTTGTTTCATCTAATGATGATCCTATTTTTAATTGTCCATAAGCTGCTACTAATTTATCACGTACTACATCGTAAACATCTTCGTGTATTATTAATCTTCTTGTAGAAGTACAACGTTGCCCACATGTTCCAACTGCTCCAAAAGCTGCTCCTATAATGGTCATATCTAAATCCGCACTTGGTGTGATTATAATTGCATTATTTCCTCCTAACTCTAACAAACTTCTTCCTAAACGACTGGCTACTTGTTGTGCTACAATTTTTCCCATTCTCGTAGATCCTGTTGCTGATATTAATGGTACATTTTTATTTGATGTTAACATTTCTCCTACTTTATAATCGCCATTTACAATACAAGAAATACCTTCTGGTAAATTATTTTCTTTTAATACATCGGTAATGATATTTTGACAAGCGATACTACATAATGGTGCTTTTTCAGATGGTTTCCAAATACATACATCTCCTGCAATCCAAGCTAAAGCTGTATTCCAAGCCCAAACTGCTACTGGAAAATTAAATGCGGATATAATTCCTACAATTCCCAATGGATGATATTGATCATACATTCGATGTCCTGGTCTTTCTGAATGCATTGTAAATCCATATAACTGGCGAGATAATCCAACTGCAAAGTCACAGATATCTATCATTTCTTGTACTTCTCCTAAACCTTCTTGTAAAGATTTTCCCATTTCATAAGAAACTAATTCTCCTAATGGTTGCTTTAATTCTCTTAATTTATCTCCAAATTGACGAACATATTCTCCTCTTTGTGGCGAAGGTATTTGTCTAAACTCTTTAAATGCCGTTTTTGCTGTTTCTATTACTTTATCAAAATCTTCTTGTGTTGCTGTTGAGACTTTTGCAATAAATTCTCCATCTACTGGCGAATACGATTCGATCATTTCTCCATTTCCAAAACTAGTTGAACCTGTTGAAACGCCATTATTTATTTCTTTTACGCCTAGTTTTTCTAGAACACTTTTTATATCAAATTTTGTAGCTGTTGCCATTTTATATTGTATTTAATTTATTTGGTCTACAAAATTACAAATTAATACTTAATTAATAATCATTAAGCTTTAATTTGTAATTTTGCACTAATGAATAACCAATCTATTTTTAACATACAGAACGATATTGATTTTAATAAAATTGCTTTAGATACATTTCGTTTTCAAGCTAAAAACAATACTGTTTATCGTGAGTTCATTCATCATTTGAATATTGACATCGATAGTGTTTCTTCTATAAATGACATTCCTTTTTTACCTATTTCATTTTTTAAAACACATAAAATTTTATCGAATACTAAAAAAATAGAACAAACTTTTTTTAGTAGTGGTACTTCTGGAACTAATCTAAGTACGCATTTTATAAGTGATTTAAATATTTATATAAATAGTTTTTCTAAAGGGTTTCGTTATTTTTATGGTAATATTGAAGAGTATACTATCCTTGCTCTACTTCCAAATTACTTGGAACGAGAAGGCTCTTCTTTAGTATATATGGTTTCCAATTTAATTAAAAAATCCAATAAAAAAGAGAGTGGTTTTTACCTTAATAATTTAGATGTTTTGGCAGAAAAATTAAATCATTTGGATAAAAAAGGAGAAAAAATACTGCTTATTGGTGTTTCGTTTGCTTTATTAGACTTAATCGAAAACTATCAATTTCGACTAAAAAACACCATTATTATGGAAACTGGCGGTATGAAAGGCAGACGTAAAGAAATTATTCGAGAAGATTTACATCGAGTATTAGGCAATGGTTTTGGTGTCAAAAAAATCCATTCGGAATATGGCATGACCGAACTTTTAAGTCAAGCGTATTCTATAGGTAATGGTATTTTTAAAACACCTCCTTGGATGAAAATTAAGATTCGAGATACCGAAGATGCTTTATGTATTTTCCCACATCAAAAAGCTGGAGGGATTAATGTTATTGATTTGGCTAATATTAATTCTTGTTCCTTTATTGCTACACAAGATTTAGGAAAAACTTATAATGATACCTCTTTTGAGGTTCTTGGTCGTTTTGATAATAGTGATATTAGAGGTTGTAATTTGATGGTGGTTTAATTTCTAAATTAAACCACTTTTAACAAAAAGTAATTTCTTTTACCTCGTTGTAATAAAATAAATTTATCTGCTATTAAATCATTTGTAGAAAGTACCATTGTTTCCTTTACTTTTTCTTTATTTACCGAAATCGAATTCTCTTTTAAGGCTCTTCTTGCTTCTCCATTTGACTTTAAAAATCCTGATTTCTCATTTAATGCAGTAATAATATCGATACCTTTTTCTAAATCCGCTTTACTAATTTCTGCTTGTGGCACTCCTTCGAATACATCTAAGAATGTTTGTTCATCCAATGTTTTTAAATCACTTGTTGTAGATTTTCCAAAAAGAATATTTGATGCTTTTAATGCATTTTCATAAGCCTCTTTTCCATGCGTCATTATAGTAACTTCTTCACCTATTTTCTTTTGTAACAATCGTAAATGCTCGTTTCCTTTATGTTCTTTTATTAGATTTTCTATGGTTTCTTTATCTAAAAAAGTGAATTTTTTAATGTAGTTTTCTGCGTCTTCATCTTTTGCATTAAACCAAAATTGGTAAAATTTATATGGCGACGTTCTATTTGCATCTAACCATATATTTCCTCCTTCGGTTTTACCAAATTTTGTACCATCTGCTTTGGTTATTAATGGGCAAGTTAGCGCATAAGCTTTACCTTTTGCTATTCTTCTTACCAATTCGGTTCCTGTAGTGATATTTCCCCATTGATCGGAACCTCCTATTTGTAATTTACAATTCTTCTCTTTATATAAATGTAAAAAATCATACCCTTGCACCAATTGGTATGTAAACTCGGTAAAACTCATACCTACATTAGATTCCGAACTCAAACGTTTTTTTACGGAATCTTTTGCCATCATATAATTTACCGTAATGTGTTTTCCGATATCACGTGCAAAGTCTAAGAATGTCAAATTCTTCATCCAATCGTAATTATTTACAAGTTCTGCAGCATTTTTTGTATTGGATGAAAAATCTAAAAATCGTTCTAATTGACTTTTAACTCCTGCTATATTTTTTGCTAAAGTTTCTTCGTCTAACAAATTTCGCTCTGACGATTTTCCTGATGGATCTCCAATCATTCCTGTTGCTCCTCCAATTAATGCAATTGGTTTATGGCCGTGTTTTTGGAAATGCATCAATAAAATAATTTGTACCAAACTACCAATATGTAATGAATCTGCTGTTGGATCAAATCCAATATATGCCGAAGTTACTTCTTTTGCCAATTGTTCTTCTGTTCCAGGCATAATGTCATGTAACATTCCTCTCCAACGTAATTCTTCTACAAATTTTTTCATTAGTATTCTTTTTATTTAGGTTGCAAATATATAAAAAGACAAAAGGAGAAAAGAGAAAAGAGAAAATAAAATTAGTTAAATCGATAATCTAGCCTATTTTCTCTTTTTGATATTTATTTTGCTAATGCAATATGTTCTTGTAAGGATTCTATTGTTGTATTAATTATTAAACTGTGAAAATCTTCGGCGCTATGTTTCGTTTGTATATTTTCTAATGCTTTATAATAATTTAACCTCGATGTATCATTACCTTTTAGGTTTGCAATTGTATAACCATTTTGCAATAGAATTAGATTCATAATTAAACGACAAGTTCTACCGTTTCCGTCGATAAATGGGTGTACTGTTACCACTTTTTGATGCATTTCACTAGCTAACAAAACTGGATGCATTTTATTTTTATTACTATTATAAAATACAAAAATATCTTCCATTTGTTTATCTATTAAATATGGCTGTGGTGGTTTATGCGCAGAACCACTAATTAATACTGGCACTTTTCTATATACTCCTGCATTTCCTCTATCGATTCCTTTTAATATTAAATAATGTATCTCCTTTAAGATTCTTTGTGTAAAAGGTTCTTTGTTTTTTACCAATTCCATAATAAAATCTATTGCTTCGTAGTGATTTACAGCTTCTAAATGTTCTTTCATACTTTTACCAGAAATAGTTAAACCTTTATTAACAACCAAATGTGTCTCTTGAAGTGTTAGTGTATTTCCTTCGATAAGATTAGATTCGAAAGTATAATTTAACATAAAATACTCTCGCATTTTTTCTAATTGAATTTTATTTAATGGTTTTAAATCTTCCCATTTTTTTTGTAATTGAGAAGCTCTATCTAAAAGAACTGCTATATTTTTATCTATTTTAACATCCTTTTTTGATGATTTTATTTCGTATCTAATTTGCGCTTCGGCAACTTTAAATGCTTCTAAAGCATAAGTCTCATTTTGTAAATCGTATATTATTTTATCGCTTAACCATCTTGAAAAAGCTTCTTTCTCATCTAAATGTAAAAATACCACAAACTGCGCTACTTGTTTTCGTGTTGCTGTACGTTTTCCATTTTCAATTTTACTAATAATAGCAGTATCTATTCGCAATGCAATTGATACATCTATTAATTTCTTGTTTTGTAGCTTTCTATTTTCTTTTATGAATTTACCAAAAGCGCCCATTGTATTTTGACTTTTATCTGATTGACAAATATAGTCAATTATTTTGATTTTAAAAATAACATTCTATTATTTCACAAATTTGTATTTTAGCCAAATGATTTTAGTTACTGGAGGAACTGGCTTAGTAGGTTCACATTTATTAGTGCAACTTTCTTTTACGGAAGAAAAAATAATAGCAATTCATAGAAAAAACAGCAATTTGGATGCTGTAAAACGTGTCTTTAGTTATTATGGAAATGATTTTGAAAAACAGTATCAAAAAATTGAATGGATGGAAGCCAATATAACCGATGTTCCTTCTTTAGAAAGTGCATATAAAGGAATAACACATGTTTATCATTGCGCTGCAATTGTATCTTTTAATAAAAAAGACTACCAACAAATGCGAAAAATAAATATTGAAGGTACTGCTAATATGGTAAATTTAGCCATTATTAATAATATCGAAAAATTCTGTTTTGTAAGTTCTATTGCTACTATTGAAAAAAATTTAAACAATACTCTAATTGATGAATCTAACGAGTGGAATACCGAAACTAATAATTATGGCTATGCTATTACAAAATATGGTGCAGAAATGGAAGTTTGGCGTGCTACTCAAGAAGGTTTAGACGTTGTTATTGTAAATCCTGGTGTAATACTTGGATCTGGTTTTTGGCATAGTGGTCCTGGAGAATTATTCACGAAATTTTACAATGAATTCAAATTTTACACCGAAGGCATAACTGGTTTTGTTGGTGTAAAAGATGTTGTTAAAGTAATGGTTAAATTAATGCTAAGTAATGTTGTAAATGAACGCTTTATTTTAGTTTCAGAAAATAGTTCTTTTAAAAGTGTATTTTTTAAAATTGCAGATACATTCCATAAAAAAAGACCTAGCATTAAAGTTACTAAAGCATTAAGTGCTATTGCTTGGCGATTAGAATGGGTAAAAAGCATCGTAACAAGAAAACCTCCATTAATTACAAAACATTCTGCAAATGCTTCTTTGAGTACTTATAAATATTCTTCTCAAAAAATAAAAAAAGCTATTGCGTTTAATTTTGAAAGTTTGGATAGTACAATTAAGAATACTTGTAACGATTATAACAAATAACTATTATTAACTCAAAATAGACTCAAAAAATTAACACCTAATGAAAAATTTAATTTTATTCGGATTTTTTATGATTACTCTTTTTAGCTGTAACCCTAAAAGTGTTCAATTACCGACAAATACTATAAAAGGAATTCAAGATACTATCTATAATAATAGTAAAATTTGGATTTTTTTTCAAGAAAAAAATACAGACACAATAGCGCTATGTAACAGAAATAACAAATTAATAAATACACATTATATTTTTAATATTGACAAGCGACTAAGATTAAAGCATATTATTGATAATGTAAATAAAATTCAATTTAAAAAAGAACAACCTAATATGCATTCTAATGGCAAATATATGCACAGCTACTTGAGTTATGTTGACAATAAAACAAATAAATTATCGATGGTTTTGTTCGATTCGGTAAAATTTTTCCCTTTAAAGGAATTAAAAGCTAGTAAAAATCCGTTACTACTTAACTTTGCAACAGATAACATAAATCTAAATAGGAAAAAAATTACTTTAAAAAATTTAGAGATCGAGTTAAAAAAGTATACAGATTCTAGTAATAGAACACTTAATCTTGTTTTGAATAAAAACATTACTTATGACGAATATTTAAAATTAAAAGCAAGTTTACAACTACTAAAAAAAGAAACTTTTGATATTAATTGGAAAGAATATTATTACTAACCTGAGTATTCTATGATTTAAAAAAGCACTTTTCTTGTAAGTTATTAACAATTTTTATGCTGCATATTTCATAATATCAACAACTCATACCAACTCAACATCAAAATACGCTATAAATTATTTTTTTCATAGTCGAAGATGAATTTTAGAAGGATTAGCGAGATATCTTAAAGAAATTTGGCTAGATTATGAGAGAAATAATCAAACCCAAAGGAAAAACAAAGAAATGGCAATCTTAGTCGAACTCGGGTTACTAATTACAAAATTTAGCATTCGTACTAATATGTAATTTGACATCCGAAGGTGAAATATAAGGAATTCCTAATCCCAAACCTCGAAGAATAAAAAGTAATCCTATTATTACAATAAAAATTGGAATCGCTTTTTGGATTTTATTTCGTAATGAAACTTTTAAAAAATTTCCTGCATAAACGGCCAAAGCCATCATTGGTACAGTTCCTAATCCAAATAAAAACATATACGATGCTCCTAAAATTGCATTAGATGTTGCGATAGAACCTATTAATGCCATATATACTAAACCACAAGGTAAAAATCCATTAAAAAAACCGATGAGAAAAATAGATTTATTGGATTTTTTATGAAGATACAATCCTAATTGTTGTTTTACTTTTCCTATTAGTTTGTAGATAGGTTTCGTTATATTAAATCTATTAAAAATCGAAATAGGAATAATTACAGTAATTATCATTATAATTCCCATTAAAATAGATAATCGTTGTTGAAATCCTGCTAGATATAGTCCTTTTCCTATTACACCAAATAGAACACCAATCAGCGAATAGGTAATTAATCTACCTAAATGATACAACATGGTTTGAAATATCATTTTTCCTTTACTCGTTCTATCTATGGGCAATGCAAAAGCAATTGGACCGCACATACCAATACAATGAAAACTTCCTAATAGTCCTAATATAAAAGCTGTATATAACATCTTCTTTTATCTAATAATTGTATTTATCGCTAAATTGGTATTTGGTATTATTTGCTTGCCAAATTATTCTAACATTGTACATGCCTTTTACCAACTTTTTAGTACTAATATACATGATGTGATTTTCTAATTTAATTGGCATTTCAAAATCTAAATTTACATTAGATGCTCTTTGAAATCTTATCGTACCTTCAGTTATTTTATATTCTGATGGAAATGTAACACGTATTCCTTTATCTGTATTTTCTAACTTTACATTGGTTTTTAACAACTTTGCATTATCCATAGCATCTATTTCTTGCTGATAATTCATTTCGTCTTTATAGTATTCTTTACTTACCAAATGATGATCGTATTTATCATTAGTAAATGTCTTATACACAAATGATAAAATAAATACGATAAATGCAAACATAAAAATTGCTATTCCTGTTCCCCAATTTATTTTCATAATACACTTTGTTTATTGATTATTTTATTGGCCCTGGAAAGTTTGTTATAACCGTTTCTATTAACTTTCCTTTTGAATATACACCAATTTTAATTTTCTCTTTAGAGGATTTTAATTCTTTCTTTGGTATTAATACAAATATAGTTCCTTCTGTTAAATCTTGTTTTTTAATTACCGAATTTCCTCCAATCATGGTAATTTCTCCTTCATGATTTATTAATTTTAACGCAACATCATCTATTTGATTTATGGTTTTATTTATAACTTTAAAGGTATATACATTTTTTATATTATCTCCTTCGGTATAAAACATTTTTCCTGGTAATCTTACAATTGTTGCATCTACATCGTTTCTAACAAACAATAAAGACACTAAAAGACCTATTAATAATAAAAGTACTGCTGAATAAAATTTTAATCTTCCTGTGAGTTTAAATTTTTCCCCTTTTGCAATGCTATCTTCTGATGCATATCTGATTAGTCCTTTTTCATAACCTATTCTATCCATTACCTCATCACATGCATCTATACAAGCTGTACAATTCACACATTCTAATTGCGTTCCGTTTCTAATATCAATTCCTGTCGGACATACTACTACACATTGGTTGCAATCTATACAATCTCCATGTCCTAATGCGTTTCTATCTTCATTTTTTCGGAATTTTTTTCTTCCTTTTTCATGTTCTCCTCGTTTGTAATCGTATGCAACATTAATAGATTTATTATCTAGTAATACACCTTGTAATCTTCCGTATGGACAAACAATAATACATGCTTGTTCTCTAAACCAAGCAAATACAAAATAGAATACTCCAGTAAATACCAAAAGTTTTATAAAAGTTCCTATTTGCATAAATGGTCCTTCTTTTACATGTTGTATCAATTCATCTCCTCCAATAAAATAAGCCAAAAATACATTTGCAATGATAAATGAAATAATAAAAAAGAGACTCCATTTTAAAGTTTTCTTCCTTATTTTTTCTGTTGTCCAACCTTGTTTATTTAATTTTATTTGTTTATTTCTATCTCCTTCTATTGCAAATTCTATTTTCCGAAAAACCATTTCTAAAAATATAGTCTGTGGACACATCCATCCACAAAAAATACGTCCAAAAATTACGGTAAACACAATTATAAATACAATTCCTACCAATAAAGATATTACCAATAAGTAAAAATCTTGTGGCCAAAAAGGATAACCAAAAATATTAAATTTTCGATCTGATAAATTAAACAACATAAATTGATTTCCATTTATTTTTATAAACGGAAAAGACAATAACATTCCTAATAAAACCCAAGACACGTAGGTTCTATAATTTGTAAACTTACCTTTCGGTTTTTTCGGATAAATAAAATTTCTTTTTCCCGAATCATTTATAGTTCCGATGGAATCTCTAAATATTTCTTTTTCTTGACTCGCCATAATCTATTTATAATAACAAAAATAACACTAAATAATGAAGTAATAAGTAACTTTTATCACTCATAAATTATTAATAATAAGATTATTAATAAAAAAAGTCAAGTAACTTTATACAATTTACTTGACTTACATTTCTAACTAAAATCTATTTTTAAATTTATTTACCATTCCAAATAATATCTCCTTCAGCTGCTTTAGGATTTGCAGTTTTCTTTCCTTGCAAAGATATAATATAACTTGCTAGTAACTGTCTTTCTTCTTTTGAAATAGAATTTTCCCAAGCTACCATTCCTTTCCCTGGTCTGCCTCCTTTAGTAATGGTATTAAATATATTTTTAACTCCTCCTCCTAAAATCCATTTATCATCTGTTAAATTTGGACCAATTCCTCCTCCTCCATCAACTGCATGACAAGCAAAGCAGGTTTTAGAAGCAAACAATTCTTTTCCTTTTGCTAAATGTGCGGCATCGGTATACGCTTTTGCTTCTGTATATTTTTCTGGATGGGCTTTTTTATCTTGTGCTATCCATGCTTCTACTTCTTTTTTTCCTTCTTCTACAGAATCTGCATATTCTTTTTCTTGATTATAATTACCCATAAAAACCATGATATAGTAAAATATACTAATTGCAATCGTTATATAAAATCCATACAACCACCAAGGTGGTAATACATTATCTAATTCACGAATACCATCGTAATCATGATCGGTCATTATATCTTCTTCTTTTCCTATCTCATTGGCTTTTGTCATTTTTTTTATGAACTTCTGCCAAGCGGATAAATTCTCTATATTGTTACTCATTTTTTATTTTTTTTACAGGTTTTTCACTTCCTATTATACAAGTATCCTAAATTCTTAGTCTTCTAAAGGTAAATTTTCTAATTCTTTAAATTTACTTTTTTTCATTCTGAAAACAATTATTAACATTGTCACAAAAACTATAAAAAATAACACTAAAGAAATTATTGGATAAATGGATACTCCATCTATACTTTCTAAATTATGTTTAATAAATTTTAACATGATATTATTTATTTTTGATATCCGTTCCTAATCGCTGTAAATATGCAATTACTGCGATTACTTCTTTTTTCTCTATCTGACTATTACCATAATTAGTAACATATTCTGGATCTTGTCGTAATTCATTTTCAATCTCTTTGGCTTGTTCTTCTACTGCATATGGAGCATATTGTATTTCTGCATTTGTGTATGGTACGCCAACAGCTCTCAACCCTTCCATTTTACCTTTAATATTACTATAATCCAAATCGTTGGAAATAAACCAAGTATATTTTGGCATAAAGTTACGTGTTGTTCCTAAAATTTTATCTTCCATTGGCGAAGTATTCATTGGATCTATAAAATGATTAAAATGCCAGTTACTATTATATTTTTTACCGATACGATGTAAGTCTGGCCCTGTTCTACGAGATCCCCAAAGAAATGGATGATCGTATACATACTCTCCTCCTTTAGAATATTCGCCATATCGTTCTACCTCACTACGAAATGGTCTAATCATTTGTGAGTGACAGTTATTACAACCTTCTCTAATATATATATCACGACCTTCTAACTCTAGCGGTGTGTATGGTTTTACAGAAGATATTGTTGGTATATTTGATTTTACTAATAGTAATGGTACAAATTCTACCAATCCTCCAATTAATATTGCAACTGTGGTTAATACTGTAAATAATATCGTACGTCTTTCTAACCAAGAGTGCCAATGTTCTCCTGCTATTCGTTTTGAACTTATTGGTTTTAATGGTATTGCTTCTGCCAATTCATCTTCTACTTCCGAGCCTTGTTTTGCTGTCATTACTAAGTTATATGCTAAAATACAAAAACCTGTAAAATATAGCGTTCCTCCTAATGCTCGCATCCAGTACATTGGTAAAATTGCTGTTACTGTTTCTAAAAAGTTACCATATACTAATGTTCCGTCTGGATTAAACTCTTTCCACATTAATGCTTGTTGAAACCCTGCTATATATAAAGGAATTGTATAAAACAAAATACCTATTGTACCTATCCAAAAATGAGTATTTGCTAATTTTTCTGAATACAATTTTGTTTTAAATATTTTTTCTGCTAACCAATACAACATTCCTGCAATAATAAAACCGTTCCAAGCTAATGCTCCAACATGAACGTGAGCTACAATCCAATCTGTATAATGTGCAATTGCATTTACATTTTTAAAAGACAACATTGGTCCTTCAAAAGTAGCCATACCATAACCTGTAATTGCAACAACAAAGAATTTTAGTATTGCACTTTCTCTAACTTTATCCCAAGCACCACGAAGTGTTAACAAACCGTTAATCATACCTCCCCAAGATGGAAATATTAACATGATTGAAAATACAGTTCCTAAATTTTGTGCCCAACTTGGTAATGCGGTATATAATAAATGATGTGGTCCTGCCCAAATATAAATAAAAATTAAAGACCAAAAATGTATAATGGATAATCGGTAAGAATAAACTGGTCTATTTGCTGCTTTTGGAACAAAATAATACATTAATCCTAGCATCGGTGTCGTTAAGAAAAATGCTACTGCATTATGACCATACCACCATTGAATTAGTGCATCTTGTACTCCTGCGTATACCGAATAACTTTTAAAAGCAGATACTGGCATTTCTAAATTATTAAATATATGTAAGACTGCAATAGTTATAAATGTGGCTATATAAAACCAAATTGCAACATATATATGTCGTTGCCTTCTTTTAATCATCGTACCAATCATATTTATTCCCATTACAACCCAAATAAGTGTAATAGCTATATCGATAGGCCATTCTAATTCTGCATATTCTTTAGATGAAGTTAATCCTAAAGGCAGCGTAATTGCTGCTGCAACAATAATTAACTGCCATCCCCAAAAGTGAATTCTACTTAACGTATCACTAAACATTCTTGTTTTTAATAATCTTTGCATGGAATAATACATTCCAACAAAAAAACCATTCCCTACAAAGGCAAAAATTACTGCATTCGTATGTAATGGACGTAAACGTCCAAAACTCAACCAAGAAATTCCCTCCATATAATTTGGAAACAAAAATAAGAAGGCAACCATTAACCCAACGGTCATTCCAATAATTCCCCATAGAACCGTTGCCCATAAAAATAGCTTCACTATTTTATTATCGTAATAAAATTGTTCTTTCTCCATGTTTAAATTGATTAATTTAATTTGATATAGTTAATTCTTTTTTTTCTCTTTTACTAGTTCGTCTTCAAATAGCATGCGTACCGAAGGTGTATACATATCGTCATATTGACCTGATTTAACAGATTTAATGAAGATAATTAAAAACAATACTGCTATCGCAATACTCACTCCTATCATAATATAAATCACATTCATTTAATGATTTTTTTATTAATGCAAATGTAGGATATATATGTAATACGTTTTATGATATTTATCATTTTTTAACTTTAACAAATATACATATAAACCTTTACTTTTTCTCACTTTGAGTGTAACAAACATTACATTTTATTTTCTTTTTTTTAGTAGATAATTATAAAAAAGATAAAATAGTCTTTTGTATGATAAAAATCATTTTTTTTAACTAATGCATGCCCTAATTTTGCGTTATTATAGAAATAAATTATCTAAAATATTAACAATGAAATCAAACTATTACAAATTATCGGTTCTAGTAGTTCTTTTTTTATTTTCATGTAAAAATGAAGTTCAAAATACTACTAACAAAAAACAAACTAAAACCAAAACAGAATACAAAGGTCAATCTGCTGTAAAAGCTGGAAAAGGAGAAGATGCTAATATATTACAAGTAGCAATGTCATTGCCAGATTTTTCAACATTAGTTACAGCCGTCAAAGCTGCAGGTGTTGAAGATGCTTTAGTAAATGCTGGTCCATTAACTGTATTTGCACCTACAAATGCTGCTTTTAATAAATTACCAAAAGGAACTGTGGAGACTTTGGTTAAACCAGAAAACAAAGTAAAGTTAGGTTTTATACTAAAAAATCATGTTGCTCCTGCAAACTATCCAATGAAACAATTAAAAAAGGAAGCAAAAAAAGGACGCAAATTATATATGGCATCTGGGAAATATTTAGTTGTTGAAAAGAAAGAGGATGGTATATATGTTGGAGGTACAAAAATTCTAAAATCCGTAAAAGTAAGTAATGGTTGGATTCACGTTATTGAAGACGTTCTAGTGCCTTCAGACAAATAAAACAAACTTAATTTAAAAAATATTATTAACTAAAAACAACAAATGAAATGAATTTCAAAATTTTAATAATTACAACAATAGCCACTCTATTTCTTTGGAGTTGTGGAGAAAGCAAAAAAAAAGATAATCCTGTTAAATCTACTACTAAAAAAGAAGTAAAAGTAGAAACTCAAAAAAAGGAAGAAGTAACGACAAATTCTACTAAACTTGATTTAATGAAACCTACCTTAGATAATAAAGGTATTGGTCCTATTAAAAGTGTAAAACTTGAAGCAATAGACGATAAAATGGTCGCAAAAGGAAAAGTACTATTTAAAACGAACTGTACGGCTTGTCATAAAGTTAAAAAAAAATACATAGGACCTGCTCTAAAAGGAGTTACAAAGAGGCGTTCTCCAGAATGGATTATGAATATGATTTTAAATTCGGAGGAAATGCTACAAAAAGATCCTGTTGCGAAAGCATTAATTGCAGAATATAATGCTCCAATGGCTCAACAACATATTACCAAAGAAGAATGCCGATCTATTTTAGAATATTTACGTACAAAAAGTTAATCAACTAAACGATAATTTAAAATTTAATACCATGAATACATATATCAAAAGTCTATTTTTATTTGTAATTACTACCTTCTTTTTAATAAGTTGTGGTCCTCCTACAAGTAAAAAAAATAGTAATAGTAAAGGAGCAATTGCTGGTAATGCAGCAGAAAAGGTTTATGTAGCTCCAGGAGATCACGACTCGCATTATGCATTTATTTCAGGTGGATTTAGTGGTCAATTAGCCGTTTATGGTCTACCTTCTGGTAGGTTATTTCGAGTAATTCCTGTTTTTTCTCAAGATCCAGAAAAAGGTTATGGTTATAGCGAAGAAACCAAACCCATGTTAATGACATCTCATGGTTTCGTGCCTTGGGGAGACTCTCACCATCCAGATATTTCTCAAACGCAAGGTTCTGTAGATGGTCGTTGGGTATTTATTAATGAAAACAATACACCTCGTATTGCGCGTATCAGTTTAAAAACTTTTGAAACAGAAGAAATCATTGAAATTCCTAATTCAGCAGGTAATCACTCTTCTTCATTTGTTACAGAAAATTCTGAATATGTAGTAGCAGGAACTCGTTTTTCTGTACCATTTCCTCAAAGAGACATGTCAATTAAAGATATGAAAGGAAACTTTAGTGGCGCTTTGTCTTTCTTAAAAATTAACCAAGAGACTGGTCGTATGAACATTGATTTCCAAATTAAAATGCCAGGTTTTAACTATGATCTATCTCACCCTGGTCGTGGAAAATCTCATGGATGGTTTTTCTTCTCTACTTACAATACAGAAGAAGCGAACTCTTTAATGGAAGTAAATGCATCTCAAAATGATAAAGATTTTATTGCAGCAATCAATTGGAAGAAAATTGCCGAATATGTAAAAAATGGAGGTGGTAAAAAAGTACCTGCAAGATATACACATAATGTATGGAATGATGATACTCATAATGCAACCTCAACAATGGAAAAAGAAGTATTGGTGGTAGAACCGAAAGATGTACCAGGCGCTATTTTCTTTTTACCAACAGCAAAATCTCCTCATGGTTGCGATGTTGATCCAACTGGAGAATACATTATTGGTAATGGTAAATTAGCAGCGCAAATGACAATACATTCATTTACAAAAATGTTAAAAGCAATAGAAGATAAAGCGTTTGATGGCGATGCGTACGGAATTCCAATTATTAAATTTGATGCTGTTAATTATGGCACATTAGATCAACCTGGCTTAGGTCCATTACATACCGAATTTGATACTAGAGGTAATGCTTATACTACATTTTTTATCTCATCCGAAGTTGTAAAATGGAATGTTAAAGACTTAAAAGTTATCGATAGGCATAAAGTGTATTACTCGGTAGGACATTTAATGATTCCAGGAGGAAACTCAAGAACTCCAGATGATAAATATTTAGTTGCAATGAACAAAATTACAAAAGACCGTTATTTACCAACAGGTCCCGAAGTTTGTCAATCTGCTCAATTATTTGATATTTCTGGTGAAAAAATGGAATTACTATTGGATTTTCCAACTATTGGAGAACCACATTATGCCGCTGGTATAGCTGCTGATAAAATTGCACCAAAAACAACTAAAATATATAAACTAGAAGATAATAAACATCCTTATGGTGTTAAAAGTGAGGCAGAAACTAAGGTTGTTCGTAAAGGGAAAGAAGTTCATATTTATATGACTATGATTCGCTCTCATTTCTCTCCTGATAATATTGAAGGTGTAAAAGTTGGGGATAAAGTATTCTTTCACGTAACAAATTTAGAACAAGATTACGATGTACCTCATGGTATCTCTATGATTGGCGCACAAACTTCGGAATTATTAATTATGCCTGGTAGAACTACGACATTTACTTGGGAACCTAAAAACGTTGGAGTTTGGCCTTTCTATTGTACCGATTTCTGTTCTGCATTACATCAAGAAATGCAAGGATATGTTCGTGTTTCTCCAAGCAATTCAAATATCAAAATATCGTACACTTTGGATGGTGATATTCCAGGTGAAGATGATTTATAAAGATTTTTAGTTAGTAGTAGTGAAAACGAGTAATTTCATCAATAAAATTGCTCGTTTTCTAATAAAACAAAAGGGTTTTCGTAAGTTTTATTACTATTTTTTAATTAAAAATTTGAAATCAATACTAATTAACATTTCCAAATTATCGGAAATAAATAAAACACATTATGAAAAAATCAAATATATTAATGATTGTTGGCTCATTGTTACTACTGGGATTATTTATTTTTCCTTTATGGAACATTACTTTAGAAGCACCACAATATCCTATTCCTTTAGGAATGGATATTTATATCAATAAATTTGCCGATACCCATGAATTTGATATTAAAAACATCAATTTAATGAACCATTATGTTGGTATGCAATTCATACCAAAAACCATACCTGAATTCAAAATTTTTCCTATTACTATTGGAATTATGGTTGCATTTGGAGTTTTAATTGGTTTTAAAATGAACTACAAATGGTTTTTAGGTTGGTTTATTTTAATGTCTGTTTTAGGAATTGTAGGAATGTATGATTTTTACTTATGGGAATACGATTATGGACATACGCTAGATCCTAACGCAATTATGAAGTTTACTAATCCTGATGGTTCTATCATGGGATTTCAACCTCCTTTATTTGGTTCTAAAGATATTTTAAATTTTACAGCACATTCCTATCCTATGATGGGAGCATGGCTAATGTTTATAGGAATGATGTTGACATTTCTCTCTTTTTTTGTTGGTAAAAAAGAAGCCAAATAAATTTTGAATGGATATTAAAAACATCTAAACTCTATTATCTAAATTTACAAAACTACTACTAAAATGAAACGTAAATTACCACTATTCTTCTTTACATTATTATTTACCATAATTTCTTGCAAAGTCGAACCGAAAAAAATTAATTACGGCAAAGATCACTGCCTAAATTGTGATATGACCGTTGTAGATAAAAGTCATGTCGCACAATATGTAACCAAAAAAGGGAAAGCTTTTATGTTCGATGCTGTCGAGTGTTTAATAAAGACTCTCCTAAAAGAAAACAATGAAGATCAAATGGCATTTATCTTAGTTGCAGATTATGGAAATCCCGATAACTTAGTAGATGCAAAAACTGCCTCCTTTTTAATTAGTAAAAAAATTAAAAGCCCAATGGGAGCAAATCTCTCTGCTTTTAGCTCTATCGAAACCGCTAAAAAAGCACAGTCTATGCATGGCGGAAAATTATACACTTGGAGTGAATTGAAAATTAAATTATCGGAACAATGAATGCTTTTATTCCCATTTTTAGTCCTAAAAATTTCATTAAAAATGAAGTAAAGCTCTTTTTAATATTTTTGTTATTCTTACTAACTATACAAATTAATTCTCAAACAAAAACAATTCAAGTTTGTACTACATGTGATGTTAAAACAATTAAAAAAGCAATAACATTAGCAAACGATAGAGATACCATTTTTGTAAAAAAAGGCATTTATAAAGAAACAAAAATTTACATTAACAAAGGTATTCATTTAATTGGTGAAGATTTTCCTGTAATTGATGCTGAAAACAAAACGGATAGTGTTTTTGCAATAAAAGCAGATAATTTTAGTATCTCTGGTTTTAAAATTAAAAATGTTGGCATGAGTTATACCAAAGAAATTGCTGGAATTTTTGTTTCTCATTCTAATAATTTTGTTATAAAAAACAACCGTATGGAAAATGTATTTTATGGGTTTATCTTACAAAGAACAAAATATGGCTTACTATCAAACAACAAGATTATTGGGGAATTTAAAACAGAGGCAACTTCTGGAAATGGATTTCATCTGTGGAAATGTGAAAATATGCGAATAGAAAAAAATATTGTTTCTGGTATGCGAGATGGAATTTACCTAGAATTTGTTACTAATAGTCACATTTCAAACAATACTAGTGCAAATAATATTCGCTATGGATTGCATTTTATGTTTTCACACAAAAACGAATACCATCATAATGAATTTAAAAAAAATGGAGCTGGAGTGGCTGTAATGTTTTCTAAATTTATAAAAATGCACCACAATACATTTCATTATAATTGGGGAACTGCTTCTTACGGATTACTACTCAAAGAAATTAATGATGCAGAAATTGTCGATAATATTTTTGAACAAAATACTATTGGAATTAATATTGATGGTTGCAATCGAATAAACTATAAAAACAATCATTTTATTAGAAATGGTTGGGCTTTAAAATTTACTGGAGGCTGCTATACGAATATTTTTGAATATAACAACTTTATGCATAACGCTTTTGATTTATCTTACAATAGTAGATTAAACGACAATAAATTTGAAGCAAATTATTGGAGCGAGTACAATGGTTACGATATTGACAAAAATGGCATTGGAGACATTGCGCACAGACCCGTTAAATTATTTTCTTATGTTGTAAATAAAACACCTGAAACTTTGGTGCTTTTGAGAAGTCTTTTTGTGGATATTATTAATTTTTCTGAAAAAGTTTCTCCAGTTTTTACTCCTAATAATTTAAAAGACAATAAACCTTTGATGAAACCTATAAATCCTTTATAAGAATTTAGACGTTGTATGCTACATTTAAAACTATAAAATATGATACAAATAAAAAATTTACATAAAAAATTTGGAAGACTAACCGTTTTGGATGGTTTGGATTTAGAAATTGACAAAGGTGGTGTTTTTGCTATTCTAGGACCAAATGGCTCTGGAAAAACAACTTTAATAAAGTGTTTATTAGGTATGGTAATTCCAAATAAAGGAAGTATTTTTATTGACAATCAAAGTATTTTAAAAAAATGGAATTATAGAAATAACCTTAATTATTTACCACAAATTGCAAATTTTCCTACCAATCTTTCGGTTAAAGAATTAATTAATATGGTTAAGAACCTAAGGCCTAAAAAAGCAAATGAAAAGGAATTGATAGGACTATTTGGTTTAAAACCTTTTTTAAATAAAAAATTAAGAAACCTTTCTGGAGGAACAAAGCAAAAGGTAAATCTAGTTTTAACTTTTATGTTTGACAGCGAACTAATTATTTTAGACGAGCCAACAACTGGTTTAGATCCAATCGCATTAATTCATTTAAAAAAACAAATTCAAAAAGAAAAAGAAAATGGAAAAACCATTTTAATTACGACACATATTATGAGTGTTGTAGATGAGATTGCAGATGAAATTGTCTTTTTACTTGATGGAAAAATTTATTTTAAAGGAAGTGTTGATGCTTTAAAAAAACAAACAAAACAAAACAATTTAGAACATGCAATTGCAGAATTAATGATGTAATTAGATCTATGACAACTTCGCTATAAAACCGAAAAAAAATAGACGTTTATAAGTAGCCTTAAAATTTATTTTGGCAAATAATTATTTAGTGAAAATGAGTGTAATTCGTAAAAGAATACACGATTAAACAATATATTAAAAATGTTAAAAATATTAAAATACAGTATATTCGATTTATTGCGTAGTCGCTGGAGTTACGTATATTTCTTTTTTTATTTATCTCTTGGTTTTGTACTACTATTCTTAAATAGCGACATTAACAAAGCAATTATTACTTTAATGAATATTATTATTGTATTAACGCCGCTTATTGGAACAATTTTTGGCGTTATGTATTACTATAATTCAAAGGAATTTACAGAGCTTTTACTTGCACAACCCATAAAGAGAAGTAAAATATTTATGGGACAATATTTAGGCATTGCTCTATCCTTAACCTTGAGTTTATTTATTGGACTGGGAATTCCATTTGTATTCTATGGATTATTTAAGTCCGCAGCAATATTTGATTTTAGTTTACTAATTTTAGTTGGTATATTTCTTAATTTTATTTTTGTTGCATTGGCATATAACATTGCTTTATCTACCGAAAATAAAATTAAAGGTTTTGGTTATGCCATTTTAATGTGGCTATTTTTAGCTGTGATATACGATGGTTTTTTTATGATTTCATTAATCTTATTTAATGCTTATCCATTAGATAAATTTTCGTTAGTTGCAACCATGTTTAATCCAATAGATTTATCGCGTATTTTGATCTTACTTAAACTTGATATTTCTGCATTACTTGGCTATACTGGCGCTGTCTTTAAAGATTTTTTTGGAACTGCAATTGGTTTTATATTTTCGATACTTATTCTCTTTCTTTGGGTTTTTATTCCTGTTTTAAGAATGAAGTTTAAATTAAAAATGAAAGATTTTTAAAGCTAATTACTCTATTTTCCGAGCAATAAAATTAGTCATTAAGGTAACAAAAACAACTACAGAGATAGAACTCAAAGGCATTAATATTGCTGCAACCAATGGAGATAATTGACCTGTTATTGCAAAAAACATTCCGATAGAATTATAAATTAAAGACAACATAAAACTCGCACGAATTATTCGTATTGTTTTTCTTGCCAATGTTAAAAATTGAGGTAATTTATTAAAATGAGCTGCATCTAATATGGCGTTACTTGCAGGTGAAAACACATTTGTATTTTCGGAAACAGAAACCCCAAAGTCACTTTGTACCAATGCTCCTGCATCGTTTAACCCATCACCTACCATCATTACTTTTAAACCCTTTTGCTGTAACTTGCTTATATAATTTAGTTTATCTTCTGGCTTTTGATTAAATAGAATTGTAGTTTCCTTTGGTACAATTTTATTTAAAGTTTCTTTTTCGCCTTCGTTATCTCCAGATAAAATAACTAATTTATAGTCCAATTTTAGTTTTTTAAAAAAAGAGGATACGTTATTTCGATATTTATTTTTAAAAACAAATTTTCCTTTTACACTATCATTAATTGATACAAAAATAACAGTCTCGATTTTATTTTGATTTTTAACCTTTAAAAATGGTGCTGATCCTAATTTAATTTTGGTATCCTTTATTGTAGCTATGATTCCTTTACCAATAATTTCTTTAAACTCTTTTACTTCTATTTTTTCTATTTCTGGTAAAAACCCGTACAACATTCTATTTAATGGATGGCTTGAATTTCGAATTACATTTTTAATATATGACAATTCATCTTTAGATAAATCTATTCCATCGTATGTAATATTAGACATTGCATTTGTCGTTATTGTTCCAGTCTTATCAAATATTATTGTATTTATTTTAGCTGCATATTCAATACTATTTGCATCTTTTAAATAGAATTTATTATAACCAAATATTCGCAATATATTCCCAAATGCAAAAGGTCCAGAAAGTGCTAATCCACAAGGGCATGCAATAATTAACACAGCCGATGCAATATTAATTGCCTTTGAAATACTGGTAAATGACCATACGATACCTGCGACTAAAGCAATTCCTAATATCATAAATGTAAAGTATTTACTAATTTTATCGGTTGTAGATTTAATTGTATCGTTATCTTCTTTAGCAAAAGCTTTATTAGACCACAATTGTGTAAGGTAACTTTGTTCGATGGTGTGAAGTACATCCATTTCGATTGCTCCTGCAATTTGTTTTCCTCCTGCAAAAATTTTATCTCCAGATTTTTTAGTTACTGGCAAAGATTCTCCTGTTACAAAACTATAATCTATGGATGCTTTTCCGTTAATTAAAATACCATCTACTGGTATTAATTCTTGATTTCTAATTAATATCCGATTTCCTTTTCTTATTTTATTAACTTCTACTATTTCTTCTTTATTATCGGTTATTTTAGTGACTGCAATTGGAAAATACGATTTATAATCGCGTTCAAAAGATAAATAATTATAGGTTCGTTGCTGAAATATTTTACCTAACAATAAGAAAAAAATTAAACCTGTAAGCGAGTCAAAATATCCTGAACCTAAATTAAAAAACACTTCGATTGTTGATCTTATAAATAACACAAAAATTCCTAATGTTAAAGGAACGTCAATATTAATAATCTTATTTCTTAATCCTTTTATTGCACTTACATAATAATCTCTTGCAGAATAAAAAACAACTGGTATGGCAAAAGCAAACATTAAATATCGAAATAAATATTTGTATTTTTCTAACCAAAAGCCTTCTTCTTGAAAATATTCTGGAAAAGAAAGTAACATCACATTACCAAAAGCAAAACCAGCAATTGCTAGTTGATAAATTATTTTTTTATTATTTTCTTTTTTATCATTCGAAACATCATCTAAGCTAATATATGGCTCGTAGGCAATTGCTGTTAATAATTCAACCACTTCTTTTAATGAAACCTTGTCTTTCTTAAAGGTAATTCTTATGTTTTTTTTTGGAAAGTTTACACTCGAAGTTAGAATTCCATTATGTAATTTATTTAAGTTTTCCAAAACCCAAATGCAAGAACTACAATGTATGCTTGGTGTATAAAAAGAAACTACTGCTGTTTTTTCATCGTTAAATTCTAGTAATCTCTCAACAATTTCTTGGTTCTCTAAATAATTATATTTCCCTTTTATTTCATTTGGTATTGTTCCTGGATTTTTTTCAAAATCATAGTAACAACCTAATTCATTTTGATGTAAAATTTCGTAAACAGTTTTACAACCATTACAACAAAAAAATGCATCATTTAATCTAAAAGTATCGCTTTTACAATCTAATCCACAATGAAAACATGTTTGTTTTTCCATATATCAAGTACAAAAGTTCACAAATTTATTGTAAAATTATAAGATATTTATCATAAAATCTATATATTTGGAATGGCTATCCTAAAAATAGATTCATGAATTGTAATCAATGTATTATAAGAGAATTAAACACACTCAGTATTCTTTCTGATAAAGAATTAAATGAGATTTCTAAAAAAAAAACTGCTTTACAATTTAAAAAAGGAGAAATTATTTTTGAAGAAGGAACAAAATTAAATGGTGTATTTTGTTTGAGAAATGGAAAATGTAAGGTAACAAAATTATCGCCTAATGGAAACGATCAAATTGTTCGCTTTATTCAAAAAGGGGAACTTATTGGACATCGATCTGTTTTGAGTAGTAGCGCTGCACACCTTACGGTTACTGCACTAGAAGATATGGAGGCTTGTTATATACCTAAAGAAGAAATTTATAATAAATTTAAAAATAATACTGAATTTTCTTTAAATATTACAAAGTCAATATGTAATGACTTAGATAATGCAAATATTTCCATTACAAATATGGCTCAAAAGAGTGTAATGGAACGTTTAGCGGACTCGTTGCTGTTTTTTGAAAAAACTTTTGGAGTTGACAAAGATGGTTTTTTAAACATTTTACTTAGTCGTGAAGAAATTGCCAATTCTATTGGTACTGCAACCGAATCTAGCATTCGTCTTTTATCGCAATTAAAAAAAGAAAAAGCAATTGAATTAAAAGGAAAACGAATAAAAATTTTGGACAAGATAAAACTAGAACATATTACAAATGGCTACTAAATAATTATGAATAAACCAATTCATGGAAATAAATTAAATACGGTTTTATTAAAACCTAGGTTTGCTTTTAACATTGATGAAAGTCAAGAATTTATCTTAAATAAATTTAAAACAATTCTTAAAAATGAGAACTGTAAATATTGCTCAAAAATTTCGGGAAATCATATTTTTTTAGATATTCCTAAAGAGGAAGGTCATTTTTGGTCGCCTCAGCTACAAATTGAAATTGATAAAGACGAGAATAACAAAACACTTATTAAAGGAATTTTAGGACCTAAACCTCAAGTTTGGACCTTTTTTATGTTTTTACATTTTGTTGTTGCTCTTTTTTTTATCATTGCCTTTGTTTGGTTTTATGTGAATTGGAGTTTAGAAAAAGATTTTCAAATCCAAAAATATATTTTAATTGCATTACCTATAATTTGGATTAGCTTATACTTTTTTGGACAATCTGGTAAAAAATTAGGTTATAATCAAATGGTTGAATTGGATGATTTTTTGATGCAGACGCTTGGCAAATAATATTTTTTTATAACTTATCTATTCATTATAAATTTCAATCGTTTTTCTTTCTTGAAAACTAGGTAACAAAATTATATATTTCACTCTATTTAACAAGGCGATACCTGAAAAGCCGAATATTAAATAGAGTAAGGGGAAAATTATATCGAAAATGAAAAAAATATTACAATTTTTATTATTTATGATGTTAATGTATACAAATTCATCCTATGCTGATGGAATTTGCGAAATATTTCATCCATCATATACATATATAGGACAGTCTATAACTTTACAAGTTGATGAATGTGAAGAATGTGATAATTGTTATGAAACTTATGGAGTATGGACAATTGATGGCTCTGGTGAAATTAATGTAAATGGAACAACATACGGACTTCCATATACCACTTCAGCAAATCCTGGACAACTTTCTTTTACAGCAAGCTATACTGTTGCAGGAGAACACTCCATACAGTATTCTACAAATGGAAATTGTAATTTTGATGAATGCAATGAAGTTATAACAAGTAGTTTTACAGTTAAAACGCCTCTACCTAGCTTATTTCATCCTCCATCAAATTCAATCGTATCTCATAATTTAATAAGACAATGGAATAAAGCTGGATATGACAAATCTAGATTGCCAGCAACCAAAGACTGTAAACCAATATATTGGTGTAAATGGACTAGAAGTCCTTTAAAACCTTTTAGAGATGGTTATTTAGTAAATGTAACAGATCTAAACACCATAATAAATAATACAGCAAATTCTAACCAATTAAAAGTTATATACTTTCCTACTGGACATTATTATTTCGACAAAGGAGATACCATCATAATGAATCGAAAAAATGTTGTAATTAGTGGAGCTGGAGCTAATAATACTAAGTTTCATATCATTGCTAACACTACAAATAAAGCGGCAGTTGCAAAAGATTTTATTCAAATTAAAAAACCTTTTTGTGGTGTTACCTGTTTGAGTATTGACACTTTTCAAGCATTTAACTTTAACAGCTATCACAATGTAAGTAGCAACGGTTTATTTAAAAATAAATCTATAATTAAAATTTCTGGACAAACGAATTGTTGGGTAGAAAACGTAAAAATAAGAAGAGGATATGGCTGTACCGTTCAAATATCTGGAGGAAATCACAATAGCATATTAGGATGTGACTTTTTTGACCAATGGACACTTGGTGGAACATCATGGAAAAGATGGCACTTCCCTTTTGGACCAGTAGGAGATTTTCTATTTGGTTTCCTTAGTGTTAATAATGGAGGAACTCAAGGTTATGGAGTTCAAATAACAAACTCAGATTATAACTTAATTGAAAATAATAGAATTGGACTTAATAGACACGCTGTAGTTATTCAAGGAGCTGAAGACAACTCTTCGCTTGGAACAAAAGTAAGCTCTTTTAATATTGTTTCTTATAATAATTTATATGCTGGCGCAGCAAAGAACACAAATGAATTCAGTGGCAACGGAACTACATCAATAACCTTAAACCATCCATATAATATTACATTACATGGTGTTGGAAAAAATTATGCCAACTTAGTAGAAGGGAATTTATGTGAAGATAAAATATCCGTAGATGATGATCATGGAGCAAATGGAATGAATAATACTTTTTATAGAAATATCTCTAAAACACAAATTGAAGTGCAAAAAATTGATGGTTGTACAGGAAACTCTGGACAAAGATTTGTCCTCAATAAAGTTTTTAGAAGATTAGGTCATGACAGATGGCAAATAAAAGCAAAAAACCATGTAATACGTGGAAACAGCAAATGTAATTCATCAGGTAATAATTGTGATACTAGTTTTTCGGCTGGATACTGTGGAGTTTGGCCTTTTGGCACAAACAATTATAGTAACTCATTAAACTCAGGCCAAGGACAAACTTGTTACTTAACATCTGTACCTAGTTTTATGTCTTCTTTACCTGTATTTAATGGTACAAATAATAATTCAGCATCAAATAGAAGTGGTGTGGCATCTAATAATGTAAATTGTTATTCTTGTCGTATACCTCATTGCATAGGTATAATAAATTCAGATACATCCAAAGAAAAAGCAATGAATAACGATAGTCCATTCTTTAAAAGTAAGATTTATCCTAATCCATTTACAATAAGCTCTACTCTAGAAATAAATACATCTTCTAAAGGCATACTAAACATGTCTATTTATAGTGTTGAAGGAAGATTAATTAAAAACAAAAATGTTAATATTAGCAAAGGAAATAATAAAATAACTCTTTCTAGAAATAATATGAATGTAGGAGTTTATTTTATTAATCTTAGAATGAAAGATAAAATAGAAACAATTAAATTTATTATTAAATAAAAAAATCTTTAAAAGATTAAATTTATATAAATAAAAACCGTTGAAAATCAAAAGATTAACAACGGTTTAAGTACTCGAGACGGGACTTGAACCCGTACGGACTTGCGTCCATTGGATTTTAAGTCCAACGTGTCTACCAATTCCACCACTCAAGCATGATGTATTGAAATTTTAGCTAAAAGCTATGTCAATTTCAAAAACTCAGAGCGAAAGACGGGATTTGAACCCGCGACCTCCACCTTGGCAAGGTGATGCTCTACCCCTGAGCTACTTTCGCAAAACAAGTTATTCTAAACAAACAACTAAAATTGCGAGTGCAAATTTAATACATTTTTTAAATAACCAAAACATTTTTTAATATTTTTATTTATCTCTATGCTCAATTACGAATAAGTAATATATTTGCAGACCTAAACTAAAACATTTTTTTTGGATAAGAAAACATCATTTTTAACCGATTTTAAACAGCTTACTAAATTTGGATTATCCGTTAGTGTAGTTATATCATCCATTGCTGGATATTTACTTGCTGTAGAAACAGTAGATTATAAAATTTTATTCCTTTTGGCTTTCGGAGGTTATTGTATGGTTGGAGCATCAAATGCATACAATCAAATAATAGAAAGAGTACCAGATAGTGTAATGCCTAGAACGCAGAACAGACCACTACCTGCAAAAAGAATGACTGTTAATACCGCAATGATAATTGCTATTCTGCTAACCATATTAGGAATTATATCGCTCTATGTAATAAATCCAAAAACAGCAATGTTTAGTGCAATATCTGTATTTTTATACACAAGTGCATATACACCTTTAAAGCCTATAACTCCATTAAGTGTTTTTGTAGGAGCAATACCTGGAGCAATTCCATTTATGTTAGGATGGGTTGCTGCTACGAATCAGTTCGGAATAGAAGCTGGTGTCTTATTTATGATTCAGTTTTTTTGGCAATTTCCACATTTTTGGGCAATTGGTTGGTTGCAGTTCGATGCATACAAAAAAGCTGGATTTAATATGATGCCAACTGGTAAGAAAAATCAAGTAGCAACAAGGTTAACCATAATTTATACTATTTTTATGATTGCTGTTTCAATAATTCCAGTATTTAGAAAAACTGGAAGTTTATACCTATTACCAGGTACAGCAATAGTAATTTTCGTCTTAGGATTAATCATGTTATTTTATGGTTTTAAATTACATAAAGAACAAACAGACAAAGTAGCTAGAAAACTAATGTTATCTAGTGTTTTATACATCACATTAATACAAATCATCTTCGTAATAGATAAATTTTTACATTAAATTATGGATTTACTAAAAAGAGAAAAAACGTTCAAACAAATGCTTTATTTTGCATTAGTTTCATTAACGATGTCATTTGCAGGTTTAACAAGCGCATACATTATAAGTAGGAAACGTGAAGATTGGGTGTCTTTTGACTTGCCAAAAATATTTTACATAAGTACCTTATTAATCTTATTAAGTAGTGTTAGTTTTTATTTTGCAAAAAAAGCAATGCAAAAAGAAAATAAAGCAAAAACAGCATCTTTATTAATAACTTCATTAATTCTAGGAATAACTTTTGTAATTTGTCAATACCAAGGGTATCTTGCATTAACTAAAGCAGGACTATTCTTTACGGGAGAACAAAGTAATGTTGCATCATCATTATTTGATATTGTAGCGTTTGCACATGTAACACACGTAATTATTGGATTGGTTGTTATTTTAGTATTATTGTATAATAATGCAAAAGAAAAATATAATGCTACCGATATGTTAGGAATAAAATTAGGAGAGATTTTTTGGCATTTTTTAGGAGGACTTTGGCTATTCTTATTTTTATTTTTTCTTGCAGTACTTTAGGGATATTTCAATAAGATTTTTTTATATTTGCTGACTTTATGATTTTTTTCATAATCAAATTCTAATTAAACACAAAAACAATGGAAGTAACAGTACCAAATCAGACAACTGGCACCACATGGACAGGTGGAGGTGATAAACCTTTTAATGCTAGTTATGGTAAAATGATGATGTGGTTTTTCTTAATTTCTGATGCATTAACTTTTGCAGGATTTTTAGGAGCATACGGATTAATGCGTTTTAAACACTTAGAAAGTTGGCCAATCGCCGACGAAGTTTTTACACACGTACCATTTACGCATCAATCGCTGCCTATGATTTATGTAGCATTTATGACTTTTGTACTTATTTTTTCTTCGGTAACAATGGTATTTGCTGTCGATGCTGGTCATCAAATGAAAAAAAAGAAAGTAGCCTTTTATATGGTTCTTACAATTATTGGAGGAATTATATTTCTAGGCTCTCAAGCTTGGGAATGGAAAAATTTTATTCAAGGAGACAAAGGAGCTATTGTTCTTAATAGTGGAGAAATTGCTCAATTTGTAAACAAAGAAGGCAAACAAGTTAGCTTAGCAAGTTTTGCTTCGGTAGCACATAATCAAAGAGCACAACATACCAGAAGTAACGGAATATGGTTCAAAAAAGAAGCAACAGTACCTTCGGTTACTTTACAACAAGTATTAGATGGATTTAAAAATCATCCAGAATTATCGGTACGAACTCAAAGGATTGATAAAGCAACAAAATCGAAAGTTATATTAAGTAGAAGTGATGCAACAAAATTACTTGCATCCTCAAAACAAGTAGTTATAGGAGCTAATCTTAAAGTAAACGAATATGGTAAAACTTTATTTGGAGATTTCTTTTTCTTTATTACTGGTTTTCACGGATTTCACGTTTTTTCAGGAATTCTAATTAACATTATTATTTTATTTAACGTATTAGTAGGAACATACGAAAAAAGAGGACATTATGAAATGGTCGAAAAATCAGGTTTATATTGGCACTTTGTAGATTTAGTATGGATTTTTGTATTTACATTCTTTTACTTATTTTAATAAACTAAAAACAATAAAATGGCACACACACAATCACATAAAGCGCTAATTTGGAAAGTGTTTATTATACTAACCATTATTACACTTGTAGAAGTAATTCTAGGTATATATAAACCAGAGCCTTTACACTTAAGTAAAGTTTTAGGTACAAGTCCATTAAATTGGATATTTTTAATATTAACACTGGTTAAAGCATATTATATTGCATGGTTTTTTATGCATTTAAGTGGAGAAAAAAAATGGTTTAGACGTTCTATTGTATGGACACTCGTTATGTTTATTTTATATTTGTCTTTTTACCTCATAGTAGAAGGAGGTTCGATTGGCAGAACATTTAGTGGCGTATTTGAATCCCTTACCACTTTCAACTAAATTTTTTAAATTTAAAAAAAGATTGTTTGAAAAATGGATTAATTTTTTAAACAATCTTTTTTTATACATTATATATTTATGAAAAAATTTTGGCTACTCATTGCATTACTCATTGGTCCATTAGCATTTTATCTATTTATACTAACTGGAAAAAATGATTTTAGAAGATTGCCTATTTTACAAAATAACATTATTGATATTGTAAATATAGAACCTGATCAGAAAATAGCCTTTAAAAATCATATAAGTATCTTGTGTTTTTTTGGAGAAGATATACTAAATCATAAAACAAATGCATTAAATCTAAACGAGAAAATTTACAAACACTTTAACGGGTTTACAAGTTTTCAAATTGTAGTTGTGCTTCCTTTGGGAACAGAAAACAAAAGCAATCAATTAAAAAAAGAACTCGCCTTTAATACAGATATTAAAAATTGGAAATTTGTACATACAACTAAAGAAAATATTCAAACGCTTTTTAATAGCTTACATACAAACCTAAATATTGATACCAATAGTTATACTTCTAAAGCCTTTATAGTTGATAAAGATGTGTCTTTAAGAGGCCGAAATAAAGACGAAGATATTAAGGACGGAATACTATATGGATATAATACAGAATCTGTTTCAGAAATTCATCAAAAAATGGTTGACGATGTTAAAATACTATTAGCAGAATACCGATTAGCTTTAAAAAAGAATAAGAAAAAAGAAGTATTTAAAAATCCATATAAGGATAAAAAAACAAAATAAACTCTAAAATTACCAATATGAAAAATAAATCATATATCGGAATTGCTTTTATCATACTTATATTCGGAATTTATGCACTGCCAAAAATTGTTAATGCAATTAAAAATAAGGATGTTGTAAAAACAAAAAAAGAATTGGAAGTGCTGGATGCAAAAAAAGGCGCAGCTAATTTGTTGAAATTTGAACACATTCCAAACTTTAGTTTTACCAATCAAGACAATAAAATAATTACAAACAAAGAGTATGAAAATAAGGTGTTTGTTGTAGAGTTTTTCTTTACAAACTGTCCAACTATTTGTCCAATAATGAATACAAATATGGTAAAAATTCAAAATACTTTTTCTAAAAATAAAAATTTTGGAATCCTATCCTTTAGTATAGACCCAGAAAGAGATAATCCAGAACAATTAAAAAAATATGCCTTAAAAAAAGGAGCTGTAATGGATAATTGGCACTTTTTAACTGGAGATATCGAAGCCATTTACGAAATATCAAATAAAGGGTTTAAATTATATGCTGGAGAAAATGAAGCTGCCGAAGGTGGCTTCGAACATTCTGGCTTATTTGCTCTAATAGATAAAAATGGTTTTATAAGATCTCGGAAAATTGAAGTTGGTGGTATTGAGAATCCAATAAAATTTTACGATGGTTTAGACGATAAACAAGTAGAAATGATAAAAGAAGATATTGCTTTATTACTTAACGAATAGTACCAAATACTATTCTTAACAATTCAAAATAAAAATGGAAACAACTAAAAATTACGACAAATTTATAATACTACTTTCCATATTGGTTCCTGTTATAGTATTTGCATTATTTAATATTAAATTAGATATTAAGTTACCTGTCTTTTTACCACCAATTTATGCAACCATAAATGCATTTACAGCAACCATACTGATAATCGCTATTTGGGCAATTAAAAATAAACGAAAAAAGTTGCACGAAAAATTAATGAAAATTGCCATCGGTTTGTCTGTTCTTTTTTTAATTTTATATATCTTACATCATGCAACCTCAGGAGACACTTCGTTTGGAGGAGAAGGAACTATTCGATATGTCTATTTTTTCATATTAATAACACATATTATTTTATCCATTATTGTAATTCCATTTGTATTAATTACCTTCGTAAGGGCTTTAAAAGGAGATTTTGTAAAACATAAAAAAATAGCCAGAATTGCATTTCCATTATGGCTTTATGTAGCCATAACAGGAGTAATTGTTTATATAATGATCTCTCCATATTATACACATTAGACATGAAAAAAATAAAATTCATATTTAGTTTTCCCATTATATTAATAACACAAACAACCTATTCTCAATGTGCAATGTGCAAAGCAGTTGTAGAAAATGGCGATAATAAAATGGCAGAAGGTATTAATGGAGGCATTATCTATTTGATGATTTTCCCTTATCTGTTTCTAGCCCTCGGAATCTATTTTTTATATAGAAAATTTAAAACAAAAAAATAAATTTCACTCTTTTATTTTCGTATTAAAAAATAGCATTCACAGAAAACAAATAAACGGCAATTTCGACACCTTCAAACGAATAAAATATCTAATGAAATAACGTGATGTTTTGATACTATTTCCTAAAAAAATTATTTCCAATACTATTTTTATGGAATTTTCTATTAAAAGATACTTGAATTGATGTATTTTTATAAGTGGTAACTAATAAATTATATATTAGTTGTAACATTTAATAGAATTAAACGTCTTATTATTATAAATTTTATGCAAAATGACTAAATTAATAATTGCCATAATTATATATATCTTGAGTTTGAGCGTCGGACACGCTCAAAAAAAATGGTCTTTACAAGAATGTGTAGACTACGCATTAGAAAATAATGTTTCGCTAAAAAGGGCAAAATTAAATACCGATTATTCTAAAGAAGAAATTACTATTGCAAAAGCAAGATTATTACCTAATGTGTCTGCTTCTGCAGCACAAAATTTTAATGTAGGCTATAAATACGATCATACAAACCCTTCAAACAATATTGGGATTTCTGCATCTATGCCATTATATACTGGAGGAAGAAACAAGTTGTTAATTAAACAAACAGAAAAAAATATAGAACTAAATAACCTAAATTTAGAAACCTTACAAAATAATATCTCATTACAAATAGCAAATAATTATTTGAATGCATTATTTAATAAAGAAAATATAAAATTAGCAAAAGAACAAATAGCAATTACCAAAATTCAGTTAAATCAAATGAAAGAATTGATTGATGCAGGTGTTAATCCAAGAGCAGATTTATTTGATATTAAAGCTACACTTGCTTCTAATAATGAGCGATTGACAACCTCTAAAAATGCATTGGATTTATCGCTATTAAATTTAGCACAACTCATACAAGTACCTTCTTTTAATTTTGATATTCAAGATGTAAGTATTAATTTAGATAAAGCAATTCTAACCTACAGTAATTCTAACAATGTTTACCAAAAAGCATTTGAAACTCGACCAGAAATCAAAAAAGCAAAATTAGATATCGAATATGCAGACCTTGGAATTAAAATTGCCAAAACCAACTTAAAACCTAGTATAAATCTTAGTTATGGATTAAATACAAACTATGCTTATGCATCAAGAGATTTTTTTGGTAATAAAAATATCATCAATAATTTTGGAAATCAATATTATAGAAATTATGGGCATAGTTTAGGAATATCTGCTCGATATACCATTTTTGATGGAAAAACAAACCTAACAAACATTAGCAAAGCAAAAATAAATAAAGAAATAATCGAACAGAATTTAGAAGATGAAAAATTACGCCTTAGAGAAACCATTGAAAGAGCATTCTTAGATGCAAAAGCGTCTTTAAAACAATACGAATCTTCGATAAGTTCTTTAAAAGCACAAGAAGAATCCTTTAAAATATCGCAAGAAAAATACCAATTAGGTGCAATGAATTCTTTTGATTTTGACTTGGTAAAAAATCGCCTTTTTAACTCCAAAATTGCAGTAATAAATGCCAAATATAATTTCGTTTTTAAAACAAAAGTATTGGATTTTTATTATGGAATTCCAATTGTAATTGAATAATAAACAACTAATAATACTAAGACAACAATATACACGATACCAAACAAAGAAATTATTAAGCGTAACCAAAGGTAATGCCGCTAAGAGCAAGAAGCATTTAGAGTTTTTTTGTGGGAATAAAAAATAAAAAAAGGAAGATTTAAAAAATAGAAATACTAGATATTTACAAAATCAGTTTATACTCTTTAGTAATCAAAATACACTTGCGCCAAACAAGTTACATTGGTTTTAAAGTAATGGACTATTTTTTTTCATAAAGGCAAGACCTCAACGATTTTTAAAAGCGTTGAGGTCTTTTCAATTTAATAATCTATCTTTGAAAAAATTAAAATTACCTTAATTATGCATTGGGAAAAGTTACTATCACTTAAAAGATATGGAGATACCACAAAGAGATTAAGAATTGATCAAGACGAAACTCGTTTGGGCTTTGAAGTGGACTTTGATCGTATTATTTTCTCCGATTCATTTCGCAGTTTACAAGATAAAACACAGGTCATACCTTTATCCAAAACAGACTTTATACATACTCGGTTAACACACAGTTTAGAAGTCTCTAGTGTTGCGCGTTCTCTTGGTAGAATTGTTGGAAAACAATTACTTAAAAAGTATCCAAATCTAAAAGAAAAAGGATACCAAATAAACGATTTTGGAGCTATTGTTGCTGCTGCTGCCCTTGCGCATGATATTGGAAATCCACCATTTGGTCATAGCGGTGAAAAAGCTATTGGCGAATACTTTAAAACTGGAAATGGTTCGCAATTTCAATCGCAATTAACAAAAAAGCAATGGCAAGATATTGTAGATTTTGAAGGAAATGCAAATGGTTTACAAATTCTTACCGAAAATCGAGAAGGTGTGCAAGGTGGTTTGCGATTATCCTATGCAACTTTAGGTGCTTTTATGAAATATCCGAAAGAATCTTTACCTAAAAAACCAAGTAAACACATTGTCGATAAAAAATTTGGCTTTTTCCAATCGGAGAAAAATGCATTTATGGATGTTGTAAACGAACTTGGTTTAAGTAAATTGAGAGAAGATAACGACATTGCTTTTAACAGACATCCATTGGCTTTTTTAGTAGAAGCTGCAGATGATATTTGCTATACCATTATTGATTTTGAAGATGGTATAAATTTAGGTTTGGTAGAAGAAGATTTTGCTTTGGAATACTTAATTAAATTAGTAAAAGATACCATTAATACAAAAAAATATTATGCCCTTACTACGAAAAAAGATCGCCTTAGCTACCTTAGAGCTTTAGCTATCGGAACACTTATACAAGAAGCAGCAAATATTTTTATTGTACATGAAGAGGCTATTTTAAAAGGCCAGTTTTCGCATTCTTTACTCGATAAAAGTAAATACGAAGCACAAATAAATGATATTATTAAAATTAGTATTGCTAAAATTTATAAGAGTAAAGAAGTTGTAGAAAAAGAAATTGCTGGTTACCACCTAATATCTAATTTATTGGATGTATTTATTATTGCAAAAAATAAAGTTTTTAATAATAACCCTTCCAATTACGACAAGTTAATATTGCGTTTATTGCCTGAAAAATACCAAACTACAAAAGAATCTCTTTACGATAGAATTCTACAAATATGCAGTTTTGTTTCTAGCTTATCGGATCGTGCAGCCATATTATTACACAACAAATTAAAAGGAATGGATTTTTAAGATCTCCGCTTAAAATGTATCTATTGTTTTTTTAATGGATGTAATATCCAAACCAACTTGTTTGTATAATTCAGAAATTTTTCCGTGCTCTATAAAATTATCTGGAATTCCCAATCGTTTTATTTGGATATTTTTATAGTCGTTCTCTTGAATAAATTCTAATATTGAAGAACCAAAACCTCCAATTAATACACCGTCTTCTATCGTAATTATTTTATCAAATTTTTGACAAATTTGATGTAATAATTCTTCATCTAATGGCTTTATAAATACTAAATTATAATGTGCTATTCTGTTCGAGTATTCTTGCGATTTACAAATTTCTAAAATGGTATTTCCAATAGTTCCAATAGTCAAAACTGCTATTTTATTTCCATAAGAAATTTGTTTTCCTTTTCCGATTTCTACTTTATTAAAATTGGAAATAGCATACTGTACTTTTTTATTTTCTTCGACGTTTCCTCGTGGATAACGGATTGCAATAGGTAAATCTAGCGACAATTGTGCTGTATATAACAAATTTTGGAATTCTGAAACATTCATAGGAGCAGCAATTATGAGGTTCGGAATCAATCGCAAATACGATATATCAAAAACACCGTGATGTGTAGCGCCATCTTCGCCAACTACTCCTGCTCTATCCACACAAAAAATTACAGGTAACTTTTGTAACGCTACATCATGAATTATTTGATCGTATGCACGTTGTAGAAATGTAGAATAAATCGTGCAAAATGGTATAAAACCTTGTGTTGCCATCCCAGCAGCTAAAGTAACTGCATGTTGTTCGGAAATTCCAACATCGAAAGCTCTTTGTGGAAATTCTTCCATCATATATTTTAAAGAACTTCCTGTTGGCATTGCTGGTGTTATTCCAATAATTTTATCATTATGTTTAGCTAATTCTAACAATGTAAATCCAAATACATCTTGATATTTTACAGTATTTTTAGTAGATTTAGCTACTAATTCTCCTGATTTTTTATCAAATTTTCCTGGTGCATGATAGGTAACTTGATTTTCTTCCGCTTTAGCTAAACCTTTTCCTTTTGTTGTGATAATGTGCACTATTTTTGGTCCTTTTACTCTTTTTAATCGTTCTAATTCTGCAATTAATTTAGGAAGGTCATGTCCATCTATTGGCCCTGAATAATCGAAATTTAATGCGTCAAAAATAGTAGTATCGCAATTTGCCGTATCTTGCTTTAATGTGGTTAAATATTCTTTTAAAGCACCTATATTTGGATCAATTCCCATAGAATTATCATTGAGAATTACCAAGATATTTGTATCTGAAATTCCTGCGTGATTTAATGCTTCAAAAGCCATTCCACTAGCGATACTCGCATCGCCAATTACGGCAATATGTTGTTTGGTTGTTTCTCCTTTTAATTTAGAAGCTATTGCCATTCCTAAAACTGCCGAAATAGATGTAGACGAATGTCCTGTTCCAAAAGTATCGTATATACTCTCGCTTCGTTTTGGAAATCCAGAAATACCATGTAACTGTCTATTGGTTTCAAAAATTTCTTTTCTTTCGGTAAGTATTTTATGTCCGTAAGCTTGGTGTCCAACATCCCAAACCAATAAATCTTTTGGCGTATTAAACACATAATGTAGAGCTATTGTAAGTTCTACAACACCCAAACTTGCTCCTAAATGTCCTTCTTTTACAGATACTATATCAATAATAAACTCACGTAATTCTTTAGCGAGTTTTGGCAATTTATCCTGTGCTATTTTTTTGACATCTTGCGGATTATTAATATATTTTAAGAAACTGTTTTTCACGCTGTGAAATTACAATTTTTTATGATATGGTCGTTTGATGGTTTCTAATAAATATACCTTTACTTTTCTTTAATTGTATCTTTTACTTTGGATATCTTCTCAGAAAAATTAATTTCTTTAGCAATGGCATCCTTCTTTTTAATTATTATTTCTTTATCAAGAATACTATCTTTTGTAGTATTAATTTCTTTAGGTATTGAAAGTTTTTCAAATAACACTTTATACTTTAATTGTATAGTGCTTATACAATCTTTGTCATTTTTTAGAATATTGAAATTTTTGATTTTAATTTTTTTACCTTTCACTTTCTTATAAAAATCAGAAAATAGGATTGTTTTGTAATTAACCCGTATTCTCGGATTAGAATTACAAAAATGTTTTGTGATTTCTATTATCGGTTTACGCCCTAATACAGCCAATTCTATATCTTGTTTTAGTGTTTTCTCAAGTGGTAATTTTGGTATTTTTACTGAATCAGGTTTAGGTTCCACTCTTCTAATCATTCCAACAATACGATGTGTTTTTATATCTGGAATTTTAAGTATGCGTTTTTTTGTTTTTAACAAGTTCTGTTTTTTTAAACTATCCGTTTTACACGTCTCTGTTGTTTTCTTGGATACTTTAGTTTTCGTTTTAGATGGCTCTATATAATCTACATCAAACTCATTTGGTATGCCATCATTATCAATATCCTTATTTATTTTTTTGTTAGAATCTCCGACTACTATTACGGTTTCAATTTTTCTTGTTTTCCCATCTGTATTACAACTTAATAATGTAGTTCCCATTACTAGCAATAATGCTATTGCAAAAGTCTTTGTAAAAAAATATTGTTTCCTAAATGTATCTACTGGTATTTCTATATGAATTGTATTCAATTGTTCTTTAGTAAACCTTCCACAAACTTTATTTTTAATATTTTTTAGCAGTATTTCTTGAATTTCTAAGGCTGATTTGTTTGTAAAATCGATTAAATTCTTAGAGCAAACACCGCAAAATCTACCTTGTTCTGTTCTAGACATTTTATTCCAATCTTCGTTACATGGCTGTGGAATACTTATTTTATATTGTTTTTTCACACTAATAATTCTTTAGTTAAAATCCAATTTTTTTACTCATTCTGGTTAGTCTGCGTGGTTTATCTTTTATAAGTCGTGACTTAAATAAAAACTCTGTTTTATATTCTAATACTACAATACTTACACAACCTTTTTTATCTAATTCGATAGTAAGATTTACCATGCTAATTTTTTTACCATTAATACTTTTATAAAATTTAGAAAGTGTCATCTTCTTTCCATTTGCTACAATTGTTTGATTGGCATTACAAAAATGCTTACTAATATCTTTTGGTCGTTTTTTACCATCTATAAGTAATTGCATATCTCGTTTTACACTAGTTTCTAGTGGTAATTTTGGAATATTAAACCCAGAACCTTTTCGTTTTGGATTCTTTGTACTAGTCGACACATTGTTTTGATTTTCTTGTTTCTTTTGTTTCTTTAAAGCAACATAAGCTACCTCTTTTTCTTCTTCATAAGTATCCTTAATATCATTTTGTATTTCTTCTCTTTTTACAATTTGTTGTCCTTCTATATAATCTATATCAAACTCATTTGGTATACCATCATTATCTATATCTCCATTATAATTATTGGGATTATTTGAAATTGTTCTTTTATTTTTTCTATCCGAATTACAGCTCAACAAGCTACTCATTACAAATAGAGATAGTATGATGTATGTATAAGGTTTTTGTTTTCTGAAAAAGGCTTTATTAATTCTTTTAAAAATTGTGGTTGTGTTCTGGTTTTTCATATCGTTTGTATTTAATTCTTTATTAAATGTATAAAGAAGTATAGTTAAAATCGATATTAATTTGTATTCGAGGACATCCATTTTATAAGTGTCTAATTATTTTTTAATATTCCGTATTTTTGTACCATGAGCACAAAACCTATTGGCATTTTTGATTCTGGCATTGGTGGTATTTCTATTTGGAAAGAAATTATTGCGCTTTTACCTAATGAGCATACTATCTACCTTGCTGATAGTAAAAATGCTCCTTATGGACAAAAATCCAAACAAGAAATTATTGATTTATGTGTCAAAAACACAGAATTACTTCTTAAAAAAGGATGTAAACTGATTGTTGTTGCTTGTAATACTGCTACTACAAATGCTATTACTTATTTACGTAATGCGTACGATATTTCTTTTATCGGAATTGAACCTGCTATTAAACCTGCTGCATTAAAAACAATAACAAAGTCTATTGGTATTTTAGCTACGAAAGGCACTTTAAATAGCGAGTTATTTACCTCTACTTCCGAGAAATTTTCGGAGGATATAAAAATTATCGAACAAATTGGAGAAGGCTTGGTTCCCTTAATTGAAACTGGTAAAATAAATTCCATTCAAATGCAAATTTTACTTAAAAAATACCTTTGTAATTTAATGGAATATCGTATTGACTATTTGGTTTTAGGTTGTAGCCATTATCCTTTTTTAATTCCTCAAATAAAAAAAATACTTGGCAATCGAGTTACTATTATTGATTCTGGAGAAGCTGTTGCAAAACAAACTAAAGCCATTCTTATAAAAAATAATATATTAAATACAGACAGCGCTTTTGGAAAACATTTACTTTTTAGTAATTTAGAAATCAAAATTATTAATATCTTTATTTCTAATATTAAGGATTGTAAAATCAATTTTTTAGATTTTTAACTAAAAACCTTCTTAATAAAAACTTAAAAACACAAATTAACAATATGCTACAACCAAAAGACGATACTTATTTTATGCAAAAAGCTTATGAAGAAGCTGTAATTGCTTATGAAAAAGACGAAGTTCCTATTGGAGCAGTAATTGTTTGTAAAAATAAAATAGTTGCCAGAGCTCATAATTTAACCGAAACTTTAAACGATGTTACGGCACATGCCGAAATGCAAGCTTTTACTTCTGCTGCAGATTACCTTGGCGGAAAATATCTAAAGGATTGTACTTTATATGTAACTCTAGAGCCTTGCCAAATGTGTGCTGGTGCTAGTTATTGGACACAAATCGGTAAAATTGTTTTTGGTGCTTTGGACTCACAACGTGGTTTTATACATTACGAAACGCAATTACATCCAAAAACAAAAGTTATCAAAGGTGTTTTAGAAGAAAAATGTAGTAAACTTATAACTAAATTTTTTATCGAAAAACGGAATTTAAATTAGTAATCTGAGTATTCTATCTTGATACATTTTTTTTTCGCTCCTCCAAAAAATATTCGATAGGATGGCTTTCGATACATTTTTTATCGAGTATTACTCTTCTTCTTTTTCCATTCTTCGATTAATAAAATCTTCTATTCTATTTTTATAACGAGAGTAAACAAAAAGTGGCATGAGTATAAATGCGAATAAAGAAACGCCTATTCCGATATATAACTTTCCGTTATTTTCTGTAAAATTTTCTATATAATATCCTACAAGTACAAATCCTATAATTAGCAGTAAAATAATGCGCAATATTAATTTCATATCTCCTATAATTTTACTGCAAAAATAGTATTATAACGCACATAATATTGTTTTCTATCACAAAATTAATGACCTATTGCTTCTCCAACTCCTGATGGTATTCTAATATTTTCTACTAATTCTTGTACTTCTGTAGGTGGTGGTGGTGTAAATTTTGAAATAACAATAGAAATAACAAAATTAATTAACATTGCAACTGTACCAAAACCTTCTGGGGAAATTCCAAACCACCAATCTTCTTTTGTTCCTCCTCCAAACCAATCAAACTTAAATTTTAACATGTAAAATAGCATCATTAAAATACCAACAATCATTCCTGCAATAGCGCCTTCTTTATTCATTCGCTTGTAAAAAATACCAAGAATTATTGCTGGAAAAAAGGACGCTGCTGCCAGTCCAAATGCTAATGCTACTGTGGCTGCAACAAAATCTGGTGGATGGATGCCAAAATATCCTGCTACAATTACTGCTACTACTGCCGATAATCTTGCAGCTAACAATTCGCCTTTTTCGGAAATTTGTGGATTTATCATTTTCTTGATTAAATCGTGTGATACAGATGCGGATATTACTAATAATAATCCTGCTGCTGTTGATAGTGCTGCGGCTAATGCTCCTG